>Ga0206679_10002644_pt1 | contig 14096 bp, 12 predicted proteins | sample M110012015metaG_FD_155464 | JGI IMG/M metagenome (GOLD analysis project Ga0206679, IMG submission 155464) | Ammonia-oxidizing marine archaeal communities from Monterey Bay, California, United States - M1 100m 12015 | ecosystem: Environmental > Aquatic > Marine > Intertidal zone | place: USA... | reverse complement strand
ACAACTGAGATCCCTTTACTAAAGGGGAAAGCGAAGATTAAAATCGAAGCTGGAACGCAAAGTGGTAAGCTTGTAAGACTTCGTGGAAAAGGCCTTCCTGCTGTTGATTCATATGGAAATGGTGATTTATTGGTAAACATAAACATATGGACTCCAAAGACTCTTACAAAAGAAGAGCGTACGGCTTTGGAAAATCTTGGAAAATCTTCGAACTTCCACCCTGAAACAGATCACGGTGAGCGTGGATTTTTTGATAAAGTCTCGGATTTATTCTCATGAACAAAACTCCATCTCTAAAATTGCATGATGTAACAAAACGTTATGGCAGTCATGTTGCATTAGGTGGAGTTAGTTTAGAAGTACCGCAAGGGAGTATTTTTGGTCTACTAGGGCCAAATGGAGCTGGTAAGACAACTCTCATTCGTATGGTAGCAGGTATTACCGGACCAGATGAAGGTGAAATATCTTTTTTCGGTGAGTCTCTATCCTCTGAGCATATAAATTCTTTAGGCTACTTGCCAGAAGAGAGGGGATTGTATAAAAACATGAGGGTAGGAGAGCAAGTCATGTATTTTGCAAGGCTTAGAGGTATGGATAAGCAAGAAGCTGAAAAAGAAACAAAGGAGTGGTTCGAACGGTTAGAAGTTGATGGATGGTGGGATAAAGAGGTAGCTGATTTGAGTAAGGGTATGGCTCAGAAGATTCAATTTATCGTAGCGGTACTTCATAAACCAAAATTTCTGATACTAGACGAGCCTTTGAGCGGTTTTGATCCAATAAACGCTTCAAGAATTAGAACAGAAATAAATAGACTAAGAGATGAGTTTGGCACAACTATCCTCCTTTCTACACATGATATGTCTAGTGTAGATGAACTATGTGATCATGTTGCGCTAATAGATAATGGAATAAAAATTCTCGAGGGACCAGTAAATACTCTAAGGGAGAATGCACGAGCTGGAAGAATCGAACTTAAGTTCCGCGGGAATCTAATAAGTTTCACTGCAGCACTAGGTGCCGGGGCTATTTTACATGAGGCATTAAGTCATGGAGACAATATTCACGATGTTGTTCTAGGTCTACCATCTTCTATACCTATTGAAGAATTTCTTAAATGGGTGACATCTGAAGTTGATGTGCTTTCTTGTACACCGAAAGTCGTCAGTATGGACGAGGTTTTTTTACGTGCTGTTAAAACAGCTTTAAATACAGAACCATCATGAATCGTTGGTTAATAGTTGTAGGTCGAGAGTATAAGACAAGGGTAAGGAAACGCGCATTTATTTTATCTACACTTTTAGGGCCGTTCTTAATGGTGGGAATTGTTGTAGTTATGGCATTTCTGGCAATTTCAACAAATGAGACTGACTCCAAGGTTTTGATAGTAGATCACAATAATCTACTTACATATAACCTTCCAGGGGAAGAGGGTCAGAGGTTGCCTAGTTGCCCAGAATGTTTCCCGGAAAGGGATTTTCTTGAATATAGATTTGCCAGCAAGGCATTAGATACACAAGAGTTTTTAGAAAGCGACTTTACTGCCATGGTCGAACTAGACGATGGTATTATGCAAAGCGCAAAGGCACTTTTGAAGTATGAATCTGCAGCTCCGACCAAAGTGAAATCAGCTGTTAAAAGAGATTTGGGTGAAGCAATAGAACGACTTAGGGTTCAAAATGAATCGGCATTGGATTACGAAGCCTACAAGAAACTTAAAGTTAGAATAGGCCTAGTAACTCAGAATATAATTACCGAGGATAAAAATATTGAGAATCGAAGTGGAATAGGATTCGTTTTTTCAATCTTCATGTTTATGTTCATCATGATATATGGAATGCATGTAATGAGAGGAGTTATTGAAGAGAAGAGTAATAGAATAGTAGAGGTGGTTATTAGTGTAGTTAAACCGGAGCTACTTATGGGAGCGAAAATGGCTGGGATAGGACTAGTGGGATTAACACAAATAGCGGTTTGGTCTCTTCTTTCATGGCTTTTGTTTTTAGGATTCGGATTTTATGCAGAATCGTCGGGTTTACTTCTAAACCTTATGAATGAACAGGAAACACAATTAGCGGCTACAGACTTTATGACTTTTGTTGAGTCTGATAGTGATTTAGGGGTTCTACTGCAAGTTAATTGGGGAATAATGCTTGGGTGGGGCGCATTCTTTTACATAGCTGGTTTTGCTCTCTATTCATCCCTTTTCGCTGCAATAGGAGCTGCTGTTGAGCAAGAGTCAGATGCTCAATATTTACTTTTACCAGCAACGTTACCATTAATGTTTAGCTATATAGTGAACATTTTTATTATTGAATCTCCGGATAGTACTCTTGCTACTTTTTGTTCTTTTTTCCCTTTTACATCTCCAATAACCATGATGGTAAAGTTGAGTGTAGGAGTACCATGGTGGCATGTTGTCTTAAGTGCCTTGATTCTTATTATGACCGTATATCTTATGGTGAAGATGGCTGGTAAAATTTATAGAACTGGTATATTGATGTATGGCAAAAAGCCAAGCTTGAGAGAAATGTCTCGCTGGCTCATGTATAAAAACAAGTAATGCAAGCCTTAGACAAGAAAAATAGTAACAATAAGTATAGAAGGGTTGCTGTTATTGATTGCGGGACAAATACATTTAATTTAAGAATTGTAGACGTTATACCTGGTGTAGAAAAGGGGTATAGGCCTTGGAAAAAGGTGTTCAGTTTGAGGTTGCCAGTTAGATTAGGTAAAGGAGGTATCGATAAGGGAGTTATTAGGCCCGATAGGTTTGCTAGAGGACTTGATGCTATTGGTGTTATGCGAGAGGCAATACGTAATTACCAAACGGCTGAGGTGTTTGTGATAGCTACTAGCGCCTTACGTGATGCCTCAAATAGTGCTGTTTTCGTTGAAGCTGTTAAGAATCGGTTCGGTTATTCAGTCCAAATTATTTCTGGTGCAGCTGAAGCAGCTCTGATTCAAGAAGGTTTAGAACTCACATATTGCCCTCCTGAGGGTGAAACAGTATTAACATTGGATATTGGGGGGGGGAGTACAGAGTGTGTAATTTGGGATAGGGATAAAGTAGTTTGGGCAAGGAGTTTTAATGTTGGGATTGCTCGATTACAAGCCCTATTTAAGCTATCTGGTGTGTTCGGTGAGGATGCTTATGAAAGAATGACTCCTTATCTAGACGATATGTTTGCACCTCTTGCGATCTCACTCTCAAATACGAAACCTTCTATACTCGTTGGGTCTAGCGGGTCATTTGACACTTTTTATTCTATCACAAAATCTGATACCAAAAGTGCTTTAAAATCTGACAAGAAAAAAGATGATTCAAAGCCCGTACATCAACGTCATCCTCATGCCGATAGCGTTGATATCGAAAAATTCGATGCTATTTCGGAGTTGTTAATCAGAAACACTTTGCAGGATAGACTGAACATGAAGGGTATGCCTCCTGATAGAGCAGATTTAATACCTTATGCATCTGCAATAGTTAAGTGGGTGCAAAACGAAACTGAGATAAATAGCTTTTATAGGTCTAAATATGCTGTTAGAGAAGGTATTCTGAGTAGATTAGTAAGGGGGGAGGATGCGGTACCAGGTATGGCATCAAGTTTGGTTTAAGGTGTTCAAAGAGTAACTTTCAGAAAGCAAAAATTATGGCACATATCTTAATTATTGATGACGAACAGCCTATCAGAGCTAGTCTGAGGGAGATTCTCGAGTATGAGGGACATACCATAGAGGAGGCAGAAGATGGAGCAGATGGTGTTATTGCAGCTCAGAAAAAGCAATTTGATGTGGTGTTTTGTGATATTAAGATGCCAAAAATGGATGGAATTGATGTTTTAGACATGTTCAAGAAGAAGAATATTCTTTCGCCAGTGATAATGATATCTGGGCATGGGTCTGTTGAGACTGCTGTTCAGTCATTGAAAAAAGGTGCTTTTGATTTTATTCAAAAACCACTTGATTTGAATCGAATTCTACTGACTCTAAAGCACGCGATGGATAAAGATGAACTTGAAAAAGAGACAAAACGACTTCGTCGTAAAGTTCATACTACCAAATCTCATCCAATAATTGGCGAATCCAAGGCAATTAAAGAAATTCTAGATATGGTTGAAACTGTTTCAGCTACTGATGCAAGAGTATTGATTACTGGCGGGAACGGATCGGGAAAGGAATTAGTAGCCCGTCAACTTCATAACGGAAGTGATAGAAAAGCTAATCCATTTGTGGAAGTTAATTGTGCAGCTATTCCGTCTGAATTAATTGAGAGTGAGCTGTTTGGGCATGAAAAAGGCTCATTTACAAGCGCTATTAAGCAAAGGAAGGGGAAATTTGAACTTGCAAATGGAGGGACGCTATTCCTCGATGAAGTAGGGGACATGGGAGCTGATGCTCAGGCAAAAGTTTTAAGGGCACTTCAAGAAAATAAAATAACTCGTGTGGGAGGTGATAAAGACATTAAAGTCGATGTCCGAATCGTTTCAGCAACGAATAAAGATCTCAAAGCAGAGATCTCCAAAGGACTATTTCGAGAAGATCTATTCCATCGTCTAGCAGTTATTCCTATTCATGTGCCTTCATTAAATGATAGACGGGAAGACATTCCAATACTTGTAAATCATTTCCTTGAACTTTTAGCAGATGATCATGGTGAAGCGATACCTAAGGTTGAAAAGGACGCTATGAAACTCATTTGTGAAGCAGATTGGACTGGTAATGTGAGAGAGTTGCGAAACGTTATGGAGAGATTGCTAATCCTCACACCTTCAGGTAGTTCAATTTCTAGTGAAATTGTCAGTAAATACGCCCATTTGACTATTATTTAACGTTAATGTGTTAAAAATCAGAATATAAGAGGCAACCATGATGTTTGTTATTCGTCTACCTTGGTAGATAACCAACCAATAGATGTTCTTATTATGATAGAAACCTCTCCAATATTAGGCTTTGAAATTTCAGGTGGAATTCAATCGGCCTTCCTTTTTATCAGTTTAATTGCACTTGTTGCAAATGCCAAACTTTTTATGAAAGCAGGTTTACCTTGGTGGGCCGCACTTGTTCCAGTTTACAATGTTATGGTTGGGATGAAAATGATAGGTCGTCCTACGTGGCATGCGTTTTTGTTTTTCACGCCTGCAATAATTTATCTTCTACCTAGAACGATTTTGGAGGTTGCTCAAAGTTTTGGAAAGCATAAACTATCAGACTATATTTTAGTAATTATATTTAATGTGTTCTACATTTTAAACCTTGGTCTATCTTATGAAGAAGAATATGAAGGCCCTGTTTATAGCCCAGGTTCAATGAATTCAAGTAATAAAATTAGTACTCCAGGGGATTATAATATCGCTTGATATTAATTAGCCTAGTTAATCACCCTATACTTTTTATATGAGCCCTCCAGCCTTGCTGAGGGCTTCTTTTATTCCGTCCGGATATGTTCCTCCTGCAGAAGCGAAAGTCGGCTGACCTCCTCCTCCTCCACGAATACAAGTTGCTAGTTCTTTTACAATATCACCAGCCTTTAATCCTTTTTCAGAAATCACGTCATCGCTAACAGCCACAGCTATTCCTGCTTTACCGTTATCTCTAGATGCGAAGACGCCTATAAAAGGGGCGTGTTCACTCTTAAGTTGGAAGGCGAGATCTTTAATTGATTTTGCATCAAGGTTAAGTTCGCAAGCGATAAAATTAACACCATCCTTTTTTATCATTCCCTTTACAAGGTCACCCTTTACATTTCCGGCTTCTTTGCGTTTAAGAACCTCGAGTTCTTTTGATAGTGTTGCATAGTTCTTGATGAGATCATCCACGGATTTTGGAAGGTCCTTTGCTCCTTTAAAACTGTCTCGAATTTGGCTTAATGAATTCCGGTCTGTATGTGCCAAATTCAGTGCTGACGATCCGGTTACAGCTTCGATACGCCTTATTCCTGAAGCCACGGATGTTTCTGTCGTAATTCTAAATGTACCAATTGAGCCTGTTGCAGGAACATGAATACCACCACATAACTCCTTTGATGCTCCAAATTCTATCATTCTAACGGTTTCTCCATATTTCTCTCCAAATAACATCATTACTCCGGCTTGCTTTGCTTCATCTAGGGGTATATCTCGCTTTTCCACAAGAGTGATATTTGCTAGAATTTTATCATTTACTCTGTCTTCAATTTTTTGGACAATTTCCGGATCTACTTTCTCAAAATGAGAAAAATCAAAACGAAGGTTTTCTGGTCGTACTAGAGAGCCTTTTTGTTCCACATGAGTCCCAAGAATGTCTCTAAGAGCTTCATGGAGAAGATGAGTAGCTGAGTGATTCCTAGAAGAAGCTAATTGATTTGACACATTCACATCGGCCTTGAATGTGGCTGAGGGATCATTAGGAAGTTCAGTTATTGTATGGACAATAAGATTGTTTTCCTTTTTTGTGTCAACGACTTCAGTTTTATCACTGCCAGATATTAATAAACCAGTATCGCCAACTTGACCTCCTCCTTCAGGATAGAAAGGGGTTCTGTCTAACACGATTTGGTATGAAATTTTATTTTTTGCTTCTACTTTTCTATATCGAAGTATTTTACATTCACAAGTAGTATTGTCATAGCCTACGAATTCGGTTGAAGAATTAGAAGTAGTGATTTCAACCCAGTCATCGGTTGAGATTTTCCCTGCCTGACGAGAACGCGACTTTTGGCCTTCAAGTTCAATATTAAATCCTTCTTCATCTACACTCATGCCTCTCTCTGAAGCCATTAGAGCTGTGAGGTCAAAAGGAAATCCAAATGTGTCGTACAACTCGAAAGCTGTCTTGCCAGATAATGTATCACCGGTACTCATTCCTTTAAGGTGCCCCTGAAGAAGTTCTATGCCGTGTGCTAGAGTACGTAGGAAACTCTCCTCTTCTTGCTTAATTACTCTCTCTATAAGCTCTTTTTGAGTATTAAGTTCAGGGAAAGCATCTCCTAATGAGATAATTAAAGCTGAGACGAGATCATTTATGAAAGGTTTTTCAAATCCTAAAAATGAATATCCGTATCTAATAGCACGGCGAAGAATTCTACGGATTACATAACCTGCCCCGGTGTTTGAAGGTAGTTGCCCATCACAGATGCTAAATGAAACAGCTCTAACATGGTCTACTATTACACGGAAAGCTATATCCTCGGGATTATCTCCAGCAGTGTATTTCTTTCCGCTTAATTCAGATAGTTTTTTTAGAAGTGGGCTGAATACGTCCGTGTCGTAATTGCTTTTTTTACCTTGAATTGCCATGGTAAGTCTTTCAAAGCCCATTCCGGTATCAACATGTTTCTCAGGAAGCGGCACAAGATCGCCATTTGCCATTCTATTAAACTCCATAAAGACAAGATTCCAAATCTCTACTACTTGAGGATGGTCTTCATTTACTAATGATGCACCACTAGTAGCTTTTTTGTCCTCTTCAGATCTTAGGTCAATATGAATTTCAGAACATGGACCACATGGGCCAGTTTCTCCCATTTCCCAAAAATTATCCTTTTTGCTTGCTAGTAAAATCCTGTCTTCAGCGATATGTTTTTTCCAGAATTTGATTGCATCAGAGTCAACAGGGAGGTTATCTCCTTTATCACCTTCGAAAACGGTGACGTATAAGTTTGCTTTGTCTAGCTTATACCTTTCAGTTAATAACTCCCATGCCCAAGCTATAGCATCTTCTTTGAAGTAATCCCCAAAAGACCAATTTCCAAGCATCTCAAACATCGTGTGGTGATATGTATCTACACCAACTTCTTCAAGATCGTTATGTTTTCCACTTACTCTAAGGCACTTTTGTGTGTCAGCTATGCGCTTGTGGACTACGGGGCTGTTGCCGAGGAATAAATCCTTAAATGGATTCATGCCAGCATTAGTAAACATCAAAGTGGGATCATCCTTAAGCACCATAGGAGCTGAGGGGATGATTTCGTGATTTTTTTCAGCAAAAAAGTCCAAAAATGTTTTGCGTATTAGGCGAGATTCCATGAGTCTTATTTGAGTTTGTGAAATTAATAAATACTCATCAGTCAAAAATGTACGAACTTTGCAAGTTATGAATCGATTTAAAAAGTCAAAATTCAACCCCGAATCTCTTCAAATAGAGGAAATTCCATATTCATTTTGGGATTATGTTTGGTGGTCATTGCGCAATGTAGGGTTGATTTTATTAGTGGGGACTTGTTCTATTTTACTTTTTGATTACGCATTTGATTCCCCAAAAGATAGAGCTATGGCTCGTGAAATTTCGTTTCTCGAACAACAAATTACTGTACTTGAGAGTGATATTGATGAAGTTGTAGATGTTTTGGGCGATTTGGAGGTCAGGGATGACGCTATTTATAGAACGATTTTCGGAGCAGAACCATATCCTGAACATAGACGAAATCCTGGAGTTGGAGGAGCAGATCGTACACGAGCTTTAAGAGGGTACGATCATACAGATGAGGTTAGTAGTCTTCAGGTTAGAATTTCAGAAGTTCAAAGGCGTTTAGTTGCCCAAAGTAGATCTTTTGATGAAGTAATGGAGCTTGCTGCGACTCATGAAGCGAGACTTCAATCTATTCCAGCTATTCAACCTGTAAGAAATGACGACCTTAAAAGGGTGGCTAGTGGATGGGGATATCGCTTTCACCCTATTTATAAAGTAAGGAAATTTCATTTCGGGATGGATTTCTCAGCACCTATTGGCACGGAAATATTTGCTACTGGAGATGGTGAAGTTGTTAAGGTTAGACGGTCTTACACTGGATATGGAAGGCATATTGTAATACGACATGGGTTTGGTTATGAAACATTATATGCACATATGAGTAAGACGCTGGTGAAAAAAGGCCAAAAGGTGAAGCGAGGAGAAGTTATCGGTCTTGTTGGGAATACAGGAACTTCCACAACTTCCCATCTACACTATGAAGTGAGTAAGGATGGTAGAAAAGTAAATCCAGCCCATTACTATTTTAACGATCTCACACCCGAGCAGTATGAGATTATGCTTAAAAATTCTGAAATGTCACATCAGTCTTTTGATTGAGTGTTAAAGACATTATTAATATAGTATTTTTATATAGGTTTGCAAGGTTGATAATTAAGTTACTATCTTGCTGCTCCTCATGCCATTAAACAAGCCCATCCAAAAGCAATACTTCAGCATATCTGAGGTCGCATCTATGCTGGGCGTGAATGCTTCACTTTTAAGATTTTGGGAAAAGGAATTCAAGCAAATTAAACCTAAAACGAATGCTCGTGGTAAGCGTTCATATAATGCAAAGGATATTGAGGTTATTCGTTCTGTGTATGTCCTTGTGAAGGAAAAGGGATTCACCTTAGATGGAGCTCGCAATGCGCTGAAAGCACGAAAGGGTATTGGCGCAGAGGTTGCGAGTGAAGCAAGAGCTAAAGCTCAGATGATGCAAGCAGACGCTATATCTAAGGGAACTAAAAAACAAGTAGTAAAAGAAGAATCTAGAAAAGAGGCTGTAAGAAGATTGAAGAAGATTCGTGCAGAACTTTTAACCCTAAGAGCAGAAATAAAATCTTAGTTTGATTTTTATCTAATCTAGGTAGTTTCCCACGTATTCCTTTATCCCATTTTCCAGTGTTGTAAATTCAGTTGCGTATCCTGAATCTCTGAGTTTTGATAGGTCAGCTTCAGTGAAATACTGGTAAGTGTCTCTAATATCTTCAGGAGTGTCAATGAAATCAATTTGAGGTTCTCGACCCATGGCAGAGAAAGTTGCATTGACTAAATCTAAGAAGGTTCGTCCTTTTCCGGAGCCAAGATTGTAAATACCACTTTCCACTCTAAGTCGATTTTGCATCATGTACATACAGACATCACAAACGTCGTCCACATAAACGAAATCTCGTGTTTGATGCCCATCTTTATAATCCTCTCTATGAGATCTAAAAAGTTTCATTTTCCCCGTTTCCAAAACCTGTCTATATGTATGTAGGACTACTGAAGCCATGCGACTTTTATGGCTCTCGTTTGGCCCGAAAACATTGAAAAACTTTAATCCACAATAAAAATATGGAGTACGAGATTGTCTGAGCGCCCACTTGTCGAAATCATTCTTCGATTTGCCATATGGATTTAATGGTTTGAGACCCTCTACAACATCATGAGAGTCTGAGTATCCTAATGAGCCATCTCCATAGGTTGCTGCAGAACTTGCGTAAACCAATGCAATTCCAAATTCAACACATAGGTTCCAAATTTTCTTAGAATAATTAAGATTCAGTTTGTCAAAAAGCTCAACATCTTGTTCTGTAGTGTCAGTTCGTGCACCTAAATGGAAGATGAACTGCACTTGATTTTCGTTTTCTCTCAACCAAAGAGGGAATTCGGATCTATCAACCTTTTGGGTACATTTTAGTAGGTCGTGGTTTGAATTTTTATCACTTCTTGAGAAGTCATCAACCAATACTAAATCATTGTAATTATCAAGGTTAAGTCTCCTTGCTAGCCGACTACCGATAAATCCTGCTGCTCCTGTAACGATTATCATGGTCGTAAAGGTATATCTACACCTCTTGTTCTGCTACCTTTGTCTCTACCTATGTCAAATAAAGTAATTTATATAACACGTCGCTCAAGATTTAACGCTGCCCATAAACTATGGAATGAGGATTGGACTAGCGAAAAGAATCACGAAGTTTTCGGGAAATGTGCAAATGAGAATTGGCACGGTCATAATTTTGATTTATACGTAACTGTAAAAGGTATTCCAGAGCTAGAAACTGGTTACGCAATGAATTTTAACGCTTTAAAGTCTATTCTGAAGGAGTACGTTGAAGACCCCATTGATCATAAGAATTTAAATTTAGATGTACCTTGGATGAAAGGCCAAATGACTACAATGGAGAATCTCATAGTTGCAATTTGGGAAAGAATAAAGCGGCCAATAAAAGAGAGTGGGTGTGAATTACATGCTCTTAAATTATGTGAGTCTGAGAATAATTTTGCTGAATACTTTGGAGGAGAATAAGACTATAAATTACGATGGCTTTATATAAACGAGTAGATAAATACGACGAGAAAGCAATTTCAAAACTTGCAGAGGCATATAAATCCATTTTAAGTGGAATAGGAGAAGATGCTCAGCGAGAAGGGCTTGTTAAAACTCCTGAAAGAGTTGCAAAAGCACTGGCTTTTATGACATCAGGAATGGATATGAATCCTTCTGAGATTTTAAAGTCTGCTCTTTTTTCAGAAGAGAATGACGAAATGGTACTCGTTAGAGATATTGAAGTGTTCAGTCTATGTGAACATCATATGTTACCATTCTTTGGAAAGGCACACGTTGCATATATACCAGGTGGTACAATTGTAGGTCTAAGTAAAATACCTAGGGTGGTTGATGCCTATGCTAGGAGACTTCAAGTTCAGGAACGACTGACTGAACAGATACGAGATTGCATACAAGAAACGCTTAATCCTCGAGGTGTAGCAGTAGTAATTGAAGCTCAACATCTTTGTATGCAAATGCGAGGAGTTGAAAAACAAGGTTGTGTTACCACAACAAGCGCGTTTACTGGTGCGTTTCTTGAAGACTCTAAGACTCGATTAGAGTTAATGAATTTGATAAATAGAATTTAATAATACTTATTACACATGAATACAAATCAACCTCCTCGCATTATTGATGATGCGTACACTCCTGCAGAAGGATCATTAGCAAAGAATTTTGTTGCAAACGTTTTTTCATGGATGGTAGTTGGGTTACTTATTACGGCCTTTGTTGCTAGTTACGCTGCATCTTCTGGTTTGTATCAACAATTGATAGGGTCAGGTGGTTTAATGATGTGGGTGATATTACTATCTCCATTTGCTTTCATTATTGCAATGAATGCAGGTTTGCAAAAGTTCAGCGCAACTACATTGACTCTGCTTTTTCTTTCATTTTCAGGCGTAATGGGACTCTCCTTGAGTTCAGTGTTCGTTATCTATTCAATCGGGTCGATAACTCAAGTATTTATTATTACAGCAGGAACTTTTGCAGTGATGGCATTTGCAGGCTACACAACTAGTGTTGACTTAAGTAAGCTAGGGTCTCTTCTGTTTATGGCACTAATAGGGATAATAATTGCATCAGTAGTTAATTGGTTTATGCAAAGTTCTATGATGGATTTCATCATAAGTGTAGGAGGAGTACTTGTGTTTACGGGCTTAACGGCTTATGACACTCAACGAATTAAGCGCATAGGTTCAGGAGTAGAGTATGGAACATCGGGTGCGACCAAGCTTGCAATATTAGCAGCTGTGTCATTGTACCTCAACTTTGTAAATCTGTTTTTATTCCTTCTCCGTCTCCTAGGAGGGCGAAACTAAAAGGATAGGAGGTTGGTGTCCTATTGAATCATTATCCTTGAAGAGGCCAGCCTTACTTTATCATTTTCTAGAGATATCAGGTAAGCACCTGACGGAATATCAGATGCCTGGAAGAATAGTTTTGTCTCGCCGGAAGTCAGCATGCCGTCATGAATAACTTTTATGGTTCTGCCCAAAGCATCAATTAATAAAACTCTCACGGTTGCATCTTGTTTTAGAACTACAGGTATACATGTTAGGGCTGATGCAGGGTTTGGGTAAGGTGGAGCAAAATCGCCAATAAGAGATTCACTGAAGTCGTCTATTCCCACAACAGTTATTTCTCCAATATGGAACGTCCACCAACCTTCAGGAGCAGGCATAGGGCGTGAGCCTGTTTTTCCTGAATTAGCATTTGCAGAGATGTAATAGAAAATATCAGAATCCTCTGGCGCTGCTGGGATATCTGCAGTCCAATTCTCTCCGTCTCCCGAGTCGTTCATCGAGATTTCAGTCCATGGTCCATTTGGGTTGTCGGAATAGAAAAGATTTGCTTCTAGAATTCCTGATCGATGACTCAAATAGCCCTCAACGGTGTAGGGGTCTGTCGTGTTTTCGGTGTCGGGAAGTGGAAGATGACTTATTATTAATGGGTCCTCTACTGAGACAGAATGAGTAATGCAATGAATAGCACCACTTAAAGAAATAATACTCTCAGACCCGTCACAATCAATACCTACGATTTCGTATCCTGGCATTGCCTCCTCCCATATCCTAATCGCTGTAGTATCGTACTCCTCGTAATATGTAGGAAGTAGTATTTTTTCATTCACGAATACAGCATTGCTATATGTTTCGTACCACCCTCCTGTGTTTGGGTATCCTCCACCTATTTGAGGGGGGCTAGGTATTCTAATAATATTAAATGGCGTTCCCCATTTGGTGGTGAAGTTTGACAGAATGTAATCAACATTGGCATTTATTTGTGGCCCATCGGCGACTCCTTCAGGATATTCGGACACCATCAATGTGCTTTCGTCCAAAAGTTTCATGTGCATGTCTATATGATGTATGCCATCGTAGGGTAGGGTAGGCATTTTGATAAATGTATGTACCCCCATAAAGTCTTCAAAAATGCCTTCAATTTCTTCTGTTGTGTGGTTTGGAAAATCTGTCCACCAAGTGCTTCCGCCTTGATTCTCATCGAGAACAAGCTCAGATTCAAAAGCTGTTCCGAATCCGTCACTCATCCAATTCCCTCCAGTATTCATAAGGTTATATGGTTCTGCTGTAGTACTGTAGAGATCTAATTCAAGATGTTCTGCTAGGACATCGGGAATAATGTCATCATCTGGTCTAGGTCGGTTATAAATCCAGTCGACCAACAACCTGTCGTCATTCCACGATCCATAAACAGTATTTGCTCCATAATCTCTAATCCATATTGTATTTAAATCAGCTTGGAGAATATCTACATTTTCAAGATTAAGTGCGCCACCACAAGAACTGCTCGAAAGATAATTAGAGGTTGAGTTAATGTTTTCAGTAAAGACAATTACCCTGCATTCTGATACAGATGCTGCTACGATTTGCTTAAGAATGCAGGGGAAACCTTCCCAAGCTATTGTCAAGACTTCTATTTCCTCCCATTCGGCAGCAGTTCTTAATTCAGAAAATGGAGGAGGAGTTTCTATCCCTCTGCTTGAGTTAATATTAGATACCCCATTATTTTCTATATATTCTCTTTCATTCGCTCTCACTTCATTAGCCCA
>Ga0206679_10002643_pt1 | contig 14098 bp, 14 predicted proteins | sample M110012015metaG_FD_155464 | JGI IMG/M metagenome (GOLD analysis project Ga0206679, IMG submission 155464) | Ammonia-oxidizing marine archaeal communities from Monterey Bay, California, United States - M1 100m 12015 | ecosystem: Environmental > Aquatic > Marine > Intertidal zone | place: USA... | reverse complement strand
AGCCGAAGCGAGGTGGTGAACGTGTTTGAATGTCTTCGTCGTCCAGAAGGGGGATGAGGTCATCCCAGATTGCTGCGGTCTCTGGGTTGCCGTGTACTAGAACTAAAGTCATATATTGCCATCCAATGTAATAAACTACGCAAATAAATGCTAACTAATGCATTTACCACTTAATTGTATCGTCTAGGAGATTGTGTTATGACTTTTGCGATAAACCATATTCATTTGAAATCAAATTCACCCCGCGAGTGTGCCGACTGGTGGGTTAAGGCCTTCAACTTTCGTATATTGGGAGACACTATTCGTGACAGCGGAGATCAGTTTATCGCGTGCGAAAGCGAGAATGGCATCACAGTTAATATATCTGGACCTCAGTCGACACAAACACTCATAACTGGTGACTATGGTGTAAAAGAAGGCCTTGAGCATTTTGGCTTGGATTCAGAGAATCTGGAATCAGACATCGAACGTTTGACCTTGCTTGGGGCAGAACTATTAGACGGACCAATTGAAATGGGTGCGATTAGGATTTGCTTCCTGAAGGCACCAGATAACGTTCGTATTGAGCTAATTCAGCGTGATTAGCTAGTGTTCCGTTGTAAAAATACCATCAGCGGCCAACTCCGTTATTTCAGTTTCGGAAAAACCGGCATCAATCAAAACTTCATAATTATGTTCTCCTACTAAGGGCGCTCTTTTACGTGGCGCCACGTCAGCATCCTGAATGCTGAACGGAGTTGAAATTATTCGATATTCTTTTCCTGTGACATCTTCAAGAGTTGTAATTGCTTCCTGTTCCAGGATCACTGGATCGGTTGCAATTTCAGAGAGCGACGCAGCCGGGGCCCAGATACAGTCACTTTTGTCGAGGAGGCTCGCCCACTCAGATAGTGTTTTTGATTTGAACTCTGCCTGAAGTTCCGCAACGATCTCGGTACCGTGTTCGAGCATTCCTGCATTTGTGGTAAATCTTGAATCTGTTGACCAGTCTGAGCGTCCAAGTGCTGCACACAGACGAGGCCAATGTCGAGGCACGTTATGCATTGTGAGCATTATCCACCTTTTATCTTTTGTTTCGTAGGCACTGCGTATTAATAAACCATGGGTTTGTCGATTGAACTGGCTAGGTGCACTGTTAGTGAGATTCATTGCCAGTTGCATATCGGTAGCAATCGTCCACAGGCCGGTCCGAAGAAGAGAGACTTCGGCCTTCTGTGGTAATCCAGTCTGGTCCTTAAGTCTTAGTGCCGCAAGCGTTGCTGCGAGTAGATTCACACCAGTTGGATGATCGCCCTGTCCAGGTCGACTTTGTACTGCGGGCGCACCGACTTCACCCATAAGTCCCATAACACCTGATCGTGCCCAAAAGGCGGTGCTGTCGAAGCCGGGACGTTCGGAGTCTGTGCCATTGCCACTATACCCAACTAAATGGCCGTACACCAAAGTCGGCTGAATTTGTTTTAAGGTTTCGAAGTCAAGTCGATATTTCTCAGTTCGTTTCGATGTGAGGTTAGTAATAAAAATGTCAGCGCTTGCGATTAGTCGATGTAACGCATCTTGCGCCGCCGTTTTTTCGAGATCCAATGCGAGAGATTGCTTGCCGCGATTGTCGACCTCAAAGACATAGTTTACTGGCGCGGATACATGGAGGTGAGCTCGATTTCCACGAAATGTGTCACCATCAGGAGGTTCTATCTTAATAACCGTTGCACCCATATCTGCCATAAGTGCAGCGGCAGAAGGAGCAGCCAAAAAACTTGCAACTTCGATCACACGAATACCGTCTAAAGGGCCAACCATATTGCTCTTTGTACCATAGTCTTACTCTTGTGTGTAAGAATTTAGTTTTGAGAGAGAATTACTAAAGGAATTATTATGTCTGGACCACTGGATGGCATACGCGTTCTCGAATTCACACAGCTGATAATGGGACCGCAGTGTTGTCAGTTGCTGCGAGATCTCGGGTGCGATGTGATTAAAGTTGAACACCCGGAGGCACCGGATTCTTCAAGACGAATCCCGGCGTCTGAGTCTGAATCTGCCCCACCGGTATACCATGCTAACAATCGTGGTAAACGAAGTCTCACAGTCAACTTCGGCAATCCCGAAGGATTGGAACTCGTACAGGCTCTCATAGCTGAGAGTGACGTCTTGGTGACGACGCTGCGACCACAAGCCTTAGATCGAGCAGGGTTGGGATATGATGCCTGTCGCGCCATCAATCCACGCTTGATATATGCAGTAGGTACTACCTACGGTCCGGAAGGTCCAGACAGTAATCGTCCGGGAAATGACCTAATGGCTCAAGCGGCAGGAGGTTTAGCCTGGAATACTGGAACTCCGGAATTAGCTCAGGGGGCCGGTGCATTGGTGGCGGACACCATGGGCGGCATGACTTTGTTCGGGGCGATTGTTACTGCTCTTTATGCTCGTGAAAAGTCGGGTGTTGGCCAGATGGTTGAAACCTCTCTTCTAGGTGGGCAAATTTGGGCGCAATCTTCGGAGTTGATGGCACACGTAATGGCCGGTACCCAACACGAACGATCTCACCGTACATATCCGTGGTTAAGTTCGATATCACCCATCAGTATTTATCAAACTAAGGATGGTTACGTAGCGTTATCAGGTGTCCCTAAAAGATGGGAGGATTTTTGGAATGCTTTGGATCGAGCTGATCTTGCGGCTAATGAAATGTTGCGTACGGGTTTGGAGAGATTACGTCAAAATGATCTGATAACGAAGGCGATTTCTGAGGTTTTTATGACTATGACTGCGAGTGATATTCACATCATTTTGGAGGAAGTTGATGCGGTTTGGGCACCAGTCAATGATTACGATCACGTGGTCACTAATTCACAAGTGCTAGAAAGCGGTTATTTACGTCAGACCAGTCACCCTGATTACGGTGAGATGGTAACTATGGGCACACCGGTTCGCTATAGTGACGGAATTGATGAACCAGTTGATCGTGCACCTGAACTCGGTGAGAATACCGAAGAAATCTTGCTAGAGCTCGGCTATAGCTGGGAGCACATTGAGCTGCTAAAGAAGAATGGAGCCCTTTAAATAGCTTGATCCGTATTTATGTGGGTTGGGACGTTTTCTTCCTCAAATATCACATCTATTTCTTCACGAATTTCTGAAGTAAGCTCCCAGTCGACTGCTGCAACATTCTCCTTGAGTTCCCACTCGTTACGAACGCCAACTAGTCCAACCGACACAGCTGGATGGCCAAGCGTCCAGGCGATTGCCATCTGAGCAACTGATTTATTGTTCCGCTCCGCGATCGTTTTCAGACGTTCGACCACTCTCAGTTCTTTTGCGAATTCTTCAGTCTGAAATAACGGAAGTTTGAATGCTACCCCGCTGCTTCGCCAGTCATTTTCTCCGAAACTGGTGTCGGGAGTAAAAGCTCCAGACAGTAAACCAAAGCCAAGCGTGCCATAAGCCATGAATCCAATGTTTTTGTCCAGACAGTGTGGTAGAACGGTAGATTCCATCCGACGATCGAACATGTGATAACCCACTTGATTGGCCGCCATATGTCCATATTGTTCGCACTCATCCATCATCTCTGGGGTAAAGTTCGACACACCATAATGTCTAATTTTCCCGTTCTGTTTCAGTTCTTCAAGTGCTCGTATGGTCTCTTCAAACGGAGTGTCGTGATCAGGCCAATGTATGAGCAGAAGGTCTAAGTAGTCTGTGTTTAAACGACTGAGGCAGCCTTCCGCTCGGTCGATAATATGTTGAAACTGAGAGTTACGTCCTAAATTTTTTCCGTTTTCGTCATATGCGAAGCCAACTTTGCTGACTAGTACGATATCTTTTCGTTTATTCCCTAGCGCTTTAGACAAAAGTTCCTCGGAATAATATGGACCGTACACTTCTGCTGTGTCGAAGAGAGTAATGCCGTGGTCTATTGCAGCATGCACGGCATCAGCCGCTTCTTTTACATCTATGTCACCATAAGTAGTGGTAGCCATTTCCCAAGTTCCAAAACCGATCGGTGAAGAAAAGAGATCACTATCACCGAGTTGTCGTTGCTCCATCGTTAGTCCTTAATTTTACTAGTCGTTTGATGATGGTTGGACTGTACCATATACACATTAGGTGGACTGATTAGCAGAGCCTACTTCTGGATTACGTTCGGTATGGCAGCACGTTAAAGTTGGATTAACTTGCATAACTTCAACACGGTTTTACAATATAAGTCCGTCTAAAAGTATCGAAGAATGATTTATTAAGGGAACTTATGGCTGAACAGCACCAACGTCTTTTGGCAGGCCTTCGAATAATTGATGCTGGTCAAGTATTGGCCGGACCATTTGTGTCTACGTTATTAGCAGATATGGGAGCAGAAGTTATTCGTGTAGAACTGCCTGCGCTCCGGTCTGATACGGCGGCTCAGCAGAATTCGACGAGAGCTGGACTGCACCGTAACAAAAAGTCAGTTTCTCTAGACTTGAGAAAACCTGAGGGCGCTGAATTGTTTAAGAAATTGGTCGCTAGTGCTGATGCCGTGGTTGAAAATTTCTCTCCAGGAACAATGGAGCGCTGGGGCATAGGGGAGGACGAGCTCGCAAAGGTGAATTCGCGACTGATTTTCGTACGAATTTCTGGGTTTGGTCAGACAGGTCCGTATCGTGACCGGACGTCATATGACAGGATTGGTCAAGCGATAGGAGGGATGATTTATGTAACCGGTGAGGCAGATCAACCTCCGGTACATCCGGGATATATGATGGGCGATTTGGCTTCGGGCACATATGGCGCGCTTGCTATTTTAGGGGCTGTATATCATCGAGACCACGAAGATTGCCAGGAAACACAGATTGTCGATTTGTCCTTATACGAATCTATCCTGAGTTATTCAGGACCAATGGCGGCTGAATATAGTAGATCAGGCATTGTTCGGGAGCGAGCTGGTAACGTCAGATCCTGGTCCATTCCAGGGGACCAGTTTTTAACCAAGGATGGAAAGTGGGTGTTGATTCTCGCTCTTAATCCGCAAATATTTCAAAGGCTTTGCGATGCCATGAGTATCCCGGATTTGCCGCAGGATCCAAAATTTTCGAATCACGCTAATCGATTTTCCAACGAAGTTGAACTCCATTCAATGATCCGAGAATGGGTAAAGGATTTCGATTCAGTCGATTTATATAGTGTTTTGGATGAGTATCGAGTACCGTATGGACCGGTCTATAGTATTGCCGATATATTCGCCGACCCACACATAGCTGCGCGAAAAAACTTAGTACAGGTGGACGATCCACATGTTGGTCCCGTAACTGTGCCGGCGCCATATCCGAATCTGTCTCATGCCGAGGGGCGAATATATAATCCTGCGCCACGAATAGGCGAGCACAATGATGAGATTTACAAGGAACTTTTAGGTCTCACTGAAACTGAGATAGATAAGCTTACGGACGTAGGTGCTATTTAGGCGTGAATTGAAGAACTATTATCTTGCTATAGTACAACTACTAAAGGACACATTATGACATCAATAAAAAATAAAACTGACACAAGTCGATCTCTGTATATCAGCTACATGGCTAAAACAACAGACCATTATTTGTCAGAGGGATTTAATAATCCTTATCAGTGGGCTCGCTTCGAGGATGTTCCTTTCACTCCACTTAAGAAACCACTAGCGGAATCACGGGTTGCGCTTATTACCACCGCTGCCCCGTATCAGCCTGATAAGGGTGATCAGGGACCAGGGGCGCCCTACAACAACGATGCAAAATTTAAGCATATCTATACACACCCAAGTGAATCGATACCGGATGTACGGATTTCTCATATTGGATACGACCGAAATAATGCCGAGATCGATGATCAGCGAGTATATTTCCCCTTAGAGCGATTGCATGAGATACAGGCTGCTGGTCGATTCGGATCATTAGGCCCTCGAGTATATGGTGCACCAACTTTGCGCAGCCAGAGAATGACCAGCGAGCGCAACGCGCCCGAAATTCTCTCGATGTGTCGCGATGATGAAATTGATGTTGCGCTATTGGTTGCTGTCTGACCAGTTTGTCATCAGACCGTGAGTCTGTTAGCTCGGCACCTGGAAGAGAATGGTATTCCGACAGTTATAGTTGGTTGCGCCCGCGATATCGTAGAGCAGGTCGGTGTGCCGAGATTCGTATTCAATGACTTCCCACTTGGTCATCCCTGTGGCAAGCCACATGATGATGTTACTCAGAAGGGCATTCTAGACTTGGCGTTCACGACACTTGAAAATTCGTTTGTTCCCCGAACGACAGTGCAGAGTCCGTATAGATGGGCTGATGACGAGTCGTGGAGAGATCGGTATATGAAGAAGAGTGACCACTGAGATTTCGCCGGGTTGTAACGCGAAAACTATGAGTGATACTCCAGTAGGTCGACAGGTTCAATTACCCGCTTCGGTTGCTGGCACACTGTTGTTGTCCGAAATGCCCGGTTCAAAGAAATCGCTGGTTAACTGGCTAGCGGATGCGGAAGCTACGCAGATAAGCCTAATAGTAAATTTGGCTCAAGAGGAAGAGTTAGCCAGTATTTCTCCGGAGTACTTAAGGTACATTCAGAACGATGAAGGCATCGAGATACTGCGCTTTCCGATACCGGATTTTTCTGTACCCGCTGATATGGCTGCGTTCCATATCGTTGTTGGGAAAGTTGTTGAGAGACTTCATTTAGGTCAACGCGTAGTCGTTCACTGCCGAGCTGGGATTGGTAGATCAGGGTTATTTGCGGCTTCCCTACTGATAAATTTGAAGATGTCCTCAGATGATGTGTTACCAAGTGTTCAAAGTGCCGGCGGAAGATTAGAAGCGGATGCACAGCGTAGCTTTGTTGAGGCATACGGAGAGCATCTCGCGGGCGATTCTTCCTACTAGTGGCTATAAAATCTGTGAGAGGAAGAGCTTAGTGCGATCTTCTTGAGGATTATTGAAGAAATGATCCGGTGTTCCTTCTTCAACAATTTCTCCCTCACTGAAGAATAAGAAGCGGTCCGCGACTTCGCGCGCAAAACCCATTTCGTGAGTCACTACAATCATTGTTATCCCTGAGTCTGCAAGTTCTCGCATCACATCTAGAACTTCTTTGATCATCTCTGGGTCGAGCGCTGAAGTTGGTTCATCAAAAAGCATAATTTTTGGCTGCATCGCAAGTGCGCGTGCGATTGCCACTCGTTGCTGTTGGCCACCAGAGAGCTGGGTGGGAAATTTGAGCGCTTGTTCAGGGATTCCTACTCGAGTTAGCCCAGCCATTGCTAACTTTTCAGCCTCCTGTTTAGCCATTCTTTTAACTTTTCGAGGGGCTAATGCGACGTTATCTAAAACAGTGAGGTGCGGAAAGAGGTTGAACTGTTGAAATACCATACCCACCTCAGACCGGATTTTCTGTAGATTACGGCTATCGTCATTGATTTCAATCCCGTCGACCACGATGACACCAGCCTCATGCTCTTCCAGTTGATTGATGCATCTGATAAAAGTTGACTTCCCTGAACCTGACGGACCAAGCACAACGACTACTTCACCCTCATTGATATCAGCTGAGACATTTTTCAGGGCTTGGAAGTTTCCGAACCATTTGTCAACGTTCTCAGCGTGAATAATAACTTTGTTAGCTTGATTTTCTTCCATAGCTCGTTCTCCTAGAGGATTAGCGTGTGCCTAATCCTAGATTTTCTTCTACTTTTTTACTTAGGTTGGACATGGACCATGTCACGATCCAGAATAAGAATCCGACGAATACTAGAACTTCTAACGCCGTGCCAGTATAGGCGAGCTCGTTAAATGCTTTTCGACCAACCTCTAGGACATCAACAACACTAATTAAGTACACAAGAGTCGTGTCTTTGAAGAGTCCGATGTACTGGTTGATTAGGGATGGAAGAACAGCGCGAAGAGCCTGTGGGAGAAGTATCAATCGTAGCGTTTGGAAGTAGTTGAAGCCAACTGAGCTTGCAGCTTCATACTGACCTTTGGGAATGGCTTGCAGGCCTCCTCGTACAACTTCTGCTGTATAGGCTGCATTAAAGACAATCAAAATTATCATGGTTCGGATGATGACATCGGCCTCATTTAAACCGAACCAACTCGGTAGGATAAACGGGAGTACAAATCGTCCCATGAATAACCAAGCTATCAATGGTGCACCCCGTACTACTTCAATAACAGCGGTAGAGAATATTTGTAGAATTGGATAGCCTTGTGTTGTTCGACCAAGCGCGAGAACAACTGCGAGTGGCGTGCCGACCACTATTGCGATCGCAGCCAGTATGACATTTACAAATAGCCCCCCCCAATAATTGGTGGTAGGTGCATCACCGATGAACAACAAGATAAGGATTACGGGGATTATTAAAATCCAACCAAGTACTGCGATTCTTACGACTAAAGCGTTTAGGCTGATCTTTGTGTAAGTGAAGTAACCCAAAGCGTAGCCGCAGAGACCGAGTAACAAACCAAAACCAAATTTTAAGGCATTTGAGTCGAATTCCAGAAATAAATAGCTGATTATTACGGCAGCAGTAAACAGGCTGATCGCCATTCTTTTGCCTGGCCTTAGCCAAAGTGAAGAACTTAGGCCGGCAAGACCAGCAAACATCCAGACCGTTGGCCAGATTCGCCACACATGTTCTTCAGGGTACCGTCCGATCATGAACGCTCTTCTTTTATCGCTAATGACTTGCCATTCAGCAGTTACGAAGAATTGGACAATGGTAAAAAGAGCCCAGACCACTATCACTAGGCTCACCAAAGTAATAACTGTATGTAGTTTTGTTTTGAATAATTGAGCCTTCGCATCCGAATCCTCGTAAGTCATACGTATACGCTGCAGCAGAGAAATTTCAGAATTTGGCTGAGTATTATCAGACATAAATACCTCTATATACCTGAACGCTGAACATACCAGTTAAGGCTGTTCATTACGGCTGAGATGAAGAGTGCCATTACCAGATAAATTACGAGTAAGGCCGTGAAAATTTCGAGACTGTGTCCCGCGTTATTAGAAATTGTTCTTGTCGCAAACACAACGTCAGAAAAGCCAATCGCCACGGCGATACTAGTATTTTTTGTCATGTTGATATATTGATTGCCTAGGGGAGGAATCATGGTGCGTAAGGCCTGTGGCAGGATTATTAGCGTGAGTCGCTGGTAGGCAGATAGTCCGAGAGCTTTCGCAGCTTCAGTCTGTCCAGAGGGTAAAGATAAAATACTTCCCCGAACGATTTCTGAGATGAAAGAGGCTGTATAAAATCCGAGAGCAACCACGATTGCCAAAAACTCTCCAGTGATTACCATTCCACCTTGATAGTTTTGAATTGCACCGCCGGCACCGCTACTGATAATGTGAGGCGTTTGTCCCGTAAAGGGCGAATCCAAAAGGATATATGCCACCAGAGATATCAAGAGGAGCATCAATATTGGGTATCTATTAGTCCGCTGATTTCCACCAACATCATCCTGTCGTTTTTGGAGATACCGCCTGAGGAGAATAGCTCCCACGAGGGCAACGGCGCCAACGAAGAGCCAGACGCCTAAATTATCATGACCGACCAGCCAGGGAATTGCGAAGCCTTTGTTGGAAATAAGAATAAAATTTTGGAGTAGTTCTAAGCCAAAGAAATTAATATCTATTTGAATTGCGTTGGTAATAGCTGGAGTAGTTAGCCATATCACTACGTACCAGATATAGATCTGCAATAATGCAGGAATATTTCGCAAAATTTCTACGTAGAGCGTGCATGCCTTTCGAATCAAGTAAAAGTCAGACAATCGTCCGATTCCAACTAGTAATCCCATCAGGCTTGCGAAACCAATGAGCACTGACGCAAGTCGAATAGTGTTCCATGCACCGTTTAAGATTGCATCCATACGACTGTCATTACTATCGATATCAAATATGAGACCGTGCGAAAGCGCAATACCTGCTCGTGCATTTAGAAAGTCAAAGGTCAGAAATGGTGGACTAGATGTGAACGTAGGTGCGTGAACGTTCTCGAGATTTGAAATCTGGCCAGCTAGGCCAAGTCCGACAAAAACAACCATCAAAATAGCTGCGCCCTGAACGATTGCTCTTCGGTATGCTGAGCGATACCAGAAATTGGTCAGGGCATTCATTTCGAGATGGACCTGTCACTAGGTGGTTGAAAGTTTGCAAGAGCTTTATCAAAACTCAGTGCGCCTAGGTTAGAAACCCAAGCGCACTGAGGTTATTGATATTCGGTAAATAGACGTCAACTGTTTATGTTGATGTCTCAATCACCTTATCTAATTGGTGGCGAATAGATCAATCCACCATTAGTCCAAAGAGCGTTCAAAGAACCTTCTCGTGCTAGACCAAGTGGCGTGATGTTCTTCTCGTAAATTTCACCATAGTTACCTACTTGCTTAAGTACAGCCTGCATAAATTGCGGACCGACTGCAAGACCCATATCTGTGACATCTCCACCGTCATAACCAACACCCAGCATCAATGCAACTGCTACGCTGTCGGGGTTAGCGATCTGTGCATCAACATTTGCGCTGCTTACTCCGAGCTCTTCAGCCTGGAATGTACCGAAAGTTACCCAAGCGACGATATCAAACCACTCATCATCACCGTGTCGAGTCAAAGGACCGAGTGGCTCCTTGGACATAGTAACTGCCAAAATGCGGAGTGCATCTGGACCATCAGGGTAGACACCTCTTCGTGAGGCTAGACCTGATTTATCAGTAGTCCATCCGTCACATCGTCCAGCAACAAAAGCCTCTTGTAGAAGATCTGTTGTTTCAAAGGTAAGTGCCGTGTATGTAAGACCACGCTCTAAGAATTGCGAAGCGAGGTTCAACTCAGTAGTTGTACCTTGGTTCACACATACGGTTGCGCCGTCCATATCCTCAAGTGTTTGGAACGGTGAGTCAGCCTTAACCATCATTCCCTGACCATCATAAAATGTTGGTGCTGCGAACGATTGCTTAAGATCAGAGTCTCTACTCAGTGTCCACGTGGTGTTTCGAATTAAGACATCGACTTCACCGCTTGCAAGTGTTTCGAATCGATTGGCACCAGTTGTTTCGACAAATTCAACTTTACTTGAATCACCAAAAACAGCTGCTGCAACTGCTCGACAGTAATCTGCATCAAAACCGGTATAGCTTCCATCAGCTTCAAGCTGACTGAAGCCAGGTAGTGACCCAGAAATACCACATTTCAAAATGCCTCTATCTTTTACTTTTTCAAGGGTGCTTTCGCCACTTGCTGCTGAGTCAGCTGCACTGCTACTTGTGGTTGCTTCATCATCTGAAGAACAAGCGATTAGCGCTACTGACGCAAGAGCTAGTAGTGATAACAGGAATCCCCGCCTTAGCCATGACATGCTCATGTGCTTTCCTTTCTCTTCCCATCTGTTAAGTCATTAACACTTTGTTAACGCTTTGATCGATAATTGTATATTCAGTCTCATTCTCATGGTTATCTGTCGAACGGAAAATATATACAAATTTAATACTGTTTTATGCACCTAATTAGGGGCCATCAGGCTGAAAAAAGCTAAAAGCTGGCCGTTTAACGCTCGATCAGCTAGATACTTCAAGACGGTTCTTTTTCGATATGACCGTGTTTCCAAATTGGGGCCTCATTCACTTTTGCCACAAGAAGCGTAACTAGGAACGTGGCGACTAGCAGGATCGCCACTGACGGCCCGGTTGGTAAATCAAAAATATAGGAGAGGATAATACCTGCGATTGAACCAAGAATCGCAAATAGTTGCGTCATTATGACTGTAGAGCGAAGCGAGTAGCTCACTTGATTTGCGCTGGTGAATGGAATAACTAACAATGCTGATATAAGCACAACCCCTAACAGTTTTACTCCGGCGATTAAGGCTACCGACGTTCCTACGAAAAGAAAATACTTCGTTGTTCGCGCGGGCAATCCTAGTACCGAAGAGAGCTCGTGATGAATGGTGGTCAGCACAAGAGTTCTCCATTGATATTTGAATAAAAGAAGGGCGCACAAAAAGAAAATAGTCAGTATATATATGTCCGTCCAAGTGATGCTCAGTATGTTCCCGAAAAGATATGAGAATAGTTCCGGTTTATATCCAGGAGTGAGCGACATAATTATTATGGCTGCACTCATCCCGCCGGCAAGAAATACTCCTATCAGACTGTCATGTGTCAGCAAATTTGAATCATCTACAAAAGCTAATATGGAACCAAGAATAATCGCAACGCCAGTAGCCCATATAAGCGGTATTCCGCCAAGAAGTATTCCAATTGCTATTCCGAGGAGTGACGCGTGAGCGATTCCGTCAGCCATGAAACTGAGTCTGCGTGGGACAATGAATACACCAAAAAGTCCTAGCAGACTTGCCAACATCACAGAACCAAGTAAAGCTCTTTGCATAAAGGGGATTTGAACAATTTCGCTTATTAACTCCATTTATGGTGATTAACTAGATATTGTCAACATAACAGTATCCATCATGCGTATCAGTTGGATCTGGTGTTAATTTTTGTATTTGACGAATTTTAGACTTGGAGATTGAATTTTTACAGACACAACTATTTGGTTGATCACAAATGAAGTTTTTGTTTAGGCAGATTACATGATCTGCGTAACTCGACACTGTCTGCCAATCATGCGTAATAATTACAATCGTAACTCCGCTGTTTTTTATTTCTAGAATCACATCGAGTATGTGTTTTTCGCCCGCATGGTCAACATTTGAAAGCGGTTCATCAAGAAAGAGTATTTCCGGATCGCGAGCTAGTTCCGCGGCCAGAAGTAGTTTTTGCTGTTGACCACCAGACAATTGCGTAATTGGGGTGTTCGCGTGGGAATGAGGAAAGTCGACACGATCGAGAGCGGTGCTTAATTCTTTGCGGGAAATATTTGATGTGTACTTTAGGTATTCGGTGACCGTCATTTGTAATTGTTTAGGAAAGTTTACTGATTGGGGCACGTAGCCGGTGATGGCCTTAGATTGCTGTTGGATTTCAGAACTTATGGAAATATTTCCGGCAAGTTTTGGCAAGAGTCCCAGTATAGTTTTAACTAGCGTCGTTTTGCCCGAACCGTTTTCACCGACTAGGAATGTGAGTGAGTGTCGAGGTACACAGCAAGAGGCTTCACAGAGGATTTCTTTCGAATCACGAATGACTGTTAAGTTTTCGCACTCAACGATGTTTTCGGAAGGTAAGTAGGAGGTTGAAGTCATTGTTTTATTCTAGATCAGTAAATATTTCTTGGTAAGATTGCAATAGTTTCGCGTCCATATGGTAGTGAGATGCTTGTTATTTAGCTAGAGTACTAGTCAACTTTCGTATGTTGTATTTCAGAAGTGTTTGATAGCTTTGACGTTCTTCTATGCCACCTATCGGATCTAGGACATCCGATTTTAAATTACTGTCATTTATGAACGCCGTGAGGCCACCCACTGACAGTTGCGGCTCAGAAAATATAGCCTTCACATTGTGACTTTCGACGGTTTCATGCAGCTTCTTTAGATATCTTGGTGACGGTTCTTCGGCACCAGATGGTTCAAAGGAACCGACGAGATTTAAGCCGAACGCTTGGGCGAGGTATGAGAATGAGTCATGCAGGGTGATGAAAGCGATTGTTTTTATTGGCCCCACTTGACCTAGGAGTTCTGACTCAAGCGAAATCATCGCTGCTTGGAAGTTTGCTGCTCGCGCTTCATAAGACTCAGCATTAGTTGGATCTAATTCAGCGAGTACGGTTGCGATATTGGTCGCAATAATGGACGCATTTCCAGGGGTTAGCCAGTAGTGCGGATTGACCCCGTCATGGTGTTTGTCATCATCATGGTGTTTGTCATCATCATTACTAGTGAGTAAAGAGACATTAGTATGCACTGGGCTCACATTACCCGACTTTACGATCCAATTATCCAAACCATGACCTACCACAAATATGAGATTCGAGTTATCTATTATTTTCTGCACCGACGGGGTCATATTGAATGTGTGTGGCGATTCTCCCGGCTGCAGAATTAGTTCTGTTGTCACTGTTTCTCCGGCTATCTGGCGAAGGATGTCGTAAATCGGAAAAATTGTTGCTGATACGGTGAGTTCAGTTTCGGAAA
>Ga0206679_10002642_pt1 | contig 14099 bp, 15 predicted proteins | sample M110012015metaG_FD_155464 | JGI IMG/M metagenome (GOLD analysis project Ga0206679, IMG submission 155464) | Ammonia-oxidizing marine archaeal communities from Monterey Bay, California, United States - M1 100m 12015 | ecosystem: Environmental > Aquatic > Marine > Intertidal zone | place: USA... | reverse complement strand
TTGATATGCATTATTAGAGTCTAGAGCTGTTTTTGACCAATCACAAACTGTACCAGCGGCAGCTTCTTGATCCCGCATTTCATGAAGCCGGCCACCCTCAGTGGTAAGATCTCCCGGGTTTAAACAGCTCGAAATAACCAACATAGGAATACTATCAGAATAAGCTTGACCCATTGGAGTCATTATGTTGCAGAGGCCAGGCCCTGTTATAACAAAGGCCACGCCTGGCTTTCCAGTGGCCCTTGAGTAACCATCTGCCATAAAACCTGCACCCTGTTCGTGGCGGGTCAGGATATGCTTTAAACCAGCCTCTTCAATTCCACGGTATAACTCCACATTATGAACACCCGGTATCCCAAAAATAACTTCTACACCTTGTTTTTTTAACGCATGCGAAATTTGCACGCCAAGTGGTTTCTTCATTTTCCTACCCTCGCCAGAAAGTTAAAGTAAATAGAACATAAACAACCATTAATTCTAAACGACCCACAAACATAGAGAAAATCAAAATAAATTTGGCTATAGTATTTAAATCGGCATAGTTTCCCATTGGTCCTATCCTCTCTCCCAATCCAGGACCAATATTTGCAAGCGTACTCACAGCCCCAGATAACGAGGTTACAAAATCCAAACCAGTGGCAGATAAGGCTAATGTTATTAAGAATAATGTTACTAAGAATAATATGAAAAATGCTATAACTGAAGAAATAACATCCAAAGAAACCCTTTTTCCATCATAGCGCGTAGCAACCACAGCTGACGAATAGTGCATCTGTTTGATTTGTGAAGCAATTGCCGAGAAAAGTATCTGGAACCGAAAAACCTTAATTGAGCAAGTTGTCGATCCCGCACAACCACCAATTAAACCAATTATAAAAAATACAGAAAAGGGGAAACTTCCCCAAAGCGTATAGTTGTCACTTGAGTAACCCGTTCCAGTGAGAATGGAGACACCATTAAAAACTGTTTTTCTTAATGCATATTCAAATGGAAATTCACCTTGAAAAATTAACCACAATAGTAGCATTAATATTACTATTATTAAAATTAGAAAAAAAGCTCGTACTTGGGAATCAAAAAATGGCGCTTTGAAATTCCCACTCGTTAATTGAACATATCTTATAAACGGTAGAGATGAAGCAATCATGAAGAATACACAGATATACTCGGTAGATAAGGGAAAATGAGCGAATGACTCGTCGTAATTACTGAAGCCACCTGTAGATATCGTTGTCATCGCATGCACAACAGCATCAAATAATCGCAAACCAGATGCCAAGTAAGCTATTACTGCACTGACGGTTAAACCTAGATATATTAAAAAAACAGATTGTGCGATTTCTTTAGCTTTTGGTAAAGCCTGACCAAAATTGTTAAAACTGTCTAATTGAAATATTTGCATCCCACCAACTCTCAGTAACGGCAAGAAGATAACTGCCACCACAATAATTCCTATACCTCCAAACCATTGAAGCAGACCACGCCATAACAATAGTCCCTCAGGGAAATCTTCCAGACCTTGAAAAACGGTAGCCCCAGTCGTTGTCAATCCAGACATTGATTCAAAAAAACTATCGATAAAACTAGCGTTTGACCACCCTATTACAAAAGGAATTGATCCAAATATGGGCAATATCAACCATATTAAGACAGTTAATAAAAAAGTTTGTTGAATAGAAAAATTAGTTGGAAAACTGTTAGAGCAACTCAGGATCAACAATGCTCCAGCAACCATCGTAAAGAAGGAAGAGTATCCAAAGATTTGCCAATGTTCATCTTGAAAATAAATATCGACTAATAACGGAAGAATCATAGATGCTCCCAATATAGTGACTAGTATTCCAACAATATATCCAATTGGTCTTATATTAAGCATCAGTAGCCAACTTCTTATTCAATTTGTTTTACGTCTTAAAAGGAGTCCAAAACAACGAGCTCACCACAACTTCTACATTTTTTTTCATTATTGTTAAATAAAAAACAGTTAAATTCTTCTTCTATTCACCTGTTTCAACTTTGCGTTGCTGTTCTATTTTTCGCCATTTTTTCACATTTTCATTGTGTTTTTGATAAGAATTTGCAAACCAATGCCCACCAACACCATCAGCCACAAAATAAAGAAAGTCTGTTTGAGCAGGATTGGTTGCGGCATAAATGGAGGCTTCACCTGGATTAGAAATAGGGGTTGGAGGAAGGCCTTCAATTCTATATGTGTTCCAAGGTGTGCTTTTCCTCAATTCGCTTAAAAGCAAACCCCTTCCCAATTTATATTTCCCTCGTGTAATTCCATATATTACACTTGGATCAGTCTGAAGTTTCATTTTTTTCATTAATCTATTTATAAAAACTGAGGCAACAATTGGTCTTTCAACAGCTAAACTAGCTTCTTCTTCAATAATTGATGCTAATGTGAGTACTTCAAATTTGTTTTCAAAAGGCAATCCTTTAACCCTATTATCCCATGCATCGCCTAGAATCCTAACTTGATTACTTTTCATTTTTAGAAGAAGTGCTTCACGATCATCTCCTCTAGAAAATAAATATGTTTGTGGAGCTAAAGTACCCTCTGATGGCAAAGTAATCACATCTCCACTTAATAACTCTTCTGATTGAATGCGTTCAATAATTTGCCAAGTTGAAAAACCTTCCGGAATTACCAATTTATGAACCTTAGTTTTTCCATTTACGATTAAATCTACTATATTACTCATAGAAGCTTTGGTTGGAATCTCATACTCTCCAAATTTAAGCTTTTTATGATTTTGCGAAACAATAATCCCAAATTTCAGAACATACAAATTACTCACTAAATTTTGAGCTCTTAAATTTTGACTTATTTCATCAAAACTATCACCAGGCTTGATAATAAATGTGCGTGCAATTTCAAAATTTTGATGTTCTTCATACTTAACCTTGCCCCACCACATGACACATCCCATAATGATTACAAATATTAGGATAAAGTTTACAAATTTTGTAAAAGAAAATTTAAACATATGTTATGCTTTATATTTTCCCATAACAATTGAGGCATTTGTTCCACCAAACCCAAAGGAATTAGACATCGCAATATTTATCTCTCGCGACAATGCAATTTTAGGGGCCAAATCGACTGGAGTTTCAACTGCAGGGACATCAAGGTTCAAAGTTGGTGGAGCCTTTTGGTCACGAATAGCAAGCAGGCAAAAGATAGCTTCTATTGCTCCTGCGGCACCCAGTAAATGACCAACAGCTGATTTTGTTGACGACATTGTTAAAGTTGCGCAAGCTTCACCAAACAACCTTTCAACTGCAGCTAATTCAATGACATCAGCCATAGTAGAAGTACCATGTGAGTTTATGTAGTCTATTGCACTTGGAGTCAGATTAGCGCGTTTTATAGCCGCTTGCATCGACCTAAAGCCTCCATCACCATCTTCAGATGGAGCAGTAATATGATGTGCATCCCCAGACAGGCCATAGCCCAAAACCTCTCCATAAATATGTGCACCCCTTTTAATTGCATGCTCCAGTTCCTCTAACACAACAACACCAGCACCCTCCCCCATAACAAATCCATCTCTATCAATATCATATGGCCTAGAAGCTTCCTTTGGATTGTCTTTCTTTTTTGTTGAAAGAGCTTTGCAAGCGTTAAACCCAGCAATACCAATTTCAGAAATAGGAGCCTCTGCACCACCCGCAACCATAATATCAGCATCATCTAACATTATTAAACGTGCTGCATCTCCTATAGCATGCGCTCCAGTTGAGCATGCAGTTACTACTGAGTGATTAGGACCCTTAAATCCAAACCTTATTGAAACATGACCACTAACTAAATTAATTAGCGCGCTGGGTATAAAAAAAGGAGATACTCTCCTTGGTCCGCGTTCCTTTAGAATAATAGCAGTTTCAGCAATTGTAGATAAGCCACCTATTCCAGAGCCAATCATCACGCCTGTACGCAACAAATCTTCTTCAGTTTTTGGAATCCAATTAGAATCTCGAACTGCTTGCTCTGCTGCTGCTACTCCATAGAGAATAAAATCATCAACTTTTCTTTGATCTTTAGGTTCCATCCAATCATCTGGATTAAAAGTTCCATTTGTACCATCGCCCCTAGGTATCTCACATGCGTAAGTTGTTGCCAAATGGGAGGCATCAAATTTCCGAATGGTGTCAGCTGCAGATTGACTATTCAAAATTCTGGACCAAGTTTCATCAACGCCACATGCAAGTGGAGTTACCATTCCAAGCCCTGTAACAACTACCCTACGCATTCCATAACCTCTCTATTAACTTCAACTTCAAACGTAATTATAAACAAATCAAGATAATTAGCAATTTTTATAGATGTTGTTTTATGTACTTAGATTTTCATAGATCTCAATAAAAAAGGCGCCAGAAAAGGCGCCTAACTTTGTTATGAATTGATTATTATACAGCCTCAGTTATGAACTTTACTGCATCTCCAAATGATTGAATTGTTTCCGCAGCGTCATCAGGAATTTCTATTCCAAATTCTTCTTCAAAAGCCATTACCAATTCAACTGTATCCAAACTATCTGCACCCAAATCGTCAATAAAAGATGCACTCTCAACAACTTTATCTTCTTCAGCGTCCAAATGTTCGACTACTATCTTCTTAACTCGATCTGCTATGTCGCTCATAATCAAAAATCCTCTCAATTTTCCAAGTTTTCCTGGGGCTCCAAAGTAATTAAATCTTAATATTAAACATAAAGTTCTTTGGATACTTTTCGTTAATACATGGGCCTATAACATAAACTTTAGAAATGGCAAATGTTTTCGTTTAATACTTTAATTAAATTAAATTATATCATAGCCAATCCACCATTCACATGCAGAGTTTGACCTGTAATATATGACGCCTCATCAGAAGCTAGATAAAGTACGGCAGAGGCAACATCAGAACTTTTACCCATTCTGCTTGACGGTATAGAAGAAATTATTGTTTCTTTTTGCTTGTCACTTAATTTATTTGTCATAGCTGAAGAAATAAATCCTGGCGCGACACAATTAACTGTAATGCCTCTGCTTGCAACTTCAAATGCGAGAGACTTAGACATACCAATCATTCCAGCTTTTGAAGCTGCATAGTTTGCTTGACCTGGGTTTCCTGTAACTCCAACGACAGACGCAATATTTATAATACGCCCCCACCTCGATTTCATCATACCCCGAACAACTCCACGGCACAATTTCATCGTAGAAGACAAGTTTACATTTATAACATCGTCCCAATCCTCATCTGACATTCTCATAAATAAGTTATCTCGCGTTATGCCAGCATTATTAACTAAAATATCAATATTCCCAACAACAGCTGCCGCTTCTTTTGATAGTTCCAGAACTGCTTCAGGATCAAAAAGATCACATAATATGATATGAGCCCTATCACCTAGTTCTAATTGCAAATTCTTTAAAGGCTCTAGGCGCGTTCCAGAAATCACAACATTTGCACCAGCATTGTAAAGAAAAACTGCTATTTTTCTTCCAATACCTCCAGATGCGCCAGTAATTAGTACATTTTTATTGTTAAGTTTAAACATGAATTATACCTCACTATCAGTTGATAAAAATTTAGTTAAATCATCTGGAGATCCAATATTATAACAATTGATATCCCTGTTTATTCTTTTTATCATCCCAGTTAGTGCTTTGCCGGCACCAATTTCAATTATTTTGTCTACTCCAGTTTGAGATATATAATTTATTGTTTCTCGCCATCGAACTCTACCTGTGATTTGCTTTATTAATAAGTTTTTTATTTCAATAGGATCAATAACTGGTAATGCTGTATAATTCGCAATTATTGGCGATGATGGTTTTTCAACCCTCACTTTTGAAAACGCTTCAGCCATAACATCCGAAGCTGGCTGCATTAATTCACAGTGGAATGGCGCTGAGACTGGAAGCATTATTGCTCTTTTTGCACCTTTTTCTTTTGCTAAAATCATTGCTCGCTCCACCGCCTCACAGTTCCCAGAAATTACCACTTGATTGGGGTCATTATCATTGGCAGCTTGGCATACCTGTTTTTGCGACGCTTTTTGTGCAATTTTTTCTACCAATTCAAAATTTAAACCCAAAATTGCTGCCATTGCTCCAACGCCAATTGGCACAGCTTTTTGCATTGATTTACCCCTTAATCGCAACAACTTTGCAGTATCAGCCAAATTTAATGCTCCCGCAGCACATAATGCAGAATATTCCCCAAGAGAATGGCCAGCAAAAAACTTAACAGTTTCAATTCTAATGCCCTCTTCCTCCATCGCTTTTAAGGAAGCCATAGAAGTAGCCATTAAAGCCGGTTGAGCATTTTCTGTTAAGGTCAATTGCTCAATTTCGCCATCCCAAATTAGCTTTGACAAATTAAAATTTAATGCTTCATCTACTTCTTCAAAAACAAATCTAGATTTAGGATAAGCATTCGCTAAGGCCTGCCCCATTCCGATTACCTGCGCTCCTTGGCCAGGGAAAACAAACGCTATACTCAATTAAAACTCCATTTTTTTTAATATTCTCTATCAACCACAAGTCTTGTGGTCTACACTAGACATATATTTATTTAAAGTATTCTAGAATTTAAAAGAACATTTGCTGTTATTTAAACAATTTTGATAATTTTTCTTGCAATTTATTTCAAAAGAAACTATCGCACCTGATTATCCGCAATTATTTCTAGCGGTGCCAATCGTATATGGTAGCGGATTCATTTGCCATATTTTGAAGCACTTATAAAAAGGAAACGCCATGCCGAAATATGAGCATGTGATAATCGCAAGACAAGACTTGTCAAATATGCAAGCAGAAGGTTTAGTAGAACACTTCTCTAAAGTTTTAACAGAAAATGAAGGCAAAGTATTAGACAGCGAATACTGGGGCCTAAAAACAATGGCTTATAAGGTAAACAAAAATCGGAAAGGCCATTACGCTTTTATTAAGTCAGACGCGCCAGCAGAAGCTGTTCAAGAGATGGAACGGTTAATGCGCTTACATGAAGATGTAATGCGTGTTATGACCATTAAAGTAAAAGCTCATGAAGAAGGACCATCAGCTATGATGGGATCAAAACCACGCAATCGAGAAGAAAAACCCGAGAGCACACAACCCAAACAAGCAGAAACTAAATCAGAGGACGTGTAAAATGAACGTAGCTAACAAACCTTTTTTTAGACGACGAAAGACATGCCCATTTTCTGGTGATAGAGCTCCAAAAATTGATTATAAAGATGTGAAACTATTGCAAAGATACGTTTCTGAAAGAGGTAAAATTGTGCCCAGCAGAATAACAGCCGTTTCTCAGAAAAAACAACGTGAACTAGCAAAAGCAATAAAACGAGCTCGTTATCTGGCTTTACTGCCATATGCAGTTAAATAAAGGAAAAAGACCATGCAAGTGATATTAATGGAACGAGTAGCAAAATTGGGTCAAATGGGTGACGTGGTAAATGTAAAGCAAGGATATGCGAGAAATTACCTACTACCTTTAAAAAAAGCGATGCGCGCCACCCAGTCAAATATAAAAGTCTTTGAGACCCAAAAGTCTCAGATGGAGGCCCAAAATTTAGAAGCTAAGTCTGAGGCAGATTCTATTGCAAAAAAATTAGATGGAAAACAGTTCATAATTATAAGATCAGCATCTGATACAGGATCCTTGTACGGATCTGTTACTAATCGAGATGCCGCAGACGCAGCTACGGCTGAGGGATTTTCAATCGATAAAAAACAAATCATTATTGATAAGCCAATTAAAGAGTTAGGATTACACACTATTTTAGTTTCCCTTCACCCTGAATCACAATGCAATATAGCGTTGAATGTAGCTCGTTCTGAGGATGAAGCCGCCTTACAAGCTGATGGGAAATCAATACAAGACTTGGCAACACAAGCCGAAGCGGAAGCCGAATTTGAAATTGCAGAATTATTTGATGATATGGGTACTGCGGCTTTAGAAGAACTCGAAGAAAAAGAGATTGAGGAAGCAGCTGAAGAAATTAAATAGTTTATTTAAGTATTTATAATCTTAAGTAATATCTTAATTTGATGAAATAGTAATCCCTGAATTTTCGAGTCTTATTCTAACAGTTTCTGCCAGCTTGACAGCGTGTGCATTATCACCATGAACACAGATGGTATCGATAGAAACCGGAATTTTTTTTCCATTTATCGAAGTAAGCGCGCCGTCTTCTATCATCTTTAATACATTGTCAGCAGCTTTCACTGGATTACGTATTACTGCACCAGCTATTGCTCTAGACAACAATTGCCCTTCATCTGTGTATGCACGATCAGCAAAAACCTCACATTTAAAAGGTTGAGAAAGTTCCATTGCCGCTTTTTGCAGCTCAGTTTCTGCAACTACAAAAATTGGTAAAGTAGAGTCCAGATCTTTCACTGCCTTAGTAAATGTTCTGGATATATCTATATCCTCGCACGCCATATTATTTAATGCACCATGCAATTTTACATGACTTAACAAACCATTTTCTGCCTCAATAATTGATCGTAAGGCTCCTATTTGATACAATACCATATAACGTATTTCATCCTGTGAACCTACTTCCAATCGTCTTCGCCCAAAGCCTTTTAAATCATGAAAACCCGGATGAGCGCCCATTGATACGTTCTTATCTATGCAAAACGAAACCGTCTTTGCCATAATTTCAGGATCACTGGCATGAAACCCACATGCAATGTTTGCAGAGGTGACAATATCTAACATTTCAAAATCATTACCAATAACATAAGGCCCAAAACTCTCACCTAAATCGGCATTCAAATCAACTTTTGTCATATTCATCTCCTCTTATTGCACCATCGACCAAACCGTAGCTCAATAGATCACTGATATCTTTTGGATCACGGTTCAAAAAACTGACCTCATTATTCATAAGCGATAGTAGGTCACCATGTTTCTTCAAAGCTTTTATCGCCTCATCTAGGGAAACTAAAGTAAAATGAAACTTTGAATTAACTCCAATTTGAGCAACTTTATAAATATCGGCAGAAATTACTGTTGCTATGCGAGGATACCCTCCTGTTGGTTGCCGATCATTAAGTAAAACAGTAGGCACACCTTGACCATCCACTTGGATATCTCCCAATTCTATGGCTTCTGACAGTATCTTAAGTCCATCTTTATGACAAAAATTATCACCGTTGTAATTTAGTCTGATACCCATTCGATCCCTTACACTGGATATCTCAAACTCCGTATCTAGGAACCTATCTAATAGCTTTTTTGGAAATAAATGAGTTTGAGGTCCCTTAATTATTCGAATATTTTTTGCATTCATGTAATCACTTGACTTGATAGAACGTATTTTAACTTTTAAGTCTGATGCATATGGCAAGGAAGCACCATTTTTTAAAATAGTTCCTAAACCAGCTCTAATATTTCCACTCCTAGAACCTAAGTGAAAACTAGTTAAAAAGCCTCCTGCCACATGCAAGTAGCTGTAAAAACCCTTAGAAATAGAGCTAATTTCGATTTCAGCTCCCTTTGTAGCTTTAAAGATTTGTCCTTGTGGAATTTTCAATCCATTTAGTTTAACAATAGACTGCGCTCCAGTTGATGTGAAATGTGAAGTCTGTTCGACTAAAAATTTACCCCCAGATCCAGAAAACTCAATTGCTGCAGTATTTGATTTGTCATTAAAAAGGGTACGTCCTTGCTCTAACGCAAAGCTATCAATCGCTCCACCAGCCGTTACTCCAAATCTTTGCAATCCTGATCTGCCATCATCTTGAATTGATGCACCTAAAAAAATATTTTTCACAATTAAACTCATTATTCAAACGTTTCCCACAATGTATCATGTGGTATCAATTTTGCTCTACTTTTACTGACCTTCTCAAAACGAATTCGATCACCAGCATTTAATAGAAAATTTGGTGACTTATCCAAATCAAATGTCAAACAGGGAGATTTCCCAATTTGACGCCAACCCGTAGGCATTGAAGTCGAGGGGAAAACAGTCTGCCTTAGAGCAATTAGAAGTGACCCCCCTGGCACAGACGGTTTTATCTTGTCACCTCGCGGAATATCCCAAATTGGCGGCAATAAGCCACAATAACTGCAACCGGCACCAAAACCAAGCATCATCACTTGCTGTTCACATTCTAAATGATTGCTTATCACTTGATCTGCGCTCATTTCCATTAAATCAGCGACTTCATCCAAATCTGGCCCATCTTCTTCACCATAAACTGCAGGGATTATAAATAAGCGACCGTTATTTGCAGATATATCCAGATCACTTTCTAGTAGAAATAATATTTTTTCAGCAACAAACTCGTAAGTTGTTTCGAAAGGATTAAAACGTACCATCAAGCTAATTAAAGTTGGTGCAGTTTCGGTTACACCATATGGTAGAGATTTATTTAATATAAAATCCAAAGCTAAAGCTTTTTTATTTAAATTAATATCAAAATGATCCCCAAACTCAACAATTAAGCCCTTGTCTCCAAGGGGTGATATTTTTGGAAAAGTTATACTTTTTTGTTTAATATTCATATCTATTTCATGGATTAATATATCAAATAATTCGACTTAATCTAATTAATAAGTAGTTTTCTTATAATTTTGTAGAAACAGATTTTTTTAGTAGATTGATATTTCTACCGTAAACTTCAGGATTCTCGACAGAACCACCTTTAAAAACACTTGATCCTGCGACCAGTATATCTGCCCCAGCGGCTACCATAATCGGCGCAGTTTCCACTGTTATTCCACCATCAATCTCTATGTGAATTGGCCTATCACCTATCATTTTTTTTATTGTTTTTACTTTTTCTACCTGAGAATAAATAAATTTTTGACCTCCAAAACCTGGATTTACAGTCATGACACATACCAAATCAATTACGTCTAGCAAATGTTTAATACTTTCAGCAGGTGTGCCAGGATTTAATGCTACACCAGCTTGCACATCAAAACCCCGTATTGCTTGCATTGTGCGATGTATATGAGACGTAGCTTCGACATGAGCAGTTATAATATCAGCTCCTGCTACGACAAAATCTTCTATAAATGCATCGACTGGTGATATCATCAAATGAACATCCATATGCGTTTTTATATAAGGCTTAATAGATTTACACGTACTCGCGCCAAAAGTTATGTTTGGCACAAAATGTCCATCCATAACATCAATATGAACTAAATCTGCTCCCTGACTTTCAATAGCCGCGCATTCAGCACCAAAATTAGAAAAATCAGCGCTGAGTATTGATGGGGCAATCTTTACAGTACTATCGAATTTCATTTGGAATCATATATCCTTTACTTAATCTCTTAATACATCAAACCAAACAATAGTGAAAATAAAATTACCGCTACGTTAGCTTACAAAATGTTTGTGCTCAACAACTTCACAAGCTAATTAACAATGGAAAGGAAGATACTTATGTCAATCGCTGAAGAAGCTTTTCAAGCTCAATTAAAACAAATTGGTAGTGAGATAGGAATTTCTCCTTGGATTACTGTAAACCAAACAATGATAGATAAGTTTGCTGACGTAACTATGGATCCACAATTTATTCATGTCGATGAAGAGCGTGCAAAACTGGAAACTCCATTTGGTGGAACAATTGCACACGGATTTTTGAGTCTCTCTTTGGCTTCAAAATTTGCAATCGACACTTTTCCTCCACAACCAGGGCAATTAATGGAAATTAATTATGGCTTAAATAAAGTCCGGTTTTTAAACCCTGTAAAAAATGGGGTTCGTATAAGAGGCCGTTTTACAATGAACAAAGTTACAAAAAAATCAGAACTTCAAATTTTAAGAGAATTGGGATTAACAATAGAGATTGAAAATGATCTCACGCCAGCTTTATATGCTGAGTGGTTAGGGTTAGCAATTTTTGGATAAAAGGAAATAATATGTCAAATGATGTAGTTATCGTAGCAACGGCTCGCACACCTATTGCCAAGGCTTACAGGGGAGCATTTAACGATACACAGCCACAAGAATTGATGGGTCATTCAATTAGCCAAGCAATCATACGCGCTAAGATTGAAGCTAGTGAGGTTGAAGACGTACATGTGGGCGCAGCTCTCCAACAAGGAAGTACTGGCGGAAATATAGCGCGTCAATCTGCGATTCGAGCTGGGTTACCAACATCTGTTCCCGGCATGTCAATAGATAGACAATGCTCTAGCGGCTTAATGACAATAGCCTCCATCGCCGGTCGAATTAAAAACGGAGAAATAGATATTGGTATAGCCGGTGGTGTTGAAAGCGTGTCTTTAGTTCAAAACGAAAAAATGAATACTTTTCGAGCAAAGGATCCCTGGAATGTTCAAAACCGCCCTGACTTATATATGAGCATGCTAGAAACAGCCGAAGTTGTTGCAGAAAGATATGGTGTAACAAGGGAAGCGCAAGATAACTACGCTTTTGAAAGTCATAAAAGAACCGCACTGGCCCAATCAACTGGTAGATTAAAAGCAGAAATTGCGTCGCTAACAACTATAAAAAAAGTTCAAGATCGCGAAACTAAAGAAATTAGTGATGTCGAGGTAACTCTTGAAAATGACGAAGGACTTCGAGCGAATACAACTTTAGAAAACCTCGCTAGTTTACAACCAGTATTTTCAGATGGACTATCAGTAAGACAAGGGAAATATATAACAGCTGGAAATGCCTCTCAACTTTCAGATGGAGCGGCGGCTCTCGTTTTAATGAGTGAAAAAATGGCAATTTCTAAGGGCTTAAAACCTTTAGGGGTTTTTAGAGGAATTTCAGTTTCTGGATGTGATCCAGATGAGATGGGTATTGGGCCAGTATTTGCGGTTCCTGATCTCTTGAGTAAACATAATTTGTCCATAAACGATATAGATATGTGGGAATTAAATGAAGCCTTTGCTTCACAATGTTTATATTGCAGAGATCGTTTAGGAATAGACCCACAGAAATATAATATTAATGGTGGTGCAATTGCTGTTGGTCATCCATACGGAATGTCAGGAGCTCGAATGGCAAGCCATATCTTACATGAGGGGCAAAGAAAAAATATTAAACTGGGCGTAGTATCAATGTGTATTGGTGGTGGTATGGGTGCAGCTGGTTTGTTCGAATTAAATTAAAGGAGCTAAAAATGTCAGATGTAATTTCTTTTGAGATTGTCGACGAAACAGCGGTAATCACATTTAACAATCCTCCAGTGAATGCGCTAGGTCACGCTGTGCGAAGCGGAGTTGTCGAGGCTCTTGAAATAGCAAATAATACGTCAACCGTAAGGGCCATTATCTTAATAGGTGGAGGAAGAACCTTCCCTGCTGGAGCAGATATAACTGAATTTGGGGGACCTTTATTAGAACCAGGTTTACCAACAGTTGTGAATATTATTGAAAATCAAGAATTGCCAGTCATAGCTGCAATCCATGGCACCGCGTTAGGTGGTGGTTTAGAAGTAGCATTAGGTGCTCATTTTCGAATTGCAATAAATACAGCAAAAATAGGATTACCAGAAGTACATCTTGGTCTTCTCCCAGGTGCAGGTGGCACGCAAAGGTTTCCTAGAATTGCGGGGGCAAAAGCATCTATAGAGTTAATGACATCAGGGACACCAATAAATGCTGAAATCGCCCATAAACTTGGTGTTATTAATAGAGTCACACATGATGATTTACTAACCTCTGCTCTTAATTTTTCCAAAGAGATAATCAAGCAACAAACACCAATTATTAAAACATCTGATAGAACGGATGGGCTTGTTGACGAAAAAGGAAATAAAGACGCAATAGAGAATGCAAGAGCAGCTTTAAAATCTAAAGCTCTTGGTCTCCACTCACCTTTTAGGATCGTTGACTGTATCGAAATGTCATTAGCCTGTTCATTAACCGAAGGTTTAAAATACGAGAGAGAGGCATTCATAGATTGCTTAAATACCCCTCAAAGGGAAGGTTTAGTTCACGCTTTTTTTGCAGAGCGAAAAAGTTCCAAAGTACCAGAGGCTGGTAGAGCAGAGCCTAGAAAACTGTCATCTTTGGGAGTAATTGGAGGTGGTACGATGGGAAGTGGCATCACTTTAGCCGCCCTAAAATCTGGCATGAATGTGACGATGATAGAACAAGACGATAA
>Ga0206679_10002640_pt1 | contig 14106 bp, 10 predicted proteins | sample M110012015metaG_FD_155464 | JGI IMG/M metagenome (GOLD analysis project Ga0206679, IMG submission 155464) | Ammonia-oxidizing marine archaeal communities from Monterey Bay, California, United States - M1 100m 12015 | ecosystem: Environmental > Aquatic > Marine > Intertidal zone | place: USA... | reverse complement strand
TACAACGCGAAGGAGGCACTTACGGAATTCTATCTGCATGTGCCGCAGGTGCCCACGGCCACGCAATGATCATTAAAAAATACCAATAAACAATTATGCAAAACGACTTTTTTAACATCCAAATAGAAGAAGGTATAGCCACAATTTGGCTAGATTTCAAAAAAGAAAAAATGAACATTGTTTCCCCATCTTTGATTGGAAATTTCAATGAAGTTTTTGAATTACTTAACAACGACACTACTATTAAAGGTGGCATTATCATTAGCGCAAAGCCCGATTTTATTGCAGGAGCAGACATCAAATCTTTTAAAGCTGAAAAAGAAGGTGACTTTCAAGAAATCAGTAAAGAAGGGCATCAAATTTTAAATATAATAGAAAACAGTAATAAGCCTATAATTGCAGCTATTCATGGAACCTGCTATGGGCTAGGAACTGAAATATCTCTAGCTTGCCAAGGAAGGATCTGTTCTGATGACCCAAGAACAAAGCTTGCATTGCCTGAAGTTAAGCTTGGATTATTACCTGGCGGAGGAGGAACCCAAAGACTTCCTAGGTTAGTGGGATTACAAAAGTCCCTAGACATGATGCTTACTGGAAAAAACATCTACCCTAAACAAGCTAAAAGAATGGGGTTAGTAGATGAGGTTGTTAATAAAAATAAACTTCACAGAGCTGCCGTTAAAATGATTAACACGATCATCGAAAAGGGACCTGTTCAGAGAAAAATCAAAAAAAGCCTTTTCAATAAAATATTGGACGACACACTATTGGGGAGAAAACTTGTCTTCAAAAAAGCCAAAGAAAAAGTAATGTACCTGACCCAAGGAAATTACCCTGCTCCAGTAGAGATCATCAATTGTGTAGAGATAGGACTTACTAAAGGACTTGAAAAAGGCTATGAAGCAGAGGTAGAAAGGTTTGAACAATTAATGCTGTCCGATGTTTCAAAAGCATTAAGGAGCCTATTCTTTAACATGACAGACAAGAAAAAGAATCCTTACAATGCAGCTGCTAAAGAGCTAGACAGAATAGCTGTACTAGGGACAGGTTTCATGGGAGCTGGAATTGCAGATGTTTCTGTAAATAATAAAATTGATGTGATCCTGAAAGACCTGGATGAAAATATTGTTACTTCTGCTAAAAAAGGAATCTGGAAAAATATCAATAAAAAAATAAAGAAAAAACAGATCAGTGAAATTGAGGGCAAATCGATTATACAAAGAGCAATTGGCCAAACCAATTTTGAAGGATTTAGCAATGTAAATATTGTAATAGAAGCCATTATAGAAAATATGGACATTAAAAAGAAAGTCATTCAAGAGCTAGAAACTCATTGTAAAGAAGATTTCATTTTTGCTTCTAACACCTCATCACTTCCACTCACAGAAATGGCCAAAGCAGCCAAGAGGCCCGAAAATGTAGTAGGGATGCATTATTTTTCTCCTGTACCCAAAATGCCCTTACTAGAGATCATTAAAACCGACCAAACATCCGAAGAAACGCTAGCCACCTGCTTTGAGCTGGGAATGAGACAAGGAAAAACTTGTATCGTAGTTAATGATGCACCAGGATTTTATGTAAACAGGATTCTTGCTCCTTACATCAATGAAGTTCTTTTAATGATTGAAGAGGGTGCTAAAATAGAAACGATAGACAAAGCACTTAAGAAAAAAGGCATGCCTGTAGGACCTATAGTCTTATTAGATGAAGTTGGGATAGATGTTGGCGCTCATGTAATGAGCGGAGATATGACGGATTTTGTTACCCAGAGACAAGGCGTAACAATGAGTGAGGGTCTTCCTAAAATGTTTGAAGCTGGCCTTTATGGTAAGAAAAACAAAAAAGGGTTCTATAAATACAACGATAAAGGCAAAAAGACAGGCGTCAATGAAGATGTCTATCAATATTTTGGAAACCCACCTAAAAAAGACTTTGAGCTTGATTACATATGTGATAGATCCATTTCTTTGCTCTTGAATGAAGCCGTAATGTGCTTAGAAGAAGGTATTATTAGCGATACTATTGATGGAGATCTTGGCGGTGTTTTTGGTATAGGATTTCTCCCATGGTCTGGTGGACCTTTTAGCTACATCAACAAAGTTGGTGCTAAAAATATAGTTGACAGAATGAAAGAATTTGAAAGTCAGCTCGGGCCTAAATTTAAACCTAGACCAATGCTAGAAAAATATGCACAAGAAAATTTATTATTTTAAGGCCTTACCGACAACCTTTTAATGATTCAGAAGTTATAGTATTATGAAAAAATTAGCTTTTGTACTTGTAATCATATCGACAATCATACTATTTGGATTTACTGAAAAAGAAAAAATAAAATCTTTAAAACTAGGCAAAACCGCACCTTTAAAAGAAACTAAAATGAAAGGTGTTTCTGGAAAAGAATTTTCCTTAGTAGATCTTAAAAAAGAAAATGGCCTATTAGTAATCTTTACCTGTAACACCTGTCCTTTTGTCGTAGGCAGCATTAACAACGAAGGCTGGGAGGGCAGATACAACACCATCTATGATTTAGCAACTAAAAACAATATTGGAATGGCGCTGATCAATAGCAATGAAGGTAAAAGGAAAAATGCTGATTCTTTTGAAGCCATGAAAAAAAGAAGTGACGATCAACAATACAAAGCCAATTACTTGCTAGATAAAAATAATAACCTAGCTGATAAATTTGGCGCAAGCACTACTCCACATATTTTTCTTTTCGATAAAGACATGAAGCTTGTTTATAAAGGAGCAATTGATGATAATGTAAAAAACGCTAAAACCGTGAAGGAAAATTGGCTTCTAAATGCAATGGATAATATCCATAAAGGGATTAAAATAGATCCTGCTGAGACAAGAAATTCAGGATGCAGCATTAAGAGATTAAAATAAATAAAAGATAACTTTTACTTAATAATCTTTTATCCATTAATATCTAAGATCAGGTCTACAATTAAGTTATTTAAATCATTGGTTTCCATAATGTTATTCTTAATAATTTATAATTAAGATACTTAACATATTTACAATGATCACACCTTGAATTTCCTATCGTTAATTCTTGACTTCCATTCGTATTTTTTTCGTTGAAAGTACCTACATTTACAGCATTATTTTTTGAAATCAACTTAACATTATGCCTAATATATCTACTAAATCAAAGAATATGCCTGCTTCTCCTATAAGAAAGCTGGTTCCATATGCAGAAAAAGCAAAAAGTGAAGGTAAAACAGTCTATCATTTAAATATAGGTCAACCTGATATAGAAACCCCTAAGGTGGTTCTTGATAAAATGAAAAACCTTAATTTGCAGGTTATTGAATATAGCCATAGTGCTGGATTTCAATCTTACAGAGAAGGGCTAGCGGGTTATTATGCTAAAATAGGTGTAGATTTAAACCCGGACAAAGAGATCATGATCACTACAGGGGGATCAGAAGCACTGATCTTTGCTTTCCAATGCTGTTTTGAGGCTGGTGATGAAATTATTATACCAGAACCCTTTTATGCTAATTATAATGGATTTGCAGTATCTGGAGGTCTTAATGTTATTCCAGTAACTGCCAACATTGAAAATGGTTTCGCACTTCCTCCAATAGATGAATTTGAAAAGCTAATTACTCCTAAAACAAAAGGGATCTTGATTTGCAATCCAGGAAATCCAACTGGATACCTTTATTCAAAAGAAGAGTTAAGATCACTAAAAGAGATCATTAAAAAGCATGACTTGTTTTTATTTGCTGACGAAGTTTACAGAGAGTTTTGTTATGATAATGCTGAGCACTTTTCTGCACTTGAATTAGAAGGATTAGAAAACAATGTTGTTCTAGTAGACTCTGTTTCTAAAAGATACAGTATGTGTGGAGCAAGAGTTGGAGCACTTATCAGTAAAAATCATGAATTAATGGAAATGGCGCTCAAATTTGGACAAGCTCGTTTAAGCCCACCAACTTTTGGTCAGATAGCTGGAGAAGAAGCATTAAAAACACCCGACAGCTATTTTGAAAATGTTAAGAATGAATATGTTGAAAGAAGAGATATATTAGTAGATGGACTAAATAAGATAGAAGGTGTTATCTGCCCAAAACCTAAAGGTGCATTTTATGCCATTGCCCAGCTACCTATTGATAATTCTGATATTTTTTGCCAATGGCTACTAGAAGAGTTCAGCTATGAAAATCAAACAGTAATGCTAGCTCCTGCAACAGGATTTTACTCTACAAAAAATGCAGGACAACAAGAAGTCAGGATTGCTTATGTTCTTGAAAAGAATGCTTTAATAAATGCTGTAAAATGTCTTGAAGAGGCCTTAAAAGTATATCCAGGAAAAAAAACAATTAACTCTACTGAGAATTTCCATGCCTAAAGACCTAATAGCTTTTAAAATATAATATTATTCATTTCAATTTTTCAATTAATTGCACAATCATATTTTGAGTTCACTTAGAACTAACTAATTAACATTCACTATGTAAGGAGTTTTTATTATATTGTAATAAAATTCTTATAATGAAAAATATAGCTTTACTTTTTAGTTTCTTAATTATTATACAATACAACTACAGCCAATGTAATGGCAGGTATCAAGATGAGATCTTTAGCTCTGTAAGTGTAAATACAGTCAATTATTCAGATGTATATACCGACTTCAGGCATGAAATGGACATCTACACACCAGATGGAGACACAGAAACCAACAGACCGGTAGTGTTTTACATGCATGGTGGCTCTTTTACTGGGGGTGACAAAAACTTAACAGATTGTGTGGATTTCTGCACTTCCATGGCAAAAAGAGGTTACATTGCTATTTCAAGTAATTATAGATTAAGCCCTATTCCTTTGACTTTTGTTCTTAATCAAGAAGAGCAATACAGGACTGTATTAAAATCTGTCGCTGATATTAAAGCAGCTGTTAGATATATTAGAAAAGACAATGCTAATGGAAACACCCTAGGGTCTGACCCAAATGGAATTTACATAGGAGGTTATTCCGCAGGAGCAGTACTTTCATTACATTTAGCTTATATCGATCAGATCAGTGACCTACCTACCTCTCCTATTGATGTTCAAGACCTAGTGAATAGTATTGGTGGAACATTAGAAGGTGACGCTGGAAACGATGGATACTCTTCAGAAATACATGGAGTGATCAGCTTTGCAGGAGGCATCAATGACCTTAACTGGATAGACGCTAATGACGAACCCTTAGTTTGTGTTCAGGGTGATAATGACGGAACTGTAAGCTACAATTGCGCTCCTGGATTAGGATTGTCATCAGTATTAACACTTTGCGGAACAGGAGAAATGCAACCACAAGCCGACTTAGTTGGCATTACTAACGATGCGCTAACCTATTTTGGTGAAGATCACAATTGGGCTGCATCAGGTTCTGGAAACTCTTTATTTGATACTGCTGTCCAATTTGCAGTAGATTTTTTATATCCTTTATTGCCATGTAATAACATTACATCTAATAATGAGTTCAATCAACAAGAGCTAAACATCTATCCAAACCCAGCATCAGATCAAATAAATGTAACATCTAATTTCAAAATTACTGAGATAAAGATTTACAATACTATAGGTAAATTAATCATGGATAACTCTATTCAAAAAAGAGATTTCACAATTAATGTAAATGATTTAATTCCGGGAGTTTATTTTCTTGAACTAGCTAATGAAAATGGAATTACTGAGACCAAAAAGATCATGATTAGATAGTTACTAGTCCCAACTAGGAGTAACATATTCTTTTAATGATAATCTACGGTTCAGGTGATAGGTGACACCAACATTAACACCGTACTTCTTATAGGTTTTCTGTAATAAATAATCATCAGCCATAATACTATTTGTATTGTATTGGAACCTAAATGAAGAGAAAAGATCTAACGATCTAGACACTCTAACTCTCACTATTGCATTAGCAACATAATTCCAGTTATTGACCTTAATTGAATTCATGTTATTCTGGAAAGTAGTAGCTACCATATCTTCATAATAATAATAAGGTACTGGTCGTATACCTACATCCACATATCCATTTTTATATGATATACCATTTGCTTTCATTAACCTAGTATATTCTACTCCAGCATTAATTTCAAAAGAAGCTCTTTTTAATTTAAATTCATATCCTAAAGTAAGTGGAATCCTCAAGTAATTATATCTGTTGGCGTTTTTCGAAATCTCATTTAGCAGATTATCATCATTAGGATCTACATAAAAAACAACTGTTGTATCTGTATTGATTAAAGGTGCAACACCTGAGCTATCAGCAGGACCAAAAACTTGTAAACCAGATATTAACTCAACATTCAATAATACTATATTTCCATTTAATATAGCAAAAATTGAATCCTGATCCGTAAAGTATTCATATTGAGGTTTATAATCATAAACCTGATCGAAATTAATTCCAGAGTTCAGCTTAAAGTTCCTATAATTATAAGAGATATTAACCCCACCCCCTATACCAGATCGTTCCATTTGATGTTCTTTATAAAAATCCCACCAATAATCATTATGTATAGGATCTAGAACATTATCTACATCAGCTCTATTAAAAGGAGAAAAATAAGCATCAAAAGTAAATCCTCTTGTATGCTCATTGGCATAATCTGAAAAATCTGGAGCTGGGACATCTGTAATTTCTTTTAAAGGAATACAGGTATGTAGTGCCGCAATACTCAACGTATTGACTTTATCCAGAATTTTAATCTTTTCTATCTTATTTAGAGGTAAAGTTGTTTCACCTTCAGATTTAGCTAATCCTTTATTTGAAGATTCAAATACTATCTTGTTGTTTGAATCAAATGCTGTCTTATCATCTAATTCATTAATATCCTCTGTGATAGCGTTTGTAATTAGTGTATTATTATCCTCCTTATTTTTATAAATAGCTTTAGGATCATTTACTTCATTGCTATTAGTTTTCTTATCAATAGCATTATTTTCCTGAACATCTAACTCCTCAGAAAATGAATTAGATTGCTCTTTTGAGTCATCATACTCATTATTTATCTGTGCAATAATTGATTTATCTGAACTCTCAGTTTTAGATGATTTAATTTCTATAGAATTATCTGTTTCAATAAAACCATCATCCGAATCAATAGTATTGTCAACAAAAAGCTCATTATTATCCTTAGATGAATTTGTTTGGAAAGAATTATCCGAACTACTATTATCTAGATATGAGTTAATGAAAAAGGCACTCCCGCCAATCATTACAATTGAAGCCATGAGCTTCATTTTATGAAAAACCCATAAATTCTGGTAAAATAATTTACCAAAAATAGCCTTTTTGACCTCCTGTTCTGGAAGTTGAGAAAAGCCATCTAAGCTATCCTTTATTAAATCGTCAAACTCTCGCGAATCCATTTCTTATTCTTTTTTTTTTCAATCTCTTTTACTCCTAACAATGTCCTTAAATACTTCCTTGCCTTTGATAATTGAGACTTTGAAGTATTTTCTGAAATATCTAATATTTCAGCAATTTCTTTATGGGTATACCCTTCTAAAGAGTATAAATTAAATACTGTACGATATCCATCTGGGAGCTGCTGCATTGCTAACATTACCTTTCTCTTTCTTTCGTCAGCATCATCATCATCCCAAGAAATATCAAATTCAGGATTTTCACCTACCTGCACATCATCTACATCTTCTGTATAATGATGTTTTTTATTATTTCTATTATAGCTTAATGTCGTATTAATTACTATTGTCTTTATCCAAGCACTCAATGAACCTTCATTTCTCCCTTCAAAATTTTTGATATACTTAAAGATCCTAATGAAAGCTTCCTGCAGAACATCTTCTGCCTCGGATTTATTTCTAGAATATCTTAAAGCAACACCAAACATTGAACCTGAATATCTATTGTACAATTCATGCTGAGCTTTACGCTTACCTATTTTACAACCAGCTATTATATCTTCTTCTGAAAGCATAGAATTATCGGCAAGATAACTATCTATCTTTGAGTTAACAACCTCTAAGCCTAAAGAAATGTCCATAATCAATTGATTGCTACTTTGAAAACCCCTGATAAGAAGGGGGGTTGCCTAATTTGAAAAAAAAATCAAATAGGAAGAGAAAATATCTCAGCCAACATACACCTTATTCCTCCACCTCCAATATTTTCAATACTATCTACAGGAACACATATCACTCTTGCATATTTACTAATAATATTTAATTCATTTTCTGAAAATGCTTTGCAGGCTCTTTCGGACATTACAATAATATGCTCTTCACTATCTCCTAAAACAGTAAGAATATTTCCACAAAATCTTTCTATTTGAGAAAAATCAATATTAATGAGCTCTAATTGAGTATCAACAATAGAATCATAAACCCTTTTCCTATCTGATTCAGCTATAAGATCTAAGCATACAACAGAAAAACCTGGACCTATGCTCATTAATACATTAGTATGATATATTGGCATACCATTAACATCATTAGCATTAAATAAAATGCCTTTATATCCAATAACCTTACAATATTCATCAAAAACTTCCTTAGAAGTTCTAACAGACTCAACAGCATATGCCTTCATAGATGGATGATCTAAAACTACACTCCCAGTTCCTTCTAAATATAAATTACTCTTCTCATAAAATGTTAAGTCAATTACTTCATTTATCTGGTATTTTCTTTGAATATGTTCAATGATATATTGAAGTCTTTCCTTTCTTCTATTTTTAGAATACATAGGAAAAAGTATCAGCTTTCCATCGTGAGTGACCTGAAACCAATTATTTGGAAAAACTTGATCAGGTAGATCCTTCATTAATACAGGATCTATAACATCTATGTCAATTCTTTCTTTTTTAAGAATATCAATCGTTTTATTAAAATTAGACGTTACTCTATTTTTGATTTCTTTATCGGACAATTCTGGACAATTTTGAAATACATTAGATAAAGCAGTTTCAGTATTAAAAAAGAAATTAACTGGTTTTATCATTAATAAATGATTGGCACATTGTCGTCTATTGACCATAGGATTTGAATACTAATTGAAATTCAGTAAATTTAGCCCTAACAAAATGAAAATCAAATTTAGATCATTACCCAAATTATTTATCCTATCTGTAATAGCCTGTTTATTACTATCATTAGGCGCCTGTAAAAAACTGGAAGATCTTGATGGCAACAATCAAACTTTTGAGCCAACTAATTTTGAATTTGAAGAGAACATCACCTTTGTAATTCCCAATGGATTATTAAATTTCCAAGGCATAGGAAACTGCCTTCCTTTAGAAATATGGCCTCTCCCTGCTTTTACCATAGACTACGAAGCTTTTATCCCTACCGAGAACCCCAATCCTTATGCTTCATTGGTTTATAACATCAAACCCAATGAAATAGAGCTTGAATTAGTAAATATTTCTGATTGTGACTTTGGGATGCTAGAAAAAGTAATTGTATACATTGTTGATGATGGTGTCACGGGCTCTATAGGTGATTTTATATTACAAAACCCTAGTGACCCAACTGCAACTCATAATGCAGTAAAAGTAGGTGAATATTTTAATATCCCTGAAGGAATTGGATCTACCATGAACCTCACTGTCAATCAGGATGCTGTACTTGATCAATTTATTCAAGCAGGCACCTTTCAGACCTTTATGTTTATGACTTTTGATAAGGCATTTACCGCAAGTGAGGCTATCATTAAATCTAAAATGACCCTTGCAGTAACACTTATAAATGAATGATCTTAATATAGAATTATTTCTGTAGCTCCATTATAACCAAACTCCTGAAAAGAGGCATCATGGTACTTAAACTCAGGGTAAAACTCATTTAGTTCATTAACAATCTCAGCTTTTAACACTCCTTTTCCTTTACCATGGATCACTATCAACTTCTTTGTTTTTTTATTAATCGCTTCATTTAATTTAGATTTAAAATGAGAAAGCTGAACCTGAATGATCTGAGAGTTATTCATTCCTTTGTAAGAATCTATTAACTCCTGTATATGTAAGTCTATAATAAATGCCTCTTGTTCTCCATATTTTTTTAGATGCCTGAACTTTCTTTTTAATTCATTATCTAGTTGAGCCACCTTATCTGAATTAACTTTAGCAGAGACCTCTGAATCATTGATCTTATAATCTCCTTTTTTACCAGTCAAAACCAATTCTTTTTCCTTGAATTCCCAGTCAAATCCATCAATTTCCACTAAATAAATTCCAAACGATAGTACTTCAATGATAATTCCTTCTCTAGTATCTTCTATTATACTTACGTGATCCCCAACTTTAAATGACATTGATTATCCTTTTATGAATTCATTAAAAATGTTATCTCATCTGAAATCTTAGACATCTTAGACTCATCCCCTTCTAGAATCGCCCCTTTTAAATCAAGGATCTGATTATTTAAAATTGAATTACTAGATGAATTCAATAAAGAAGATTCAATATTAACAATACTGTCCATTAATTTTTCAGTTTCATAGATTTCATATTGTTTCAGCTCAATAATTTTCTGAATGATCTGTTGTTTAATTTCAGGATCTACCTTAACTGTAACTTCATCCTTTGACTTTTCAACTAGCTCTTTAGATAATAAATTAGACATTGTATAAAATAAAAGATCAAAATCAATTGGCTTTGTTATATATCCCTCCATACCACTTTCCAAAGCTATTTCCTTACTACTTTTGAATGCATCCGCAGAAACCCCAATTACAGGAATACTTTTAGTTAAATTTGATTTCTTTAAATTTCTTGTCACCTCAGAACCATCTATATCAGGCATATGAAAATCCATTAATATAATATCAGGGGCTTCTCTTTCAGCAATTTTTTTACACTCATTTCCATTATAAGCATGGTATAAAGTCACCTCAAAATCTTCAAAAACACCATTTAATACTTCATGATTAATCTCTGTGTCATCTACTATTAAAATTTTAACTCCCTTAAAACAAGCACCATAATCAATCTTCTTTTCATTATTAGAAGATTTACCAATTTGGACTTTATCAAAAGGAACTAACACTTTAAAGGTAGAACCTTCCCCCTTTTTACTTTCTACTAATAGTTGCCCATTCATTAATTCAACTAAAGACTTAGTAATACTTAATCCTAAACCAGTACCGCCAAAATTTCTTGTAGTTGAAGAGTCTTCTTGTTCAAATGGATTAAATATTGATTCAATATTCTTTTCATCTATACCTATTCCTTCATCAATCACACTTAACACTAATTCATTATCATTTATTTCTGCATGAATTTGAACTTTATTGTCTTTTTTAGTGAACTTAATAGCATTACCAACAAGGTTTAATAAAACCTGAGTCAATTTTGTATTATCACCATAGATTTTTTCTGGTAATTTATTTGGGATATGATAAGAATAATTTAATTTTTTTTCCGCAGCTTGGGCCTTACATATATTATACGCATTCTTAACAACCTGTTCGGGACTAAACCAATCTTCTGATAGTTCATGTTTTCCTGCTTCTATCTTAGAAAGGTCTAAAATATCATTGATAATTGATGCTAAATTATTACCACTCAATTCTATATTATCAATGTAACTAGTAATCTTTGAAACATCTTCTTTCTTAGCGATCATTTTTTTCACCACATGACTAAAACCAATAATGGCATTTAATGGAGACCGTATTTCATGACTCATATTAGCCAAAAATTCAGTTTTACTAGCATTTAGCTTTTCTGCTTCATCTTTCGCCTTTAAAATTTCCTCTTCAGCTTTTTTCTTTTCTGTAATATCTATTATCTGCAATAAGATATTCAAGGCATTTCCCTGAGCATCCTTCATTAATGTTACACTAGAAAGAACCCAAATATTTTGATTGTTTTTTCTAATATACCTCTCCTCATGTTCATAACCCTGAGTTTTGCCTTTCAATAGCTGATCAAGCATATTTAGGTCATCTTTCACATGCTCTTTCTCTATAAGCTCAGTAAAAGGTTTATTAAATAATTCACCTCGATTATAACCTGTAATTTTAGCAAATGCCTGATTAATATCATCTATCTTATGGTCTGGATTAATAATGGCAATCCCATGTAGAGCATCCTCAAATGTTTTTCTGAAATATTGCTCACTCAACTGTAAAAGTCTTTCTTTTTCCTCTTTAACAACAATTTCTTCTTCCAACTCTTTAGTTCTTAAATGAACCAAAGATTCCAATTTCTTTTTACGTTGTAACCTAATATGAGCCAGCCTTGCTTGTTCGTGTGACAATGTAAGTATCCTACCAATATCTTGAATAGAATTAAATAGCACAGATATTATTTCATCTTTAGAACCAATAAAAAAGATCAGCCCAACTAACTCATCATATTTATTTTTAATGGGATAAAAAACTACTTCAAGATCAAAATCACTAGTTAATTGTAATATAAATCTCTTAACATCATCAAGCTCATTATTACTAAACCCTTTGATCTTATTAAAAAATTCAGCAAAAGCAATTTCAACTTTATCTAAAACAGGATTATTTTTTGTTTTATGAATATATTGAGTGCTTTTTTGAGAAGCATTGATCTCAAACTCAAAAACCATAAATCCATATTTCTCCAATTCTAAAAACTGTGACTCAAACAACCCAATCATTAAATTACCCACCGTTTCTCTAATGTCATTATGAGTACTTCCTAAAGCAATTTCTTGCATTAGTGTATGCTCTGCCTTTCTATACCTTAAAGAAAACTCACGAATAGTAACGTCACTTGCAATAAATCTTGCTCCAACATATTCATCTCCATCATAGACTCCTTTTACATAAAACTGGACAAATCTTACTGCTTTTAGCTTTGTCACTATTCTTAATACAAAGAGGTCAAGTTCTTCATTAACCAATAAAGCTTTAATCAACTCATTAAATTGTTCCTGATCATCTGGATGAATAAAATCAATGATATTTCTATTTTCTAATTCATCATTAGAATATTGAATCAATTCCAACCATCCAGCATTAAAAAATGTGAAATTACATTTATGGTCAATGAAAATAATTCCATCATTCACCTCAGAAACAAATTTAAGCAGCTCTTCTTTTGTATTCATCTGTAATAAAGATGTTTATACTAATTTATTGAATTTATTTGAGGAATAGTCAACTCTCTTATCACTTAAAGAATTATAATGACTTATTCCTTGATTTCAATGATAAAAACTATTTATTGAACTTCTAAATAAAATGTTAATTTTTTACTATTTCACCATAAAGATCGAAATGATCTGCTGATATAATCATCACATCAATAAACTCGCCTATTCTCATGTAATTTGTGTCATTTTTTTTGATCAGCACTTCATTATCAACATCTGGTGAGTCAAATTCAGTTCTACCTATAAAATAATCACCTTCGATTCGATCAATAAGCACCTTTAATTTCTTTCCAACTTTTTCCTGATTCAAATCATAAGAAATACCTGCCTGTAATTCCATAATTGCATCTGCCCTTTCTTTTTTTAATTTTTCAGGAACATCATCCTCTAGTTGATAAGCATGTGTATTTTCCTCATGAGAATAAGTAAAAATACCTAGTCTATCGAACCTCATCTCTTCTACCCAATTGTACATTTCATTAAAATCTTCTTGATCTTCCCCAGGATATCCTGCAATTAAAGTAGTTCTTATGGCTATATCAGGTATTTTTTCTCTTATATCTTTAATTAATTGAACTGTCTTTTCTCTATTTATGCCTCTTCTCATAGACTTTAAGATCTTTGATGAACCATGCTGTAATGGAATATCCAGATAATTACAAATTTTTGGATTATCCCTCATTACATCAATGACATCCATAGGAAAACCAGATGGATAAGCATAATGTAAGCGAATCCATTCTATACCATCTACCATTGACAATTTCTCTAATAGCTGTGCAAGCTCTCTCTTCTTATAAAGATCTAACCCATAATAAGTAAGATCCTGTGCAATTAGCATCAATTCTTTTACACCTTTTGATGCTAGCGATTTTGCTTGTGTTATCAGGTCTTCAATTGGAGTAGAACGATGTTTCCCTCTCATAATAGGAATAGCACAAAAAGAACATGGTCTATCACAACCTTCAGCAATTTTTAAATAGGCATAATGAAGAGGAGTAG
>Ga0206679_10002638_pt1 | contig 14108 bp, 5 predicted proteins | sample M110012015metaG_FD_155464 | JGI IMG/M metagenome (GOLD analysis project Ga0206679, IMG submission 155464) | Ammonia-oxidizing marine archaeal communities from Monterey Bay, California, United States - M1 100m 12015 | ecosystem: Environmental > Aquatic > Marine > Intertidal zone | place: USA... | reverse complement strand
CCAAAACCCATATCATCAGATAATGAAGAAGGAGTAATTCTCGGTTCGTCACCTGGCAAAAGTAAATACTTAATACCTGTATCATAATCGTCCCCGTTTCCTGAAAGCAGATTTGAAGCCTTCGGCGCTTCGTTTACCCAATTTTCACGAGCATCATCAACAATCATTCCTCTATTTGGGCCGATCATATAACCAACCTCGACACTAGCTTCGTATGGACGTGCTCGCATTACTGGTATTTCAATCATCCTGTAAGTTGGATGATCGAATTCCTCTTGAGTTTTAACCCCAAAGAGGGTCTCACTCCGCTTATAGCGAGCCTTCATAAATGAGAAACCTCGACGCCTAGTTCCTGGAGTGTCTGGCCAAGGTTGTTGTTCCCAAATTACGTCTGTGCCAGGTCCCGAAATATCATTAATCCTTAAAGTTGATCGAAAATTCGTATCATCCAAAACAGGGTGAATATTTTCAGACTCACCATCAATTGCTCTTGGATTTGACAAAATCAATTCCGCCATTGTAAAAGGAAATGCCTCACCATCCCAATTAGCCAATAATTGAATCTCAAAAGTCTTAGACATTTCATAATCCCTAAATACCAATGTCCCTTTAAGCGGATTAGTCGGTGTATTAAGAAAATCTCGGCCTATCCTTGCTGGCACTCCAGCTTTGAGGGTGAACTCTATGCTGGCATTTTCGACGATTGTATCAGGCAATCGACGTGCAAATCGTACCCAGCCAATTTCATCATCAGAAAGACCTTCTCCACCTTTTACTTCATAGTCGACTTGCACAGCTCCCTTCGCCCCTAAGCCACGAGTCACTAAGATCTCTACGGTTTCATCAAACTCTGATGTTATGTACCCATCTGTGGCAAATCGAAAAGTTCCGGATTCACTACCATAAATTTTTACAGTCGCACTCTTGAGGTCACCCAAAACCAAACCATTTTTTGGATCGGATAGATTTATCCTAAAAAATTCATTAGGTTCATTTTCAGAATCATTTATAATATCTATTGTAAAACTTTTACCGCCCTTCTCTCCGTCTGCCCAACTTAGCATTCCATCTGATCCACTGTAATCTAGATTACCAGCAGTCAAAGGTTCAATTTCATAACTAACAGATACGGCGCCAGCCCCTCCTCTTTCTCTATTAACTGTAATCGTTAAAGATCCATCATTCTCATCAACGGTGTACTCGCTAGCAGCAAACTGAACAATACCAGAACCATCTGCCATCATCAGCTGAAGAGAGAAAGAAAAAAGCATAAGAGGCAGCAATGATTTGCTTGAGAAAAATCCTCTCACCAAATTCAACAAAGAGACTTTCATATATCTATTAAATTTTAAAACTACCATGTCTCACGCTACTCGTACTAAGGCGCCACAGCCCTAAAGTATGCAGCCCCATATTTAGCATCTATTTCCACTTCGGTATCGGTAATACCATCAGCATCTATAATTACGCTATCAAATGGCTTCCACGTAGTTAGATCATCTGAAACTTGTACATTATATCTATGACCACGCACTCCCCAGACTCTCACTTTATGTCCTTTATCGGATACTACTAATCCAACTGACGCCTTTAAGCTTAGGGGCAGTTTGATGTTATCAACCCAAGCGGAATCTGCTCCAATACTATTGGCAAAATCTTTCTGATATCTCCATGTAAACTTGTGTCCCCCCTCCGACAAATTAAATTCATACTTATTCCATTCAACCTTCCCCGACCACTGTTCGACAATCCTCCCATCTATCAAGAAGGTCAATTTATCCCAATTAATTTCTGAATCTAATTTTACATAAAACGATCCTTTACCATTACTGCAATCAACCGTAACTGTTATTTCACTAATTTTACCGTCACTAATTTCACCAGACTGCAAGGCATAATCACCGTCTAAACTAACTTCAGGCTGAACAAACCAGCCAGAAGACTTATCAGTTAACCATGGTAATCGATCCAAGTCGCCGCTCTCAAAATCATCAGATAAACTTCTAGAGCTAAAGTTAGCTTCTATATTTGTACCATCAGTTATAACTAAGCGAATGGGATTATCTAGAGAACTAATAGATCCACTCCATCCAGAAAACTCATATCCCTCATCCGCCTCAGCTATCACTTCAACGACTGAGTCTCTAGCATACAAGCCAAAGCGATTACCGTTATCATTTTTAAACGGCAGCTTGGGCTCCTTTAACGATCCATTCTCTCCGGCTTCAATAAGCAAGCTATACACTTCTTGAGATGTAAATACCGATGAAATTCCAACATCACCCTTAAGTCCACCAAAACCGTCGACTGCAATTTTAACTGTAGTACCTTTAAATAGAGCCTGATCGATTCTACTAAGCCCAGGGTTACCCTCCAAATTCTTTAGTAGCTGATCATCATCGTTTGATTGTATTAGAGCCAGATTAACTACTCTGCTCCCTTGGTATAAGCCCAATATCGTATCAACTTTAGTATTAACTGTACGCACACTTAAAACTCCGTCAAATGGAGCTGTAAAGGACCACCAAACTGATGCTCCTCCCTCGTTATTAGCATGGTAGGGTTCATTGACTTCCCTAGTAGCTTTCTTGGTGCTTATAATTTCCGATAACCAATTGTTATAAAAAATATTTATTTCGGAACCCTTGGCAGGCGTACTGTTAATTATAATTTTTCGATTACTTAAAGCATCTAAACTATAGCCCTCCTTCTCAAGAATGACCCCATTAACTTGAACAAGCAATTCATCCTTATCATTAACATCTTGTGAAAGTGAAACTTCATTATTTTTACCATCAGCAAGAAATATCTCCCTATTAAGGTGCGAAGCATTACCAAAATGATCATTTGGCACATCAGGTGCCTTATAATCAATCTCCCAAAACTTTGAATTAGATATATTATTTGAAAAATCTACTGCTATTATCTCAATCGAGTTAATTCCATCTTTTAGCAACAATGGGATAGACCATTCTTCTGATCCAATAGCTTCCAAGGCAAAACTTCCATTCACTCTAACTTGAACATCTCGCACTCCAGAAGCATTTGGCGCTGGATCAATGGCGGTTCCACTAATCTCCACTCGCTCTTCACTTGTAACTAATCCGTTCGGAGGATTTTCTATTGTTAGATAAGGAGGATTCTCATCAACAATACCCCCAATTTCTGCTCTTAACCGTATATAGCCTACATCGCTCGCATCTCCACTCGCAATTGCAATTCTATATGTCTTTCCTTGAATTGCATCAAAATATGCAAAAGTATCTCGCTTCCCATCTACTGGGTAATTAGCGGCAAGAACCTTTAAGTCACCCAATTCAGATCCATAGTAGACCGCTATTAAACCATTGATATCGCTTCCAGATATATCAATAATTGCCTTACCAGATTTACTTGGCGACCAATTCCACCATAACGAACCGACAGAGCTAATAGACAACGAGTGAACAGGTTCACCAGGTTCTATTGTGGCAAAATTGTTGAAGGCTTCAACAAGACTCCCCTCTCCAGATAATTTAGCCGCATCAATAAAATAATCATTTACCGGATCTGGTACAATTCGATAATTGACTACACGAATTAATTGCTTTTTCCCTGGCGCCTCCACCAGTATTGTCACCTTCATCTTCCTAGGTTCTTCAGGAAGCTTCATGTAGTAGGAATATATATTATCTTTTCTTAAAACATCTGGCGCATCTCCGTCATTATTGAAATATAAATCATTGCCATCATCTTTAATTCCTATAACTGTTGCATTCTTAACTGGTCCACCATCAATAACGGTAACAAAAAACTCTTGATCCGCTCCTGCTAGAAGCATTGATCCGGAAGGAGGTGATATTGATATTTCCATATTACCATCTGGTACTTTTGACGACATTCCATCTACTGCTGTAAAAGCATTTAACCTTCCACTAGTTTGAACTAAGCCCTCCAATGAAGCCAAAACATCCACGCTAGATAGTAGCTGCTCTCTTATCTCTAAATTACTCCAAGCTGGTTGAACTGAACGCATTAGAGCCAGCACTCCAGAAACATGAGGTGATGCCATGCTAGTGCCATCCGCAAATTCATAACTAGAATTAGATGATGATGATAAAGAATATATATCAACACCTGGAGCAACTAAATCCACGTCTCGGAATCCATAATTTGAAAAATATGCGTGCTCATCGTTCCTGTCTGAAGCCCCAACAGATATTATACATTCAAGATCGTAACTACTTGGATAATGAGCTTGCGCATCCACATCAAGACCGTCATTTCCACTTGAAATTGAAAACATAATACCAGCCTCTCCACCTGCAGCGTATGCATCAAATTCTGCCTGAGAATAATTATAGCCCCCAAAACTGCAATTAGCTACTGTGACTCCGTGATCAGCTGCAAATTCTATTCCATCAATTGTAGCCGCCGTACTAATCCACCATTCCCCAACTTTTATACCCATTAGTTTAACATTCCATGCCACCCCAACGTGACCACCACTATCATTTGCAGATGCACCAATAGTGCCTGCAACATGAGTTCCATGGCTAACATTATCAATTAGATTACCGTCTCCTGTCATAGGAGCAACTCCATGAATATTATCTATATACCCATCATTATCGTCATCCTTGCCATTATTCGGAACTTCATCCTCATTAACCCATAATTGATTCTCTAAATCTTGATGAGTTACATGCAATCCCGAATCCATTACTGCAACTATTACTTGTTCACTTCCAGTGGTTAGTTCCCACGCTTCAGGAGCATCAATGTCCGCGTCAACTGTTCCCCTATTTTGACCTGTGTTATGCAACCCCCAAAGGTCACCTGCTGTATATGCGCTATCTGATGGAATCTTCCTTAATTCCCTTAAATAATCATACTCAACATATTCAACCAATTTAGTCTCTATTATCTCATTCTTTTTTAAAGTAAGATTATCTTTTATAGCAGCAATATCATTATTTCCTATTCCATCATGAGTAACTTTAATCAAAGTAAGCCCCGGTACTAGAGTGTATTGCTTCCCAATTTCTATAGCATTTTCATCTACCAGATTTCTAAATTTGTGAATATCTTCAAGATCATTAAATTTGACCAATAAATTTTTCGGGTGAATCACTATGCCCTCATCTAGAACCACTGCCTTCACCCCTTCAAACTGTGGCAATGCATTTGGTTTTATATCAGCAGCTCCCAAGCTAGAGCCTACAAACATAACTACTAAAAGGAAGCAGCATTTTTTAAAGACTATCTCCACTTGATTACTAAAATAAATTTCCATTTAAGTATTCCTATTACTCAATATAAAGAACGCGATAAAACTTACTGATTTTTTTGTTGGACAGAATTTCCTGATGTGTGATCTCCCTAACTATATATTGATCATTATAATACTCAGTAAGTATTTTCCAATTCGAGTCACTTAACGTTTCTTTGTATTCTAGACGATATAAAGTCGAAGGCAATCCCGTCCATTTTATTCTAATTTTACGATCTACATCTAAACTAACACTCGATATTTTAGGCACCCCATTACCAAATGGTGACAGATCATAACCATTGGCTATGCCGTCGTCATCAGTATCGTATGCAATACTCTCTCGAAAAGATCGATTTACTCTTATCGTCTTATCTATACCGCTAATGTACACAGGCATTGAACTATTATGGCCGGGATATTCTTTAACCCAACGTAGTCTACCGTTGTACATTCCATCCAGCTCTTCTGCTGGTAAATTTGATGCTGCAAAGTAAAGGGTAAATCCTGGCTTAATATCCAACACCGCCAAACTGCCATCTTTTATGTCATCTTTAGTTAGCTGATCAAATTCAACGTAGTCTACGTACATTGCATTATTCCCTTCTTCACTGCCTAGAAATTCAAATTTACTCAACTTACCATCTTTTATGTCATCTTTTATGTCATCTTTAGTTAGCTGATCAAATTCAACGTAGTCTACGTACATTGCATTATTCCCTTCTTCACTGCCTAGAAATTCAAATTTACTCAACTTACCATTTTTTAGAATCAACCTTCCTAACGCAGCATTATTCTCAAAACCTTTAATGGTTACTCCATAATCTTTTGCATTCCAGTCCATCTCCTGAATGACAAAATCATTGGCTGTTGCAATTATTTCAGTCCCCAACAGATTGCCAGCTTTAGGTTTTTGTTGGAGAACAACACCTCGTTCCAGTGTCATAATATTATTTGCTCCCACACCTCCGTCTGATAACACATTGGAAACATTTAATACTAATTGGGAACCAATCGTATTTGTTTGAAATCTCATTTTCAGATTTTCAGCATTTAATACCAATGATTCTCCAGTATTGATATTCCCATCCTGAAGAACCATTTGTTTGGCATCAATGCTTACGGTCCCCTCCGCAATTAAATCACCATTATTTTGCACATAATCAGAATCTATAAATATATCTTGTGCTAAAGTTGTACCTTTATTCACCCAACTTTGATAAGAATTATTCCTATCGTTACCAAATTTAGCCTGACCGGGTATTTGCAATGTAGCAAAGTTCGTAAAGTTTTCCAGATTTGGTGCAACCTTATTATCCCAAACAGCCTGACCTTCAACCTTACTATAAACGCCACTTCCCAAAAATGTTTCCTTACCCAACTTGAGATTTCTGTGAATAGAAAGGCTATTAGCATTTACTGACAACAACTCAGATACCCTCATAGCATCCTTGATAAGCACTTTGTCGCTATTAAGAGTTAAATCCGTAACCGTTACAGGAACTTCGGTATTGAGATATGCATCAATTACTAGAAAATGATAATGCAGATTAACGGTCACTTCAGCTGCCGGATCTTCAACAAAAAATATTTTTTCTCTATCGATTAAGTCTCCCCCAGTAGTTTTATAATTATTACCCCAAGCGACACTGTATGACTTCACACCTCCAGTGAACCTCTCAACTGACTCTTGAACTATATTGGTAACCACAAGGACTCCATTAGTACTACCCAAGTTAAGGCTTAAATTTTGTGAATCTAATACAGCATTTGTACTCCCAATAAGATGTTCAGTTTCAATCCGGATACCACCTTCAGCTCTTATCCTCGCATTTCTAAGATCTAAATTCTTTGCTTTAACTCTTACTAAACCCGCTTGCGTTTTACTCTCGATATTTTCCAAATCAGGAGCTGGCAATTCCGAGAAAGGAAGCCTTGAAACTACATTCGTAATCCTAAACCCATAATACGAGTCGTTAAATGTTGTCGATCTCTGCTCACCTCTAAAAAAATCTTGAGATTCCGGAACATAATTTCCAGGTATACCATTCTGGAATTCATCAGGCGTATATCTAGTTACCACAAAATTTTGAGGCACTCCAAAATTTTTGCTAGCTGTCTCTCTAGAATTTAAAAGGTAACCATTCGCTGCATATGCCACATTAGGCTGCTCATCAATAATATATATTGAACCTGTATCATTAACACCGTGGATTACATTTGTGATACCCTCGGGAACTGTAAACCCGGCGACCGCGCCCAAGTAGAACCTCTCCGGACTACTACCCGCTGGAGCATACATGGGAACAAATTTTCCATCATACATTACTTTATCTGAACCTGTATTTTTTAATAAAATACCTTGATAAGTCTCATGATACTCATTGTCACCAACTAGAATAAAAGAAGTGCTAAAAGAAGACTGGTAACCGCTACCTCCAATCAATCCATCCCATAAAGCGTACTGACCATAAGGAGGAGTATATTTACCGGTCAGCGAATAAGGCGATGCTATTTCCTCCCAAACCAATTCACCAGGTGCAATAAATGAATAAAAATCACCAAAACCAAAAACACCTGCAGGAGTTGAGCCATTATAATTTGCTCCCACTCTTAATCCCCAAAAAACATCTCTAACTCCCCAGTCCTGCTTTACCAGCAATGTCCCTGCTCCTCCTGGATTTGATGAAAATCTTCTTTGCTGATAAGGACCAAGCGAACCGTTAAGATAATTTAAATTGTAACCCCATGCCAATGGCTGACCAAAGTCATCTAACCCATTAGGATGATCAAAATTAGGACCAGATTTGATCTCAATACCCCCTCGCACTAAATTAACATCATCACCCTCCAAATCCAGTACCCCCGCATTCTCAGCTGAGATCAAACCTTTATTAATAATCCTTTCAGCATTTATCCTCACACTTCCAGTAGAAAACTCATCACTTATACTAATAATTTTACCAGTTGAATGATTATGAAATACTTTTGCTTTTTTAGGGTCAAAATCAACACCTTGATTTTCAGTTTTAAAAGTGCTGAATTCGAAATCTTTTCGAATATTTATCGTTCCTGAATTTGTGAAATACTTTGTATTGAAAAAATAAAATGGAACATTGTCAGGCGTAGCCGCATTTATAAGCCCCCGATTTTCAACTTTTTCCGCATTTACATATGGAGCTTCTTCCAAAATGGAATTATTCAACCATACAGAACCTTTAGAATTATCGTCACCGGTTTTAGTACTCTGGCCAGACACAGAAACTACGCCACCACTGATCGCCATGCCCAACAAAAGAGACATAGACCATCGAACTAATTTGAGTAGATTTAACATTATTGTGCCTCTTTATTCGCCAGAATATATTTGGTTCTCAAGATCTCGAATTGTTTGGCTGTTTGGAAAAACCATGGGCTCACTCATTGAGCCATCATAGTGCCCCCAAACCCAGCCGGGCCCTTGATTTTCCTCGTTCAGGAAAAATGTCGGGTTCAGATCCCAGTGGATGCCGATCTTGTTGAAGCCTATCACCATGTTGCCGGATGCCTGAATAACGCCTGGCCCATTCAGACCCAGCGTCTGAAGCCCGTTGATAGCGTTGTTGTCGATCGCCGCCGGCGGAACGTCGGTCGAGGTGACCGTCGACGGGGCATTCATAGCGCTGAACAGGATGTCCGGCTGCGTAAAAAATTTGATGAACGTGCCGGTCTTTCGGACGCCCTCCGTCACGTAATCCATCTCGTACTGGAAGGACGGCAGCGCCGCATTGGTCGCGGCCTGTGAGGAGTTCGGAATGATGTAAGTAAACGTCTGCTCCTCCAGACTGGGGAAGCGGTAATCCTTAAGGAAACGATTAGCCGAATAATTCGTCGTCACGAGCGAGTCTCCCTGCATGCGGAAGTAGCGAATCTTGTCGATGCCCCCCAGCAGCATGGTGTTGGTCTGCAATACAATCGGGAAGGCCAGATAGGCATGGTTGGTGCTTTGCCAGACTTCATCCTCCATCACGCCGACAAAGTTGGTGATGGCCCCGCCGCCGGCCCCAAGTCCGCCGCCCTGCCCCGGCAACGCGCCGCCCGGGTTGGCCAGGTTGTTCGTGCCAGTGAGCAGATTGGTGAGTGTGTTCACCACTTCAAACTGCATGTCCGTAAAGTGATACCCAGCGACATTGGTCGCCGGCAGGATGATGATCTCGCCGTGCGGACAGTTGTCGTTCATCACCGTGGTATTGTAGTTAGTGGTGGTGGGCACCGCGCCAAGAACACTCCAGAGAGGCGCCTTGGGCACAACCTCCCACGAGCGATATAGCACCTCCGACTCGGAAGCTGGCACGTGGATGTTGGTGATCACATTGCCGAATATGTAGTCGTAGTTCGCCTGGAACGTTCTGAACTTGTTGGTCAAATAAACCAGCGTGGCCGGTTGACCAACCGGCGTCCAAGGGAAGTTAGTCAGGTAGGGAGTGACGTTGGTGGTCCAGCCCATCTCCCACGCCACGTTGGTCTTGAGGATCAGCAGCGGCGGGATGTTGAGGTTGGTGACCACCGAGCCCCACCACTGGTTGGTCGCCACGAACTGCCGGAACGACGCCGGAGTGTTGGTGCGGGACTCCTTGCAAAACCAGCGCAGGTCGACGCTGAAGATCGCCGGGTTAGTCAGGTTCGGCTCGTTGGTCACCACCTGGTAGGTGGACGGCGGCAGCGCCTCCATGTTGAAATTATCCTTCCGATACAGGTAACGGTAGCCACCGATGTCGTCGCGCGTGGGAGCCACGAGATATTTGCCCTCATCGAGCCTCGGCACCCGGTGGTCGATCGTGCCGGCGAGCGTGATGATCGGCTTGGTGATAGCGATCGGGAACGGCTGCGCGTTGGTGGCCCCCAGCACGACCCACGAGAGCAGCGTGCCGTTGACGTACTTGCTCGGGCCGTAGCTGATCGGATCCCAGTTGCGTAGAGTGACCGAACCGAACTCGAGTTGGAACGCGCTGTCCTCCGGATTGCCCAGCCCCATAAAGCCGTACAACTCGGCCAAGGCGTACGACTTGATATCGAGAATCCGGTCGTTGTACGCACGGGGATGAAAGCGATCCGGCCGAACCGGGTAATTCCAGAGATTGTTATCGCTGGCAGAGGCCGGCGGATAGTTGGTAGCGATAGTGGAGGCCGGTGGGATGGCGTTCAGGATACCCATCGCCTTCTCGATCGCCACTACGCCGTTTGACCCAAAGTAATTCAGGAAAGACTCATCGTAGGTGTACGTGATCACCGGCGAGTTCCAGCGGTATTCCTCGCCAAGGTTGTTCACGACCACCCGGTTGGTGCCGTTGGCCAGGGTGAAGGCATGCACCCCCGCCGCTCCCGCAAGGAGGAGACCCGCTGCCAACACCGTTCTTTTTGAAAAATTCAACATACCGTCAACGAATCTTTTTGATCCGGTAAAAATTCATGTTTGCGACCGATTCCAGCGTGATCCCGGCGCGGCCATCGAGAGCCAACACCGGCTCTCCGACGTTCGCCCAGTCGCCACTGCCCAGCACGGCGGTATGCTGCAACTGATACAGCGCGCCGGGCCGTGCGTTCCACTCGATCCGCGTGCCCTTCTCCAGCTTGGCCAAACCGACACTCAACGTGTCCGCCGCATCCGACGGGTCGGTGCCGGCGGCAAATTCCTGCTCGTTGCTGGCCCCGTCGCCATCGCTGTCCTCGCCGGCGCTTGGCCAAGCGGCGGCGACTTTGCCGAAGTGCCTGCGCTGCCAGTCGTCCGGCAGGCCATCTGTATTGTAGTCGCGGCCCCACGTCTTGGAGACGCCGAACGATGAAAGCTCCGAGCGCCGTCCGTCCCCGAGCACGTACGCCACCTGAAAGGCGTACTCGCTGCCAGGGCGAAGACCCCGCCAAACCACGTGGTTGCCGGCAAACAGCTTCGGCGTGGTCAACCCGTCGAAATAAACCTCATACTGTTTCACGGTCATGCCGTTCACCGCCGGCCACGATATGAGCAGCTCCGTGTCGCTGACCGCGTTCACGAACACCTCGGCAATGGCCGGCAACAACGCGGGCGCCGCGTCGCTGCCGTAACGCTGACCGACGACGTCGAACCCGCTCTCCCCAAGCCTCGGCGTGGACCATGCCACCAAAAACTCTCCAGCACCCGAGACGCTCAGCGTCGGCTGCACCTGCGAGTGAGCCTGTGCAGTGTTGACGCGTACCTCGTCGTCGAGCAACCGGCCGGTCGTGCTGATGAACCGACCCATGACGGCCTCGCGTGACTTGTCCTGCCCGAGACTGTTCCACACCAACATCGCCCCTTCCGTGCCACCGCGCAACTGCGGCGCGAACTGGTCGCCGACCAGGTGCGTGTTGGCCAGCAGCGGCTCGGAGAGCGGCTTAAGATTGAGATCGAAACTGCGCGCGCCGATGTCCCACCGGTGCTGCTTCTGCTTCAGATTGAGCTGCTCCCAGGCGACCACGAGGCTCTCACCGGACAGGGCAACGCTGGGGCTGGCGCTGATGCCGGGCGCGTTGACAACTACCTCGGCGCCCTGCGCCTGACCAGTCGCGGAGAAAATACGGGCCACCACGTCGAGCGACCTGGCATCCTGCTGCTGGTCGGACACCCACACGGCGGCGAACCCGCCACTAGGCAGCGCCACGAGGCGAGACTTGTGCTGGTTGCCCAGCGAGAATTCATTTAGCCGAAACGGATCGGTCACCGCCGTGCCGTCCGCACCGATGACCCGGGCAGAGACGCCCTTGACGCTGCCGTCGGCGAGATAATCGGTCCACGCCAGAACCGAGTTGCCGTTCTTCAACACGGCGATCGACGGCTCGGTTTGCTCGCCCGACTCTGGGCCGGTGGCCAAAAGATCGTCAGCTAGAAACACACCCTGCGCGTTGGCAACCCGGTAATGCACGCGGTGAAAACCGCTTGCGCCGCCCTCCCAGGCGAAGACCGCGCCGCCGCCGGGCAGCATGCCGACCTGCGGGCTTTCCTGATTACCCTCAAGCAAGCTGTTGATCCGCACCGGGGCGCCGACTGGGTTGCCGGCCGCGTCGACACGCAGCGCGCTGATGCCGAGCCCGAACTCGTCGGTGGCGTTGTCCTGCCAGACGAGGTAGCCGCCCTTCGGCCCCATGGCCAGGCGTGTGCCGATCTGGTCACCGACAAGTTTGCCGGTGAGGTCGAACTCGGTGCCCTTGGCCTCGTAATGCAGGTCAGCCGTGGCGGTGGAGAGCCCCACCACTGCCAGGCCAAGCGCGCAAGCCAAGCGCATTGTTTGTGCCGTATCGTTTAAAGTCATCATTCAAACAGAACGCCCTGCCGAGCCTCCCGCAAATCTTTCAAAAGCGTATTAAAACCCCACGTTTTGTAAAGCTTTTCAAGCCGGGCCGTGTCCTGGAATCCCCTGCGGAGATCGTCCAGTCCCGTCGCGCCCGGCAAATCCAGTTTCAGCGCCACGAGCGACTGGTTGCGGCGCACGACCGCCTCGGCGGCGGCGAGCGACTCGCGCTGCTTGTCGCGCCTGACCTCGGCCAAGCGCCCGTAAATCCCGTCCACGGAGCCGAACTCGTTGAGCAGCACCGCCGCAGTCTTGACGCCCACGCCCGGCACGCCGGGGATGTTGTCCGCCGCGTCGCCGACGAGGCTCAGCCAATCGACGATCTGCGACGGTTGCACGCCGGTCTTGGCCACGACGGCGTCGGCGTCCATCGGCACGCCCGACTTGTCGGCCGGGTTCCACATCTTGACGCGGTCGTTGATCAACTGCAGAAAATCCTTGTCCGAGCTGGCGATGGCCACCTCGAACCCCTCGGCCTCGGCGCGCCTGGCCAACTGGCCGATGCGGTCGTCCGCCTCGACGCCGTCGTCACACACGCTGGCCCACCCCTCGGCCTCGAGGTACTCGACCATTTCGTCGAGTTGCACCTCCATGTCGTCCGGCATCGGGTCGCGCTGGCCCTTGTAGTCGTCGAGCTCCTCGACGCGCTCCTCATCAAGGCCGCCGTCCCACACCACGACGGCGTGAGTGGGCAGCACCTGCGACTCGAGCTTGGCCAGCATGTTGATGAAACCGTAGATGGCGTTGGTCGGCTGGCCGGACGGCGACGTGAGTCCACGGATGCCGTAAAACGCCCGGTAGGCGAACGCATGCCCGTCTATGATCAATAGTCGCATCTGCTTATCAGTTACCGTCAACGGTTTGTTAATCAAAACTCAACCTGATCCAGCGCCGGCTGCTGTGCCGGGATGTTGCCGGCGTTGTAGGGCCAGTCGTCCTCGGTATGCACCGGGTTGCCCGCCGGGTCGATGATCCGGGGGCTGACAAAAATCATGAGGTTTTTCTTCTCCGTGTGCGAACGCTCGCTGCGGAACAATCGGCCGACGAATGGCAAGTCGCCGAGCATCGGCACCTTGTCCTTCACCTTGACGACGTTCTCGGCGATCAACCCGCCGAGCACCAGCGTCTGACCGTCCCAGACATGCACCGTGGAGGTGATGTAACGCACGCGGATACTGGGCAGTGCCAGCGGCTGCTGCAGCGCGCCCGACACCGTATTGCCGACACCGGCAATCACCTGGTTCTGGAACGGGGCTTCCTCGTAGCCGAGGAACTCGGTGATCTTCGGGATCACGGTCAGGTGAATGGTGTAACCGTCGGAGGCCACATACGGAATCACGTCGAGCGTGGTGCCGAATGGCATCGTGGTAGTCTGGTAATTCTGAGCCGCGGAACCAAAGCCGGCGCCGCCGAGCAAACCGCCCAAGCCGCCACCCGCCAACCCGCCGGCGGTCTGGCCACCGCCGCCCATGCCGCCGCCCATGCCGCCCATGCCGCCGCCCCCGCCACCGACC
>Ga0206679_10002637_pt1 | contig 14109 bp, 10 predicted proteins | sample M110012015metaG_FD_155464 | JGI IMG/M metagenome (GOLD analysis project Ga0206679, IMG submission 155464) | Ammonia-oxidizing marine archaeal communities from Monterey Bay, California, United States - M1 100m 12015 | ecosystem: Environmental > Aquatic > Marine > Intertidal zone | place: USA... | reverse complement strand
GCAAGGGCCGCGGCTTCGGGCCTCAAGCCAGGGGCTGCCTTGCTGGCACGGGCGTCAAAATGTGCCCGGGACATGAGCAGCACATTGAGGATGCCGCCGAACGACGTAAGGGCCATGCCCAAGTTCATGGTGTCCGGCCAGACCGAAGGGGTGCCAGTGCCGAACCCAAAGCGTGAGCTCTGGAAGAGCATGGCCCCGAGATTGCCCAATTCCGGTGCCAGGAATGGGGCGAATTGACTGCGCATCTCTGCTGGCAGAATCTCGAAGGCGCGCCCATCGGTCAACCAGAGTCCGAGCAGGTAGATCCCTTCCACCACTAGGAAGGCCACGAGGGCAAACAGGGGCCGCCCTAGATAAAGGTGTCCCGCCCCCGGCACGAACCAGGTCAGGAGGGTGGCGACCGTCGGGTCGCCTTGGGGGTCTTTGTTTTGCATTGTGGGGAAGGAGCATAGGGTGCCCCCTGGCACCTATTCTTGCAAGCGAGGAGAGGATGAAACCTGGGATCTGCTGCCTTGCACTTGATCACCGCGTGGCTCGGGCTGGATCGCTAGATCTCCGGGTGGGGTGCTTCCGGTGGGGCGGGAATCTGGCATGGGCTGGTACCCCATGATCAGGCACCGTAAAGTCCACCTATGGTCTACCAGCATCATGTCCGAGTCCGTTATGGCGAAACCGATCAGATGGGGGTCGTTCACCATGGGGCTTATGTGGCCTATCTCGAAGAGGCGCGCACCGAGTGGCTGCGGGAATTAGGGCATCCCTATGGGGCTCTGGAAAAGGCGGGCATTGGGTTGCCCGTGAGGAACTTGAGCATTCGCTACCGGGCTGCGGCACATTACGAGGATCACCTGGTGATCACGATTTGGGTGCAGCGTTTGCGGGCGGCTTCGATCACTTTTGGTTACACCCTTCGACGGGTGGACGAGGAGGCGACGCTTGCCCAGGCCGAGGTCGAGCTCGCTTGCGTGAGCCTTGCTCAGCGGCCGCTGATGGCCCAGGCCTTACCCGTTGAGATCCGCACAGCCCTCGAAGCAACTCAGCAATAAGAGCGTGCCTGGCACAGGATTCTTGGAGGTGCACTTCGGCAACGGATTACAGTTCCGTGCGGCGCAGGGCAGGAGCCTTGGCGGAGGAGTCTCGAAGTTGAGTTTGCATCTCGGACAAAAATTGTTGCACGTCCAAGCCTTCGTGATGAGGGGAGAAGGGAGCCAATAGGCGGCGCATGCCCGTGTGCAGTTTGCGCGCCCCCTCCTGATTGTTGCGGCTTAGATGATCGAGGCAGATAGATGCCTGCACGAGCCCTTTCCAAAAGTCGCTGCCTTCGCCTTCGGATGCGAGCCAGCAGCGTTCGAAGCACTCGTGGGCTTCATAGTAGTCGCCCCTGTTGAAGTGGGCTATGCCCTCACCGATGGCGGTCTCACGTGCAGCTGCATCGAATTGTTCCGGGTCGAAATCCTCTTCCGGGGGCTCGATCTTCAATTCCCGCCGCCATCTGGATCCTCTTCGGGATCCTGCCCGCGCTTGCTGCGTTTTGCGTTGCGATCGTAGGTGCGTTCGTAGCCCCAAAACCGATCCCAGCGGGCCTGCATCTGTTTCTTCATCACAGGTGGTTCCTTGGGGATCTGAAAGGTTTTTTTGGACGTTCGCCACCAATCAGCCCAGCTCTTTGCACTCACGCCTCGATCCACGCTAGTCAGGCGAATCAGAGCGGTCTGCAGATTGGGCATGTGGTTATTGACCCTGCGCGCATCGGTGACCGTCATTAATTGGATAAGGGTGTCCACACTCTTCACCGAGCGGATGTTTCCGATGGCAAAAACACGTGCCTGGATTACGGCGGCCGTGGGATAGGTGAATAGCTTGTTGGTCAAGGCATTGAGAGCTTCCTCATCCTGTTGCCGCCCAATCGCCTTGATCCAGGATAGGTGGTACTCATCTTGCTTGACCATCTGCTTGCGGTCGCGCTTGCCGTGCTTCAAGAGGGCCTTGAGGGATTCGGTGTGGATCATGGTGCCGAGGCTCTCCACAGCCGCATCACGGATCAGGGGTTTCTTGTCCCCGAGCTCCTTGGCGATGCGCTTGATCACCAATTCGTGAAGCACTCCGGATTCCGCACGCAGGGCATTCCCCTTCTGCGAGGGCTCCATGGTCTTGTTCTTGAACGCTTTGTCGATGCGCTCCACAGCAGTCTTGGCTTGTTCGCGCAGATCGTTCGCTGGATCTGCGGGGGCCTGGGCAAGGGGGACAATGAGGAGGAGGCTGAGAAGTGCTTGCATAATGATTCGAGGCGTCTAGTGCCTACCCCGGACCTGACTCTAACCCAGAATTTGCTCGAGGGTGACGATTGGATCCGTCTCGAATTGGAAAGGCCGGCCCAAGAGCGCTCCCAACGCGGGTGGGCCTTGCCCGATTCGCAGGTCTGGACCCGTTGGCTGTTCCGCGCTACCTTGCTCCTGCCTCTGGGGGATCACCCTCTTGCCCACCATCATGTCCAATTTCCCTTTCAGCAAATCCAGCTTGCGTTGCGGCGCTGTTCTCTTGGCGCTTCAACTGAGCGCTCCCACCATCAGCCAGGTTCATTACCACCCGGACGGACGCCCCTGGACTCAGGGTGCGGACCGTGGGCCGGACAAGGACATGGATGGCTGGTACTACAATCTGGGGATCAGCGGGATCCGGGTGCAGTTGATCGCGGACTCGCCTAAGCAGCTGTTGGTCAAGGGGATACTCAAGGACTCCCCGGCCGAAGGCCTGGTGCGTGTTGGGGACCGCATCACCGGTGCGGGGGGGCGTCCGTTTGTGGTGGAGCACCGCAATGGCTATGGCATGGATGTGTTTGGTGGGGCAGGACCCATGCAGGAGTTCGCCGCGGCTTTGGAGAAAAGTCAGAAGAAGAGCAAGAGGAACAAGGGGCGGCTTGAAGTGAAACTAATACGCGGCAAGGAATCCCTGAAGGTGAAGTTGCCCCTTGGAATGCGCTATGGAGTTTTCTCCAAGACCTTTCCAGCCGACTGCTCCAAGAGTGAGCTTGTCCGCCGGGATGTCTATAGCTATTTGATTGAGAACCAGCGCAAAGATGGTTCCTGGGGATCGCCAGTCCATGACGTGCATGCACCCTTAGCGCTCTTGGCCAGCGGCGACCGGAAGCACCTAGCCGCAGTGGAGAAAAACGTCCGCATGCACGCGCGCACCACCAGTGCTGAAGATGACTCATGGTTGATCAATTGGCGTTACACGGGGGCCGCCATCGTGATGGGGGAGTACTACCTGGCCACTAAGGAAAAATGGGTGCTGCCGGAACTGCAAGAGGTCTATGACTTCTTGATGAGCACCCAGTACATGGATATCTCTCAGTTAGCCAAGGAATCCAAGGACACCCATCCCGGATCCCAGCCCAAGGGGCCCCTTGATTCCCACGGGGGCTGGGGCCACAACCCTGGTTTCGAGGGTTATGGTCCGATCTCGATGATCACCGGTCAAGGCGCACTGGCCTTAGCAATCATGAGTCACTGTGGCATTGAGGTGGATCGTGAGCGACACGATGCCGCCTACGCCTTCCTAGCCCGGGGGACCGGCAAGAATGGTTACCTGTGGTACAAGGACGAAGTTGCAGGCAATCAGAACTGGGCGGACATGGGGCGGACCGGTGCAGCAGGCCTCGCGAACTTCCTAAGCCCCTATTCCGATCGGGTTTACGCTTCCCGCGCTCGCTCCCATGCGGGGGTGATTGGGATGCATCCCGAAACCTTCCCGGACACTCATGCTTCGCCAATCATGGGCATGGTCTACGGAGCTCTCGCGGCCAATGTTCGGCCCAAGAGCTTCAGGACCTTGATGGATGCCAATCGCTGGTGGTTCGTGCTTTCCCAATGTCCGGACGGCTCGTTCTATTACCAGCCGAACAGGGACAACTCGGGCTATGGGGCAGACTCGCGCCTTTCTGCCACAGCGATGACCGCCTTGATCTTTTCGATTCCAATGAAGAGCCTGCATCTCACGGGCAAGGCTTTCGACTAATGAACAGCGAGGGTCGCCACTGGCAGTGGCGACCCTCGCTGGATCAGTCTTCAGAGGACGAGGCTTACTTGGCCTTGGTCTTCTTTTTCTTGGGCGCAGCGGGCTCTTCGTCCAGGAAGCGCAGGCAATCCGCGCCTTCGGCGAAGTCTACCCAGATGCTGCGTTCCGCATCGGCTTCTCCGCGCAGGAGGTGTTCCGCCAGGGGATCTTCCACGTGCCGCTCGATGGCCCGTCGCAGGGGACGCGCGCCGTAATCCGGGTGGAATCCCTTTTCGATCAGGAATGCTTTTGCGCTCTGGGTCAGCTTCAGGTCCACATCGTGCTCGGCGAGACGCTTGGACACTTCGTCCAATTGCAGCTCGACAATCCGCACGAGGTCTTCCTTGACTAGGGAGTTGAAGATCACGACCTCGTCGAGGCGGTTCAGGAACTCAGGACGGAAGTGGCGTTCTACTTCGACCATGACGTCGGACTCGATCTTCTTGCGTTGATCGGTCTCGCTCAGGTCCGACTTGTCCGTGCGTCCAAAGCCCAGGGTCGAGCTGGTCTTCATCTGGGCGGAGCCAAGGTTGGAAGTCATGATCACGATCACATTGCGGAAGTCCACATGGCGGCCAAAGGAGTCGGTCAAGCGACCTTCTTCCATGATCTGCAGCAGCATGTTGAACACATCCGGGTGTGCTTTCTCGATTTCGTCGAGCAGCACCACGGAGTAGGGGCGACGGCGGACCTTTTCGGTCAGCTGGCCTCCTTCTTCGTAGCCCACATAGCCCGGAGGCGCACCGACTAGGCGGGATGCGTTGTGCTTCTCCATGTATTCGCTCATGTCCATTACGGTCACAGCGTCTTCGTCACCAAACATGAACTTGGCCAGTTGCTTGCACAGGAACGTCTTGCCCACGCCGGACGGGCCGAGGAACAGGAACGAACCCATGGGGCGGCGCGGATCCTTGAGTCCCGAGCGGGAACGGCGAACGGAACGGGCGATCGCGTTGATAGCGGCGTCCTGGTGAATCACCACCTGGCTCATTTCGGCTTCCATTTGCAAGAGGCGCTCGCGTTCAGCCTTCTCTAGGCGCGTGAGAGGAATGCCGGTCATTTTTGAGACCGTTTCTTGGATCACATCCGTGTCCACTTCACCCACTTGCTCCTTGTCGGACTGCTCCTGGCGCCATTCGGCTTGGGTCTCCTCCTTCTTGCGCTTCAGCTGGTAAGCATCATCGCGAAGGCTGGCGGCCTTTTCGAAGTCCTGACCGGCCACCGCAGCGTCCTTTTCACGCTCGAGGTGTTCGATCTTCTCGGTCAATTCGCGCATGTCGGGCGGGGGAACCATGGCCTTGATGCGCACTCGGGCACCAGCCTCGTCCATCACGTCGATGGCTTTGTCCGGCAGGAAACGGTTATTGATGTAACGGGTGGAAAGCTCCACCGCCAACTTAAGGGCATCATCGGTGTAGGACACTCTGTGGTGAGCTTCGTAGCGATCTCGCAAACCGATGAGGATTGCGATGGCTTGGTCCGGAGTGGGGGGTTCCACGTTGACCGACTGGAAGCGACGCTCAAGAGCGCCGTCCTTTTCGATGTGCTTGCGGTATTCGTCGAGGGTCGTGGCGCCGATGCACTGGATCTCTCCGCGTGAGAGGGCCGGCTTGAGCACATTAGAGGCGTCGATGGCGCCTTCAGCGCCGCCGGCTCCTACCAGAGTGTGCAGCTCGTCGATGAAGAGCACCACGTCCTTGACTCGGCGCACTTCGGTCATCACGGCCTTGATGCGCTCTTCGAACTGGCCGCGGTACTTGGTACCCGCAACCATCAGGGCCAGGTCCAGAACCACGATGCGTTTGCCGCGCAGAATCTCGGGCACAGTGTTTTCGATGATCATCTGGGCTAGGCCTTCGACGATCGCAGTCTTGCCCACGCCGGGCTCGCCCAACAACACAGGGTTGTTCTTGGTACGTCGTGAGAGAATCTGGACCACGCGTTCGATTTCTTGCTCGCGTCCGATCACCGCATCCAGGCGTCCACCCTTGGCGAGTTCCGTTAGGTCGCGGCCGAAGGAATCCAGGGCAGGGGTTTTACTCTTGCCTGCGGGGCTGCCAGCGCCACCGCCGGTGGGCTCGTCCACCGAGATCTCATCGTCGTCATCTTCGCCGGTTTCGGCGCCAAGGAAGTCGAGTACCTCATCGCGCACGTCTTGCAACTTGATGCCGAGGTTCAGCAGTACCTGTGCGGCGATGCCTTCGTTTTCCTTGATCAGACCAAGCAGCAGGTGCTCGGTTCCGATGTAGTTGTGACCCAGGCTGCCCGCTTCCTCCATGGAAAGCTCAAGCACTTTTTTGGCCCGCGGGGTGAAGGGGAGCTGGCCCATGGTGACCATGCTGGGGCCGGTCTTCACGATTTTCTCGACCTCCATACGGATTTTGGTCAGGTCGATACCCATGTTCTTGAGCACGTTGGCGGCGACGCCTGATCCCTCTTGAACGAGGCCGAGCAGCACGTGCTCGGTGCCCAGGTACTCATGGTTGAACCGTTGCGCCTCTTGGCGGGCGAGGTTCATCACCTTTTTGGCGCGGTCAGTGAAACGATCGAACATGTTGCTTTTATATAGGGGAGGTGAGTGGAACAGAGCGTCGGTGGGAAGCTCTTGGTCTAGGTTTTTCGGCGTTCAAGGCCAAACGGTTGAGCCCATGCTGAGGAACTCGTGGTGGCGGTGGTCGTGGGTTGCAGCGGAACATTATGCAAAGTCCACTCGAGATGCCCTAGAGGGCCCTTGAACCCTAGGAATGCCGAAAAAAGTACCCACTTTGGGGTGGCGGATAATTCTTGGTCAGCGAGAGGTTATTTGCCCAACTGGGGGCTAGGGCGGGGGGTCACGAGGCTTCGGGGGCGGGCGTTGCGCCTTCTTCGGAGTCCCCAAGACCCTTCAATTCGTCACGAATTCCCGCGGCCCGCTCGTAGGCTTCTTGCTCGATGGCAGCCTCCAGCTCCCTCTCGAGACCCTGGACACGCGCCCGGCGCTCGAAAGTCGCGGGGTCTTCCCCAGGGCTGCGGCCCGTGTGTGCGGTGGCTCCGTGGATGCGGTCGAAGATGTCCGAGAGCTCGTCGGCGAAGGCTTCGTAGCACTCTTCGCAGCCCAGACGGCCCGTTCGTTGAAAGCTCTGGACGTCCGTGCCGCAGGAGTTGCAGCTCTTGATGGGAGTCTTGTTCGGGGCCGTGGACGCGCCCTGGGCTTTCTGGCTGAGTAGCTCCCAGATATTTTGCAGCTGCTTCGTGGCGGGCATGGCAAACGGCACATCCTTGGCGCCAGCACAGGTTTCGCACAGGTGCTCCAAGTTGACCTTGTTCTCCGCAGCCTTGAAACCACGGAACTCCTCTACGCCGAGCACATGCACGGTGGCGTGGTTGTTGTTGCAGGATTGGCAGAGGGTCATGATTTGGGGCGTGGCTGAGCAATTGAGTCTATCAGGAATAAGCCGCCGAGTACTCCAGATCAACCGTCAGTATGGGGAGACTCGTCTTGCCAGGCCCCACGGGCCCTCTGAAGCAGTTCCGGGCTGATCTTGTGCCGAGTAAGGGCCGCCTGCAATTCAGGGGAACCGTGCTGGTGGCAGGCCATCAGGAGGTCCAGGCTGTCGGCGTCGTCTCCCAGACTCTGCAGCAAGGCCTGCAGATTGCCCTCGGGCTGCAGCTGTCGTTCCTCGGGAGCGGTGAGGTCGGCGCTGCGGCCTCGCAAAATCTGTTGGGCAGCGCTTAGGCGCAAGCCGGCCAGTTCTCTTGTGTCTGCTGCGGAAAGGGCTCCCAGGATTAAGTGCGCCGGGGAAATAGCCTCTAGCTTCTCTTGGGCCGCGACCTTGCATGCCAGGGACAAGCACCGGCGTGTGTCATTGTGAAAGTGACGGAACAGGGGGCCCTTATCCACCAGGCAATCGCCGCTCTCGTCCTCGTGGCGCAGCGAAGTCAGGGACAATCCAGCCTGGGACAAGTCCTTGCAGATTTCATCGGGTGCGTATTCATAGGCGTGCTCGAGCACATCGGTCAGAAGCACCGCCGTGGCTCCGCGACTTGCGGCTGACTCACGTGCTTGGTACAGGCTCTTCACGGCCAGAGGGCTGAAGGGCAACACCGCTTTGGAGCCCACTACCATCAGGCCGTTCGCGATTGCGAGGATTTCTTGGCCGAGGGTTTCAGGATCGGCAAATGCGAAGGTCACCGCTTGGCAGGCGGCGGAGTCTTCGTTGGCGAGAGTGGCCTCTAAGAGGTGCTCAAGGGTTAAGGAGTCCGCGTGCAGTTGCAACGCTCGTTGGTGAGCTTGCTGCAAGAGCGCTTGGATGGTGGTGGAGCTGGTCTTCATGATCGAGTCAGGGCTAAATGCCGGACGAGTCGGCCGGTGGTAGCAGGCGCCGGAATGCCAAGGCGCGGTCTTTAAAATTCTTATGGGTGTCGAAGCTCGCGCATCCTGGGGAAAACAGCAGGGTGCCCCCTGCCGGGGTCTTTTCCAGGGCGCCGTAGACCGCCAACTGAAAGGAGTCTGCCCGGTGGGCTTCGATCCCGAACTTGGAACAGAGACCGTGGATCGATTCGGCGGCTTTGCCGTAAAGCAGCAGGCGATCCCCGCGACGGGCGCAGGCCTCAATCAACGGATCAAAGGCCAGTCCTTGTTTGGGTTCGCCTCCCAAAAGAAGAGTCACGCATTCTGGTTCTCCTTCGAGCACCACGAGGGTCGCTTCAGGGGTCGTGGAAATGCCATTGTCGACCACCCGGATACCGCCGAAGTGACCGAGTTCTTCGGCCCTGTGAGGGGGAGGCGACAGGTGGGCAAGGCCCTCTTCCAATTGCTCGCGGGTCAGGCCCAGGCAGCTGCCCAGCAACATAGCTAGGCGCACGTTGGCGCGCTGAAAGTCAGGCAGAAGGGGTAAGTGCTCCATGGAGATCGGGCCCCGAGGGAGCTCGAGCTGAGCCCCATCCGATCCTGAACCCGGGTGGTCGAGAGTTCTCAGTGTTGTGGCAAAGGCTGCTTGGGTCCGCAGGTCACGGGGCAGGACAGCGGTGGCATCCTCCGCGCCTAGGCCTAGGATGCGCCCTTTGGCCCGGGCGTATTCCGCCAGGCTGCCATGCCGTTCCAGATGGTCGCCGGAGACATTGGTGATAGCCACCAATTCCACCCGCGGGTGGGATTTCAATTCCAGAGCTTCCAGTTGATAGGAAGAGACCTCAAGGCAAACGATGTCCTCGGGGCCAAGGGTCGCAAGCGCTCCCAGCAAGCTGCGCCCAATGTTGCCCCCCAGGTGAGCTTGTTGCCCACTTGCCTCAAGGAGGGTGACCAGGAAGCTGGCGCTGGAGCTCTTGCCCGCAGTGCCGGTGATCAAAACCAGACGGCTTGGTACGGATTCCAGGAAGAGTTCCAATTCACTTGTGATGCGCGCGCCGCTTTCCCGCGCAATCTGCAAGAAGCGATTGTCGGGGCGCACTGCAGGGTTGGCGACCACCAGATCTGCTTCCCGGAAATCCGCTTCCTCGTGGCAACCGAGGCGCATGTTGAGGGCCATTCCCTCGAGCTGCTCCACGCCAGCGGCGAGGGTTTCTTCCGAGCGCAGATCCGTGACCAGAACATCCCATCCCTTGTGGGCCAGATACCGTGCGGCTCCTGCGCCCCCTCCGAAGAGGCCGAGTCCCATGACCAGTGCGCGTCCTCGGGTTGCGGTCACTGTTCGTCGACCGATGGATCGGCGTCTTGATTGTTTTGCGTCAAAGGGTCTGTGGTACCCAGCGACCGGCTGCGCTCTTCGGCGTGTACTTTTCTTGTGTGTTCGATGAATTGATCCCACCCGGTAACCAAAGGGGCTCCACTGCCGGGGGTCATGGCCGCATGGACCTTGTGTTCATCATGCAATTGCCAGGGGATCAGGTGATCGCTAATCAGATCCAAAGGGAAGTACGCCCACCAAGGGGTTTTGATCTCGATGATTTCTGTCCAGACTTGATAACCCTCCAGGTAGATGCTGACTCGGCGTGAACCGTGGTGGTCAAAGGGCAAGACTAGCGGGGTTTGCCCAACCATCGCTTCATCGAGTCGAACCGTTGCGCCACTAGGGTTTGATTCGATGGTCAGGGTGCGAATCGGCGTGCAGGCCCCAAGCCCAAGGAGCAGCGCGAATAATAGAGGCCCTCGGGATTTGGGGAGGCGTCGCGCAGAGGTGCTGGACCGGGGATCTTGGTTCGTGGGATGATCCATGGGGCAGAGGATGCCTTTTGTCCGGGAGGAAAACGAATCAGATAAATGGCTGGCGTGGTCGGAAAGCCCACATGGGCGGGGCCAGAGTGGCACCGGCCTGCCAGGAAACCAGGGGAAGGCCCTGGCGGAGAGGGGGGGATTCGAACCCCCGGACCCCTTACGAGGTCACGACATTAGCAATGTCGCGCATTCAGCCGCTCTGCCACCTCTCCAAGCAGGGCGGGAAGGGTATCCAGCTTCCCGGCGGGGGGCAAGCCTCAATCCAGCGACGAGGGAAAATCCGTTCCGAGGGCCTTAAGCCCCTTCAAATGCCTTTCTTGCACGGTCAGGACCCGTTTTCACACTAACATGGGATGTCCGCTATGCCCCGCCTCCCCTTTTCCTCGCCCGTAGCACCTCTGAAAGCGGTCCCTCCCCGGCCCGCCCTGGTCTATGCGTCGTTTCAGCTCTGGCTCCTGATGGTGGTGGGTGGGGCCCTCGTGGGCAGCCTCTGGCTGGTTCGAGAGCCAGCGGACCTGGCCCCCTGGATCCGGATCTACACCGCCTTTTCGCTGATCTCCAGTGTGCTCATCCTTGGGCTCGTGCCGGGGAGTTTGTTCGCCATCGCCCTACGCCTACGAATTCCTTGGCGCTGGATCGGCACCTTGCAGGCCATGGCCGGCGGCGCCTTCCTGATTCTGCTGTACACCGACACGGTGGTGTTCCGGATCATGCGCTATCACCTGAACGAGACCTTTGTCAATCTGGTGATGACCGAGGGCTCCGGGGACGCGCTGGTTCTTGGCCCCTACATTTGGGTCACCGCGGCTTTGGTTTTCTTGACCGCGACTTTCATGCAGATGTTGTTTTGGAACTGGCGTGTGAAGAGTGAGAGCGAGCGCATTTTGGTTGGTCGTCGTCCGCGGTTGTTGCTGCGCCCCGCTTTCGTTTCTCTGGTTTTCCTGATGCCTCTGGTCGTTTTGGAAAAGGCCGTTTGGGGTGCTGCGGAATGGACAGGCGAGGTCGATGTGCTGGCGGCCACCAGCGGTTTGCCGGGGCTCAAGATTCGTCCTAGCCAAATAGCTGACCCGGTAGGTGCGGGTTTGCTCGGTGAGCACCTGCGCCCGGCGAACTCCGAAATTGAGTGGCCCCAAATTCAACCGGTGATCCCGCCCGATCAGGGGAATCCAGATGTGTTGATCTGCGTGTTGGATTCTTGGCGGCAGGATGCACTCGATCCGAAACTGACCCCGAACTTGCATGCTTTTTCCCAGAACGCGCGCAGCTTCGAGGATCATCTTTCCAGTGGCAACGCGACCCGGTTCGGTTTGCTCGGCATGCTCTATGGCTTGCACGGTTCCTATTGGGAGTACATTTTGGAACAAGGTGTGCCGCCGGTGCTGGTCACTGCCCTTGTGGCTGCTGGCTACGAGGTGCGCGTGTTCTCGGCCGCTTCCATGAGTTTCCCCGAGTTTAAGCTGACTGCCTGGAGCAGCCTGGATCCCGGGCAGGTGACCGACCGGTTCCTTGATGGGGAAGGGAAGCCTCGTACTCGACGCTCGGATGTAAAAGATGTCCTAGTGGCCGAGGCCTTTGAGCAGTGGCTTGCGGAACGGGATTCCGAACAGCCCTTCTTCTGCTTTGTGCTTCTCGATTCGCCCCACCAGCCCTATTTCAACCCCGGTGGTCCCTACCAGCCGGCCCTCGAGAACCTGAACTACATCGATTTGGGCACGACTCCCCCAGGCCCTGAACAGGAACAACTGAGCGAAGAGGTGCACAATTCCTATCGTAACGCGGTGCATCACAGTGATGCGGTTGCCGGCCGAATGCTCGCTGCCTTGGACGAGTACGAAGGCGGGGCCGAGCCCCTTGTGATTGTCACCGGCGACCATGGGGAGGAGTTTGGCGAGCACGGTTATTGGGGCCATACGTCGAACTTCACACCAGCACAGGTTGCCGTGCCATTCCTCATGTCGGGTCCCGGTATTGAAGTTGGTTTGGAGTCGCGGCCCACCAGTCACTTGGATGTTTCCAATAGTGTGTTGGAGTGTTTGGGTGTGGATCCTGAACACCGCGCGGGATACAGCCTTGGACAGAGCCTGTTCGATCCCCCAAAGCAAAGGGCGCGAGTGATGGGCGCTTGGGCACACCTTGGAGTTTGGACCACCTCGGGTATTTTTAGTTTACCCCTGATTCCCGAGCGAGACTTCTTGACCGTTTATGACTTGGAATGGCAACCCACGCCGGATCGGGAGGCGCATTTTGAGGAGCAGCGGGCGGTCCTTGGGGTTGTGGCCCAGGAGTGTCGGCGTTTCCTGAGGGTGCGAGAGGATTGATCTCGGGCCCGTCAAATGGAGCACTTCCCCGGGGCGGGCTTGCCTTGGTTTTGATTGGCGTGGCGGTTCTTGCTCTCACGACGCGCATTACCACGCGTACGGTCTTAGAGCCGGGTTTAGCGGTGGCAGAGGGTGCGAGCTTTGGGACCTTTGACCCTGATGGGCACTATCACATGCGCCGCCTGGAGCGGGCGCTCGCAGACGGAGGGCAGATCGCTGGGCGTGATCCCCTGCTGACCGCCGGGACGTTGAGCGGGGTCTTGGAAGATCCCCGGGGAGCGCCAATCCCCTGGCCCTCGGGTTTCACCCGAATGCTTTGGCTGGTGGCAACGCCCTTTGCACCCAAGCAGGCGGGGCCCGAGAGGGACGCTTTCGTCGAGGTCTTTGTGGGCTCCTCCGGAGTTCTCTTCGGTGTGGTGCAAGCTTTGGTCGCGGCGGTTGCGGCCGCGTGGTTGGTGGGGGGCAAGGGGGGGCTGGCCGCGGCCGCCATGGGGGGAGGAATCGTGGCTCTCGCTCCCGCTGCCCTGCGTTACTCGTTTCTTGGCATGGGTGATCACCACGCCTTGGCTTCTGGGCTCATCATTCTCAGCCTGCTGCTGCTCGATGGCTTGGTCAAGCGAGGCGCCCTTGGCGTCCCCTTGGTCCGGACTCTTTTGGCTGCAGGCGTGCTGGCCCTTGGGGTTTCGGTTTGGTTGCCATGCCTGGGCCTGCTCGGGATGGGGGCGCTCTTTTTTGGTCACACATGTTGGCGTGCGGAACGTGATTCCCTTCGCCGCCGAGAGGTGGCCCGTACGGCGCTCTTGTACTTTTGCGCCGTGGCCTTGTTCCTCGTGCCCATGGGACTGACCAGTCCCTGGCCAGCGGATCGTTTGCTGGAACCATCTATGTTGCAGGCGTTGTTGGCGGGTGGCTTGGGGCTGAGCTTCTTGTCCGTGGCCTTCGAGTCCAAAAACCCCTGGGTACTGCGCGGAATTCTTGTGCTGACCGTCGGTGGTTTGGTCCTAGCCGACGTGCCCCGGGAAGCCCAAGCTGGCTTTATGCGGGGCTTGGCATGGCTGAGTGCCCGGGACGAGTTCATGGGGGTGATAGGGGAAAGTCGTCCGCCGGGGGCGGCACTCTTGAATTGGACTGGGCCGGGGCTTTTGTTGGCCCTGGGTGGTTTGTTTTTTCCCTGGCGAAAGGGACTGCTTCTTTGGCGCCTCATGTTTATTGGGGCGTTGTTAGCGGCCTTCATGCAGGTACGCTTCACCGAGTCCTTAATACCCTTGATGGGGATCTTGGCGGGAGTCGCTCTTGGGTCACTCAAGCCGGTGGCCTGTCGGCCCCTGTGGGCTTCAATGGCGTCGTTCATCTTGCTGTTGGCCGTTCACGGTTGGCTGCCCCATGGGGCGCCGGGCTGGACCCAGGGACGGGCAATGGGGGGCCAAGAGTCCGCGACTCTTTCGTCCCATCGCAGCATGCGCGAGGCTTGTGTTTGGTTGCGTGAGCAACCTGATCCAGGCAGTGATTGGGCGGTGCTCGCCCAGTGGGATCTGGGGCACG
>Ga0206679_10002635_pt1 | contig 14119 bp, 14 predicted proteins | sample M110012015metaG_FD_155464 | JGI IMG/M metagenome (GOLD analysis project Ga0206679, IMG submission 155464) | Ammonia-oxidizing marine archaeal communities from Monterey Bay, California, United States - M1 100m 12015 | ecosystem: Environmental > Aquatic > Marine > Intertidal zone | place: USA... | reverse complement strand
ATGGAACATTACAGGCGACAGCTTTGTGCGGGATGCGGAGGGGTATTTTCATTTCGCTGCGCGCAACGACGATATGATCGTGTCTTCGGGCTATAACATAGCGGGACCCGAAGTCGAAGCGGCTTTGTTGTCTCATCCGGCTGTGTTGGAATGCGCTGTTGTTGGCGCCTCTGATCTGGAAAGGGGCTTTATTGTCGAGGCGCATGTCGTGCTTTTGGAAAATGTCAGCGCGTCTGATGATCTGCGCAAATCACTGCAAGACCACGTTAAATCGGTCATTGCACCTTATAAATATCCGAGATCCGTCAAATTTCATGATGCGTTGCCCAAGACCGCCACAGGCAAAATTCAAAGGTTTGTTTTGCGTGGGCTGAATGCGCAAAAAAGGCCATGACTGCACAGATGAAAAATCCCACCGCAGGATATATACCGCAAGGCCATGGTCGTTTGTGCACATGTCGGTGCCGCCCGTGCGGCATGTGTGCAGGCCGGCGGCTCCGAGGTCAGAATAATCACTCGAAACCATGCGCAGATCAGTGCACAATCTATGACAGTATGTTTGACTCCGTCACTGTGATGGAAGCTGAAAAATCAGATTGGTAAGCCTTTATGTCGCTTCTACTTTTTATCGAACAGACGCTTAATGGCCTGCAGTTTGGCGTGATGTTGTTCTTGATGGCTGCGGGGCTCACGCTTGTTTTTGGGGTAATGGGATTGATCAACCTCGCCCATGGCTCGCTTTATATGGTTGGGGCGTTTGCGGCGGCGGCCGTTGCGGCGGCGACGGGATCGTTCTTACTTGCTCTGGTTGCGAGTTTCGTGTGCGCCGCTTTCGCAGGAATTTTGATTGAATTCTTTATCATCAGGCGTCTGTATGATCGTGACCACCTTGATCAGGTGTTGGCGACTTTTGCGCTGATCCTGATATTTTCCGAAGGCACGCGCTGGGTGTTTGGATCTTTCCCGTTGTTTCTGGATACGCCGGAATGGTTGTCGGGCACGGTGATGCTTCCGTTTGGAATTGAGTATTCGCTCTATCGATTGGCGATTATCTTGGTGGGCCTGATTGTGGCGGCGGGGTTGTTCTGGATGATTGCGCGGACACGTGTCGGTATCCGGATTCGTGCCGGCGAAAATGATCGCGAGATGATTGCGGTGCTGGGCGTGAATATATCGCTTTTGTACACGTTCGTTTTTGCACTTGGTGCGGCATTGGCCGGGCTTGCCGGGGCTCTTATTGGTGCCATCCAATCTGTGCAAGTTGGCATGGGCGAGCCTGTCTTGATCCTTGCCTTTGTCGTGGTTGTTATTGGCGGTATCGGATCAATCAGCGGCGCCTTTGTCGGCGCGATCCTTGTTGGGCTGACTGACACATTGGGTCGTACGATGTTGCCTGTGTTCTTTGGACTTTTTCTTGAGCCGTCTGCAGCAACTTCATTAGGGGCGTCATTGTCATCTATGTCTATTTATTTGCTTATGATTGGCGTCTTATTGTTCCGGCCCAAAGGCCTGTTTGGAGGTGCTTGAGATGCGCAAGGAACCACTCTTGAACATGGCTTTGCTCATAGCGCTTCTGGCGTTTCCGCTTTGGGCGTGGGTGGCGGATGAGCCGTTTCTGATCACCCTGACAACCCGCGCCATCATCTTTGCAATCGCAGGGGTTGGGCTGAATTTTGCCCTTGGGTTCGGCGGATTGGTCAGTTTTGGGCATGCGGCCTTTTTTGGACTGGGCGGATATGTAATGGGTGTTCTGGCTTTTCACGCGCAAACCTACACGCCCGTCTTGGATTGGCCGTTTGTGATAAACGGCACCAAGTCGATGCCGATTGTCTGGATGGTTGCAATCGTTCTGTCTGGGGCACTGGCCGTTGCGATTGGCGCATTATCCCTGCGTACATCTGGCGTGTATTTCATAATGATCACATTGGCTTTTGCGCAAATGCTGTATTACTTCACCATTTCGTGGTCCACTTATGGCGGCGAAGATGGGCTGTCGATCTATGTCCGCAACGATTTTCCTGGGCTAAATACGATGGACCCGATCCAATACTATGCGATCTGCTATGTGCTGTTGTTGATTGTTCTGGGCCTCGTTTACGCCATCTCCAAATCGGCGTTTGGCCTCGCACTTGGTGCGTCGCGTCAGAATGAAGACCGGATTCAAGCCGTGGGGCAGGGGCCTTTTGGCTTGTATCTGACAGCATTTGCGATTTCCGGTGCGATCACTGGTTTGGCCGGGGTTTTGCATGCCGATCTCAACCGATTTGTAAGCCCGACGATGTTTTCGTGGCATACCTCGGGTGAAATCATGATCTTTGTTATTCTTGGTGGTGTCGGGCGGGTCTTTGGCCCGGTTGCGGGTGCGGTTCTGTTTATTGTTCTTGAGCATACACTCGGCGGGCTGAGTGAATTTTGGCACATTTACCTTGGGGCCATGTTGTTGGGGGTCGTGTTGTTTGCGCGGGGCGGGCTTATTGGCCTGATCGCAGGCCGGGAGGTGGCCCATGACTAAGCCGCTTCTGGATGTTCGTGGCGTTAGCAAAAGCTTTGGCGCGGTGCAGGCCAGCACAGATATCAACCTTGACCTTAGAGAGGGTGAAATTCACGCGCTTATTGGCCCGAACGGGGCGGGTAAATCGACGCTGATCAAACAGATCGCCGGCGGGCTTCGACCCGATAGTGGCACTGTCTTTTTTGACGGGCAGGATATCACAGGGCTGTCGACGGCAGCGCGCGCGCGGCTGGGAATGGGGCGCACCTTTCAGATTTCATCCCTGGCCATGGATTACAGCGTGCTTCAGAATGTCGTGCTTGGTGCATTGGGCCGCCGTGGGGATATCTTTCGGTTTTTTCGCCCGGTCATGAAAGATGCGGACCTTCTGGCGACGGCCAATCAGGCACTTGAAATGGTTGGCCTTGAAGATGTGAAAAATTTCATGACATCAGAGCTTTCCCATGGCCAACGGCGTCAATTGGAAGTGGCCGTCGCACTGACGCTGTCGCCCAAAGTTTTCTTGATGGACGAGCCCATGGCTGGATTGGGTGCAGATGGATCTCGCAGACTGATGGAGCTTTTGGGGGAATTTAAACAGATGGCCCCTATTTTGCTTGTCGAGCACGACATGGATGCGGTTTTTGCATTGGCCGACCGTATTAGCGTGTTGGTTTATGGCAAGATTATCGCCAGTGGATCGGTCGATGACATTCGCGGCAACCCCATTGTTCGAAGCGCCTATCTTGGTGAGGAGATCGACGCATGAGCCTTTTGACGCTCTCTGATGTATCGGCATTTTATGGCGCCAGTCAGGCTTTGTTTGACGTTCATTTGAATATTGAGGACGGGCAAGTTTTGGCCATGATGGGCCGAAATGGAATGGGCAAAACAACGACGATCAAGGTGATTTGTCGCATGCTGAAGCACCTCGACGGCGCTGTGCTGTTTGATCAGCAGGACATCAGACGCCTGCCTGCCCACAAAGTTGCTAATATGGGTGTTGGGCTGGTTCCCGAAGGACGCCGGTGTTTCAGTAATCTGACGGTATATGAAAACCTTGTTGTCGCCGCCCGGCCGGGTCACTGGGATCTCAAGTCTGTTGCTAAACTCTTTCCGCGTTTGGAAGAACGCAAAGATCAGCTTTCCAGTTCTTTGTCGGGGGGTGAGCAGCAAATGCTTGCCATAGGTCGTGCCCTTATGACCAATCCACGCCTTATGATCCTGGACGAAGCCACCGAAGGGCTGGCCCCCGTGGTACGTCAAGAGATCTGGCAGGCCATTGCCCGGTTGAAATCACAAACAGGAATGGCCCTTTTGGTGGTGGACAAGTCGATCCGGGAACTTTCTACAGTCGCGGACAAGGCGGTGATTTTGGAAAAGGGGCAATCTGTTTGGCACGGTGGATTCGGCGATTTAACCGCCGAGATTACTGACAAATATCTGGGAGTTTAATGGCGTGAGTTATGACTTCCCTCTGAAAATCCTGTTCAAGCACTGCGACCCGGCGGGAATTGTGTTTTTCCCTCGATACTTTGAGATGATCAATGATTGTGTAGAAGCATTCTTTGATGACGTCGTTGGAATTCCATTCGAGGAACTTCTTATCACTGCCGGTGTCCCAACCGCCGAAATTCGCACGCAGTTCAAAGCACCAAGCCGTCACGGAGACAGGATCGTTCTTACACTCGAATGCCAGAAAGTTGGGCGCAGCAGTTTGGATTTAAATATCACGGCAAAGTCGTTGAGCGGCGAGGTTCGTTTTGTTGCAAATTCAACTCTGGTCTACGTGGACAGCGCAGGGCGGCCAAAAACGTGGCCTGACCATATGAAACAAAAATTCACAGAAGAATTGAAAGGACCAAATTGATGGCAAATAGCATTGTTCAGCCGGATACATGGGCGGTTGCAAAAGGCTACTCTAACGGCGTTATCGCCAAGGATGGAACGCTTTATGTGGGTGGCCAGATCGGCTGGGATGAGACCCAGACATTTCGATCCCATGACTTTATCGGTCAAATGCAGCAGGTACTTAAGAATATCTCAGCGGTTGTCCAAGCCGCTGGGGGCGCAGTCACAGACATTGTGCGTTTGACCTGGTATGTTACCGATAAAGAACAGTATTTGGCACGCCAACGCGAAGTTGGACAGGTCTATCGCGAGGTGTTTGGTCGCCACTTTCCAGCCATGACAATGGTTGTTGTCAGCGCTTTGGTCGAAGACGAAGCCCTGCTCGAAATCGAGGCAACGGCTGTGCTGGACACGCGCGCCCGATAACTTATGGATAGGCTTGCGCGGTACTGGCGGAAACCTGCCATTGAGTTTCTTTCGATCGGCTGATTGAATTGCTCGCGTATCGATGGATGACTCATTTTAACCAAATGCGTCGCTGGGACGTACTTCTTAGTTGAGCTTTTAAATGATGCGTCTTGTACACGCATTTGATCATGTGCTGCCAGGCGCGGTATCGTGCTTGCCCGTCGTTCCGAAAAAGATCGCAGCGCCATCAGACTGTCGCGTCAAACGCTGAGCAACCCCCGAAAACCGATCAACGGAACCGTGCAGAGGCGTGGCGAAATCCTAAGGCTAGGGGAAAAACGCTCAGTCACGCAAACGACCGATGGTCGATAGTCTGTTGATCTCGTCCAGCCTCTCCAGATTCACAACTGTGGAAAGCATCAAGCGGTCTTGGCTCCAATCGGCGGGGCGCTGGATTGCCACTGCAGTCAACATGATAGACGCCACAAGCGGGACTAAGACTGCCGCATAAAGCCAACGTGAGTGACGTAAATTTCTCAGCTCCAACAAGGACACTATCCGCTCGTGCAGGAAACTGCGCCGCCCGTTCATCAGGCTCGATCGGTCGGCCGTGACCAAAGTCACTTTGGGAACGGCCACGACAAACAACCTGTCTTTGCGCAACGACTGCTGGCAAACTGACAACAGCGTTTCGCAATACTCTTCGACGTTGATCCGTCCGCGCCGCAGAATTTCGGCGTCGCAGCTGAGTTCGCGCAGATGTTCTACCTGACGTTTCCAAGCGTGAAAGGCTGGGTTGAGGAAAAACAGAGGCTTCAACGCCTCAAGCACGATTTCCCATCCAATGTCTCCCTGCCGCAGATGCTGGAATTCATGTGCGAGCGAAACTTTCAGCTCTTGGCGTTCACCCAGCATATGCGCCGGAAAGACTACATAGTAATTGCGGAGTCCGCGGGTCGAGAATGGCACCAATGTGCGATCCGACAGATATAGGTTCACTCGGCCAAAGCGGCGCCAAGCATAACTCTTTGATACGATCTGGCGCAGGCAGAAAACAGAGTAGAACAGGCGTAAAACGCCGACCGCCATACTGAACAGAAAGGTCGCAATCACTGTCCATGCGACCCAACCTGCGGCGTTGACGACGTTGTTTGTAAAGGTATCGCGCAGATTTATGAGCCGCTCAAACTGAGTGGCTTGCATCTCGATGCCACCATTGAGGTAGTAAGCGACGACGATGTCCGAAAGGTTCAGCTTCAGACCCTGTGCGTGGCCACTGTTTTGCAGCACGGACAGACCGAGCACGGCAAAAGGCGAAAGAACGATCGCAACAAACACCATGTTCAATAGCCGAAGCTGCATGACAAAGCTGTTTCGTTGACTTGTGCGGTTTAGCACAACGCGTGTCGCCCACCACAGAAGATAGGCAACGATGATTAGGATGTTTGTATTGATGAAAGCGCTTAGAACAGCGTCACCCGGTATCATTTTTCAACCTCCTATCCACCAGTGCCCGGATTTTCCCCAATGCTTCCTCGCTTAGCTCCTCATCATTGACCAGCCGTGCCACAAGCGAGACCGGTGCATCGTCAAAAAGCTTGATCGAGAGATCTTTTAATGAGCGGGTTTGATAGGCGTCCTTGGCCAGCGTAGGTTTGAAAACATGACGTTTCCCATCTTTTCGGCTGGTCACGAATTCCTTTTGTTCCAAAATGCGCAGAATGGTGGCAGCAGAAGTATAGGCCAAATCACGCCCCTCAGGCAGTTGCCCAAGGACGTCACTCACAGTCCCTGCGCCCAAGGCCCAAAGCTGGGTCATGAATTCTAACTCTACTTCAGTCAGAAGTTCGCTTTTCTTTTTTTGTCTCATGCCGTCCTATCCAACACGCATCGCCCACGTGTTATGTTGCCTGAGTAGATACGAAGATGTTGAAAATTCAAAACCCTTTTTCACACCTTCCAGAAACAAAAAATGCCCCATAGCGCGGAAATACCCAGCGGCCCCCATAGCGGTTGTCCGACAAGCCCTAGCCACGCCAGAAAAATATAGGCTGTTCCAAGCAAAGTTATGAACAGCCGATCACCAAGTGTTGTGGTCAGACCAAAGACTCCGCGCCGTTCAATCCCGTCGCGATAACGCGTGACCTCGAGGAATGCGATGAGTCCGATGGCGCTAAAGATGCCACAAAACAGAAGGAAAGTGGCGGGCGTCCACGCCATCCAGAATGACGGCCAAAGGGGTGCTGTCCAAGAAAAGCCTGTCTCTTCTTCCTTTTTGACGACATTGCCCCAACCCTGCGCAAGCGCCCCGGTGGGCAGACACATTAGGACCCAAAGCCAACGCTGCATCATCAGACCCTCCCCAGGGCAAAGCCCTTGGCGATGTAGTTGCGCACAAAATAGATAACGATGGCACCCGGAATGATCGTCAGCGTGCCAGCCGCCGCCAAAAGGCCCAGCTCGTATCCTGCAGAGGATGCTGTCTTGGTCATCGTCGCAGCGATGGGTTTTGCTTCGACAGCGGTGAGTGTCTTGGCCAGCAGAAGTTCGACCCATGAGAACATGAAGCAAAAGAATGCAGCCACCCCAACGCCGGCTTTGATCGTGGGCAAAAAGATTGTCACGAAAAAGCGCGGGAATGAATAGCCATCAACATAAGCGGTTTCGTCCAGTTCTTTTGGAACACCGCCCATGAACCCTTCGAGGATCCAGACAGCCAGAGGGATGTTGAACAAGCAATGTGCCAGAGCCACGGCAAGATGTGTGTCGAACAAGCCAACCGAAGAATACAGCTGAAAGAAAGGCAGTGCAAAAACAGCAGCCGGGGCCATTCGGTTGGTCAACAGCCAGAAAAACAATTGTTTGTCGCCCAGAAACCGGTAGCGCGAAAACGCATAGGCGGCGGGCAGTGCCACACAAACTGAAATGACGGTGTTCAGAGACACATAGATGATCGAGTTGAAGTATCCCCAATACCACGTCGGATCTGTAAAGATGACGCGGTAGTTTTCAAGCGTGAACGTTTGGGGAAAAAGGCTAAAGCCTGACAGGATCTCGTTCGTCGTTTTGAAACTCATTGCAACCAGCCAATAGATCGGCAGCATTAGGAACGCGATATACAAGATCGGGATAAGGGAACGCTTTCTCATTTCGCGTCATCCTTTGTCATCAGAGTGTAGAACAACCACGACACCAGCAGCGTGATCGCAAAATAGATCAACGACATGGCTGCCGCCGGACCAAGGTCAAACTGCCCCAATGCGATCTTGACCAGATCAATGGACAGAAGCGTCGTTGAATTGCCCGGCCCGCCGCCTGTGAGTACGAATGGTTCGGTGTAAATGTTGAAACTGTCCATGAAACGCAGCAGTATGGCGATTGTCAGCACGGTTTTCATCTTGGGCAGTTGGATGTACCGAAACACTTTCCAGGGTGACGCTCCGTCGATCTTGGCTGCCTGAAAATAGGCGTCCGGGATAGACACAAGCCCTGCATAGCTGAGCAATACTACCAAAGATGTCCAGTGCCAGACATCCATCACGATAATCGTGACCCAAGCAGCAAACGGATTTTGCGTCATATCATAGGCGATCCCCAAGACATCGTTCATCAAATACCCCAGCAGTCCGATTTTGGGCAGCGTAAAGATATTCCACATCGCGCCGACCACGTTCCATGGGATCAGCATCGGCAAGGCCATCAACACAAGGCAGACGGGCACCCAGATACCTTTGCGCGGCATCGATAGTGCAATGATGATGCCCAGCGGTACTTCGATGATCAGAATGAGAAATGTGAACAGAAATTGCCGCCCCAACGCCGCCTGAAACCTGTCAGAACGCAGGATCTGTTCGAACCAATCCAAGCCCTGCCAGAAAAAGACATTGTTTCCAAAGGTTTCCTGCACCGAGTAATTGACCACCGTCATGATCGGCACCAGTGCGTTAAACGCCACCAGCAACAAGACTGGCAAGACAAAGAACCAAGCGCGTTGGTTTTCGGTTTTCATGATGCTGCCTCCGTTGCGATCCAGCCGTCGCGATAAAGCCGCGTTTGATCCGCCCGAAAGTCCAGATGAACGGCTGCGCCTTTCTCTGGTAATTCGCCCTCGACAATGGCTTTCACCGGGGTGTCCCCAACCAGCGCCTCAACCACTGCGTGGCGGCCAACATCAGATATGTTGCGGATGCGTGCCGGCAGTCCGCTGTCTGAAAGCGAAACAAATTCCGGGCGAATCCCCAACTCTGTCACGCCGCCATTGCCCGAAATGGTCCCTTCCAACGGCACCGTGTGCCCCTGAAAAAAGGCGCTGCCCTCACGGACCTCGGTGCGCAGCACATTCATGCCGGGGGATCCGATAAAATGGCCTACAAACGTGTGCTGCGGACGCTCGAACAATTCAACCGGCGTGCCGATCTGGACGACTTCGCCGTCTTGCATGACAATCACCTGATCGGCAAAGGTCAGCGCTTCGGTCTGATCATGCGTCACATAGATCATCGTGGCTCGCACGCGTTGGTGCAGTTCTTTCAGCTTGGAGCGCAGTTTCCATTTCAAGTGAGGGTCAATCACGGTCAGTGGTTCGTCAAACATCACCACATTCACATCATCCCGCACCAGACCACGGCCCATAGATATCTTTTGCTTGTTGTCGGGCGACAGGTGGGCCGCCCGTGTATCAAGCATCTCTTCAACCTCAAGCATGGCGGCAATTTCAGCCACACGAGCCGCAATGTGCGTTTCCGACATGCCGCGATTGCGCAGCGGAAAGGCCAGATTGTTGCGCACGGTCATCGTGTCGTAGATCACCGGGAACTGGAAAACCTGTGCAATGTTGCGCCTGTCCGGTGGCAGCTGGGTGACGTCGTTGTTATCGAACAGGACTTTGCCCTCGGATGGCATGAGCAGGCCCGAGATAATGTTGAGCAGCGTTGATTTCCCACAGCCCGATGGGCCAAGCAGCGCATATGCGCCACCGTCATCCCAACTGAGATCGATTTTCTTGAGCGCGTAATCCTCGGGCCCCTTGGGATTGGGCATATACGAGTGGCGCAGATTGGACAGCGTGATCTTGGCCATCAGGCAACGAGCCTCCCGTCGAGATCAAAATAAAATGCATTGCCCGCGTCAAAATAGAAATGATGGTCGCCACCCACTTTATAGGGATGCACGCCATGGGCCAGTGACACCCAAGCGTCCGTTCCGATTTGGAAATGCGCGCTAGATTCGGAACCTGATAACTCGGTGACTAGAACCGTTCCGCGCAGCGCCACACCGGCAGCCGACGCAGCCACCGGCAAAACATGATGCGGACGAACAGCGACGTTGTATGTCCCATCAGGCAAGGCAGCGGCTGCGCCATCAAGCGCCCAGTTCACCCCTGTTTGCATGCGCGCGTCAGTTCCTGTTTTGGTGATCTCGGCCACGTTAATAGGCGGATCAGAAAATACCCGAGCCGCCGTCAGGTTTTTGGGGCGGCGATAAATATGTGCCGTTGGGCCAAATTGGGTCACGTGGCCATCTTCCATCAGGGCTGTCTTGCCGCCCAGCAACAGGGCCTCTTCGGGCTCTGAGGTGGCATAAACGACCACGGCCCCCCGACCGGCAAAGAGTTCCGGCAATTGCTCGCGCAGTTCTTCGCGCAGTTTGTAATCAAGGTTTGCAAGCGGTTCGTCCAGGAACACAGCCCTGCTTTCCTTGGCGATTGCTCGCGCCAGCGCGCAGCGCTGTTGCTGCCCCCCTGACAATTCATGAGGCCGCCGGTCAAGCATTGGGCCAAGTTGCAGGATAGCTGCGGCTTCTTCAACTCGGCCTTGGATTTCTGATTTGGGCATGCCTGCGACCCGAAGGGGGGAGGCAATGTTGTCAAACACGGTCATTTGCGGATAATTCACAAAGAATTGATGCACGAGACTGATATTGCGTTTCTGGGTCGACACCTTGGAGACATCCTGACCATCCATCCAGATTTCGCCCGAAGCCAGCGGATCAAGCCCCGCCATAAGTTTGATTAGGGACGTTTTGCCCGATCCGGTTTGCCCCAAAAGGACGTTGAAATGTCCAGTTTCAAGCACCAGCGACGTGGGCTTGATATGGCTGATGCCGCGGATCAATTTTGTGGCTTGTTTCAGCTCTATTGTCATTGGTCTTTGCCCCAGATGAAAATAACCGACGCGTGTTAGGCGCGCCGGTCAAAGCGGGCCCGCCTGACAGTTGTCAGTCGAGCCTGCCTATCTTGCTTATTGGTTCCAGCGCGCAACCAGTTCGTCGTAGTTGACGGTTTCACCCTGCGGCTTTTCGTTGTCGAGCTTGGGCTTGGCGCCACCGTTGGCGAACCACCACTCGGCATCTCGCTCTTCGTTCAGGCGCGGCCCACAACCGCCATAGACGCCTGCGGCTTCATCTGCCTGCTGCATGCGGGCCATGGTGATATCCATCTCTTCTGCCAAACGATCCATCGCTTGTTGCGGTGTGAAGGCACCCGAGTTCACATCACCAATTTGCTGCCACCAGATCTGTGCCAGTTTGGGATAGTCAGGCACGTTGATACCAGTTGGCGACCATGCCACCCGGTCAGGCGACCGGTAGAACTCAACCAAACCACCCAATTTTGGAGCACGTTCAGAGAAGCTTTGGTGGTTAACCGATGAGTCACGGGTAAAGGTCAGACCCACGTGGGACTTTTTCACATCCACAGTTTTCGAGGTTACGAACTGGGCATAGAGCCAGGCTGCTTGTGCTCTTTCGCTAGGTGTGGATTTCAGGAATGTCCATGATCCAACGTCCTGATAGCCAACCTTTTGCCCCTTGGTCCAATAGGGGCCATGGGGGCTGGGTGCCATCCGCCACAATGGATTGCCGTCACCGTCAACCGTGTTGTTGCCTTCGGACTTGGGCTTAACCATGTCCGCGGTAAAGGCTGTATACCAGAAGATCTGCTGCGCAACGTTGCCTTGTGCAAGCGCAGGCAGCGACTGGTAAAAGTCATAGGACGCAGCCCCCGGAGGAGCGTAGGCGCGCAGCCATTCGTCCCACTTGCGGATCGCATAGACCGCCGCAGGGCCATTGGCCGCACCGCCACGCGATACAGACGCACCAGCAGGGTTGCACGAACCCGCTTCCATACGAATGCCCCATTCATCGATCGGAATACCGTTGGGTTCACCCACCGAACCGGCGCCAGCCATCGAAAGCCAAGCGTCTGTCATCCGCCAGCCAAGGTCAGGCGCGCGTTTGCCATAGTCCATGTGGCCGTAGATTGCTGTTCCGTCGATTTCCTTGACATCTTCGGAAAAGAACTCGGCAATATCTTCGTATGCTGACCAGTTCACCGGCACGCCCAGATCATAGCCATACTTGGCCTTGAACGCTGCCTGAAGGTCCTCGCGGTCAAACCAGTCCTTGCGGAACCAGTAAAGGTTTGCGAACTGTTGATCGGGCAGTTGGTACAGATTGCCATCCGGGCCTGTTGTGAACTGGATGCCCATGAAGTCTTCCAGATCAAGCGTCGGAGACGTTGTCGCTGCCCAGTCGCCAGCCATCTGTTCCGTAAGATTATACGCCAACTGCAAGCGCGAGTGCGTCCCGATCAGGTCGGAATCATTCACATACCCATCGTAAAGGTTGCGTTGCGTCTGCATCTGCGTTTGCACGGCCTGTACGACTTCACCCTCGCCGAGGATCTGGTGATTGACCTTGATGCCTGTGATTTGCTCAAAGGCGTCAGTCAATACTTCGGATTCATACCCGTGCGTTGGAATGCCTTCGGACAGGACGTTGATTTCCATCCCCGCATATGGCTCGGCCGCATTGATAAACCATTCCATTTCGGCCATCTGCTCGGCCTTGCTGAGCGTTGATGGCTGGAATTCTTGATCAATCCATTTTTGGGCTGCTGCCGTGTCGGCTAAGGCAGTCCCATGCCCCGCAATGACAGCAATGACTGCCGTCGCGGAGAGTAAATACTTGCGCATCCTGTTTCCTCCCAGAAAATCTATGTGAGCCGGAATTTTCGACTGGTACAACGATAGGCGCAAATTTTCCAACCTGTCAAACTAAACATTTAGTAGTAATATTGTATATTTATTTCAGCGCACTAAGCTAGCGCACTATCGAAAATACTTTGCTAGGGTTAGATGATTCCTGTGTGTTTTGGCTAATTCTGTGAATAAGAAACAGTTTGATGGGTGAAATATTCCGCCTAGCGTCTTACTGGTCCGATACTGGCGCTGCACGTGTTGCAGTGAGCGCAACAGTTATACCGACATTGAACATCAGCGATGCTTCATCGGCCATATTCGTGCCAATACCGAAGGCAAGCCTGTCAACGGATAAGCTGCCGTTCACTGTCGCGGTGTCGCCGTCTAGCGACAAGTTAAAGGGTAAGCTAATCTGAACGCTTTGGTCTTTGATGGTTAGGGTGCCTTTGGCTACGTAAACGTCGCTTACCTGCACAATATCAGCCAGAAAACGTGCAGTTGGAAATTCGGCCAAATCGAAATAGTCAGCCCCCATGGCTTGATCGGTCACTGCACCCAGGGTCAGAGAACCGATAGCAACCGTTACGTCCACGTCTCCAGCGACGCCGTCGGTCACGGTTTCGTCAAAGCTGATCGCTGCTGTCCAATCTGCAAAGGTGCCAGTGACTTCGGCCCCCATTTGGACAACAGCTATGGAAAGTGTGCCCTCTTGCACCTGCCAGTCCGATTGCACGGCTTTCAGTTCAGCGGCCTTGATATGGACACCATGCGGAGCGTAAACACCAAGCGCTGCGCCACCGGACAAAGCCAAGATCCATATGGTGAGAGCAGCAGCAAGTGGGCCAGTGTGTTTGTGGGTGCTGTGGGTTTCCGGCAAAGCAGGGTTGCCGAACCACATACGACGTAACGTCATGTCCTTGTCGATAATGTGGTGTTTAAGAGCACCTGCGATGTGCAGGGAAATCGACAATGCCAACACTTTGGTCAGCACCCAATGTCCACCCGCAAAAGTGGCTGCAAGGCTCTCGGATTTAGGCACCAAAGGCAGGTTTTGTCCAAATGGCCACCAGATCGGTGCAAAACCAGTGGTTGCTGCGTGATGAATCCATCCGCTGAGTGGAACAGCGACGAGACTGCCATAGAGTAGCCAGTGTATGGTTTCAGCTGCCAAACTTTCCAGTTTGCGATCGGGGTGCAGCAAGCCGGGCTTAGGTTGGCCAAGTGCCCAGCCGATCCGGGCCAACGCCACAAAAAATGCCGTTACACCCAGTGTTTTGTGCAGCGAAAAAACGAACGCTTTTTGCGCCAATTGTTGGGATGATTCGTAGGGCAAAGCGTTGGCAATGAGCCCCATGGGGATAAGGGTCAAAATCAAAAGTGCCGTCAGCCA
>Ga0206679_10002634_pt1 | contig 14120 bp, 11 predicted proteins | sample M110012015metaG_FD_155464 | JGI IMG/M metagenome (GOLD analysis project Ga0206679, IMG submission 155464) | Ammonia-oxidizing marine archaeal communities from Monterey Bay, California, United States - M1 100m 12015 | ecosystem: Environmental > Aquatic > Marine > Intertidal zone | place: USA... | reverse complement strand
ATTGTCCCACGACAACCTAGAGACCATTCATAAGGAGAGAATAATGCGTAGCGTAGATCTCCTCGATAAGTCGAAATCAGGCCTTGGGCTGATAGAAATCGCCAAAACCAGTTCGCAAAAGCTTGAGTATCAGTTTGATGTTCTGGATGAGGGGACAACATTTTTTTCTTTACACGTAAGCGTATAACCGTGAATTTGCAGTCTATATACATAGCGAGAACCGAAGAAACTCCCGAAGTGGATTTCAACACCGAAACCCGTGTCTTTTTATTTAGAGGCAGATCTTTACCAGAAGACGCGTTCAGCTTTTACACACCACTCATTGAATGGCTAGAAGATTATTGCAAGCAGTTTTCCGGTGAGATTGAGATCCAGATTCATTTGGATTATTTCAACTCATCGTCTGGTCGATATCTTATGGAAATGCTTTGCAAACTGGAGTCTCTGCTTGAATCAAACCAGTTGGTCAGTGTGACTTGGATTGCTGAACAAGACGACGAGGTCATGCTTGAGAAAGGTGAAGAGTTTATGTCACTCATCAAATTACCGTTCAAGATGAAGGTCATCCCCGCGAGGTAATCACCTCAAATTCGAGATTAATAAGTGCCCTGAAATCAGAATGATAGGCACTTTGTGTTCCATTCAGACTGTTTGATGTGAATTAGATTCTTCCTCGATGAGAAATCATCGAACCAATAGTTGAGCGTTAAATGAGAGTAGGTAATCGACTAGAGCTGTGCTCCGATGATGAGAATGTCATCTACCTGCGCATTAGGGCCCATCCAATTTTTGAGGTAATCCTCAAATTTTGATTTTGCCTCGGTCAGGCTTTCTTGTGAAAGAGAGTGAATTAGCTTCTTGAATTTGGATTTGTTTAGCTTCTTGTTGCTGACACCGCCAAATTGATCCATGTAGCCATCCGTGAACATGAAGAGCTGGTTACCCTCTTTAAATGGTACTTCCTTCGTGCTAAACTGAAATGCGCCATCAAGGTGATTGCTTAGGATTGTTCCTCCGATACTTAGGCAGTCTGCCTTTATCTCATTCACTTTTCCTTGGTCCACGATATAGATTGAGTTTTGGGCGCCGGCAAATTTCAAAACTTCTTTTTCTTTATCAATCACGCATAGGCTCATATCCATGCCATCTTGGGCACTTTCGATGTTTGAGGCCTGGTTGAGAGATGCCACGATCTCTTCATGCACCGCATTTAGAATTTCGGCTGGCTCTTCAATCTTGAGCTCATTTACGACTTTGTTTAGCTTACTATTCGCGATTAGCGACATAAAAGCGCCTGGAACTCCGTGGCCGGTGCAATCTATTGTGGAGATAATAATCTTGTCTCCTTTATCCGCAAACCAATAGAAATCACCACTAACGATGTCTTTTGGCTTGAAGTACACGAACGATTCAGGCAAAGCACGTCTAATGTCATGCTCGGGCGTGAGAATCGAGTTCTGAATCTTCTTGGCGTAATTGATACTAGAAAGAATCTTTTGACGCTGTATATTAATCTCGACATTCTGGTTATTGAGAACGTGATTGGTCTTTTTCTTTCTTCGAATGCTAATTAGCATTATGGCGATCACAATGACGATAAAAAGTCCGATAATCATGAAAATGCGGTCCTGAGCAGTTTTCTTAGCCTCCTTTTGTGTCATCAGCGCCTGTATCTCAACCAACTCCTTCTCACTTTTTTCAGTCTGGTATTTGGCATTCAATTCGTTGATACGGTTCAGGTTGTTGATTCCGTCAAGGCTGTCTTTAAGGGCTAGGTAATCACCTTGATACTCGTATGCAGTTTCGTACTCACCTCGATTCTTGGCAATTTCAGCTCTAAGCTCCATCACGCTAAGAATCGATTCATTGAATTGATGCTTCGAAGCCAGTTCATCAATTTCATGCAATGTTCTGAGTGACTTGACGTATCTGCGCTGTTCTTTATAGACTGTCGCAAGACCCGTCAAACTTGCCGTGGCCTGAACCAAATCTTGATCTTCTATGTTCTTCTTATAGGCTACTTCGTAGTGGTATTCAGCTGAATCGAGTTTTTCTTCGTGAAGATAAATTTCTCCCCAGAGAGGTGATGCGCTGATAAACTCTTCGTCATGAAGAGCTTGAAATTCTTCTAGTCGGAGCGTGTAGAGTCTTAGGCTGTCAAATTGCTCTAGCTCAAGAAAATCGGCAGCAATGTTGAACAAACTCAATGCGGCTCCTTGATGATTTTCTAGAGATTCACTGATTCGGTGAGACTCTTTGTAGTGCTTGATCGATTCCTTGTAGTTGTCGAGATAGCCATAAATCACACCAATGTTGTTGATGATGTTGGCAGCACCCTCTAAATCTTCTCCTTTCTGATACCATTCAAGTGATGATTGGAAATTTTCAATTCCAGTCAAATATTTGCCTTGGATCGTTCCTATAATGCCGTACAGATTATAACATTCAGCTACGTTAAGGGTGTCGCCTATTTGCTCAGCAAGTTCGAACGCAGCATCGATATAGTAGACTGCCGTATCAGGATAATTGAACAGGAATTCGCCTCCGATCTCGAGATTGATATTGACTAGGGATGTATCAGCGGCTGCCCCGGAGAGCTCTACGAATAGGCTATCGAGTACCGTCTGGTCTTGCGCAGAACTTTCAGTCCACAACGACGCGAAGAGCGCAGTGAGTAATATGGCCGCTAGACGAATTTTCAATTTTAAGGGTTACGAAGTGCGCATGGCACATCTCTGTTATATACCGCCAACGACAAAAAAAGTTCCGATTTTGGAGTTTTTTATTTTCTGTGTGTCAAATGAGAGAAATAGCTATATTTGCACCCCAATTTTTGAAGGAATTATGGCACAGCACAAGTCAGCCTTGAAGCGCATTCGACAGGATATCAAGAAAAGAGACCTGAATCGTTATTATCATAAAACAACTCGAAACGCAGTTAGAAAGCTTCGAGCGATGACGTCTAAGAAAGAAGCGCAAGAGTATTTACCTGCGGTTCACGCTATGATTGACAAATTGGCTAAGAAGAACATTATTCACGCTAACAAAGCTGGAAACTTGAAGTCAGGCCTTACGGTTATGGTGGGCAAGCTCTAAGTAAAGTAGCGTAAAGACATTATTATATGCCCCTCTTTGGTTTGTCCGAAGGGGGGTTTTTTGTTGGCTTGAAGTCTTGTTAGATTTGGGTTATGAAAAATTTGTCTGGTTCTTCTAGCCCTATATCCTCGTGGGCTGAAGATGACCAACCCCGTGAAAAAATGATGCTTCATGGGCCTGGGAATCTATCAGATGCTGAACTTGTTGCCATCCTACTTGGATCAGGATCGAGAGACGAAAGTGCAGTTGATCTTGCTCGACGGATTCTCAATCAATCTGAAAACAATCTAAAGACACTAGGTCGAGAAGCCATACACTCCTTGATGGAGTTTAAAGGTGTTGGCGAGGCAAAGGCTATTACGCTGAAAGCCGCTTTAGAATTGGGTAAAAGGCGATCGGCCGCGGACATCCCTCAGCAAGCCACAATCACAGGTTCGCACGATGCTTTTACTATTATGCATCCAAAAATTGCAGACCTGCACCACGAAGAGTTTTGGATTCTTTTGTTAAACCGTGCGAATCGAGTCATTGAGTCAAGACTAGTATCCAAAGGAGGCGTGGCCGGTACCGTAGCCGATCCTAAGGTGATATTTCAAATGGCGTTGATGAAATCCGCCAGTTCACTCATCTTGGCGCACAATCACCCATCTGGTAACACGCAACCAAGTAAGGCAGATATTAATCTCACGAGAAAGCTTGTGGCTGCTGGTAAACAACTTGATATATCTGTACTGGATCATCTTATCGTTTGTGACGTAGGATATTATAGTTTCGCAGATGAAGGAATGATCTAGTTCATGAAGAAAATTGTCACTATTGTAGGTGCTCGTCCGCAGTTTATCAAAGCGGCAGCCATAAGTCGCGCAATCCGCACGCATTTCGCCGAAGAAATTGAAGAATTCATCGTGCATACCGGCCAGCATTACGATCCAGCCATGTCCGAGGTGTTTTTCACAGAAATGGATATTCCACGCGAAGACTCTAACTTGGATGTCGGATCAGGGAATCACGGCGAGCAAACTGCCAAGATGCTGTCTGGGATTGAGGAGATCCTTGTGGCTGAAAAAGCTGATGCCGTACTTGTCTATGGGGACACGAACTCGACTTTGGCAGGAGCTTTAGCCGCCGCCAAGCTTCATATCCCACTCATTCATATCGAGGCGGGATTGAGATCATTCAACAAAACAATGCCTGAGGAGATCAATCGAATTACGGCCGATCATTGCTCGACATTATTATTTACTCCCACTCCTGCGGGAATTTCGAGCCTCCAGAATGAAGGCTTCAACACCGATGCTGAAGGGCCATTCGACATGAACAATCCAGGAGTCTTTCTTTGTGGAGATGTCATGTACGACAACAGCTTGTTTTTCCGGGAGAAGGCAAGTTCAATCTCTTCGGTTCAGAACATTTCTCTAAATGATCCCTTTGCATTAGTCACGATTCATCGGCCTCAAAACACCGATGTTCCAGCTCATTTAAATGGCATATTGAGAAGCTTGATGAGAATCGCGGATGAAAAGGGGTTGAGAATGATTTTGCCGCTGCATCCGCGCACACAGAATTTGATGAAGCATGGGCACGATCAATTGAACGCTGATATCGAAGCGCATCCTTTGATGTATGTGATTCCACCTGTTTCGTACCTCGAGATGATCGCTTTAGAAAGTGGATCAGAAATGGTGTTCACCGATTCAGGCGGAGTTCAAAAGGAGGCGTATTTTTTCCAAAAGCCATGCGTCATTATGCGACCTGAGACTGAATGGGTCGAGCTGGTTGAGAATGGGAATGCTATTTTAGTGGGAGCGGATTCTCAAAAGATCGAGGATGCGGCAAAAGTTCTTGGGGCCAAGACGAACTTTTCGTTTCCGCAGTTTTATGGGGATGGGAATTCAGCCAAATTCATTTGTAAGACCATAGTTGATAGCCTCTGATGATTCTTATTTATACAGAGAGAAATACGAATAGGATATCCTACACCTGTAAAGTGTTGTTTACCCATATCTTAAAGACTGATTGGAAGATCACGACGTCTGTTGCTGATATTCGGGATCACACCGGTGCGACCATTACCTATGGAGAATCGGAAGTTGAGGCTGATATTAACATTCCTAAAGGGAAGTTTTTGTTGGGAAGAACGATTGAAGATGTGGAGCCTGGGAGAGGAACTTGGAAAGATCTCACCACATTATTCCCAATGGAGGGTCAAGTGCCTTTTGATCTCTTTGCGGCAACTTTCTATTTGGTTTCACGATATGAGGAGTATCTGCCGTACAAGGCGGACAGCCAAGGTCGGTTTCAGGCAGAGGAATCTTTTGCTTTTAAGAATGGATTTTTAGCTGAGCCTCTAATCGATCAGTGGGCAATGGTATTGAAAAAGGCGATTTTGGAAACTTCGCCAGAAAGTGTTTTCGGCACCAGAGAATTTCAACACATTTCAACTGTTGACATAGATAGTGCATTCGCCTATCGATACAAGGGTTTCATGCGAACGATCGGAGGCTTCGCTAAGGATTTGCTAGCAGTAAACGTGAAGAACGCCCGAGCGAGATGTGTTACAATAATGGGCCTTGCGGCAGATCGATACGATACTTATGATGAGTTGATCAGGTTGCACAAAGAGTATGGTATCTCAGGTGTTTTCTTTTTTCTGCTCGCAGACTATGGCCACAACGATAAAAACGTTCCGCACACAAGCGACCGTTATAAGTTGACAATAAAGCGATTAGCCGATTATTTCGAAATCGGAATTCATCCTGGTTATATGAGTAATTCTGAGCCAGAGAGGTTGTCACAAGAGATCTCGAGATTGTCCGATGTTTCGAAAGTTGATGTTGTCAATTCGAGGCAGCATTTTCTGATGGTCAGAATGCCACAAACCTATCAGCGGCTTTTGGAAAATAACATTCAGCATGACTATAGCATGGGGTTTGCCTCACAGCTCGGTTTTAGAATGAGTACATGTTCTGCTATTCCGTGGTATAATCTCAAGGCCGAACAGATTACCCCATTAATGCTTCATCCCTTTCCTGTGATGGACGCAACACTAAACATGTACTTGCAACTTTCCCCTACAGAGGCTGTAGAGGCTGTAAAGCCTCTCATAGAAAAGGTTAGAGCCGTTGATGGGACCTTTATGACGCTTTGGCATAACGAGTCACTTAGCGATATATGGCAATGGAAAGGGTGGAAGCACGTTCTCGAGGAGATTATTCGGCTCACATCTTCGAAAAACTAAAAAGATATAAAGCTTGCGACTTAGTGAATCATCAGGCAATTCCATTGCGTAGTTTTGCTAGACCTTTTAAAACCAGTTTAAGGGATGATTGAATATATAGGAGGTGTGCTCTGGTGGTGGGTTATTTCTATCGCAAAGTTTATACTAGCGCCGTCGCTCATGCTGGGCACGGGTGATTGGAGCTTCTTGGAGGTGCTATTGATCACCGGCTCGGGCGCATCCATCGGAGTGCTGATCTTCTATTCCATGGGAGAAAGGATTTTCAATTTCATCGATAGCCACCGCAAGAAAACTCCTAAGAAGTTCACTCGTTTGACTCGATTCATCGCGAGAGTCAAATCCAAGTACGGACTAAGAGGGGTTTTGGTCATATGTGTACTGATCAGCGTTCCAATTTCTTCACTCCTAGCCGCGCGTTATTATCGTTCGAATGTTACCATGTCGCTGCTTATTATGAGCTTTTGGATTTGGGGGGTTATTCTCACAGCAATAAGTTTAGCTGTCAAAATGCTCTTTCAGTGAGAAAATACCAGCACCTCTTTTTCGATTTAGACCACACTCTTTGGGATTTTGAGGCCAATTCTTCGGAGGCTATTTGGGAGATATTTACTGAACTTCAGGTTGCTGACCGAGGTGATGTAGCTTTTGAAGAGTTCATTTTCACCTATCGCCAAATCAATCGAGCATGTTGGAGTCAGTATCGTAAGAATGAGATCTCTAAGGAGACTTTACGCTACACAAGATTCAAACGAGCGTTGGCAGAATATGGAATTGTTGATCAGGAATTAAGCGACACTTTTAGCGATCAGTACATTATAAGAAGTCCGAAAAAGACAAATCTCATTGTTGGGACGACTGAGCTTTTGCGGTATTTAGAAGGAGAAAAATACCAGATGCACATCATCACAAATGGATTCAGTGAAGTGCAGTTTGTGAAAATTGAGAATGCCGGGTTGTCTAAATATTTTGATGTTATTCTCACATCAGAAATGGTCGGGGAGAAGAAGCCTCATCCTTCTGTGTTTCATCAGGCAGTAGTGTTGGCTGAAGCTGATTTGTCCGAATCTCTTATGATCGGTGATAATTTAGAGGCCGATGTTATAGGTGCTCGAGAGATGGGTATGGATCAAGTTTACTACAATCCCGAGGAAGATCCCCACGAAGAAAGTATTACACATGAAATCAAGGCGTTGTCAGAACTAATCGAAATCTTGTGAGAAGTCGATTGTTATCTTTAGCGCCTCAATTACTAAGGAAATGGAAGAGAATAAGAAAGGAAAACTCAATATAGAATTGCCAGAAGAGAAGGCGGAAGGAACGTACGCGAACCTGGCAATCATAACGCATTCACCATCGGAGTTTGTAGTAGATTTTATCCGAATGATGCCAGGTATGCCGAAGGCCAAGGTGCAGTCGAGAATTATCGTGACTCCTCAGCATGCGAAGCGTTTGATGCGCGCTCTTCAGGATAATGTCGCGAAATTTGAGCAGCAGCATGGCCCGATCAAAGAGATTAAAGGTCCTGAGCACCAGATGCCAATGCAGTTTGGAGGCCCGAAAGGAGAGGCGTAAAAAAGGCTTTTCTTAATTCCAGTTCGATAGATTTCCTCTGACAGTGCCGACAACTCGGCCTGTCAACTCGAAGTTCTTAAACGGAGTGTTATCAGATTTTGAGGCCATTTTCTTAGCATCAAAATCCATGATTCCGTCGGGATCAAAAATAGTGAGGTTAGCCACTTGACCTTCGTCTATTGTGTGTTTATCCAGGCCTATAACACTTCGTGGTCCTGCCGATAACCGTTCGATAATTATGTCGAGATCTACCTTGCCTTTTGTCGCTGTGCGAATAGAAGCGAAGGCCGTCTCCAGCGAAGAGATTCCAAAAGAGGCTAGATCGAATTCCACTTTTTTATTCTCAGTATCTTCAGGTGAGTGATCTGAGCAAATCGCATCGATCGTCCCGTCTTTGATTCCTTTGAGCAAGGCTTTTCTGTCTTTGTTTGTTCTGAATGGTGGTAGCACCTTCAAACGCGTGTCATATCCAGCTAGATCATCGTCTAAAAATGAAAGCTGATGAGCCGCAACTCCGCATGTGAGTTTGAGGCCTTCTTTTTTCGCTCGTCTGACCAATTCAACACTGTCAGCAGAGCTAACCAGCGTTACGTGCATTTTGCTATCCGAGTAGCGCAGAAGTTCAAGGTCACGCATAAGGCGTATGTGCTCTGATGCTGATGGAATTCCCTTTAAGCCTAGCGAAACGCTGGCTGGCCCCTCGTGAAGATGACCTCCTTCGTTCATGTGGTGATCGTATGGGAAGGATAGGACCGTTCCTTCGAAGTTTTGGACATACTCAAGTCCTCTACCCATTAGTTCAGTGCGGCTAACTTCATTCTTGTGGTCACCGAATGCCACCGCTCCAGAATCATGCATGTCAAATAGCTCAGCGAGTTGTTTGCCTTCCATTCCTTGAGAAAGAGCTCCGCAAACTAAAAGTTTACAGACATGGCCGTCAGCTCGTCTCTGGGCATATTCTACAGATGACTTGTTGTCGATAACCGGCTTGGTTGCTGGCGTTATCATTACACCAGTAAAGCCGCCTTTTACGGCAGCGTTAAGTCCTGTGTTGATGTCTTCCTTGAATTCATAGCCAGGGTCGCAAAAATTGGCGCCTAAATCCAACCAACCTGCTGATACATGCAGGTTTTCACCTTTGACCAATTTTGTTTTTTCCTCAGGCTTGATGCTTGCGGCAATTTTTGTGATTTCACCTCCGTCGATTAATATATCGCGCTTGCTTCCATTGAGCTTGGCGCCTTTCTCGACGATCGTAACAGATTTGAGTAAAAGTTTCATGTTCTCCAAAATTTGACCAGTAGAATTTCTATGGCGATAAAGATCAAAGCGAATAATATCAGGGTATACCACAGTTTTTTTCCTTCGTCGAGCTCTCCAACATGTTGTTGCAGGTTCTCAAGACCTGTGGTGATTATCGTACTATTTTCAATTCCAGCATTTGCCAATAGAGATTTAGCTTCAGTCACTTCATATCGACCCATGTCACTTTCGGCTCTGTCGTAGTTAAAGCTTAAAACACTCATCAACTCGTTATTCCAAGTGAGATCGTAATTCGAAGCTTGTGTGACTTGATCGTGGAGGAAAATCTCAGTGTTGCTGCTGACTTTTCTGTATGCCGGTATAAAGTCGATTTCAATGAGCGTGTCTTTCAGGTGAAACGTGGATTCGCCACTCACCTGCATATTTCTCAACGTGACTACTTCGTCTCCCCCGATGTTGTAATAGAGTTTCGCTGAAGGTTGACTCAATTCCGCCATTCGGATAGAAGCTGTGACGAAAATGGCGTGTTGGGCAAGATTGCTTTGCTCACTATTCAGAGATACAGAATATCGATATAGGACACCATCTCCGTGGGCGGAAGCGGACAAGAAAGGCGAACCATTTTGAAGACCTAAAATCGTCGTCTCGTCAGAGCGCGTCCTGACCTTCGTGTCGTAGAATGAGTTCACAACTGGCAGATCAATGTTTTTTGGAATGGACTCAAAGACACCGTTAAACAGTTGATGCTCGAGATTCAAGTCGCTCACCTTGGTAGAGGTAAGGCTTGAAACGCCCCAAGGAGAAGCTCCAACCAAGCTGAATAGTTCGTTATAAGAATTTTTGTCGCAGTCAGAATGGGGGATTACCATTGCCGAGGCGCCGTTAGCGACTACACGTTCCAATTCGCTTGCTAGGCCAGACGAAATGTCCTCTAAAGAGTTGATTATTAGTAAGTTGTAGTTGCTAAAGGTGCTATAGTCAACGTTTTTTGAGCTTACGGAATTGTAATCGAAAAATCCGTCTTTTCCGTAAATTTTTGAGAAATATGAACCGGCGGTGGGATCTCCGAGAATCTCTAGAATTGAAATCTGTTCTGCTACTTCATAGCTCAAGTGGAACTGATCATCGAACGTTACTGGATGATCGGTGAGTGCGAGTGTTCCTCTTTTAAATCCAGGCTCATTATGCGTGAAGAAAAGCGAAGTGTCGACCGCCGAAATAGGTTCGACATTGAAGCTTCCAATTGCTTTTTGTTCTCCGTTAATGCTGAGGTTCAGTGGTACATTTTGAAGCGATTGTGCGCCGTGATTCACTATTCGCACATGAAGTTCTTCGGGCTGATTTAGCTGGCGGACAGGGGTAGAAAACCATGCAGAGTCGATGTAAATATTCTGCGCCTCATCAACCAGATTAGGCACGAATCGAATCGCAATATTAGAGTCAGGCTCTAAATTGGCGAAGTCGTGTGTTTTCCTTTGAAAGTCGGAGACGATGAAGGATGTTCTCGAGGGAAGACTACTGTTGTTGAGCACGTCACGTTGGCGGGTGACTACGTCAGAAAGTCTAACCACATCGGGAGAGATTTGCACTTCTTCAATGAGATCAAGCATCTCTTCCTTAGTAACGAGACGCTGATGCCGACCTTCAAAATCGTTTGTGATAAGTTGAAATTTGTCTGTTGAACGATAGTATTCGACAATCTCTAGTGCCTTGTTCTTAGCTAGGTCGATGAGTCTTCCGTCTGAGCTTTCGCTCTCCATGCTAAAGCTGTTGTCGATGTAGATGCTGATGGCTTTGTCGCCTGTGCTAGATGTTGAGTCTTTGACGGGGAAATAAGGCTGGGCGAATGCCAGGATCAAAGCAGCCAAAGCCAAAAGTCTTGAGGCCAAGATCAATAGATGCTTGAGGCGGGACTTACTTTGGGTCTCTTGTTTTACTTCTTTAAGAAAGGAAACATTGGAGAATGCGACCTTTTTGAACTTCCGGAAATTGAATAGATGAACTAGAATTGGAATAGCCAGGGTCAGCAGAGCCCAGAGTATTTCCGGATAGATGAATTTCATTAAGGCGCGAAGATAGAAGATGTGATGTGAATAGTATGTTCTTGTTCCCACGAAAAAAGTGTGGGTTCAAGATCTAACGAAAGGCGTAGCGACTAATTTCGTGCCGCCCATGTCAATGAATACCACTAAAAAGATTTTGGAAGAGCGTTTTGCGCGGTACTGCACTCCGGAGTTTATTCCGGACGATCCGATCAGTATTCCTCATCGATTTTCTAAAAAGCAGGATATCGAGATCGCTGGATTTCTGACCGCGACTATCGCTTGGGGAAACCGAAAGTCCATTCTCAAGAGTTCCGCTAAGATGATGCTGCTGATGGATGAAGCCCCCTCGGATTTTGTTTTGAATCACCAACCGGCTGATTTACAAGTGTTTGAAGGATTCGTTCATCGCACTTTTAACGTCGTCGATATTCAATATTTCATCACTTCACTTCAGCATATTTATCAGAGTCTGGGTGGATTGGAAACCACGATGTGCAAAATTGATGAAGGGGCAAGTTCTATGAAACCATCTCTTGTTCGCTTTCACAACACCTTTTTTTCATTGGAACATTTAAGGCGAACCCAGAAGCATGTGGCCAATCCAGAACGGGGTTCTTCGGCCAAAAGACTTAACATGTTTTTGCGTTGGATGGTAAGAGATGATGGCCGTGGAGTGGACTTTGGCCTTTGGAAAAATGTGTCAACGAGTATTTTGTCTTGTCCTTTGGATGTCCATTCTGGAAATGAAGCTCGCAAATTGGGGCTGCTTTCTCGCAAACAAAACGACTGGAAAGCGGTGGAAGAGTTGGACGCTTCACTTCGGAAATTTGATCCTGATGATCCGGTGAAGTATGACTATGCCCTTTTTGGGAATGCAGTGGCAGCAAAATGAATATTAAAAAGCTTTTCTTCGCACATCATGATTCGGCTCGCCTTTCGAAACCCATATCTCGTCGTTGTATTCTCGCTCATTGTAGTGTTAATCAGCTTCGTTTCGATCAATCAATTGGCGGTTGATATCCTCCCACGATTTAAGACATCTGCGGTGCAGGTTCTCACCCTGTATCCGGGTATGCCTGCCGAGGTTATTGAGAAAGATATTACCTCTCGTATCGAGCGCTGGACAGGGCAATCTGAAGGGATTGAGTTTCAAGAATCCAAGAGTATTATCGGCGCGAGTCTAGTGCGTGACCATTTTCGTGAGGACATTGATCCCAATACGGCTATGAGTCACGTGACCAGCTACGCCATGAGTGACCAGTATTACCTGCCTCCGGGAACTCTGCCTCCAATGGTAATGCCTTACGATCCGACCGCGTCGATACCGCTTTGTCTGCTCGCTGTCAGCTCAGAAGTGGATTCCATTACCGGAAAAGATCTCTACGATATCTCGTACTTCAACCTGAGAAACATGCTCGGTGGGGTAAAGGGAATCGTCGCTCCAGCGGTATATGGTGGTAAGTTGAGAAGAATTTACATCTACGTGGATCCAGCCAAACTCGAAGCTAGGGGCATCGCCGCCACTGACGTGATGGAGGCGGTACAAAAGTCGAGTACGATGATCCCGACCGGCTTCGCTAATATTGGAGACATCAATTACAACGTAAACGCTGGTGGTCTGATAAAGGACATCGAGGAGTTTAATGATGTGGTAGTCTGCTATCGTGACGGGGCTCCAGTCTATGTTCGAGATGTCGGTTACACTGCTGATGCGGGAGCGATTCAGACCAACGTAGTTCGGATCAATGGCAAGCGTCAGGTATACGTCCCTATATATAAGAGGCCTGGAGCCAATACGATCGAATCCGTTGAGACGGTTAAGGCTGAGCTGGAAAATCTTAAAAAACGTCTTCCTGAGTATGTCGATTTGAATGTGATTTTTGATCAATCTTCATACGTAAGAAACTCGATTAACGGGCTTCAGAATGCGGGTCTAAGCGGACTCATTTTGGTTGGGCTCGTTCTTATTTTATTCTTAGGAAACTTCCGATCAGCCTTCATCGTGGCAATTAGTTTGCCCTTGTCTGTGCTCTTTGCTTTCATTGGATTGTATTTTACCGGACAGTCGATCAACAGCATGACCTTGGGTGGTCTCGCGCTTGCTTTGGGTTTACTAGTAGACAATTCCATCGTGGTCTTGGAGAATACCGATAGGCATCTCAAGATGGGTAAAAGCAGTACGAAAGCTGCCATGGATGCCGCCCTCGAGGTGGCCATGCCTGTTCTCGCCTCGACCTTGGTGATTACGGTCGTGTTCTTCCCAATAATTTTCTTGACTGGAGTGGCCAAATTCCTTTTCTCAAGTCTAGCGGTAGCGGTGTGTTTTGCTATGCTTGGGTCATACATTTTCTCATTGACCCTAATCCCTGTGATGGCGGCTAGATTTTTTAGAAACAGGCTGTCTTCATCTGAAAACAAGAAGAAATCGCTTTTCGAACGGTTGTTTGAGAGACTCTCTGCCCGCTACGGGGCTTGGCTTGCGAAGCTGATGAAGAGTCCATCAATTACGTTGTTCGTTGTCATTCTATTGTTTGTCGGTTCTATTTTCATGGGATCAGGATTGGGCTATGAGCTTTTCCCGAAAATGGATGTTGGGCAGCTTGAGATCTACACACGGTTTGAACCCGGGACACGCTTAGAAAGAACTGAAGAACAAATCGCTGAAGTCGAGGAAGTTCTAAAAGAGGAGATAGGTGAGGAGCTGAACATGATCGTTAGCAATATGGGTGTGTTCTACGATTGGCCTGCGGCATACACGCCAAACTCGGGCACACAGGATGCTTTTATCAAAGTAGAGCTGAAGGAAGATCACAGCACGTCCACCTTCGATATTGCCAAGAAATTGAGAGGCGTTCTGAATGAAAAATTCCCAGGAGTGGAGTTCAGTTTCAATACCGGGGGATTAT
>Ga0206679_10002628_pt1 | contig 14157 bp, 4 predicted proteins | sample M110012015metaG_FD_155464 | JGI IMG/M metagenome (GOLD analysis project Ga0206679, IMG submission 155464) | Ammonia-oxidizing marine archaeal communities from Monterey Bay, California, United States - M1 100m 12015 | ecosystem: Environmental > Aquatic > Marine > Intertidal zone | place: USA... | reverse complement strand
GTGGCACTCTGTTTGGAACGCCCTCAATAGGTCAGGAGGGTGTGTACCAGGTGACTATTGGGGCTGACGATGGGACGGCAACAGTCACCACGACTTTTTCGCTGACCGTGAGTGCAGTCCCCAATCAGGCGCCTGTCGCCGATGATGAAAGTGTGTCGGTCGTGCCTGGTGGCGTCGCAACTCAGGCCAACCTGTTAACAGGACTCACCTTGCTTGATGGCGATACAGATGCTGATGGCAATAGCTTAACCGCCATAGCTCAGGTGTCCCAGGGAACCTCTCACGGAACTGTGACGGTCAATACGGATGGTACTTTCAGTTACACCCATGACGGCAGCACTAATTACAGTGATTCGTTTACCTACGAAGTGACCGACGGAAGCTTGACGAGCACTGGAACAGTATTGGTCAGTGTTTTGCCTCCTCCCAATTCACCGGCAGCCGGTGTTGCCATTATTGGCAACTCGGAATTTGGTAGCCTATTGACGGCCGACACAGCTGGCGTCACGGATGCAGATGGAATGGTCGGTGCGGCATTTACTTATCAATGGTTTGTAGATTACGTTGCCGTGCCCGGCGAAACCAGTTCAACGTATATGACGACCTTTGCCGATGTCGGCAAGGAAGTTGGGTTGGAGGTTAGCTTTATAGATGATGCAGGCCACATAGAGTTGGTGTCAGATACCGCGTTAGTGACACAGAGTGATGAGGTCTCGGGCACACAGACCTACATGCTGACTCAGTCCTACGAAGATTTTGTGGATGGGAGTCCCGGAGATGACATCCTCACCCTGGTAGGTTCAGGTGAAAATCAGGATTTTATTGATCTAGGGGGTGGCACAGATACGCTCTATCTGGATAACGTCGTTAATGACATTACTGTCTATGGTGTCGAAACCATTGTCGGTGGAACAGACGATGATACGGTGTACATAGAGGGTTATCTGTCTTCTCTTAATGGCATTATCGTCAATTCACCCGCAAATCAGATCGAGAATGTCGTCAATGATGGAAACATTCAGCTAGTTGATGAAACTACTGTCTCGTCTGGAGGCGATTTCACCAATAGCGTCTACGGGGAGGTGGTGCTGTCGACCAGCCACATTACCTTGGACAGCTTTTCAACCCAGAATGGGAATGTCATCCTTCTTGGAGATGGCTACTATGGTTCTAGTCTTACCATCACGAACGGTTCCCTGACAAACAATGGCCAGTTCTTGTCGGTGTCGCCCGAATTTGAGCTTAGTGAACCGGGTTTCTACGAAAATGAATTTTCCGGCGATCTGGTGAATAGTTCGACTGGTTTTATTCGCATCTCCCAAAATCTTACTTTCTCCTCCGGTAGCTCCCTTGATGTCCGGCAAGGTTTTATCGGTCTGTCGCCCGAGGTCATGCTGCGACTCGATAGCGCCACTTTGATGGTAGACAGTGATTCGCCGATTTCTAGTGACGGTAGCGCAATCGTCCGACTGGACGGTGCTTCGACTCTTGAGATCACCGGTAGTTATAACATCAGTGGCGTGGGCACGACTCTCGATTTTGCTGGGACGGTGAACGTCACAGGAGGAACGTTAAGCGTGGGACGCGCCGCGGGCCTTGATCTGACAGGTGATGATATTGACGTATTGCTGACGAACGCTGGAGCAATTTCCGTTAAAAGCGGCACAACCACCCTGGATGGTGGCTTTTCACAGACCGCTAGTGGCCGGCTGTTTATCGACAGCACCTCTTCTAGTGGTGCGGCGGATCTTGACGTTACGAACGGTACTCTCACAAATGCTGGGTTGATTGGCCTCGAAAACTCAGACAGCAGCGGAATGTCCTCAACCCTGAGCGCCGACATTTTGCAGAACACCGGCGAGGGACAGATACTCATCGATTACAGTACGACGGGTCACTTTGTTGATGCCCAGCTCATCAACTACGGCGAGGTGTATCTTTTTGCGGACCTGGACCTTCAGGGAAATAACGGATCCAACCACTCGAATTTCGGCGAAATCTTTTTGATATCGGGCTCAACCTTAACCATCCTCTCAGAAGGGTTTGTCAACGAGCAGACCGGTACGATTATCGGTGGAGGGCTTATTGATTCCGACGATGGTGTTACCTTTACGAACGCGGGCTACCTTGAGCCGGGCGGGACAGAGTCGGCTGGAGTCTTGCAATTTGCCGGACCTGGACTTGACCTGACATCGACCGGTACGGTGAGGTTAGATATTTTTTCGACGACGAGCCACGATGAAATTCAAGTGTTGGGGACGTTAAATGTCGGTGGTAATGTCCAACTGAACTTCGTTTCCTCTGACGGCCTTATTAACGGTGGCACCATCGACTCCGTCATTGAATATAGTACGCTTGGTACCGTCGGCGCGCTGAACGTTGGCCATAATCTGGGTTTTGGTTATGACGTTACAGTCGCAGATGACTCGGCTCCGGAGACGAATCACTATGACATTGTGGTGACTCCACCGGATTATGATAATAGCGCGATCATTGGCGATGACTGGAGCAATAGTGTTACCTGGGATGGTGGTAGTACCCCAGCGGCAACGGACATTGTGTTGATTAGCACGCACGCGGTGACGCATAACGCGGCCGATACGGACACCGTTACCGCTTTGTTTCTCCAGAACGGCGGTAGTCTAGAAATCAGCAACGGGACCCTTGTAATACAGGAACAGTCCAGGGTCGATAGCTCCTCGGACCTAAATCTTAACTCGAATGGGACCAGTACCGGCATCTTACAGGTTGAAAATGAGCTGATTGTCGAAGGGACGATGAACTGGGACAACGGAGTCATTACTACTACAGGGACTGGCGTTCTTAATATTATAGGTACGCTTTACCTCACTCCCGGGGCCGATACTGAGGTTGACGCCACTATTGAAAACAACCACGAGATCTATATTGCAGGGGGCGGGACTATAGACGGGAGCTCATCAATCCTTAACAGAGGTGAGCTGTTTGTCACTGATACAACGAACTTTAACTTGCCGATTACTAACAAGAGCGGAGGAGTTTTCTCTGTAACCCCCGGAAGCCTGAGCAATATTACTCACAGTCAGGACTTTATTAACGAGCATGGATCGTGGTATTCGCTTGAAACAACCAATTTCGGCCTAAATGTCATTCTGAGCAACGCGGATTTTTTGAATGCGGGTACGCTCGAGTTCCTGGATATTGTCGGGTCGGGTAACTATTTGTTCGATCTGAACGGCAATGGCAACCAGCTTGTAAATACCGGCGATATCGAAGTATTCGACGATGCCACCATCAATGTTGAGGGCGCAACACTGGACAGTGCAGGCGGGGATATTGCTATTGAATATGGAGCGAACCTAACTATAGACGGCGGGCTTGGAGGTGGTAGCCTCGTCATAGGAGAGGGCTCCGCTTTAGAGGCGTTTGGTAACTCTTCAAATGGCGACGCTGGCCTCAACTTTATGGGTGACGTCACTATTTCTTTGGAAAGTGACGTCACTTTATTGGATAAAGGGGTGGTTATTGACACCCTGGGTGGTGACGTCACGATATTGGGGGATATGCTTCGTATCGATACAGACGCACAGATGGTGATGAACAGCAATGATCATGTGAACACCAGTGGTTTCCATAATTATGGACTCCTTAGTTTGCAGGGAAATGCTATTCACATCGAAGCACCCTTCGAAAACTTTGGCCTTCTTGAGGTGGTTGGTGATGCCGGGGGGGGGTGAAGACCATCGATAATGCCTTCAGTAATCGAGGCAGCATAGAGCTCACTACTTCTCCCGGGAAGAACAATATTCTGGAGATCGGGGCTGCAGGTGCCACCGCGGTGTTGACCAATGATCATGTGATCACTAGCGCCCAGTCCGGAGGAGCAGACAATCCAAATATAATACGTGGCACGCTAATCAATGACGGCAAGATCTATGTGGATCACGATCTGGAACTGAATGAAACCGATGTGCCGGTAACGCATGAAAACAACAATAAAATCGACATAATGGCTGGTGAGACCCTGACCCTGGGTGCCAATAATACGCTGGTCAACTCTGGCCAAATTACAGGAGAGGGTACGTTAGATGTCTCTGATACCGGAGTTGTGTTCAGGAACGAAGGCTGGATCTCGCCGCAGGCTTCGGATTCTTGGTCGCCCGGTGGTACTCTGACGATCAATGGCAATGCCAATACAGAGTTTACTGAATCCTCTGTGGTGCAGATCGATATAGAAGAGGAAGGAGAGGGGTCGGGCTACTACGATCAAGTGGTATTTACTGGCATCACGCCAGCACTCAACGGGCGACTAAAAATTAACACCATTGGGCCCCCTTCCGGTAGCTACAATATAATACAGTCAACCGGCCTCGGTGTTATCTTCAGCATGATTGAAGGGACAGATCTTTATGCTTCCCATGGTGTGGTGTTGGATGTCACGAAAGGGGCGACAGATCTCACGCTGACCGCGGTTACCCCTACCGTCGGTACAGCCGGCGATGATGGCTCTGGGACTTTTGTAGCGACCTCCGGTGTGGATATTTTTCATGGTCTAGACGGTAATGATGAGATAATGGACATCAGTACCGGTGATACGGTATTTGGTGGTGGCGGCAATGACAAAATCACCACGGATCTAAATTTTAAGCGAATCGTCGGTGGTGACGGGATAGATACCGTCCAGTTTACAGATGCAACCGTCGACCTCCGCCAGGTCGAGGGTTATCGTCTTGAGGGGATCGAGGTGATCAGTGTCGATGGCAATGGCGCACAAACGGTGACGCTGGATGCCGCGGCTATACGGAGTATTGCAGATGAATCCTTCGAATTTGATGATTCCGGGGTGGCTGTATATGGTGATTCATCAGACCACCTGGTGCTGATCGGAGATTATGTCCCTGGCCCAGAGGAAGATCTGTTCTATGACATTCGTGGGACAGGGGCTGAAAGACTCGTTGAGCTCGAGGAAGTAACGGAGGCAGGGTCAACGCGGGTCTTTATTGACGATCAGATGTTAGTAGAGGTGCAGCGCACTAATGGTGCGAAGGATTACTACGGCAGTGCGGGGGATGATGTTATCTCATCGACAATCAACAATGACTCGATTGATGGTCGTGGCGGTAATGATTACCTGGACGGCGGAGCGGGTAACGATATCGTTTCAGGTGGCGATGGCAATGATGAAATTGTCTACGATGTCGCCGACACTGGCGTCATTGACGGTGGCGACGGTATAGATACACTGATTGATAGCTCACCCGGCGCAACGATAGATCTTACCGGGGTAACGAATCTGCGAAACTTCGAAAAAATCGATATGTTGGATAGCGACTCGTCGGATACCCTGAATATCGATCTTGCGGGCCTGGGTAACATGATCGGTGACAATAGCCTGGACAGCATTCTTCCACTGAGCCCGGGCAGGGAGAAATTGGTCATTACCGGTGATTCAGGCGATGTTGTGAATCTGGCAGGCACTAACCTCAACGATATTAGCGACGGCATCATTGGCAATGGTGCGTTTACTTCTGATTTTTTCGAGTCGGACTATCTGGGAGATGGGCAGATGTATATTAGAATTACCGACGGCTCGTCGCTTGATTTATATGTTCATGCCAATCTTGTAGACGATAATCCGATGGGTTGACGCTTATTGCAGGCGTTTATCTTTTTGTTCCCAACGATCGAGAAGCCAGTTTCTGGCGTCAATGATCTCTGCAGCACTGTGTGCTTCAATATGAATATCAATGTCCCTGCTTGCGCCGTGAAGGCACTTCCAGAAGTTTGTTTCACCATTTTTGTAGTTGATAGTGATGTCTACCACGGGCGTACCAGGTGGCATGGCAGCCAGTGCCATTTTCAGGCCACCAGGTCTTGGGTTCAGTAACTTCTTATAGGGCGGGTTCTGGTTGCGATGCTTCTCCGCAGTGAAGCGCGTTCCTTCAGCAAAGATTAATAGCGCACCGCGTTCTTTGTGCATCGTTGAAGATGCCGCTTTTATAGCGTCAAGATCCTGTCGGTGGGCACGTCCGTCACCACCCCGATTCAGCCGCGGAAAATTGAGCGCATAGCAGATCCAGCCAACTATGGGTAACCAGGCTAATTGTCGCTTTATCAGGAATTTCAGAATCGGTCCCTGTCCGGTAACAATATGCTGCAATATGGGAATATCAAACCAGGTTTGGTGATTGACCACGATCACCTGGTTAAGATTATCTGGAAGAGTCCCATTGACATTGAAATTCACGCCCACAACATGAATCATCCACACGCTGTTGATGGCAGCTGCAGCTTTGTAGCAGAACTCAATTGACCTTGTGCACCCATTGTATAGGGGTTCGAACCCGCCAATGATCGCTCGGATTACCGCAATGCCAATTAAGGGGAACATCCAGAACCCAAGGTTCAGGGTGACCACCAGTGCGGTGGTCAGGCTAAATAGTTGTTTACCAATGAGGGATAAGTAGTGCATGGGGTATCTTAGAGAGGAACCACGTTAATACGCAACTGTGTATTTTGCAGAGGTGAAACTCCGCTGTGGGGGGGCGCACCGCAAGTCGACATGACAACATTTCGAACAGCCCTTATGATGTGGCTGGCTGTTTCGAACCCCCCTCGATACCAAGAAACTGTGTCATACCGCTGACCCGACGTGACGATTGATTGACTGCGCGTTCCCACACCTGCGTATTACTGTGAATCGTGATGGATTTCTTTGCCCGAGTGATGGCGGTGTACAAGAGTTCCCGGGTTAGCAGACTCGCCGCGTCATCGGAAGCTTCTTCGCTGAGCACCAGAATGACGTGATCAAATTCAGATCCCTGGGCTTTATGGACGGTCATCGCAAAGCACGATTCATGTTTCGGTAAACGTGAAGCCAGCAGTGGCTCTGCGGCCCCGGGGAAACTGACGACGAATTGATCACTGTTTTCTATTGGTGTGCAGATCCCTATATCGCCATTGAACAACCCAAGGTTATAGTCGTTCCGGGTGATCAGGATTGGTCTCCCTGCATAGAATTCATTATCCGGTGATTTGATACCCTGTGTTTCCAAAGCGCTTTCGATATTCTGGTTAATCAGTTCTACACCGGCATCACCACCTCGCCGACTGCAGAGGATGCGGGTTTGTTCGAAAGTGCTGAGCAGTAATTCGGGTTCAAATAGGTTCCCAGCGAGCAGGCCAATGTAGTCTTTCCAGTAATCCGCCAGATCGTTTATCAATGGTTCCGGGTCAGCGGGCTTGAATACGACGCTGTTGTCGATACGGCTGGTTGTTGATTGACCGGACTGAATCGCCTTTGACAGAGCGGCGATACCGCTGTCCGGGTCGAATCGGTAGCTTTTATCCAATTCGCAGACCGAGTCGGTCAGGTGATGGGGCCGCTTGATGGTTTGAACTTCACCTACATAGTTCGAAGCTAATTCCGCGAAAGTGCTTGAGAACCCGGGCTCGCCCGCGCAAAGGTCGGCAAGTACGTTACCGGTATCAACGCTGGGTAATTGATTCGGGTCACCGAGAAGAATCAGGCGAGTGTGATCGGGAAGAGCGCTGAGTAAACGGTGCATCATGGTCAGGTCAATCATCGATGCTTCATCAACAATCAGCAGGTCAACCTTGACCCGGTTATGAGGACCATGACGCCAGCTTCTTCCATCTTTGCGCATACCCAGCAGCCGATGCAGTGTCTGAACCTGGAACTTCCTTCCCCGTGTGTCCGCCCACTCGTCGATCGAGTCTGATAAACGCATGGCAGCTTTTCCGGTTGGCGCAACCAGTTTTATGGTCAGGTCTGGATATTCCTCTAGCAGGATATCGAGAATTTTGACGACGGTGCTAGTCTTGCCGGTGCCAGGTCCTCCAGTAATGACGGCAAGCTTGCGAGCAATCGCCAGGAAGGCGGCGAGTTTCTGGCGATTATGTTCTGCCTCACCAAAATGTTGTTCGAGTTTTTTAGCCAGAAGGTCTGCATCGGGAATTTCCAGCGCTACGTTCCTGGCGCTGATCAGCGCTGCCACTTCTGACTCGTAGTGATAAAACCGGTTCAGGTATAGCTTGTCGTGGCTCAGGACAAAGGGCTTTTCATCTTCGGGTCCGCCGACGGAGGCTTCTGAGCGAAGTTGTTGTTTGAGTGCGGGGTCTACGCGCGTCAGGTCCAGGCAGGAATGCTGGTTTACTGTGGCGGTAACCAGTTGCGCCATTAGCCTGCGGGCGCCGGGTTCAATCTGCCCGGTTTTACTACCGATCAGGCGTAGAAAATGTTGTTCGAATAATGCGCCGTGCAACTCAGCCACTGATTCCCCCCAATAACTCATCCAGCCTGGTCACAGTATCCAGGTCAGGTTTGGTAGAAAATATTCCCCGGGAATCCTGCGGGTTCATACCACGAAGGAAGAGGTAGTAGGCGCCTCCCATGTGCGTTTCATACCGGTAACCGGGCAGTTTCTGTTTCAGCATTCGGTGTACTGCCACGGTGTAAATCAGGTATTGCAGATGGTACTGGTGGCTTTGCATGGCATGGGCAATGGATTCATCATTGTAATCCGCGAGGGAATTACCCAAAAAGTTCGATTTGTAGTCCGCGATGTAGTATTTACCATCCCGCCGAAACAGGAGGTCGATCAGTCCGGTCATCTGCCCCTGCAGCAAAAGCGCTTTGTTGGCGGTGCCTTCCAGATACCCCCGTTCGGTCAGGAACTGCACCAGGTTTGTCGATGTTGCTAGGGGAAAGTGGAATTCCATTTCATCCAGCCGATCCGTTAACCCGATATCCTTTAAGGAAAACTGGCCGAGTGGCGCTTTTAAGATATCCTGGACCCATTGCTGAAGAACAGGTAGCCATTCATCATCCAGGCCAAGCCTCCTGAGCGTGCGGTCGCACAGGGCTGAGTAGTCGTCAGTCTGAAAATCTAGATCTTCCATCAGGCTGTGCAGAATGACGCCGACCCTGGCCCCTCGTGGAAAGCTATGTCGGCTTAACAGGTTCTGAATGTTAGGAGACTCTTGATTCGTGTCATCATCTGCGTATCCCGTAACCATGACAGGCTCGTGGACGGTTAACCTGGCCGCGACCCCGGTGTAGCTGTGGACTCGCCAATAGTCATTAACGGTGGGTTTTTCGGCCGGCGCGTTTAGTCGATCGGGCAAGTTGCTATCGTTGAATATTGTGTTAGCTATGTTGTCTGTCGCAACGATCTCGAAGAGCTCTTCGGGCAAAACACCCTGTACGTGAGGCAGCAGTGATTGGTCTTTTTTGAGGGCCTCAATGCCGAGCAGTTGGCTGATGGCGGAACTGGCAAACGATTTCAGTTTCGGTAGGCCGAGATAGCATCGGTACTTTGCCCTAGTCATCGCAACGTAAAGCAGGCGCATGTCTTCTGCATGCTCTTCCCCGACGCTCAGGCTCCGGTGGTGTTTGTCATCACCCAGCTCCACCCCGGCGATATATCTGTCCTCCTGCTCGATATGGAACAGTGCAGGGTCTGCGTTATTCTTGTTACCTTTGGAAAAGACCGGGATGGGAATCATGACAATTTCGTATTCAAGTCCTTTGGCGGCGTGCATTGTCACGATCTTGACGAGGTTTTCATCACTTTCCAGCCGAAGCTGTCGGTCTTCGGCAGATACGGTGGCGGTATCCCCCTGTTCGTGGCTGAACCATTTAATCAGCTGATACATCCCTTTGATGCTGCCTGATTGTTTTTGGAGAATTTCTATCAGGTGACGCAGGTTGGTTATTTGTCTTTCACCGTTCGGGAGTTGTAACCACCTTTGGGCCAACTGACGTCGCTCCATCAACGTGTTTAGCATTAGCGCGATATTCTGCTCGAGCCACATTTCACGATAGGAACGAAATTCTGCGAGCACAGCCTGCTGCGCTTGAATGTCATGATTCAGGCGGTCGATATCAGTTGCCGTTGTCTGCATGAGGCGCGTTGCAAGTGCCGCCCTGATTGCCCGGTCGTTTGCCGGTTCGAGTATCGCTTCCAGGATCAGCTTAAGGTCAGCGGCGGTATCCTGGAGGAAGACACTGTCTTGCGTGAGGTACACACTTTGTACACCCCGAGAAGACAGCGCTCGCTGGGCTGCGACAGCGTCGGCGCGCCTTCGAACAAGAAACGCTATTTGGCCCGCGCTGACTGATTTTCCATCCAGGCAGGCCTGACTGTCGGGATTGATCAGGTCAACGGTTTGTTCCGCCGCATAATTCATCGCCCGTTCTGTTAGCTCCGCTACGCCAGCGAAACTGTCAGGGTCTTCGATCACAAAGAATTGGTAAGGGGGACATTCGACGCCGGCGACCAGCATCTTCATTTCAGCATGTGTGGGGGCGGGCTTTACCGGTACGAAAGGCATATCCGCATCGTTACCAAAAACATTACCTTTCTCGAAAAGGATGTTCGTTGCTTTAATGAGTGCCGGTGAAGAACGCCAGTTCACATCAAGGTTGTGCAACCTGTTCGATAATCGACGGGTGTTGATATAGGTGTAAACGTCTGCACCACGAAAGCTATAGATGGCCTGTTTGGGATCGCCAATCGTCAGTAGCGAATGTCCGTTGTTACTGCCCTGGTAAACGCGCGAGAAAATGTTGTTCTGGATATTGTCGGTATCCTGGAACTCATCGATCATAGCGACGGGCCAACGGTTAGCCATCGAGTCCGGCAGTGACGATCCAGACCTGTTTACTGCTGCCGCAAGGGAAGTCAGCAAATCGTCGACGGTCATCTTGTTCCAGGTGTCTTTGTGCTGCTGCATCAGGCTGGAGACGTTGGCGTATACCTGATGCCAGAGGTTGATTTTGGCTGTATCGATACTGGTATGCACCTCGGTGATCAGTTCAAGGGCGGGGTGTATCGGTAAATCGCCACCTTTTTTCACCGCCCCGGCCAGGGACTCAGCGGAATAGATTTTCCAGAGCTCATTGTCCAACTCGATTCCAGGCGAGGCACAAAATTCGGTCATCTGTTCAAGCCTTTTATACGGCTTCGAATTTTTCTTGAGATCACCGTTAAGCAGTGATTGCTCCAGTTCGCCGTCTCTCCAAAGGGTTTTAGCCTCGCGTGCTTTGAGCACCAGTGTATCGGCGTCTTCCGCGGTCTGAGCAGGAAAGATCTGTAGCTCGCCTCGAAACAGGAAGGGTGACAGTTTTCTTGCCAGCATTGCAGGGTTTGGCCAAAGTGTTAACGCCAGTTGGCGGATATCTCCCTGTAGTGGCATGATCAAAGTGCGATAGCAGTCCTCTGCGGCAAGCTTCAGTAGGTGGTCCCGTTCCGCATTCTGTTCCTGATCGAACAGCGTGCCTGTCTCAAACGTTTGCTCGCCAAGAACTCTTGCGCAGAAACCGTGAATGGTGAAGATGCTCGCTTCGTCGATCAACTGGCTTGCTGCGGTCAATAATTTCAGGTCCGTTGACGAGTCACTTGAGGCCTCCAGTAATTGTCCGAGAAAATCATCGCCGTTATGATCTTTGGTTCTAAAAACGCGCCGTGCTTCTTCAATTCGTTTTGCGATCCGGTGTTTAAGCTCGCTGGTGGCGGCAATAGTAAATGTCAGGATGAGAATTTCGTTGATTGCCAGTGGTCGTTGCCATGGTGAGTTGCGACCGAGTAATAGCCTGAGGCACAGGTTAGTGATTGTGTAGGTCTTACCCGTGCCAGCGCTTGCTTCGATCAGCTGGCCGTGGTCCAACGGCATGGTCATCGGGTTAAAAGAGGTGTCTGTACTAGTCATCAACCTTCACCTCCAAAATGGGTTGCCAGATTGATGGCGCGTCAGTGATGAACCGGTCGTGAAATGCCTCAGGTAACTGGAACAGTCTTGCCCAGTAACGGTCTTTGCCCTCGGAGCCCGGTTGATCCCGTTCCCAGTCCTGGCGGGCTTTTAGAATCGAGCTGTCTACCGATAAGCCTTTAAGCTGACTAGCGGTAAAAGCTTTGCAGGCCTCGGGTGGCAAAAGCAAGGGGGCAGCGATGCCCTCGTCGTACAGCACCAGTAAGTTGCACAGAATTGCTTCTGCTGTCGCCGAATCAACTGGCCCTAGCCGGCTGATTTTCGCGTCATCTTTGTCTCCTTGATAAACAAAAACTGTTGAGGTGTCTGGCCTGGCAATGTTTGCCGCTAGATGTTGAACCCAGGTATCCAGCAGCTGTCCCGCGCGGAGTTTTCCCGCGCGGTAGCTGACAAGGCTGTCTCCGTAGAGGTTATCAAGCTCAACTTGAAGTGAGCGTCCTGCAATCTTAATGTCGGTTTTCATGAACGATCTTGGAACAATAAGGTAATCTGCCGCTCGTGCTTGGATGGTCTGCGCCCTGGTGAGTTCGCGTTCCAGGTGTTGTTGGCCGATATTACCCGGAAGTATGGTGCCAGACAGTGACACCTGTCGTTTGAATTGCTCAAGGTCCTGGCCGTTCATTAAAATTTCCAACGCTTTATCGGCCAGATGGAACCGTTCGAGTGAGTCCAGTTCGAACGATTCAATGTCTTTCAGTTCGGCTTCATCGACATCAAGGTAGACCCCCAGTCTTTGCTGCAGAAAGTACTTTCCGGGATGTCGCAGGAAACTGGAAAGTTGCGCAATTCCGGTGCAGGTCAATGATTCCTCCGGTGCTAGCGGGGTCTCTATGAAGGCAGGTGTATCTTTGTTGGCACACAGTGCCTCGTGCCACAGGGTAGAGAACGACTGCAGATCATCCCCTTGATAGTACCGTCTGCTAAATGGTTGCAGAGCATGGGTGATGGAATAGTCCTCCCCGAATACTGCTTTCAGGTAATGCTGCCATTCGCCAACGACGACAGAAGGGGGGCGATCCTTGTTGTCTCGAACGCCTTTGCCCACGAAGCTGACATAGAATATTTCACCTGCAGACAGTAATGCTTCAAGGAACAGATACCGGTCATCTAATTTTTTTGATCGGTCGCCTTTCCTGGCTGCTGAGCTGGCTAACAGGTCGAAAGAGTGTGGCCGGACGTCACGGGGATAGTCACCGTCATTCATGCCCATCAGAGCAATCATACGAAACGGTATGCTTCTCATGGGTACGAGTGTCGCGAAGGTAATACCGCCGGAGATAAAGCCTGCTGTCGAATCCTGGTTGGAGAGTGCCTGGTTGATTGAATAAGCCATCATCTGGCGAGAAGCGTTGTCCTCGTAGCGACCCGAACTGGCATCGAGGCTTATGTCGTCGATGACCTTGAGTAACTGGTTGACTTCAAGCACCTCATCGCCCTGTGGGGCGTAAAATGTCGAGATCATTCCTGTCACCAGGTTTTGCCATGCATCGACCGATCTAGGTTCCTCAAGTTCTGTTCTAAGCTCCTCCAGTAAGTCTATGAAATAACAAAGCTTGCCAAGAAGGCCAGTGTCCCCGGGGGTGATCTCAAAGGGCAGAATGCTATTCCAGCTACCTTGATCGGGTGACATGGCGAAACCCAGTAAAAGGCGGTTTAGACCGAACTTCCAGCTGTTTTGGTCTTCGGGTGGTAGGTTCCAATAGGTCTGTTTGTCCTTGCCGCTCAATTCCCACCGGATACCGGATTCCTCTACCCAGTAGGAAATGGTCTCGAGATTTTCCTCAGTAAGTTCGAAGTGTCTCATGATAGCGGGAACTTCCAGCAGGCCCATGATCTCGGGACCCGACAGCCTGAGTTCAGGCAGCTTAAGCAGCGTCATGAAACTACTTAACAGGGTGCTGTTTTCAACGGAACTTCGGTCAGCAATTCTGTAGGCCAGGCTGCCGGAAAACACTGACTGAATGAATGGCGCGTACTCGGTTACGTCCGGCATCATCACCAGGATATCGTTAAGCCTGAGTGCGGGAGACTGTTTTATGGCATGCAATATCTGGTCGTGCAGCACTTCAACTTCCCGAAGTCTGCTGTGACAGATGTGGGTCTGGATGGAAGAGTCCTTGAACTGTCGCGGGATTGGTTGGCATTCAGCGCCAAACTCACCGCCGAAGGTCAGGTTGAGGATGTCGTTCTTAACGACGTCCAGTGCGGTGGATTCTTTAAGATCGAGGAAAAGCTCCTCCGAATGCACCTGGTTGGATTCGGTTAGCAGTTCAAGATACTCCCGTCCCTGTTTGCCCAGTGATGACAGTAGTGGATTGCCAACTTCGAGGTAGTCCTCATCAGTGAGGGGACCGGTGAGTGGTTCATCCGTCGACAATAGGCGGC
>Ga0206679_10002618_pt1 | contig 14190 bp, 12 predicted proteins | sample M110012015metaG_FD_155464 | JGI IMG/M metagenome (GOLD analysis project Ga0206679, IMG submission 155464) | Ammonia-oxidizing marine archaeal communities from Monterey Bay, California, United States - M1 100m 12015 | ecosystem: Environmental > Aquatic > Marine > Intertidal zone | place: USA... | reverse complement strand
CTTCAGGTATTTCTGAGTACAATAGTCAAATTCAAGAGGGAGTAAAAAATATGAATGCAATGAATTCATTATATGAATTGCAATTGCAAGCTTCTAACCAGCAGATGGAAGCAACTACATTATTCTTACAAAACTTGCAATCTTCTGTTGAAGATTCTAAGAAATTCCAACAGCAAGTAAGTAGTTTGGCTGAAAACTTAGAACAATTGAATAAAGTATATGGAAACATGCTAACAGCAATGAATCCAAATAAATAATCATCTTTTTGAACTTAAATTAAACGAATAGAATATGGCTGGAGGTAAATTATCACCAAGACAGAAGATGATTAACATGATGTATTTAGTGCTTACAGCATTACTTGCATTGAATGTATCGAAAGAGGTTTTGAACTCTTTCTTTGAGGTGAATAAGGGGATTGAAAGAACTACTACAAATTTTAATGCAAAAAATGGAGATACTTATGCTGCATTTACTGCTGCTGCTGAATTAAATCCTGTTAAGGCAGGACCGTTTAGAGATCAAGCTCTACAGGTTAAGAAAAAAGCAGATAATTTAGTGAATTTCATCCAAGAGATGAAATATGACTTAGTGTTAAGGGTAGATAACAAAGTTTGTCTTGGTAAGTATGAAGATGAAAATGGAGATGAAATTGAAGCTAATCAGTTTGAAGTTCCTTTTGCTGATTTAAATGCTGAACAACAACATAGAGCTATCGGGAATCTGAATAATAAAGATGATAGAGATGCTTCAGGAGATCTGTTTATTAAAACTAAAAAGGCAGCAGATTTAAAAAATAATATTGTTGAATATAGAGATTTCTTAATTACTATTGCTGGAGACAATGAAGCATTAGCTGAGAATATTTCTTCTACTTGCTCAACAGATGGTAAAAAAGGAAAAAAAGGAGTTGGAGGTATAAGTTGGGAGGAATATAATTTTCATGATATGCCTTCAGTTGGTGCTTTAACTTTACTATCTAAAATGCAATCGGATGTAAGAAATACTGAAGCAGATATCATTAATATGTTGAGAGAAAATATTGATGCAGGATCTTTAAAATTTACTTCTGCTGAAGGGATTCAAATTCCAAATTCTAATTTTGTTTTAAAGGGAGATTCTTTTAGAGCTCAAATATTTATTGCAGCAAAAGATACTACACAAGACCCAATGATTTATGTTGGAGAATACGATTCATTAGGAGGAGGGAAGTATGAGATGATTGGTGACTATGAAACAGTAAAAGTAGTAAATGGTAAAGGAATGTTTGCAAGGCGTGCTACCTCTGAGGGTAATCAAAAGTGGGGAGGATTAATTGCCATGAAAACTGATAATGGTACAAAAATGTATCCTTTTAGTGGAAGTTACTTAGTAGCGGCTAAAACTGCTGTCGTATCTCCTACTAATATGAATATTCTATATTTAGAGGTTGATAACCCACTTAAGATTTCTGTGCCAGGATATACAGCTGGAGAAATCTCGGCAGTTATTAATAACGGAAAAGTTTCAGCAGTTAAAAAGTCATTAGGAGAATATTCTGCTCGTCCTTCTAAAAAAGGAAAAGCAATGGTTTCTTTGTTTGCTGAAGTTGAAGGGAAACGTACTAAGATGGGTCAAATGGAATTCAGAGTTAAAGAAGTTCCCCCACCGAAAGCAAAAGTTCAATTTGCTTTAGATGTAAATGGTACTTTAGTAATTGATAAAATGAAGATGGTAAATGCAGGTGGTTTAGGTGCTGAATTGAAAGATTTTGACTTTAAAGGTGTTCGATATGTAATTACTTCTTACCGACTATCAGGAGTGTATAAAGGAGAGCAGATGAAGGAAGATGCAAAAGGACCAAAATTTAGTGATAAGATGATTAATATCATTAAAAATACTAAGGCAGGAAATGCAATAACGATTTCTAATATTAAAGCAAAAAGGGTAGATGCAAAAAATACTGCTGTTCGTCCTTTGGATCCTTTAGTAATAGAAATAAAATAACATAAAATTATGAAAAAATTAATCTTATTATTAGTAATGACTACTCTTTGTTTAGTAGGAGTAAATGCGCAAGATGTATTGACTACAGAAGAAATGAATTCTGTATACAAAAAAGAAAAACATCATAATAAACGAGTGCAGCAATATGCTCCTTTGCGTCAAGCAGATGTAATGTGGTCGCGTAAAATCTGGAGAGAAATTGATTTACGTCAGAAAATCAACCATCCTTTTTACTACCCTGAAAATGATGGGGTGGCGCATACTATTCAAGATAGAAAGAGTTTGATTGATGTGATTTACTCTGCAATACAGGAGGGAAGCATCACTGCTTATGGTAATGCCGCTATGGATGATGAATTCAGAGAAGAAATGTCTCAAGATGATATTAAAAAAATTGGAGGAGCTAAAGAGAGTTTAATTACAGTAACTGATTGGGATGCTGTAGCGGAAGGTGTTGCTCCTGAGGATGCTCAAATTACTAAACTTGATAAAAAGGAATTTGATAGAAATTCTGTTAAAAAATGGAGATTGAAAGAAGAGTGGTTTTTTGATAAGCAAAGATCAGTAATGGATGTGCGTATTATCGGAATGGCTCCTTTGCAAGAGGATAGAGATGAAGTAAATGGACAATTGTTAGGTACATTTTCTCCTTTATTTTGGGTGCATTTTCCAGAAGCAAGAGAAATTTTGATTAATGCAGAAGTATTTAATTTAGTAAAGAATAATGCTGAAAGAAGAACCTATGATGATATTTTCTGGAAAAGAATGTTTGGAAGTACTATCGTAAAAGAATCTAGTGTTATGGATAGAAAAATTAATGAGTACATGGTAGGGCTTGATGCTTTATTAGAAGCAGAACGTATTAAAACAGAAATCTTTAATATTGAACATGATCTTTGGGAGTACTAATCTCAATGAATAATATAAAACTAAAAGCCCCTTTGGGGCTTTTTTAATTTGGAAAAAGAATATAAAATAGCGATTATTGGTTTGGGGTATGTAGGCTTGCCTTTGGCTTTGGCCTTTGCTAAACATTATAAGGTTGTTGGCTATGATGTTAATGCAGAGCGAGTAGGACAGCTGAATAAAGGTGTAGATGCTAATTTAGATGTTGAAGTAGAAGTCAATTCAAATTTGATATTTAGTAATAATGAAAATGATTTAAAAAAGTCTAATATTTATATCATTACTGTTCCTACTCCTGTTGATAAAGATAATGTCCCTGATTTAACTTTTTTAAAATCTGCTTCTGAGCTTGTAGCAAATTCTTTGCAAAAAGGGGATATTGTTATTTATGAATCGACTGTTTACCCTGGAGTAACTGAAGATATTTGCGTGCCAATTCTTGCTAAAATTTCCGGACTTTCCTATAATCATGAATTCTATTGTGGCTATAGCCCTGAACGAATAAGCCCAGGGGCTGAAAAATATACTCTAGAGAATGTTGTTAAGGTTACAAGTGGGTCTACATCAAAAGTGGCTGATCTAGTGGATGATTTGTACAAAAAAATTATAAAAGTTGGAACTTATAAAGCCCTTTCAATTAAGGTTGCGGAGGCTGCAAAAGTGATTGAAAACACGCAAAGGGATGTTAATATTGCTTTGATGAATGAGTTGGCAATGATGTTTGATAAGATGGACATCAATACCTCTGAGGTGTTAAGTGCTGCCAGATCAAAGTGGAATTTTTTAGATTTTAAACCAGGATTAGTTGGTGGACATTGTATAGGGGTTGATCCTTATTATTTGTTGCATAAATCAGAAGAGATGGGATATAAGCCAACCTTGTTGCACTCGTCAAGAACAATAAATAATAGTGTAGCATCATTTATAGTTGATAAAACGATTAAATTAATGATTAATGCTGATAAAACAATTAAAGGTGCTTCAGTATTGATACTAGGCTATACTTTTAAAGAAAACTGTGCAGATACACGTAATACAAAGGTAAAGGATATTGTTGAGGGGTTAGCAAGTTTTTCTTGTGAGGTTTCTGTTTTTGACCCTTATATTTCAGTTGATTTTGGTAGTAATTTTATTGATAATCCATTTGCAGATAAGAAGAGTTATGATGCCATTATTGTAGCTGTTTCGCATGATGAATTGGTAAAATATACTACTACTGATTTTAAGCCGTTATCCAAAGGAAAATTGGTACTTTTGGACATTAAAGGGATTTATAATGAATCCTCTTGGAAATTTTAAAACTGTAAAGAAATGAAAGAAGAGTTAAGCTTAAGAGAATTAGTCGTTGAGGTAATTTTATTTTTAATAAAATATAAATTTCTCATTTGTGTAATTACTTTATTAGTTGCAATTGTTACTTATACAGATTCAGCCTTAGAAGATAAATATTATTCAACTACTGCTATTGCTTCATCTGGTATTGTTGATTTTGAAAGGGACAATAATAAATCCTCTATTACTACTCAAAGTACTGCAATTAATATGATTAATAATTTACAATTAGATATTCAAAAAGAAGATTTTAGTGTTGTAGGAAAAAAACTTGGAGTGTCTAATGGTATTGCTGCTGGAATTATTAATATTTCAGCCAATCAATTGTCTGTAGGGGATAAGAAGGAAGAGAAAAAATATGTTTCAAAATTTACTATTGATTTAAAAATTAGAAATAAGGATGTTATTGCTGATATTGAAAATGGACTACTTTATTATTTCAATACAAATAAATATGTTAAAGAGTATTATGAGTTATTTTTAATCTCAAATGATCTTGAGATTCAGGAGATAGATAATGAAGTTACTTTGTTGAGGGAATTAAGGAGTTCAACTTTAAGTATTGATATGAGTACAACTAATATTGGGTCGGCAATACAAAATAAAAAGGTTAATAATGCAATAATTGAGTTAATTCAATTAAAATCAGTGAAATTAATGAATCAAGAATTATTAAAACCACTAGTTTTTGTACAAGGATTTTCTATTTCATCATTTGGGAATAGAGATTTTGTTAAAGTATGGAAGTCCACCTTTTTTGGCTTTATCTTTTCCATTATTATTGCTTTATTTATTAATGTATATAAAAATCATAATAGTTAATGAAGGTTGGAGTTATAGGTTCAGGATATGTAGGTTTAGTTGCTGCTGCTTGTTTTGCAGAGATGGGAAATAATGTTATTTGTGTTGATATTGATCATAAAAAGATTGCAAAATTAAAGGAAGGTATTATTCCTATTTATGAACCAGGGTTAGAGATTCTAGTATCAGAGAATTTTAGTAAAGGAACATTATCTTTCTCAATTGATATTAAAGAAGCGTTATCTGTGGTGGATGTTGTATTTATTGCTGTAGGAACTCCTATGGGAGCTGATGGGTCAGCTGATTTAAAATATGTACTTCAAGTTGCGAAATCTATTGGGAAGCACATGATTCATCCTATTGTGGTAGTTGATAAGTCTACTGTTCCAATTGGTACGGCTGATAAAGTAAAGTCAACAATTCAACAAGCTTTGACTGATAGAGGTGAGAAAATAGGGTTTAATGTAGTTTCTAATCCTGAATTTTTAAAGGAAGGAGCTGCAATTAAAGATTTTATGCACCCTGATAGGGTAGTTGTAGGTGCTGATGATAAGAATGCAATGGAGTTAATGCGAAATTTATATGCGCCATTTACAGTTACTAATGACAGATTTATCGGTATGGATATTCGTTCAGCTGAAATGACTAAGTATGCTGCTAATGCTATGTTGGCAACAAAAATATCTTTTATTAATGAAATTGCCAATATTTGTGAACGTGTAGGAGCTGATGTAAATCAGGTTCGTACAGGGATTGGTAGTGATAAAAGAATTGGATATCAGTTTATCTATCCTGGATGTGGTTATGGTGGAAGTTGTTTTCCTAAGGATGTTCAGGCTTTAATTAATATTGCTAATAAACATGGATATAACCCTCAGTTAATTACTTCAGTTGAAGGCGTGAATAAAGCTCAAAAAGAAGTATTGTTTGCAAAACTATCAAATCAGTTAGGAGAGGATTTAAAAGGAAAGAAAATTGCTGTTTGGGGGCTTTCTTTTAAACCAGAAACGGATGATATGCGTGAGGCTCCGTCAATAAAATTAATTCAATCTATTATTAATGCTGGTGGAAGTGTGAATGCTTACGATCCAAAGGCCATTCATGAAGCAAAGTTTTATTTGCAAGGTTTGGAAGTAAATTATTGTTCTGATAAGTATATTGCATTAGAAGCAGCTGATGCTTTAGTTTTAGTAACAGAATGGAAAGAATTTAGAAGTCCTGATTTTGATTTAATAAAAGAGAAAATGAAAGGTAATCTTTTTATAGATGGAAGAAACCAGTTTAGAACTCATTTTATTGAAGAGAAGGGCTTTAAATATCTTCAGATTGGGGTAAAAGATTAATTTTATGATTAAGAAAAGCGTATTAGTATCAAAATCAGTTATTGATTTCTTGTATATGTTTTTTTCCAATATTATTAAGAAAGGGTTTGGACTTTTAAGGGAGGTGATATTAGCATATCTATTTGGTTCTTCTATTGTGTATGCAAATTTTATTCTCCTTAGGACTATTACCCAACTTTTGTCACAATTTACTGATGGCAATGCCTTGCAGGCGAATTTGCTGCCTAAATTTTCAAAAATTTATTCAGAATACAGTGAAGTATCTTTACAGCAAGTGTTTTCATTTTCTAAGAAGACTATGTATTTGTTATTTTTCGTAAGTTTTCTATCTCAAATTCCAGTATTGTATTATATTAATCCAGAGAAATTAACCTTTTTTATATGTATTAGTATTTTATTAAGTGTTATAGTCTCTTTGAGTTTTTTTAGTTCTGTATTTCTTGTTATAATGCAAGCTAAGGGTTTGTTTAAATTACATTCTATTGCAACAACATTTGAGATTTTTATTTCTACTTTTATTTTGTATCCAATTTCTTTATTTTCTGGAGTGATAGGTATTGCAATAAGTAGAATAATAGGGATGTATAGTTTGATAGCTATATACCTTAAACCACTGTTGAAGGAAAGAGAAGGGCACAATGCTATTATGTCTGCTAAAGACCTTAACCTCTCAATTTTATTGTTAGGTAATTTTGTGAATATTATAATTCTATCATCTAGATTTGTTTCAGGTTTAGATGCTGGGAATAATATTACATTTTTTAATTATTCTATTGTCTTACTAAATGTATTGATAACTGCAGTAGTGTTAAATATTAATACAATAGTATTAAGGAAGCTTTCTATTACTAAGAATAGGTTGTTGATACTATTCTCAGTAGGAATATCTCTTCTTCTGGGATTAGGGATGGTGTTTTGTGTTAATACTTTTGGGTATGAAATTATAGCTTTAATTTTTCAAAGAGGTGCGTTTACTATGGAGGATACCTTACAAACATTTAATTATGCTAAAGATTTAAGCTGGAGTTTTGTGTTAATTTCTATATCATCTTCCTTATTTCAACCTTACTTTTCTTTAGATCAGAATCTTATTAGGAATAGTAGCAAGGTAATGGCTATGGTTTTTATTATAGCCTTACTTTTTGTTATAACTATAATTGTTTCCTGTAATTTTCCTGCAAAACAGAATTCATTAATTATGATATATTCTATGTCGTCCTTAAGTGTATTGCTAGCAATTACATCTATTTTTAAATATAAAAAATATTCTTAATAATGCCAACAGAATTATTTGCATATCAAATTCTTTTCCTTTTAGGCATAGGTACTATTTTATTAGAAAATAGATATGTACTAAGGTATATCTATTACCCTGCTCTTTTCTTATTTATGGTTGTTGTTAGGTTGTATGCTTTTGTGTACTCAGGGTTTGAAGCAGATATTCATACTTATGCATTAGAGATGAATACAGACTCATTAGACTTCTATTATCTTAGAGAGTTTGTTTTCTGGTTAGGAATAAGAGTATTGTATTATTTTACTGAATCTGAGTTTATTACATTTATTTTGCTTGATGCTTTTTGGATTTATTTAATTTTTTGTGTATCTAAATATGATAAAATAAATAATCTTAGTAGAGGTTTGGTTGTAGTATTGGCTACTAGTTTTCCTTTTTTATTTGGTTATGAGAATATATATCGTCAGTTTTATGCCTCAATTGTATTATTGTATGCTTATGCTTTAGTAAATATTAATTATAAAAAGTCTATTTTTATATTTCTTATAACTATTTTTATTCATAATGTATCCCTTTTATTTCTTCCTATTTTTATTCTTAAAAGATTTTTTAAGTTTAATATAAAGGAGAGATTTGTTATTGCTTCTTTTGTTTCCTGCTTCTATATACTTATGCTAGGATATATGGCTCAATATAAATCAGCAATGTCCACAGGAGTTGATATGAGTGTATTGTATTTGCTTTTATTTTGTGCATTTTTTCTGCTGTTAGTTTTTAGTTTTAAAGAAAATGTATTACTATTGCTAGAAAAGGTGCCGTCATTATTCTTTAGTATGATTATTATGCTTGGCTTATTGGATATTAATTTTGATATAATTGCAGAACGAATGGGGATGATGTTTATCATTTTCTTAATTTATGATTTATATAAATATTCAAATTCTATTGAAAATATGGTAAATAGGAAATTATTGAGATTGTTTCTGCTATTAACCTTTACTTTGCCGGTATTTTATTTTGCATCATCTTTAAAATTTTTAAATTAAAAAATGGAGAATTGGAGAAAATATAATGGAACTATTATTCCAAAATCACCCCCTCATATCTTTGTATTAGAAACAGGTAAGGAAATTAAGCTATTGATTAAGAATCAGTCTGCTTTTTTTGCTAGGTGGGTAAGTAATTTTGATATTTCTGAGAAAACAGATTTCTGGTATATTATTAATGATACTCCTATGGTTATTCTTGATTATACTTCTAAAGTAAGAAATGAGATAAGAAAAGGTTTGAAAGAATTTAGTGTAGAGTTAATTACCCGGGATTATTTATTAAATTATGGGTACGAGATATATGATGCAGCTTTTAATGGCTATAAAACTGATTTAACACCTAAGACTAAAGATGAATTTGAAAAAGAGTTATTGTCAGCAAGAGGAGAATGGGAATATTGGGGTGTAATTAAAGAAGGTGTTATGGTTGCCTATTGTAAAACAAAAATATCTGAAGACTGTTGTGAATATTCTTCTATAAAATTACATCCAAAATTTTTAAGACTACACCCTAGTGCAGCTTTAATTTACACTATGAATCAATCTTATTTAAATGATAGGGGTTTTAAGTATATTAATAATGGATCTAGAAGCCTTCATCATGTAACTAATTTTTCTTCCTTTTTAATCAAAAAATTTAAATTTAGAAAAGCTTATTGTCATCTCCACATCATATACTCTCCTTGGGTTTCTACTATTTTAAAAATTAGTTATCCATTTAGGTTTCTCTTAAAATATTTTAATAATAAGTTTGTCAATAAAATAAAGGTGCTAATTAAACATGAAGAGATAAGAAGGTCGTTTTTATAAATTAAATTTATGAGTAAGAAATTAGTTTCGATTTTGATGAGTGTGTATGATGGTGATAACCCTTTATTTTTGAGGGAATCTATCGAGTCTATTGTGAGTCAATCGTATGATAATATTGAAATTATTTTAGTTGGAGATGGCCTTACTAAACCTGATCTAATAGATGAAATAAAAAAGTTGCAGCAAGAATTTTCTACTACCTTAAAGTACTTTTCACAAGACGTAAATAAAGGGCTTGCTGTTTGTATGAATGAAGCTATTGCTCTTGCAAAAGGAGATTTTATGGCGAGAATGGATGCGGATGATATTATGCACTCTAAAAGGATTGAAAAGCAACTTTCATATTTGAATAAGTACAAGGAGATGGACATTGTTGGTTCATGGGTTATTGAATTTAATATAGACTCAGGTGCTGAAAAATTAGTAAGTTTTCCATTGACACATGAGGGGATGTTAAAATCTTTTGGAAAAAGAAATCCAGTAGCACATCCTTCTGTTCTTATGAGAAAAGAGTTCTTTGAAAAGGCAGGTGCTTATCCTATAAATACCAAAACGGATGAGGATACTATGCTTTGGTTAAATGCTTTTTTAGGGGGTTGTAAATTTGCTAATATTGAGGAACCATTAACAAATATGAGGGTGTCTGATAGTTTTTATGAAAGGAGGGCAGGTTTTCCCAAAGCATATTCGGATCTCAAAAATAGATTAAAGATTATAAATTACTTGAATTTAAGCGGATTAAATTATTTATTTGCTTTTGCAAGATTTGTTATTCAAATCATCCCATCTTCAACTTTTACAAAATTTATGTATAAAAATTTAAGATGATAAAAAGAATATTTGATTTTAGTTGTTCGCTTTTTGGGTTACTTTTTTTTAGTCCAGCATTACTTATTTTTGCAATATTAATTAAATTAACTTCAAAAGGGCCTATATTGTTCATTCAAGAGAGAGTGGGAAGGAATGGCATTCTTTTTAGGATGTTTAAATTTAGGAGCATGCTTATTACCCAAGATTCTTCTTCTACAGTATCCGTAAAAGGAGATGTTAGAATTACAAAACTAGGAGTTATACTGAGAAGGTATAAAATTGATGAACTCCCTGAGCTTTTAAATGTACTATTAGGAGATATGAGTTTAGTTGGTCCAAGGCCAGATGTGCCTGGGTATGCAGATCAATTAGAAGGAGAGCAAAGAAAAATATTATTTCTTAGGCCTGGAATTACAGGTTTAGCAAGTTTGAAATTTGCTAATGAAGAAGTGATTTTAGCTGAACAAGAGAATCCAGTTAAATACAATAATGATGTAATATATCCTGAAAAGGTTAGGCTTAACCTAGATTATTACTATAATAATAGCCTTTGGGTTGACATTAAGATTATCTTTGCCACTATATTTAGAACATCTTATTAAAGTGAATAATAAAAATAAAATATGGCTATCATCCCCCCATATGGGTGGTAATGAATGGCAATATGTTAAAGAAGCATTTGATACAAACTGGATTGCTCCTGTTGGACCACATATTCAAAAATTTGAGGAAAATCTTTCGGATTTATCTAATGACTATAGTGTTGCAGCTTTAAGTAGTGGTACAGCTGCTATTCATTTGGCCCTAATTTTGGCAGGAGTTTTAGAAGGGGATGATGTATTATGTTCCTCCTTTACATTTTCAGCATCAGCTAATCCTATTAAATATCTTGGGGCTAACCCTGTATTTATTGATAGTGAGATAGAGAGTTGGAACATGTGTCCGGAACTGTTAGAACAAGCAATTATAGATTATATTGCTTTAGGTAAAAAACCAAAAGCTATTATTATAGTTCACCTTTATGGAATGCCTGCTAAGATGACTGATATTCAACAGCTTTCAATCAAGCATGATATTCCTTTGATAGAAGATGCTGCTGAAGCATTAGGTTCTACTTATAGAGATCAGCCACTGGGAACTTTTGGGTTATTTGGAATTTATTCTTTTAATGGAAATAAAATTATTACTACTTCAGGGGGAGGAGCTTTAGTAAGTAAAGATGATAAATTGATAGAAGAAGCTAAATTCTTAGCAACTCAAGCTAGAGATGAGAAACCTCATTATGAGCATTCAAAGGTTGGTTATAATTACAGAATGAGTAATGTTTGCGCAGGAATAGGTATCGGTCAGTTAGAGGTATTATCAGATAGAATAAATAGAAAAAGAGAGTTGTTTCAATACTATAAAAAATCTTTATCATCCATAGAAGAGATTACATTTTTAGAAGAGACTAGGGGTAGTTTTTCAAATTATTGGCTTACAACTATTCTTTTATCAGAAAACTCAACAATAGATAGAGAGCAATTGCGTTTACATCTGGAAGAAGATAATATTGAAGCGCGCCCTTTATGGAAACCAATGCATTTGCAGCCTGTATTTAGTGATTGCAGATATTATGCTAATGGAGTTTCAGAAGATTTGTTTAATAGAGGTTTGTGCTTGCCTTCAGGAACTAACATGACTAAAGAAGACTTAGAGCGAGTAGTAATAAAGATTAAGGACTTGTATGAAGCTTAGGCTGCAAAAACTTCAAAGGTTCTATAAGCAACTTATTATGCTTTGTGTTGATGTGCTAACATTGCTGGCCTCCTTATGGCTTTCTTTTGTTTTACGCTTAGGTGATTTTTTCCCTACGGACTATATTTTTGATTCTTGGTGGATATTTTTAGCCTTACCTATTGTTACTGTACCATTGTTTGTTAGGCTAGGACTGTATAGAGCGGTCTTGCAATATATAGGGATTAAGGTTATAACTACTACTTTTCAAGCAACTACAATTAGTTGTTTGATTATTGGTTTCTTTATGATGTTTTTTAGAGAGGATGACTTGCCAAGATCAGTATTACCAATATTTTGGTTTATAACAAATGTATTCATTATTACCTCAAGATTCTTACTTAAAGGCTATTTGTATTCTTGGGATAGTTTTGTGAATGCTAGAAAACAAACTGTGATTTATGGTGCAGGTAATGCTGGTGTTCAGTTGGTAGAGAGCCTTAAGAAAAGTGCTGTTTATGCACCAATTGCTTTTATTGATGATGATAAAGCAAAGCAAGGGACAATATTAAATTATGTTGAGGTATTTGCTTTTGATAAGATTGCGGAGTTAATAAAGAAGAAAGAGGCACAAGTTTTATTGTTTGCTGTGCCTTCAGCAACCCAAAAGCAAAGAACACAAATTCTGAAAAAATTGACTAAATTTCCTATTGAGGTTAAGGTTTTGCCGTCTATGGACAATGTAGTAAATGGAGTGATTTCTATAGATAATATTAGGCATGTTGAAGTTGGGGATATTTTAGGTAGAAGCTCAGTAAAACCAAAAAAGAAACTATTAACCAGAAATATTTTAAAAAAAAATATTTTAGTTACTGGGGCTGGAGGGAGTATTGGAGCTGAACTCTCTAGGCAAATAATGAAGTTGTCTCCTGATAAGATTGTTTTAATGGATAATTCTGAATTTAACTTATATAATATTCATTTAGAATTAAGTAATTTAGGATTAAATGTTGAAATAATACCATCTTTGTGTACGGTTACAAACTTCCATCAACTTTATAAGGTTATTGAAAAGCATAAAATCAATACAATTTATCATGCAGCAGCATATAAGCATGTTCCAATGGTAGAGATGAATATTGTTTCTGGCGCCTATAATAATATTGTAGGGACTTATAATGTTGCAAAAGCAGCTGACAAGCTAGGAGTGCAAAATATGGTTCTAGTCTCTACAGATAAGGCAGTAAGACCAACTAATATTATGGGGGCTACTAAAAGGATGTCTGAATTGATTTTACAGGGGTATTCGGAAAGTAGCACTACATGTTTTTCAATGGTGCGGTTTGGAAATGTTTTAGATTCAGCAGGCTCTGTTGTTCCACTTTTTAGAGGTCAGATAAAATCTGGAGGGCCTGTAACTGTTACCCATAGGAGTATTACAAGATACTTTATGACAATTCCTGAAGCGGTAGCATTAGTATTACAAGCAGGAGCAATGGCAAAAGGAGGGGATGTTTTTGTTTTAGATATGGGGGAGCCAATTAAAATTATTGACTTGGCTTATAAGATGATTCATCTTAGTGGTTTAACTCCTATTGATAACGAAAATCCTGATGGCGATATACGGATTGAATTTACAGGTTTGCGTCCTGGAGAAAAGCTATATGAAGAACTGCTTATTGGAAAAGATGTAATACAGTCAGAGCATCCTAGAATTATGCAGGCTAATGAGGGGAAACTTACTATGGATAAACTACTCTCTTGTATTGAAGTTATTAAAAATGCTAGAGAAGAGCAGGATGAGAAAATTGTTAAAGACCTCTTGTTGAAATATATTGATGGGTATACATCAAAAGTAGTTAAATCTGTTTAATTTTGTTGTATGAATATTTTAGTACTTGGGGCAGGAACTTTCGGAACTGCAATTGCAAATGAGCTTTCAGTAAACACAGAAAATAATGTATTATTGTTCTCCAGAAATCAATCAAAAGTTGATGAGATTAATAGCAATAACACGAATAAATCGTGTTTTCCAAACAAGCATTTAACTAAGTTTCTTTCTGCTACTTCAGATAAGAATGAAATCAAAAATGCAGACATTATTTTTATTGCATTGCCTTCTTCAGTAATTATTGAAAATTTACTTTCCCTTCAATCTTATTTTAAAGAGGATGTTTTATTGGTTAATTTATCGAAAGGC
>Ga0206679_10002616_pt1 | contig 14195 bp, 9 predicted proteins | sample M110012015metaG_FD_155464 | JGI IMG/M metagenome (GOLD analysis project Ga0206679, IMG submission 155464) | Ammonia-oxidizing marine archaeal communities from Monterey Bay, California, United States - M1 100m 12015 | ecosystem: Environmental > Aquatic > Marine > Intertidal zone | place: USA... | reverse complement strand
AGGGTTAATGGCTCTTGAGTGTCATGAGGATTTTACGGAAGAGGTAAAGGAGTTGATTGTGTCTGGTGATGGGTTTTCTAATATTGAAATAATAGTAGATATGCAAGGGAAAAATAGGCATGTAATAGCTGTGAAAAATGTCTAAAAACACATCAAAAGATATAAGGGAAAGAATAGAAGAGTTAAGGGCTGAGCTTCATGGCCACAATCACTTCTATTACAATTTAGCAAATCCTATTATTTCTGATAAACAGTTTGATGTGCTTATGAAAGAGCTTGAGAAACTCGAGCTGTCTCACCCAGAATTCGATGATGATTTGTCGCCCACAAAACGACCAGGCGGTGACCCTGTCGATGGGTTTAAAAAAGTGGAGCACTCAACCCCTATGTTATCCCTCTCCAACACATACGATCAGGATGAAGTGGAGCAATGGATGGCCAGAGTAGTTAAAGGCCTTGAGGGTGAGGAGGTTGTATATGTGATGGAGCTTAAATACGATGGAGTAGCGATAAGCTTGCAGTATGAAAATGGCAGGTTAATTAGGGCTTTAACTCGTGGAGATGGAGCAACAGGTGAAGATATAACAGCTAACGTAAAGACGATACGGACGATTCCATTGCTTTTGCAAGAAGGGGCTCCTAATAAGTTAGAGATACGGGGTGAGATATTTTATCCATTTGAGGCGTTTAATGAGCTGAACGAGTTAAGAGAAGAATCGGGAGAAACGCAGTTTGCAAACCCGCGTAATACAGCTGCTGGATCTTTGAAATTACAGGATAGCCGTGAGGTGGCCAAGCGGAAACTCGATTGTATGATGTATAACGTTTTAGCTAAAGGCGTGGCGTCAACTCACAGTGAGGCTGTATTGCAAGCAGGTTCTTGGGGTTTCAGGGTGCCACACAATTCTGAGAAGATGATTGCTACAAGTAGTGATGCTAAGGGTGTGATGGAGTTTATAAAGTTTTGGGATAAGTCAAGACGTGAATTGCCGTTTGCGATAGATGGTGTAGTGATCAAGGTAGATAGGTACGATCAACAAGAGCGCTTAGGTCTCACTTCGAAAAGCCCCCGTTGGGCTATTTCCTTCAAATTTGAGACTGAACGAGCGAGGACTAAGTTAATAAAGATAGCATATCAGGTGGGGCGCACTGGGGCGGTGACTCCAGTGGCGAATTTGGAGGCTGTACAATTAGGCGGTACTACCGTCAAGAAAGCCACTCTTCACAATGCAGACCAAATTTCTCGCCTCGGACTCACCCCCGGAGATTACGTGTACGTTGAAAGAGGCGGAGAGGTAATCCCAAAAATAGTAGGGGTAGATGAGAGCATGAGGGTTGTAGGAGATGATTTATTCAGTGACGCGCTAGATAGCTTTCCAACGAATTGTTTAGAGTGTGGGACTGAGCTTGTAAGAGAAGAGGGTGAGGCGGCACATTACTGCCCCAATGCGGAATCATGTCCGCCACAGGTGTCTGGACGCATAGTCCATTTCATAAGCCTTGACTCGATGAACATAAATGGACTCGGTGCAGAAACTGTCCTTCGATTAGTCGAAGCGGGGTTGTTGGTTGATCCTGGATCGCTTTACGATTTAAAAGCTGAAGATATATTGCCTTTAGATAGAATGGCTGAGATATCTGTGAAGAAGCTTCTGAATGGAATTGAAGTTAGTAAGGAGATACCATTTGAGAGAGTGTTGTTTGGTTTAGGAATTAGATATGTCGGAGAGATTGTCGCACAAAAATTAGCTCGCTCTTTAGGTAGTATGGAAGCTATAATGTCAGCAGATAAAGACACTTTAGTAAATATTGACGAAATAGGAGAGAGTATAGCCGAGAGTATAATCTACTATTTTTCCCAGACTCGAAACTTGCAATTGATTGAAAAACTCGAAAAGGCCGGCCTGCAATTTCATGTCGAAGAAATAGAAGGGGCGACAGATACATTAGATGGCGCAGCGATAGTAGTAAGTGGCGTTTTCGAACATCATGACAGGTCAGAAATAAAGAAGCTGATAGAAAAACACGGTGGGAAAGTGAGTTCCTCAATATCTAAGAAGACTGCATTTATTGTAGCGGGAGATAAGATGGGACCCAGTAAGAAGGAAAAAGCTGAGAAGCTAGGGGTGGAGATAATTAGCGAAGACGAGTTTCTAGCAAAAATATCGGGATGACCTGATATTTGAGGTTAGTGGATGATTTCAAGTGGGCCGACGTGAGATCCAGTTTGGACTTCATCACATAAATACATGTAATCAATCATAATAATGTATGAGCCAGGGCTTAAAAGCGAGCCGTTAGCCCTTCCATCCCAAGCTAAAGGCAGTCCGTTATTTTGAAACACTAGAATTCCCCAACGATTAAAAACCTTAAGGTTGAAGACGTCTAAAACAGACAGAGCGCTTACCTCTGGAAGATCTTTTAAGAAGGGAGTGAGGTAGTCGTTGAATCCGTTGCTAGTCCCTGGAGTTAGGACGTTAGGAACGGTAAGACTGGAGATGTCTATGAAGGAGCTTTCATCCTCTTCGACAGTAACAACAGAGTTAGCCACAGTAGAACATCCGGTTTCAAGGAAGGTGACAGTAAGGAGGTAGTCGCCAGGGAGAAGAGCCGTGGGTTGGTAGGATGTTGGATTGAGTAGAGCGCCTTCTCCTTCAGACCATGACCACTCTACGATGCTAGTATACCCATCGGGATAAATCTCAGTGCCTAATATACTGACGGACAGATTATCACAGTTGATAACTCCGTTGGGCTCTCCTAGTAATATTTCTGGTTCGGTAAAGTCGGCCAATAACAACATGTCGTCTGAGGAGATGCATCCGTTGATGGGATTTGTTACAGTTAATTCGTAGATGCCTCCTGCGATAGCTGTCGGTTGAGCGATATTGCTGTTTCCGAAGAATTCTCCGTTCTCAGACGTAGTCCAAATATACTCAGCATTCTCACCGTCACTTCCTCCGAGAAGAACCAAATAGGGTTCGTAGCAGTTGATTACTCCATCAGGACCGGCATCGGCGTTAAAGGGGATGGTGTCGATTTCTATGGTGTAGGTATCTTCGGTAGTGCATGCCCCGTCATCAAATGAGGCGTTAACTTGATAAGTGCCAGCTTCGTTTACAACGGCTCCCCAATCGATGGAGCTTACGATGTTCCCTTCATCTACGACCTCCCAGAAGAAGCTGACTCCGCTAGGGAAATTGGAGCTGGCGAGCAAAGTTGAAGATGTGTTAATACAGTTTATGGTGTCGTAATTAGCTGAAATTTCCACTTCTAAGGGTTCTACAAAAACTTCTACACTCGAAGTTTGTATGTCGCCACAAAAATCCGTGTAAGTGACTGTATATACTTGTGTGGATATGGGTGATGCGGTGGGGTTGTAAATATTGGGGTCGCTTAGAAAATCGGCAGGTTCCCAAATAAATGACTGGCTAAGGTCGCCGGGGGCGATAAGCTGTGTGGTTTGTCCTAGACAGAGCACCACATCTCCTGAAGGAGTTGCATTTTCATACAAGCAAACAGTATGCACGTTGTCTGCCCCACCTGTAGCCGCTGTGAATCCCCAGGTCACTATCGTGCTTCCTTCGAAGATGTCGTTTATTAAATCCACGTTGGTAGAAAGGCGAAATTCGCAATCAAAGTACACCTCTATGTATTGCTCTTCAGGATCCCAAACGATCTCTACAGCATAATCCTCCCCATTCTCAATATCCGTGCTTTCAGAAGTAGCTGTCACCGGCCCAGCAAGTGAAGTCGCTAGGTTGTGATTTACGCTTCCGTTTGTCATAATGCCTATGTGGTCAGCTACTATGTCTCCCATATTCTGATTCCAATAGGTGTCAAACTCGATTCCTAAACTCGGGGAAAATCCAGCAAAGCCAAGTCCTTCTCCTGGAAGCCCTAGCGCCGTGGGACCATCGGTTTGCATCACGAACATCATCCCGTCAGCTCCTGGATTAGAGCTACCCCCAGCTCCACTGTTGGTCCCGAAATTCATTTTAAACTGAATATGAAAAGGCTGTTCTAGATTTATAGTTTCTTCATACCAGACAGCACCTATTTCATTGGGTAGTGCATCTGTAAGTTGATAGCAATTGCTTCCTGTAGCGATTGCATCACCCTGTAAAGTATACTGTTCCTGAGCTTTCGCTTCAGAAATAAAAGTCAAAGCAAATAGGGTGCTTAGAAAACATATATATGCTGAAACTCTCATATTTTAAAACTCTAAATGAAGCTTTAGATTAAGTCTTCTGCCAGTAAGGAAGTTTGGAATAGCGTATTGCCTGCCATTGACATCCTCTATCCATGTGTGGTTAATAGTGTTGTTAATTCCCAGAATATTAAATATTTCAATGGAAATATAACCATTTTTATCGAGGTGTTTATCAGATGTAAGTAGTTCTTTCGAGAAACCTAAATCAACTCTCCTGTATGCGGGAGTTCTCAGAACGTCTTCATATCGATTCATGGTGGGTGGGCCATAGGGCAGGCCTGATCCGAAAAATAAGCTCAGAAGTACTTTATAATCTGGGTTCTTAGGCATCTCGTCTTGGAAGAGTAGGCTTACTGAGACTCTTTGGTCGCTTGGCCTGGCAATAAATCCAGGTTCGATACGGACTGTATCCACTGCTACGTCATTCCAAGTGTAGCCAGGGATTATTCTGATGCCTTCATCGTTGTAGAGCTCGATGTAGAAATCGTCCGCAATATCCTCCTCTGTTTTCAAAGCGCTAATTCGCATCCAGCTCTCAATGCCGTCAATAAACTCTCCGTTAAGCATGAGGTCTAAACCAGTGGCATACCCGCTAGAGTTATTTACTGCGTAATATCTCTGGCGTACATTCTCGACTTCATAGGGTATGATTTGGTCTAAATCCTTGTAATACAATTCTCCCACAAATTTAAATGTACGCGTGTACAACTCGAAAAGGTGGTCGACTCCCGCCACGGCGTGTATGGCTTTTTGTGGAAGGATGTCAGGGTTGAGGGATCCGTCCACAGCTCTCATCTCCCTGTAGAACGGAGGCTGCCAGTAATATCCTCCAGCTAAAGACCAAATAGTAAGGGGGTTATTATTAGACGTATAGCTAACGTGAGCCCTTGGACCACCAACAAGGTGGTTGCGAGAGGTATCTGTAGGAGTGTCAGAGGTGCGTAAATTCCAGAAGTGGAAGCGGGCTCCCAAATTAGAATTTATAGTTCCTTTTTCGAGATCGACAGACCAAGTATCTTGTATGTATCCAGTAACCCTATGTGAAGTCACATGGTTAGTTGCTCGAATTACGTTGTCGAAAGTGAGTGGCTGAAATGGTCTCTCGTCTTCATTTAAGTATCCCACGTTGTCTTGAGGGTGAGGAGATATGTAGCCTGAACTGTCTACAAATGACCACTCAGAAAGATCGTCATTAATTATTTCAGCAGACACTTTTGTACCCCACTCAATATAATGTGTTCCTTTACTCAAGTCTATAGAACCCTTTAGTGCAGAGGATACTACAGTTGCATCAAGTTGATTACGCGCATGGTTTAAAAACCCACCCACACCGAGATTGTTAGCGGACTCTCCAAACTCATCCGACCCAGGATCAAGTTCCAATTGATCTAACCAGTATGCACCTAAGATATCAAATGATTCGCGCTCCACAGTCCTGAAAATGGAGTTTATCCATCTCAGTCTTGAACTCTCTGTAACACGCTCGAAAGCCAGAGCTCCGAAGCCTGTTTGGTATGAAGTCTCTTCCTTTCCGTCAAAGTAAATTTTCAAACGAATAGCCTCATTAATAGTCCCGATATCTGTTTCGCGCGTTTGTGGAATAAATTGAAAATCGTTTTGTCCATAGATGCCCAGTATCTGAATTTCCCAAGGTCCATACCCGTCAGGATCCCAGGTTATGTATGTCTGAGCGTCTAGGTAAGTGGGGTTGTATTCGCCAGTCTCGTCAAGGGTTCCCAGGATATATGAGTTGTTTCTATATCTAAAGCCTGAATTTATACGAATTTTCCCATTAGAGGTCAAACCGTCGTGTTGTATTTGCCCACCCAGCAAGCTTGCTGTAACCTGAGTTCTTCGCTTAGTGGGTTTGCGATAGTGTATGTCAAGTGCTGAACTAAGCTTATCGCCATATTTACTTTCGAATCCACCGGCACTGAATCGTATCCTATGCACCATGTCAGGGTTAGGGAAGCTTAGTCCTTCTTGTTGTCCATTTCTAACAAGAAACGGCCTATATACTTCAATGTCGTTTACGTAAACTAAGTTCTCGTCGAAGCTTCCTCCCCGAACATTATACGCACTCGAAAGCTCAGAGGTAAAGTTAACTGGTGCTTGCAGAAGAGCGTCTTCCACAGTTCCTCGAGGTGAAGGGATACGATTTGCAATCCTTGGGTCTATTCGCTTAATAGAAACGTTTTCTCTTCCTTGTTCCGAGACTTCCGCTACACCCACGTGTACCGTGCTTTCAAGCGTAATCTGAAGGTTGAGTGTTGTTTTATTTCCGAAATCAAGCTTAATTTCCTTTAAAGTGTATCCGGTCATGGAGCATCTTAATGTCCAAGGTCCGGATGAGGGCAGGGTAAGCCTGTAAAACCCGAGATCATCAGTAGATACTCCGAGCCTAGAATTTTGCAGGGCTACTAAAGACGCTCCAGGTAGGTGCTCTCCCTCGCTTCCTCGGATGTGCCCAGTTACGACGTATTCAGTAGTGTTTTCTTGAGAAAATAATGTGTTTGAAACTCCAGCCCAGCAAAATAAAGTGCTCGAAATAAATAATATGTTCTTAAGCACTTTCATCAAAAATCAGTCTTTCCCTAGATCGCCATTTTTCAAAGCCCGAAGGAATTGAGCCCAAGCTACAGGATTGAGTAGGTTAGTGGTAGGTATAGACCCTGCAGTTGCGTACTCTAAGGACATCTGTCTTAACTCGGCTGATGACGACGCTTGTCCGTCAAGCCCCACGTCTATCAGTCTATCGTAGATATCGAAAGGGTCGATAGCTTGTTGGCCTATGTTGAAGGTGTTTTCATCAAGACCTAGAGCCATAAACTCTCTTTTAAAGGTCTCTCTTGAAGGCCAAGGGTAGATATATGCTTCGTTCACCATTACGGTGTCTCGGCCCATAGGTTGAACTAGGCTGATTCTGTTTTTATTGCCTCCGTTGGGGATGATTACATCTCTAGGTATATATCCAGTGCTTGAAAATCGAAGAGTGTCACCCTCAAGAACTGGGATTGAGAAAAAACCTCCAGCGTCCGTCATCGTTCCCCTTGAGTCTCTTATGCGAAACACTGTCACAAAAGGAAGTGGCATTAGTGAGTCGCCCGTTACTACGAGGCCGCTAACTTGTACGACTTCTTGGCTGACGGCGGTAGTGTCAGTTTGGGCTGTAAGGTTAAGTCCTAGCAGAAAAAAACTTAAAGTAATGAAAAATGTAGCCTTTTGCTTGATGGTCATAATGTGTTTAATTTAAACCTGTTCCGTTTTAAACTCACTGGTAACGTGGAAGGTTATTTCCGGAAAGTTATTCATTTCCATCTGCAATAGGAAAGGAGAAGGGGCTAGGTAAACTTCGTTGTCGTCTTTGTCACGGACTATGTCGTTAGACTTTATACGTCTGAACTCTCCTAGGCTTTCTTCGTTTTCCGAAACCAACCAACACGCCTTGTGATAAGGTTTAGGTTGGAATTCGCATTTGGCTCCATACTCGTGTTCTAATCTGTATTGAATAACCTCGAATTGAAGCTCACCTACCGTTCCAACGATTTTCCTTTTTCCAGCTTCGCGAATAAAGAGTTGGGCTACACCCTCGTCTGTGAGCTGTTTAATGCCTTTTTCTAACTGCTTGCTCTTCATAGGGTCCTTATTCACGAGCTCCTTAAAGATCTCAGGGCTAAAGCTTGGGATGCCTCGGAATTGTAAATCCTCGCCTTCAGTGAGAGTGTCGCCAATCTTAAAGTTCCCAGTGTCGTATAGACCTACAACATCCCCGGGCCAAGCTTCTTCAACCAGGCTTTTATCCTTTGCGAGGAAGGTTACGGGGTTAGCAAATTTGAGTTTTTTCCCTAGCCTAGTGTGTTTGTAAAAGGTGTTTCGCTGGAACTTCCCAGAGCATATTCTCATGAATGCAATCCTGTCTCTGTGCTTGGGGTCTATGTTCGCGTGTATCTTGAAGACAAAGCCTGTAAGTTTCTCTTCTTCAGGGTGTACTGTCCTTGTGCTGGTTTCAATAGGGCTCGGATCAGGTGCGATTTTTATGAATGTATCTAACATCTCCTGTATCCCGAAATTATTTACCGCACTACCGAAAAATACAGGTGCTACATCTGCGTCTAAATAGGGTTGCGGATTCCACTCGTCATATACTCCATCTATGAGTTCGACGTCCTCTCGGAGTTGGTCTGCATGCTCTCCCACAAGTGTATCGAGTGTTTCGTCAGCAAGGTCTTTAATCGCAAAAACCTCTTCAGCCATCTTAGTCTTATCAGCCTGGAATAATCTTACATTGTGGTCATATAGGTTGTAAACCCCTTGGAATGTTGCTCCTCCGCTGATAGGCCAACTTAGCGGCCTGACTTGTATGCCAAGTTTTTCCTCCAATTCATCAAGCAGATCAAAAGGATCTTGTCCCTCAAGGTCCATCTTGTTTACGAAAACTATAACAGGGGTTTTGCGCATGCGGCAAACTTCCATAAGTCGCTCAGTTTGGGCTTCCACGCCCTTAACACAGTCTATCACTAGGATAACACTATCGACCGCCGTGAGAGTCCTATAAGTGTCCTCAGCAAAATCTCTGTGACCAGGCGTGTCAAGTAGGTTTATGAGCATATCCTTGTAGTGGAACGCCATTACAGACGTGGCTACAGAAATCCCCCTCTGTCTTTCTATTTCCATAAAGTCAGATGCAGCTGTCTTTGTGATTTTATTGTTTTTCACAGCTCCCGCAGTCTTAATAGCCCCCCCGAAAAGAAGAAATTTCTCGGTCAAAGTAGTCTTTCCCGCGTCAGGGTGAGAAATAATGGCGAATGTTCGCCTCTTAGAGATTTCGTCTTTTATAGTGGGCATATGGGTGTTTCAAGTGCAAATAGCAGTGCAAAAGTACGGCTATTTTCTGCGGTCAGGTCTTAGAGTTATCTCACTATAAATGCCACTTCCATTTGCTTCTATTGCTTGTAATACGGCTTTTGCAATAAATTCAGGGTTCATGCCCGAGGCGAAGGTTGGTTTGTACTTTGCTTTAAGTTCTTCGTTGTTCGTGTTTTCTATAAATGCGGTGTCTACTGACCCAGGATTTATAGTAGTTATTGCCAAGCGATCTGCAAACTCTATTTTTAAGGATTCGCTGATGGCCAAAACTGCATGTTTTGTAGCACAGTAAACACCGCTATTAGGGAATATGTTGCGTGCGGCCACCGACCCTATATTTATTATGTGTCCCTCTGATTTTACAAGGTGAGGAAGGGTAGCGTGGATCGTTCTCAGCACGCCTGTCACATTTACATCTACCATTAACTCCCATTCTTTTATACTTCCCTTATGAAGTGGGTTGAAAAACCCTATCCCTGCGTTAGGTATTAATATATCTAGATTGCCAAATCTAGATAAGCATAAATTGCTGGCTTTTTGTAAGTCATCGTTAGAGGTAACGTCACCAGCAAAAAAATCTAAGTTTCCACTCATGTTTGAGCATGATGTTTTTAAATCATGTAGTTTGGTCTCTCTTCTGGCAAAAGCAAAAACATTGAGACCGTTACTACATAAAGTCTTGGCAATACTAGCTCCAATTCCTTCCGAAGCTCCTGTGATAAAAACTGTATATGGTTTTTTCATTATTAATGAGAATCGTTATTCCACTGTGCAAATCCGACAACTCTATCGTAGCCTTCAAAGTCCGCGTAGTATACAAAAACAGTGTATAGGTTGTCTGTTGCAAAGTGGTTGCCTTCTATATCTGCCGTCATTCCAATTTCGCTTTCTTGTGCGTTAGCGTCTTTAACGAGATAAATGAAGTTGTAGTATCCCTGTTTTAAAAGAAGCTTAGATTCATAGGCGGATTTTGCATTGTTCCATTTCATCCTATATGTTGATAGATATTTACCGTTACTTAGCTCACCGAAAATGTATACATGTCTGTCGTGTAATTCAAATGGCATGGGTAGTTGGAAATGAGTCATTGTATAGTCACTTCCCGTATGAATATCATATCTATCGTTAGATATTACAAACGCCCCGTTTATGTCTGGCTGTGATGAATAGTAGGTGTATGTTCTTCTTTGACTGGGTTCGAGAAGGTGGTGAAATGTCTGGTCTCCCTCGGATATTCCAGCTATTCCTCTAGCTGTGTAGCTCAAGCTTTTGAGGTCGGCGAATCTATATGAGTTTCCACCTGGGAAAACATACCCAACCTGTGTGAATTCAATTTCTTTGCCTTTTATGTACTTTGGAGGAAGGTCGCTAATGGAGTTGTCCCAACGAGCATTTTGAAGAACAGTAGTATGCAAGTCGCTGTAAGGATCGAGGAAGCTGTAATTATCCTCAGTAACCACAAATTTTATGTCTTGGTGAGTTCTGCGAAGGGCTACATCTGCAGGTTCTCGAACCTCGGCCTCAACAAAACAAAGGTCTTCAAATAATACGAATCGTCTCGAAATAACAATCTCATCTGGGTTCTCAGGGGTGAAAACCTCTAAAACATAATTACCACTGCGTGTAACAATCATATCGTCTCTAGGAATGTCTGTCGTATAGTGAGTGTAATTCACTTTGGTTCCGAAACTGTCCTCCATTTCATCTATAACCACATCGAAAAATCCGTCTATGTATTCGCTGGGATGCAAGTCGCTGTACCACCAATCGTGAGTACAGTGTCTGACGCGTACATAATATGTTGTGTAGTCAGCTCTCAAGTCGTCAAAGCCAAGTGTTAGAATTCCGCCTTGGAGCGGGACGAATGGGGGAGATATGGTTAAGTCTTTAGGGTGTAGGGTCACGGACGCAAGGCCTATTGAGGTTTCATTCAAGCCTACTATTTGGCCTAACATGTTTAAAGATGAAAAAATAATAAGTATAACTGTGAGGATGCTGTTGTTACAATAACTCATGGTCCAAAGTTCGTAACTCGAACTTATGTTTTGACAACAGATAATAAATTCAAGACTAAGGGTATTATATTTGCGCCCCGAATTGAATCAATTCTAATTGAATGAGCCGTACAAAACGGATTAAAAAAGGTGTCGATATTCGCTTAAGCGGTCGCCCTGCAGACTCAGTAACATCTGCTCCATCTTCGAGCGTGTATGCTGTCAAACCACCTGATTTTACAGGTGTTATACCTAAGCTCTGCGTTCGCATAGGCGACGTGGTTGAAGCTGGTTCGTGTATTTATTACGATAAGAAAACGCCTTCAGTGCAGTTTGCTAGCCCCGTTGCTGGAACTGTTAAGGAAATCGTTAGAGGGGCGAAAAGACGCATCCTTGCCGTTGAAATTGAAGCGTCAGAAAACAACATATATAGAGATTTCGGTGTTTTAGATGTGGATAAATCTGATAAGAACGCGATTTTATCTCGGCTTTTAGAAGGAGGAATGTTTCCATTTTTCCGTCAACGTCCATTCGATGTTATAGCAAATCCAGAAGACTCTCCAAGGTCTATTCACGTAAGTGGATTTGATTCTTCGCCTTTAGCAGCTTCTACTTCTATTGCTTTAGAAGGCAGAATGTCAGATTTCCAGAATGGAATTGACGCATTGGCTAAATTAGTTGGTGTGAGTGGAGTGCATTTAGGGATAAAAAACTCAGACTCTACACTTGCTGGAGTTAGGAACTGTGAAATAACTGAATTTGAAGGTCCTCACCCATCGGGAAATGTTGGGGTTCAGCTTCATCATACGGCTCCTTTGAGTAAGGGTGAGGTGGTTTGGACTATAGGATACCAAGACGTTGCAAACCTGGGGGCGATGCTCTCTTCAGGCAAGTATATCCCCACGAAAGTTGTGGCAGTTGGTGGATCTGAATGCGCCACACCTCAGCACGTAAAAACCCTTGCAGGAGCTTCTGTTTCTAGCATAGTAGATGTTCCTGCAACAGCTAGTAACGGTGATTCCGTCAGAGTGATTTCAGGAAGTCCGCTGACAGGAGATCAAATTTCAAAGGACGATTACATAGGGGCTTTTCACTCTGCTATTGCTCTTCTTGCTGAAGGTAGTGAGCCTAAATTTCTCCTTACAGAAGGATGGTTGGGTTTGGGATTAAAACGTTTTTCATTATCTAAATCATTCCCAACTTGGTTAATGCCAAAGAGCAAGGAGTGGGCACTTGATACAAATATGGGAGGAGAGGAGAGAGCCTTTGTTGTTACTGGCGAATATGAAAAAGTATTTCCCATGGATATCTATCCTCAGCACCTCATCAAGTCAATTATCGTAAATGATATAGACTCTATGGAGAAACTTGGCATCTACGAAGTTGCACCTGAAGACTTTGCTCTTTGTGAGTACGGATGTACTTCTAAGATTCCAGTACAGAAACTTGTACGCGAAGGATTAGATAACCTAAGAAACGAACTCGGTTAACCATGAAAGTACTTCATAAACTCATTGAATCTGTTAAACCCCATTTCGAGGAAGGAGGAAAGTTGTCGAAGTTTTGGGTGGTATTCGATTCACTTGAGACATTTACATTTACGCCAGGTCACGTAACCAAATCAGGTTCACATATTCGAGATGGTATCGACCTTAAGCGTACAATGTTTTTAGTTATTGTGGCACTTATTCCAGCTCTCCTTTTTGGAACATGGAACATTGGAGACCAATACTTCGCAAGTATAGGTCAAGAGGCCGATCTGTTAGAAAAAATGTTGGTAGGAGCAATGAAAGTTATTCCGCTAATTGTCGTAAGCTACGGAGTCGGACTTGGAATTGAATTTTACTTTGCTGCCAAACGCGGTCACGGAATTAACGAAGGTTTCCTTGTTTCAGGAATGCTCATACCACTCATTATGCCGGTAGATGTGCCTCTGTGGATGGTTGCTGCAGCTGTTGCTTTCGCTGTAATTATAGGAAAAGAAGTTTTCGGCGGTACAGGAATGAACATTGTAAACGTTGCTCTTACTTCAAGAGCCTTCCTCTTCTTCGCTTACCCGAAGCAGATGTCAGGTGAGATTTGGATTCACGATGTTGCATCGAGTAAAGGAGCAGATCTGTTGGTTGATGGTCATACAGGAGCTACTGCTCTTGGGCAGCTGGCAGGAACAGTTGGGAAAGTAATTGACACCCCCGCAGTCCAAGGTATTATGGGCCTGTTCGCTGACGGAGGGATGTTCTCACTTCACAACTGTATTATAGGAAACATTCCAGGCTCAATTGGAGAGACTTCGGTTATAGCGATTCTCATAGGAGCGGTAATTCTTATTGCTACTGGAATTGGAAGTTTTCGCATCATGGCCTCGTTCCTTGCGGGAGGCCTGTTTATGGGATTTCTATTCAACCTTATGGGAATGAATGCATTCATGACTCTTGCTCCTTTACACCAAATAGTAATAGGTGGTTTCATGTTTGGTATGGTATTCATGGCCACTGATCCTGTTACAGCTGCATCTACGAACACAGGAAAGCTCATCTACGGTTTTCTTGGTGGATTTTTGTCAATAATGATAAGGGTGTTCAACCCAGCTTATCCTGAAGGAGTGATGATGGCCGTTCTATTTATGAATGTAATGGCTCCAATGATTGACCACTACGTTCTTCAAGCAAACATTAACCGCCGTCAAAAGCGTCTTCAGAATATTTGATATGGCAATTGATAAAAACAACACAGGATATACTTTCCTATTTTCCATCATCATGGTGTTAATAGTAGGAACAGCTCTCGCATACACTTCACTGTCTCTTAAGCCTCTTCAGAAGAAGAATGCTGCAGATAAGCAAATGGTAGATATTCTTGGAGCTCTTGGTGTTTCTACAACTAGAGTCGAGGCGAAAGCAGATTTCCCTACATACGTGAAGGAGAGGTTGTCTCTTAATTCTGAAGGTAATGTGCTTCATGTTTCAACTGGAGATGTTGATCCGGCAGATTCCTCAGATCCATTTAATTTAGATGTGAAGAAGGACTACAGAAGCAAAAGACCACCATCAGAACTTAGCTTCCCACTTTATATATGCGAAAAAGAAGGAGAAAAAATATATGTAATTCCTGTTGTTGGTTCT
>Ga0206679_10002611_pt1 | contig 14217 bp, 16 predicted proteins | sample M110012015metaG_FD_155464 | JGI IMG/M metagenome (GOLD analysis project Ga0206679, IMG submission 155464) | Ammonia-oxidizing marine archaeal communities from Monterey Bay, California, United States - M1 100m 12015 | ecosystem: Environmental > Aquatic > Marine > Intertidal zone | place: USA... | reverse complement strand
AAAAATTAACAAATAGTTAAATAATTGACAAATTTAGCATATATATTTCAAATGGATGTATGACGCTGTAGTTTCGCCAAAAAAAGCAATGAAGACACCTTACTATTTTTATGATCTCGATTTATTGGAACGTACGCTCATTGAGCTGATTGCAGAGGCCGATGACAGCCATATACATTATGCCATAAAAGCCAATACGGATAAACGGATCTGTAGAATGATTTCCAATTATGGATTGGGTGTGGATTGCGTAAGTGGCAATGAAATTTTACACGCCATCAGATGTGGATTCCCACCTTCTAAAATTGTATTCGCCGGTGTAGGCAAAACAGACGAGGAAATTCTAATCGGGCTCAAACACAACATTGCATGCTTTAATATCGAATCTGCTCAAGAAGTACAGGTGCTCAATAAGCTTGCAAAAAAAATGAAAAGAGAGGCTAATGTGGCTATAAGGGTCAATCCGAACATCAGCGCAGAAACCCATGAATACATCACTACAGGTACTCATGAAAACAAATTTGGGATCTCCTGTGAGCATTTGATGGGGGTTGTTCGATTGATTGAGGACAGCAGCTACCTCAAATTGACTGGGCTCCATTTTCACATCGGAAGTCAGATTTTGAACATGGATAATTTTAAGGACCTCGCCCTTAAGGTCAATGTTATTCTTGCTGATCTTTACGACGAGGGAATCGATATTAAGCACATCAACTTAGGTGGTGGACTGGGTATAGATTATCAAAACCCCACTGGGAACCCCATACCTGATTTTCGTTCTTATTTTCAGCTGTTCAGGGATGAATTACAGCTTGATGCACATCAGGAGGTACATTTTGAGCTTGGTCGTTCCATTGTAGGGCAATGCGGAGATCTGCACACTAAAGTTCTCTTCGTAAAGCAGGGTGTATCCAAACAATTTGCCATTGTAGATGCGGGTATGACGGATCTATTGCGACCAGCTCTTTATCAGGCTAATCATCATATCATTAAAAAAAATGCTCTTGAAAATGAGGAGCAGCACCAATATGACATTGTAGGTCCAATTTGTGAATCCAGCGACGTATTCCGAAAAAGCTACTCTATTGATAAGCTAAAAAGAGGGGATGAGCTGATCATCAAATCTGCAGGTGCCTATGGCGAGGTGATGGTGAGTGAATACAATCTGAGAAGCAGGCCCGAGGTCTATTATAAAAAAGATACCTCGATGGCTACAATTGCATCAGGAGAACATATTCTAATGAACTGATTATAAGCCCATCTTGGAATGCAGCTATTGAAGTAAAAAATCGAGCGCATCCTTACAGGATCTTTCGGGAATTTCTTCCATTGGAATATGTCCAACCTCTTTATAGATAATAACCTTTGCGTTTTGCAGGTCATTTTTAAAAGATTCCGCATCTTTTGAAGAAATCCAGGCGTCATTATCTCCCCACAATAAGAGTGTGGGGGTGCTGATATTTTGGAGTGCATCTGTGTTTTGCTTAAAAGGTAAATTTGCAATGGTCTTAAAAGCCTTCAGGTTTCCTTTTCTTTTTGCAAGGTTATAATATCTATTTGCCAGTTCATCGCTTATTAAGCGGTGATCATAAATGACCTCCTTTAAAATTTTACGAGCTAAAAATTTTGGTACCAGCTGAAAATTAAAAACCTGATTTAATACGGGTGTTTTTGCAATGATAAAGGGCCAGGGATATTTTCCTTGATTTATATATCCGGCAGAATTAATCAATATCATTTTATCAATTCTGTGCTCCATTGCAACAGCAAATTCCCAGGCAATCCACCCTCCGAGTGAGCTTCCTGCAATATGAAACTTATTGATGTCCAGCTTATCCATAAATTCCTTGATAAATTCTATATATCGATTTATGCTGTATTCATTTTCAGTCCAGGGACCGGTCAAGCCAAAGCCAGGAAGGTCTACGCGAATAACACGATGGTTTTCTGAAAGCTTATTTGTCCAATTATTAAAGGTGTGAAGTGAAGAAAAAACGCCATGTAATAATAAAATCACATCTCCCTTTCCCTTATCTGTATAGTGAATTTTGATCCCATACAGGTCCATGAATTTAGAATCCTGTAGTGTGTATTTTTCGATGAGCTTACTTAATTCCAAAGTTAAATAAATATAGATGTAGCGAGCAACGGTTAATCAAAAGATGATTCAAAGTAATTCCACATTTTTTATCTTTACTTAAAATTAGAAAAATTATTATTAAAAAATACTTATCGCATTATGAAATTTATTTTATTTATTCTTAGCTGCTTTTTTTTATTAAGCTGTGGTGATAACGCAAGTAAAAACGCTACTCAAAGTAATCAAGACACTTCGAATAAAAATAATACCGAAGACCTTCAATTAATTGATATAGAAGAACCTTATCAGCCAGGAAACACAACTGAAGTTTATCGAGGCGATGAAGCAAAGGAACGTGTGAGATTACTAATAGAGGATTCTGCTCAGTAAATGAGGAAACAGACTAATATTCTTTTAAGTTTGTATAAAATACACTTATGAAACTCTTGCTTTTATTCCTGTTTATTGGTCTTTATTCATTTGGTCAAAATAAGCCCAAGGTTATTGCCATTGACCCTCAAGTTATGGAGGAGAAGGCAATAGCTAAATCAGACATTGTGGAATTTCCTGATGTGGAAGCTAAGTTTCCTTGTCATATCTTTTACAGCTACGATACTTTAGGTAATGTGGTGGGGCAAGATGAACTTTGCGGTGCAAGGGGAATGATGAAGTGGATCGGTAAAAATGTAGTTTATCCTCAGACATCCATTGAAATGAACCAGCAGGGAAGGGTTTTTCTTTCTTTTGTTGTTGAGAAAGATGGTTCAATTTCTAATGTCAGAGTTGAGAGAGGTATAAGTAGGGATTTAGATAGAGAAGCCAAGAGGGTAATTCAAAAAATGCCCAAGTGGATTCCTGCAGAAGTAGCAAGGAAAACAGTTAGGTGTAGGGCGCGTTTGCCGATAAACTTTCAGCTCAATTAAGTTATTCGCAATAGTCACTGGCTCCTTTCGTGTATTGACTTCCATTTAGATAGTAATGTCCGCTTTCTTTACGCGAGATTTCTTTATACTCAACAAGTCCGAATGGATACATAAATTTTACCATTGGTGTATTTTTAATAGTTACAATTACCCAGCTTCCTTGTGCACTATCATTGTCTTTCGCCATATTTGCGTCTAAGCCGCTTCCGGAAGTCGAAGAAGTTGATGAGTGATCATATCTAAATGAGCCGTCACTGCAGAAGGTATAAATGGTAGAACTATTTGAGGAAACGCTAACGTAGAAACTCCCATCAGGAGAAGAATCGCTTGATGAGTGAGATTCACGATCTACTAATTTATGCCCATTTAATTTTGATGTCCAGTTTTGAGGGTCAGTTGGTTGAATGTATTTTATACTCTGTGCTATCTTTTTTATGGTCTCTTTTTGTTTAGAATCGTTTGTTCCTTCTTGTGTTAAGGTCACAATAGAAACGCCTCTACAGTATTTGTTTTTACCGAGAACACCAATGACCTCGGATTTGACCTGAGTGCCCTCTATAGATCCTTCCCAATTAATGGTTACCATGTTTTCATCAATAGAGCGTGCGCTTGTTTGAGCGAAAAGCTCTAGGCCTTCTTCCGTATAACCATCGTCTAGTAACTTTTTGAGATCGTCAATTGTTTCGCATCCATGTTCAATAATGAAAATTGGTCCTGCAACCTTATCGTGACCTAAGATGCTTGTGCCAAAATCATCACTGATGAGTTTCCAGTCTCCTGCTGAAAAGTGAATAGGGATTCCTAAAGGTTTAATTTGAGCATTGGATTGAAATAGGATGAAAATTGATAGCAAAAAAATAATTAGAGTTTTCATTTGATTTATTTAATTATTGAAGATAGTAAAATTTAAATAGGTGTATTTTTGCCATTACTATTTGATATGAAAATTTTTTTAAGCTACACAGGTCGAATTATCGTGATTGTCTCCGGCTTATTGACTGCTTGGGGTTTTTATAAGCTTTATGGGAAATATTCAAGTCCTATTGAAACCATAAGCCACATGTCTTATGGTAGGTTATATGTAGTTGCTCTTATTGTTGGGGTGTTCATGATTATGCGTTCCAATCGCATGCCATATTAAGTATGGATATGTAATTATTTAATATATTCGTTATCAACAATTAAAATAAAATTATGAGAATATTATCGTTTATCGGATTAGGTATGGGGATCTTAGCCGCGGGCTTGGCTATATATTTACATTTTATTGTTGTCCCAGACGCAGAAAGTAAAGAAATAGCCATAGAAATACATGATGCTGTAATGGATGATGATGATGTATCTGTTTACAGAGCATTGGACGAACAACGACACCGAAAAATCGAATATGGTGAATACACGCTTCTACTCGGCGCACTTGCTTTTTTGGTTTCTTTATTTCCGGCCATAAAAAGAAACAAGTTTGCTATTTTAGGAGGAGTCCTGGGCTTAGCTGCCTTTTTTATTGGAGCTGCTTATGGCACTCATATGTTTTCATAACAAGAATTAGAATAATTTTTCTAAAAAGAGTTGAGATTTTGAGTTTGAATTGAATGAGTGATTCATAAATGATTCATCCATTAGTAAATGCTGCGCATTAAACTTATACGTTTTACGCTGGTTAATAAATATCCCATTGCCTTTACTAATTTCCCATACATGAATGAAATAGGCATTATGTGAATGAAATGTATTTGACAAAATTAATAAAAGGTCACCTGAATTTACGAATGTTGTGTCATTGAAATACCTTTTAGCATCAATGCTTTCAAATATTTCAGAATTTATACTTGTATTCATCAAAAGCAATGTGTCTGGACTATATACATTATTCATCTCGGAACTTAAGAATAATGGATATTTTTCTTTAAAGAATCCAAGAGAGTGATCTTTTGTACATAATCTTGATTCAAGATATACGCTACTTTTTTTAGCATCTATTTTATACACATTCCCATCGATAACACTTGTCAACTTTCCATTGGCATATTTATTTTCATACTCTTGAATGACCTTATATTCAAGTCCATTACTTGCGATTTCAAATTGTTTTAATGTATCACTAATTTCAGAATCAATATTCTTTTCGGAGGGTTCATTGTTGGTATTGACTTTAGAGCTTTCTTTATCTGTCTCTGTCGAACAAGAAATAGTACATAAAAGCATGATGCTAGGTAGAAGTTTTTTTAGAGGGAAGTTCATTTATAAATTATTGGTTTATAAGTCAATGTAATAATATTTGATGATATTTACATGGATTTATAAATGCCAAGTACTATTATTTTCAAGGAAAATAATATTCAGACTTTTTTAAGTCAAGTGCAACTCTATTTAATCCATATTCGTCTAAAATTCAAATCTTCAATATGAAAACAGCTTATTTATTATTCTTTATTCTTTTTCTATCTTCTTATGGTTTCACTCAAAAGAAGGCTCCCGAATGTGATAAGATTGATGCTCTTGGTGTTAATTATATTGATGATATTCCTGAAGGATACACAGGTAAGATCAAAGTATGCTACGAAACAGGAGAGCTCAGTGCTGTACTGATTTTGGATAGCGGATTGACTGATGGTGTCTCTAAACAGTGGTTCAAAAATGGTCAGATCCGATTGGAAGAATCATTCAAAAAAGGAGTTTTGAATGGAAAAAGTAAAAGCTGGTATGAGTCGGGAAGCAAATTGGCAGAAACGATTTATATAGATGGTAAGCCAGAAAACATGTCTAAAATGTGGTATGAATCTGGTCAGCTTAAAAAAGAAATAATCTTCAAAAATGGATTAGCAAATGGAGTGCTGAGCTTTTATTATGAAAATGGAAATATTGAATATACGGTAAAGCTCATAGATGGTGTAGAGGAGGGGCTATCCAAATCTTTTTATGAAGATGGAATGAAGAGTGTAGAGGTTACCTACGACAAAGGTTTTGCCGTAGGAACAAGTCAAGAGTGGTATCCAAATGGTCAGCTTAAAATTGAAATAGAATATCTTAATGGCCAACCTTCAGGATATCGTTGCTATGCTGAAGATGGAACAATGATCCAATGCGAAATGGAATAAAAGTCAATCAGCTATTTTTGAATGGTGAATTGTCCTGATGTAATTTGATTGATTTTCGAGCTACGCGTATTCCGAAAATAATACACCCAATAAATCCAAGTACTTGAATGCCTTCTGGGATGTCAGGACTCATGAGTACAAAATCATATACGCCATGAAGTGTTGCGGCATATAATAGACCTATAAGGGCATAATTTTTCTTTCCATAATATTTCTGAATCCCCATGTAGTACCCCATAATTATGGCAAAAATAGCATGCATAGGAACAGCGGTAAACATTCTAGCCCATGCTGTGAACTCACCATATTGATAAGCATATAATATATTCTCAATGGTAGCAAAACCCATAGAAACCATAACGCAATATACGATTCCATCAAAGGGTTCATTAAAGTCATCTTTGCGGTAGGTGTAGTACCTTACAAAAATGAATTTGCTGTACTCCTCTACTAATCCAATGCCTACAACACATGATATTAATGAATATAGCATAGAATTGCTTTCTGGATCTAAGCCAAATACGTAAAGTCCAACAAGAGATAAAATAGTGGTAGGAATAACACTTAATACACCAAGAATAAAGCTAATAATAAGTAGCTTTAATGGTTCTTTTTCATGTTTGTCCTTAAAATAGATAAACATCGATATAGCAATGCCAGGAGCAATCGCTAACGCAAGTAGGGATAGATTCATGCTAATACTTTAGACTTTATTGTGACTATGAATTTAATCTTTTTTTTGAATTCGTCTCCCATTTATGCGAATAAGCTCTTCATTTTGACTCTTGTTAATGAAGGTATTAATCCTGTTTTCAGAGAGACCAGTCAAATTCATGAGCCATGCAACAGTTGTTTCATTCGTGCAATGTGTCAATAAATTTTTATCAATATTTTTTATAGCTTGTTTTTTTTGAATACAATGATTGCAATGACCACAATTTCCAGTGTCCTGTCCAAAATAATCCAAAATAGTTATTGCATTACACTCATTACCCTTGATTAATTTAATAACCGCCATAACCTGTTCTAAATGATTCTTCTTCCTTTTCCCGTATATATCAGGATGCATCAAAAAATCATCATGAGGAGGTCTTTCTTTTAAAAATGTAATGTTAGGAAGAGATGACGCCGGAATATAATCTATAATACCTAGCTTTTGAAGTTGTAGGAGTTTCTTTTGGATGCTCGTTTTTTCTTTTTTTAGAATCCCTGAAATCGCATTTAAATCAATTTTTTTGTATTGCTCAAAAATACCAGGATGTTTTCTAACTAAATATTGAGTGATTTCCTTAAGAGTCTGGTGCTCAATTTCTAAATGATGCAGCGTGTTGATTTCAACTATAATTTTCACTCTTGATGGGTGGAAAAATCCATCAGAGATAGAAAGCATTTCATTCAATTCGAGTAAACGCAATGAATTATAAACAGTTAATGGGTCAAGCTCGCAACGTTTGGAAAGAGACTTTAAGTTAAGCTCGTATACTTCATCTTTTCCAGAGCCGTAGGCAATTCGTAAAAGAGTACACATGGCCGAATAGACTTTTTTAACGCTAGATACTAAAGGGTATTTTATTGCAGAAATTTGTTCTAGATGATTGAGGTCTTTCTGGTTATAAAAGGTAAGGGCAATTGCTTTTTTCTGATCTCTTCCTGCGCGACCAGCTTCCTGAAAATAGGCTTCAATTGATTCACTAATTTCATAGTGAATGACAAATCGAACATTGGCTTTATCAATTCCCATACCAAAGGCATTCGTTGCGACCATTATTTTTGAAGCTTCATTCATCCACGAATTCATTGATTGTCCTCTTTCTTCTTTAGTCATTCCTCCATGGTAGGAAGTACATGATATTTTTTCTGTGCTTAGTATCTGCGTAAGTTCCTTTACGGATTTCCTGGTTTGACAATAGACAATACCCGTACTGTTTTTAAGAGAGGTGCAAAACTCAATTATTCTGCTCTTTTTTGCTTCGGATTTAAATATGCGATAAGCAATGTTTTCCCTAATGAATGGAGCTTCATGGAGTACATGTTTTTTTAATTCAAGCTGCTTAATAATGTCTTTTTTTGTTCTTTCAGTTGCAGTTGCAGTAAACGCGGCTATAGGAATGTTAGGCTTGATCCTTCTTAATTCACTTATTTGCTTATATGCAGGTCTGAAGTCATGACCCCATTGCGAAATACAATGGGCTTCATCAACTACGATTAAGGCAATATTCATGAGCTTGTATCTTTCAGTAAAAATTCTAGTTTGAATACGCTCAGGTGATACATATAAAAACTTATAATCTCCAAAGCGCACATTATCCAATGTGTTGTCAATTTCACGATAGCTCATGCCACTATAAAGGCAGGTTGCCTTAATTCCTTTTTCGTTTAATTGGTTTACCTGATCTTGCATTAGTGAGATAAGTGGGGATATGACAATTGTAATGCCCTCTTTGATTACCCCAGGTAGCTGATAACAAAGCGATTTCCCACCACCTGTAGGCAACAGAGCGAATACATCTCGTCCTTCCAGCATATCTTTAATGATATCTTCTTGTATAGGCCTGAATGACTCAAATCCCCAATATTTTTTTAATATATTCTTTGTTGTATCCATTGATAATTAAAGGATTGGTCTTGAGGCACAAAATTTGTACTGTTTTTCCCTTGAAAATCCATATGTAAACACTATCTTTGCACGCCTTAAAAACTCAAATTAATGTCTACTGAAACATTTACATTTCCCATAACAAAGACCACTCACTCAAAGTTAAGTTATTTTGATTGGGACCATCTACATTTTGGAAAGGATTTTTCTGACCATATGTTTATGATGGAATATAAGGATGGAAAATGGGCTCAAGGAGAAATCTTGCCTTTTGAGAATATTTCTATGCATCCTGCCATGTCTGCTATTCATTATGGTCAATCTATTTTTGAAGGAATGAAAGCCCATCGAACAAGCAATGACGATATTCTGGTTTTTCGACCAGACATGAATGCAAAACGGTTTACTGAATCGGCAGAACGTATGTGTATGCCTCCAGTGAATGAAGAGTTATTTGTTGAAGCCATAAGACAATTGGTGAAGCTCGATTCAGAATGGGTTACCAAAAGAAGAGGGCATTCTTTGTACATAAGGCCGTTTATGTTTGCAACGGATGAATTGGTAGGGATAAGGCCATCTGAAACATACAAATTTATGATTATTACTTCCCCTGTAGGTCAGTATTATTCTGACCCGTTGAATGTAAAGATTGAAACACACTACACGCGTGCAGCCTATGGCGGTGTCGGAAGAGCAAAAGCAGCGGGTAATTATGCCGCATCATTATATCCAGCAATGCTTGGAAAAAAAGAAGGTTTTCATCAACTAGTATGGACTGATGCCAGTACCAATACCTTCATAGAGGAATCCGGTACAATGAACATTATGTTCCAAATTAATGATATATTGATTACACCTGATGAGAATCATGATAGCATTCTTCGTGGAATCACGAAGCGTTCTGTAATTGAAGTAGCAAAAAAATGGGGCATAGAGGTTGAGGAAAGAATGATTACCGTTAAGGAGGTGATAGAAGCAGCCAAAAACGGAACCCTTCAGGATGCATTTGGTGCTGGAACAGCAGCAACAATAGCTCCAATTGCAATGATTGGACATGAGGGTGAGAAATATCACCTGCCTTCAGTTGAAAGCAGAACCTTATCCAACAGAATCAAAACATTTTTAGCTGATCTTAAATCGGGCCGAGTGGCAGATGAGTTTGGATGGAACCTTAAGGTTTAGCTATATTAATACATACTATTATGAAAACTCTATTCCTATTACTTATGTTGGGCGTATCCACAACGGGTATTTCTCAGAATTATTTAGATAAGATAGCCAAGAACTCATGTTCTTGTGTTAGCGAAACAAAAGAAATCGAGGATAAAGGTAAAATGCAAATGGCATTGGGTTTATGTATTCTTCAAGGTGCAGAACCATTTAGTAAGGAATTGATGCGAGACTATGATATTGATTTTAATAACATTGATAAAGATGGAGAAAAGCTAGGTAAATTAATCGGGGTAAAAATGGTACGCTTTTGTCCCGAGGTTTTTGAGGCCATGAGCGACGAAACTGATGAATCGGAAGTTTTTGTGTTTGAAGGAAAAGTTTCTGGAATCAATAAAAAAGGTTTTGTTTACTTCACCATAAAGAATGATGAGGGTAGATCGTCTAAATATTATTGGTTGACCTATGTAGCTTCTGAAATTGATATTGCTAATAATTTCGAGTCCTTATCGGGTAAAAACGTTCTTGTAAAGTATAGAGTTTTAGAAATATTTGATCCCAAAATCAATGAGTATCGCAATATTAATGTGCTGGTATCATTGAATCTTTAGGTCCCTTTTTTTATTTAAATTTTAAATTAATGTATACGGGCAAATGGTCAGAATAGCCGCCTAGATATTTTGAACCTCCGTATGTTCTAAAGGGTACGATATTTCCTTTGTAGGTAGAAAGCATGTATTCTAGAGTTAAGATGTGTCCATCAGCTTTCTCACTTTTTAAACGTCCCTTGTTCCATCCATCGGAAATGCAGATGTGGTCTAGAATGTTCCATTCTCCTCTGTAGTTGTGTGTTCCATTAAATTTATTTGATACTGAGGTGATTTTGGGCTCAAGTTTCTCCGTGATAAGCTTTACAGATTTATTACTTGGGTAGTCATTGAGGTCGCCCATTAATACGATTTTGGTACTTGCATCTAACGCAAGAAGAGAGTCAATGAAATTTCGAGCGCTCTGAGCTGCTTTTAATCTTTTAGGTTCACTTTTTTCTGTTCCTCCGCGTCTACTTGGCCAATGATTCACCATGACATAAAAGAGCTCCTTTTTATAAGAAAATTTAGCCCATACAATATCTCTAGAGCTGGCTTTTGTCTGCCCTGGGAGAATGTATCTGATGTATCCTTGATCTATAACTCTTAATTTTTTGGCATTGTAAATCATCCCAGCATCAATACCGCGTGCATCATCACTATCATAATGAACAGTTTTATACCCGTTAAGTGCTTTTCCTTTGCCGATGATTTCATTTAAAACGCCGACATTTTCTACCTCACAAAACCCAACAAGCATTGGGCTATTTAACTCACACAATACTTTATTGATGTGATTTATTTTTTCAAAATATTTATCACTGTTCCAAAGCTTTTTTCCTGAAGGCAAGAATTCCGAATCGTTATTTGGACCATCTATGGTGTCAAATAAATTTTCCACGTTATAAAAAGCAATTCGTTCTGTTTTTTGACTCAACGATGTGAGTGAAATCAATAAAATCAGAAGAACTGTTAATAGTTTTGACATAGAATTAATTTTCGCACTAATATATTGTTTTAATGTGAAATGGATATCGTTATGTACCCAAAATGATTAATTACTATTATGTAAATAAGACATTAGAATAGATCAAGCCAATAACGATAATTCTTATAGTCAAAAATCAAAGTAAACGATATGAAAAAGCTCATTTTATTAAGCATTGCAATTTTTACATTTCCTTATGCCGAATCGCAAGTGTACATGCGTACACACAAAAATATAGGAGTATATGGTCAGCTTAACACAGCAGATTTTGACAAAAACGGTAACTATTCGTTCCAAACTGGAATTACAAGACAATTTGGAAGATACCTATTGCCAGAATTAGGATATAGGCAAATGGTGCAAAAGGAAATTGATCGTTCTTTTCAATTAAATGATGCTAAAAGAGAACATTTTCTAACAACAGCAATGATTTTTCGAGCGCCTCTCGTGGTGATTAATGAACGTAAGAAGGGCAGATCGTGTAGGGGAGAGGTGCTTGAAATTTTTTGTGGGCCAGAGCTATTTTATAGGTTTAGTAAAGACCATAGCATGAATGAGAATTTATTTACCTCTGTAAAAGGAGGATTGGGAATTTTTCATGTACGAACAGGACATTCCAAAAGGAGTAAGGCCTGGACAGTAAAGCTTGAGGCGTATTATCGTTATCAGTTTGAAAATTCTAGAAGTACCTTTGATATCCCTAATGAATTTGGATTACAGCTCAGGTTACTTAGGTATAAGGTGTATGACTTTGTGCGTAATTAAAATTGCTCTAACACCTGTATACGGTCTTTGATAGGAGGGTGTGTTGAGAAAAGGCCCCCAAGTCCACCAAGAAAATTTGCTGAAGTATCATCTGGGCTATTGTCTATAAACATTTCTTTGACATCGTCACTTTTGATGGAGTCTATCTTAGAATTTCCTGATATCTTTCTTAGGGCGTTGGCTAGGGCCAATGGGTTTCGCGTCATTTCAGCTGCACCTGCATCTGCCATGAACTCTCTTTTTCGACTTAGGGCAAATTTAAATAACAATGATATTAGGTAAGCGAGTATGGACACCACTAGAATTACTAGCATTAACCCACCACTTCCTTTATCCTTTCTTCTTGAACGGGTCATGCTTCCATAAAGCAAGCTTCTAAAAGCAATTTGTATGATTAATGAAAAGATACCTACGAATATGATGCTGATGACTAATAATTTTACATCATTGTTTCTTATGTGCATCAACTCATGCGCAATAACACCTTCTAGCTCATCGTCGTCGAGCTTGTCCATTATTCCTCTTGTGAGTGTTACACTGTAGTTCTTTTCGTTTAATCCACTGGCATAGGCGTTTAATGCCTCTGACTCGATGATTTTAAGCTTGGGCATTTTCATGCCGATTGACATACACAGGTTTTCAGTAAGGTTGTAAACCCTCATGTTTTCCTTGCGTTCAATGGATTTTGCTCCGGAGGCGTAATCAATCATTGCCGAATGCCCCCAATAAGCAATCAGGAACCATATCCCTGTTCCTGCTAAAACAAACGGAATTGTTTGTAGAAACATGTCGTTGGTCATGTCAGTGTCAACCCCTCCTCCATAATCGTCATATGAAGCGAACATCAATACGGCGTATACAGCCCCTAGTAATATACCGGGGAATCCCAATAGTAAGAATATAGATTTTCTATTGTTGGAGGTAATCTGCTCCTGAAGACCGACGTACTTCATGCTTAATTAGAATTTTACTTCTGGTGCTTTTTCTGCAGCAGCCCTACCTTCTCCAAGGTCAAACATTTGTTCTTGCTTGAAGCCAAACATAGAGGCAAATAATACATTCGGGAATTTTTGAACAGCAATGTTTAACTCTTTAGTTGCCGAGTTAAAGAATCTTCTTACAGCAGCCAATTTGTTTTCAATATCTGAAAGCTCAGTTTGAAGCTGCATGAAATTATTGCTCGCCTTTAGGTCGGGGTAGGCTTCTACCTGAATGCTAAATCCACTAAGCGCAGCCGAAAGTTCTTTTTCCGCAGATATTTTATCGTTGATATTACTCGCTCCCATGGCTTTATTACGTGCATTTGTAACGGATTCTAGCGTGCCTCTTTCATGCTCCATATATCCTTTTACTGCTCCGATAAGCTGTGGAACAAGGTCGTGACGCTGCTTCAATTGTACGTCAATATCAGCGAAAGCATTTTCGCGGTTATTTTTAAGTTTAACGAGTGTGTTGTATATTGTAATAACCCATATGACAATTACAGCTACAACAATTAAGATGATCCAAATAGGCTCCATAATATTCTTATTTAATTTTCTCTAAAGATAAGGTTTAAATAAAAGCCCTGATGATTCTTAACAAAAATTGTTTTTCAAATGGTTTATCTTGGGGCTATGCAGTCGATTACCACGATGTCTCCCACCATACAGATACTTGACAAATTTGGTGCGATATGGTAGCTGACCCATATTTTCTGTCCGTCTTTGATTTCAATGTCTATATCGCAGAGATTGGTAGGTTCCAGGTAGCTTCCGTTTTGAAGCTGAATTACCATTCCGCATCCATCAAGACCAGTGAGGTCTTTGAATTTTGCTTTTTGTGCATTTTCACAGGCTTGTGCATTTATATGGAGTTCCATTTCACTGGAGCTTTTGTTGCAGCTAGACATCAGTAGCACAAGTATAAAGGCTAACAAATATACAAATGGATTTCTTTTTATGGATTTCATAGAATACATATTGTTTATAGTAGAAACGTGTCTTAATGAGCTTAAGGGGGGCTGTTTTA
>Ga0206679_10002610_pt1 | contig 14219 bp, 9 predicted proteins | sample M110012015metaG_FD_155464 | JGI IMG/M metagenome (GOLD analysis project Ga0206679, IMG submission 155464) | Ammonia-oxidizing marine archaeal communities from Monterey Bay, California, United States - M1 100m 12015 | ecosystem: Environmental > Aquatic > Marine > Intertidal zone | place: USA... | reverse complement strand
AACCAGCACCTTTAATATTGCATACACTCTAAGGGAGGGGAAATTGCACATCGGAGATTCATACTTCACAGATGCAATCACATATACTCTTGAGCAAGATGTTATCTATGTGGGAGATAGTAATTTCCCTTTAGATATAGCGTACACGATTCGCCCCGACTTGTCACATGAAGACGTGATAAACATCTTTAAAGAAGATAGTATTAGCCCTTTTGATATTGTCGCCACGTTACAAGGCGCTCCATCACATACTGAGCTATTCGCTCTCTTGTTGTCTGCGGGGTTGCTTTAATAAAGCAAATTGCGAGGTTTACTTCGACTCTTCTACTCGGAAGGTAAAGCCCTCCATTATTTGGTTTACAAGGAGCTTTTCACAGGCTTCAACAACCTTAGCTTCGGCAACAGCTTTGTCCGCGGCATCTACTTCAAGAGTCACGTGTTTTCCTATTCTTACACTGACTATCTCAGGAAGATCCATACTCTTCATGGTGCCACCAACAGCTTTTCCTTGAGGGTCTAAAAGTGTCGGAAGGGGCATTATGTCAATCTCAGCTACAAATTTCATGGGGTAATATCTTTCGGGGCAAATATGAGTGCTAAACTTGAGTACAAAAGTACACACAACGACACCGCTGCGTATGCATTTCCCCAAGCAATCCATGTTCCAATAGAAACTGCGATAAATCCCACTCCAAGACCCATTCTTACCACATCAATTGTCTTGTCTTTGCCCCATGTTTTTAATCCGAAAAAAGGCCGTTTAATCACCATTAAAAGAGGGAACATAACCATGCCCACGGACGCAACTACAAGCATCACTCTTATTTGATAATCACTTCCCGTATAGGCCGCTCCCCACCACAACGTCATCCCCATCCAAAATAATCCAGCTGCTGGAGCTGGTAGCCCCTCAAAAAACCCTGTACACTCTCCTTCCGAGGCGCTTACGTTATATCTAGCTAGTCTATACGCTGCAGCTACTACAAGTAGTGCAGGAAGGGCGTTCAGCATTAAGCTATCACACGCCCCGCTTTCGCAAATCAACCTATATGAAACAAAGGCTGGGGCTAACCCGCTCGTCACAAGGTCTGCTAAAGAATCTAACTGTACACCCATCGGGCCTTCCACACCTAGCTTCCTCGCAGCCCATCCGTCTAAAACATCAAAAAACATTGCCGCCAACCAAATCGCCGCTATTCTTCCGTCTGTTATGTCAGCCCCTGAAGCCGCTTCCCAGCATACATATGCTCCCCCTAATAAATTACCCATTGTCAGGGCGTTAGGTATTAATCTCTTGAAATTCATGGAACGAAGATAGTAATGAGTGCAGCCTTATACTCTCAGTTGTGTATCTTTGTGGTGTAATGGTCCGATGGCCGAGCGGCTAGGCTCAGCTCTGCAAAAGCTGCTACAGCGGTTCGAATCCGCTTCGGACCTCCAAAAAAAAAAGAAAGCCCTGTTAACTGTTGAGTTAGCGGGGCTATTCTTTTAAAAGACAATAAGTTTTAAGCTCTGACCTTTTAGAGATCCTTGGAAGGTAACTATGTAGATGCCTTTAGGCAAATCTAAATTGTTTAATTCAAGTGTTTCGCCGCCTCTAATCGTTACGCTTTCTTCAGAATAAACTATTGATCCAGAGGTTGTGGAAATCGTCACAGCTCCAAACATTGAATCTTCTGATGTATTCAATAGCGAAAATTCCCCCGAGCTAGGATTTGGATAAGCTGAAAGAGTGTTGAATGTTGCCTCAGAGCGACAATCGAAAGGGAAATCCGAAAGATCCAAAAAGTTAGATAAATTTTCTACTGCATAGCAGTGTCGTTTCTCTAAAAATTCTAAAAGATGTTCTTTAATGTCATTTCTCCATACATTTTCATTCTCGGGGAAATTCCATCTGTCAGAGTGTTCTGAAATGCTTGAGGAGTATAGGTCTACAAAGAATGATGCTTTGTTAATTATTGTGTTTAGGGAGAAGTTTGAGCTGAGAATCTCTGCATACCTTGAGATAAATTCATACACGAATCTGTCGTTGCGCAATAGATTTCTAAATATAAAAGTAGAAGGTGGACTATTGGGCCAAACAACTTCGTCGTCATTCAGTGTACAGTGTTCAAGCATATCATACCTATAATTGTATAGCCCTCCGTCAATGTCAAAAAAAATCCATCTCCATTTAGTGTTGCCATCTGACTCCCGCCAATATTTGATATTGTTTCCCGGCCAATCATAATTCGATAAGAAAATTTCTGCAATGTTGTAGTCTATGTAGTTCTCCATATCTATTTGCGATAGCAAATAGTTGTAATTCTCCTCAAAAGCAATGTCGTTCTCAGTGATAAATTTTATCAACTCTGTAAACCCCTCTGCATCTCCCTCTATCGCTTCTGGGTTATTAAGTGAGCTAAGTAAAGTGACGGAGTCTTGATGTGTTGCGCCTTCTTTATACTCGAGATAGTATTTGTCTATGCGGTCGCGTATGGTTTGGACTCCCCAATATTCACCATTAATAAAAACTATAACCGGTCTAGAGTCTTGCGTTGCGAAGTTCAGGGATCTACAAATTTCATGTGCAAGAGGGTCTTTTATTATTGTTTTACTCCAATCTCCCATAGAGGATTGGAGTAGAAACCTCTTGTACTCATCATTCTTATTGTTTGGAAGAAATTTATAGCGGAATTGGCTGTCTCCGTATTCACTTCTAGCATAAAATTTTAAGGATTTCTGTGAGGCCGTTCGAGTTAACCCCCCATGTATTCTTACTCCAGCATCCTGAGAAAACCCAAGCTCTCCAGCTTCGTTATAGTACTCTATATGTACCTTTCTTTCCCATGCATCTCCGCGTTTGTAATAGTTTCCGGTGGACTCCGGCATCTCTTCGTCAAAGCTTAATCCCGGTATATATATCCCTGAGTCCTGGCTGAAAAAATCTGCTTCATCAACTATCAGGGATATAACTGGTAGTTCATATTTCTGAGCCCCCTCCGAGAAAATAAAATAAGTGCCGCTTTTAATTGTACTGCTTATTTCACCATTATTATAAGTACAGAATCTTAAAATATTCCCTTTAGAAAGCAACCCCTCTGGTGATTCCCATATTGGGTAACCATAAACCGAGATGTCTAGCGTTGTAGCAAACTCTGAGTAGTAGTTAGGTTCTTGAGATTTATCTTGAAAGGCTATTGAATCGCCTGGCATGAATAGGAAAGACTCTTTAGTGGGAACGCTCCCGTCCAAGCTGTAATATATCGTGTCCTCTGAATTTGTTTCTAGGGTAAGTGAAATATTCGATGTATAGAAACCAGGGGGTTGGGAGGGCGATATTTGTGTGGTTTGGGCTAAATAAAAAATCGGGGATAAGCTCAGCACAGAAAAAATAAATCTGTGAGCCAATCGCAAATGCATCTTGAAAGAGCTCTCTATAAAAGGTTGATTTTACTAGCTAATGCGTCCTTATATGATCCTCCTATAGGGATTTCTTTATCCATACCTACAATTGTGATGTTAGAATATTTTATACTCTCTATCGCATTTAAATTTACGATATACGATCTGTGAACTCGCATAAATACACTGTCGCTGAGCTTGCGTTCTATCTCCTTCATTGTGCTATGAATTGTATAGCTCTCTTTTCTAGTATGAATTACAACGTAGTCCTTTAGCGCTTCAATAAATAACAAATCATCTTTCTTAACATGCATTAAACGGCTTCTATTTTTCACAAAAATAAAATCAGCTTCAGAATTATGCTCTGCTAAATTTCTAAGAAAAGCGGTTTCTTGCTTTAGTTCTTTTTCTTTAGAGTGCTTGTGAAGCGCCATCTCAATGGCGGTTTGGATGTCTGCTTCTTTGAAGGGTTTGAGAATATATCCGTGTGGCTCAGCAATTTTTGCTTTAGAGAGGGTGTCTTCATCGGCATAGGCTGTTAAAAATATTACCGGAACATCAATATTGCTTTTTATCTCTTGGGCCGCTTCAATTCCGCTCATATCACCCTTGATCATAATGTCCATAAGACATATGTCTGGCTTGTGTTTTAAAGCAAGTGAAATGGCGTCTTTACCATTGTCCGCTGTGGCAATAACATTATATCCTAACTGAGTCAGACATCTCTCAATATCCTTTCTCACTATAATTTCATCTTCTGTAACTAGAATATTGATTGCCATGTATATCTTATTTTAAGACTTGTGCATCAAATCTAATTAAAAATGAGCTGCCCACCTCTCCTTGTTCTGTGCTTTTTACAACAAGCTCCGCATTTAGCTGTTCTGCTAGCGCTTGTATTAAGTATAGCCCTAAAGTATCTCCTTTATTTAATTCAAAGTTTTCTGGAAGCCCCATGCCGTTGTCGCTCACTTCTATTTCTATTTTATCAGAAACCTTTGCAGCTCTAAGGACAATAGCACCTTCTTTTTTCCCAATAAACGCATATTTAAGCGCATTTGAAACCAGTTCGTTTACAATTAATCCGCTGGGAATTGCTTGATCTAGTGTAAGAAACACATCTTCTAAAGAGGTTTTTAGTTTAACATCGCAGTCTGGCGTTGAATAGCTATTAATCAAATTCACGCTCAGCCGTTCTAAGTATTCAGCAAAGCTAATTGAAGAGACGTCTGTGTTTCTATATAGTGATTCGTGAATATAGCTCATGGTAGCGATTCTGCTTTGGCTTTCATCAAGAATATGTGTCAGTTTAGGGTCGTCTACGAATGACTTCTGTAGGCTCATTAAGCTGCTTATTACCTGTAGATTATTCTTAACTCTGTGGTGAACTTCTCTCAGAAGAACCTCCTTCTCTTTTAAGGCTAAACGTATTCTTTCGTCTATCGCCTTACGTTCTGATATATCATACGCAATACAGCTTATTTCATTTTGCTTTACCTCGTTAGAAATTGGGTTTAGGAAAATATGATACCACCTTATTTCTTTGCTTTCATATTTTAATGGTATTTCGAAATCGTTCGCCTTGCCTTTTAAAGCTTGATTAAATAACTTAACCTGGCTTTTGTAAGATTCATCCCGAAACAGTTTTAATAGAGGAATAAGGGACATCCCAAGCTCTGCTTTTATTTTAAACAACCCCTTCATCAACCTTTTAAAGTTATCGTTAAATGATGTGATTTCATCCTCATCATTTAGGGTGAACATGATTAAGTTTTGGGTTGAGTTGAAGATGGACTCGAGTTTTGCGGTCTGGGTTTTTGCATCGCGCTCAAGGTGTTTCATTTCTGTGATATCCAGGTAAATCCCCCTCATACCTATGGGTTTTCCGTTTTCATCATGCTGCGCTGAAGAACCCCCGATTAGCGATAACTCTTCGCCTTTTGAATCAATAAAAACACATTCACTTTGAACACCATCTAACTCATTAATCCAGTTTTTTTCACTTGGAAAGTTTTTAATAACATCCTTTATCGTTGTGTTTGCAAGTGATTTTTGTGTGTAGCCTAGTTTTTTATGAAAAGATGGATTTGAATATGTGAAGTATCCTTTTGAATCGACAACAAAAATTATATCCGTTGCATTATCTAAAATATCTCTGTGTTTTTCTTCGCTGTTTTTTAATTCCTCCTCAATGATTTTTAAATCCGTTATATCTCTTCCGACAGCCATTGCTCCTATGTCTTCGCCGCTTGCGTCTTTCATCATAGCAACTGAAATAAACATACTGAAAACTTCTCCTGACAACCTTTTTCCATGAACTTCTCCTGAAAAATAACTTCTTGTTTGTAGGGCGTGCACAACTCCGTTTATTTCATCCTCCTTTGGAATAAACATCGTGTAGTTTATTGATTTTTCTTTTCCTGGTTCAATCCCAAATTCCACGGAAAACGCATGGTTGTACTGCTGAAGATATCCTTGCATATCAAAAGCTACAATCATGTCAATCGACGATTCTATAATAGATCTGTTAAACTCCTCTGCCTTAATGAGATTTTGCTGGGTTATTTTATGTTTTCGGATTTCTTCCTTAAACATTATATTAGATTCTTCAGCTAAAGTGGCTCTCATTTGCTCCCGTACTAACTGCACTCTAGTGCTTAAATCAGTAACTGTTATTTGGATAGCTGGAGATCTATCGTGAAAGGATAGGCTCATCCTTAACCCCACTTCCTTTTCTGTCCCATCTCTTAAAACCATAATAACCTCTCTGTATGGGGGCCTCTCCCCTTTTCTTATTTTTTCTATATCTTCTTTTACAATTATTTTATCGTTGTTGTGAAAGAAGTCCGTAAAAACCTCATCGTATATATAATCCTCTACGCTTTCATTTAACAATTCTAATCCACCTGCATTTGTATATTTTATTTTTTTGTCTAAAACAAGAAACAATCCTATGGGGCTGGACTCAACAAGCATTCTAAAGCGCTCTTTTGTTTGGAGCAGGTCGAACTCTGTCCGTTTACGATCTGTAATATCATAAACCATAAGGATCTGTTCGTTCAGCTTTGTGTTGGGGGTTTCTTTTATTTCACTTCGTGTAGCCTCGAGGTAAATAGACCTTCCTTGCTTTGTTGTACCGCGAAGCTCACAGCGCACCCCCCAATTTCTCCTTGCTGACAACCTTTGCCAGTCCCTTTCGTCTATAAAATCTAGAATTGGAACACCTATAGGTGCGGTGTCGTGGCCAAATATGGCGGCAAATTGTTTGTTTGAATCCTGTATTATTCCGTCAGAAATAAAAACAATCCCCTCCATAGCAAATTGAGATAAAACCCTATACCTAGCCTCGCTTTCTTTAATAGCGGAGTCGTATAAAATTATTTCCGAAACATCTCTAACTTGAAGAACCTCTATTCCTTTTGAAATTTGAGCTATTTTTATTTCACTATGAAATTCATCCCCATCAATTCTCTTCGCTAAAACGTTTATTTTAATTACCCTTCCAGAAATTCGAGCTTGTGTCAGTTTACTTAGTAGTAAGCTATATTCATCTGGTAGGTAGTTAAAGATTCCGTTTTTTTCAGAAATAGGATCAAACCCTATCCATTTATCTTCCTCACACCTAAAAATCCTTCGAGCGTGTCTGTTGCTGTTTATTACTTTACCTTTTTTAAGAATAAAGCGCGCCTCTGATGATTTTTCAAATAAAAGACTGTCTATTTTGTCTAATTTATCCACGGGCTCAATTTCGTAATGAATCTCTTTTCTTCGCTACTCTTCTACCATCAACTTTCCATAATTTACCATAACGGTATGTGTACGTATATTTTAATAACCCTTCTTCGGTAAAAAACTTCCATTTTCCATTCTCAACACCCCCCTCGTACTTTCCTGTTGATTTTAAGGACCCATTCGGATACCACTCTTTATGGACCCCCTCTTTTAAACCAAAAGAATACTCGCCTTCAAACATTTTTTGCTTTTCCGAATAAAGGTAAGTCCAATTTCCATCTCTTTCTCCATTTAAATAACTACCAAGCTCTTTGTGATCATTTACATGGTAAAACCAACTACCCACCCTTAATCCATTCCTATATACTCCTTTTAAAAGGAGTTTCTTTGATGAATCATATTCTATAAATTGCCCTTCTTCTAAGCCGTTATCGTATGTTTCTAATCTAATAATAAAACCCGATTCGTCCATCCACCTCCAAACGCCATCCAATTTTCCTGACCTATAAAATCCTGTTTGTTCTAACCAACCGTTAATATTAAAATACTTCCATTCTCCCACTTTATTTCCATTTTCATAACTTCCTATAGCTTTAATGCTTCCGTCGTAATAATAGAGCTCCCAACCCCCTTGTTCAAGACCTGATAGATCCTTTATCCCACTACATGTTTTTATTCCATCTTTAAATATATTTCCTTTTACAATAATACCCTCAGTGTTAAAAATTCTATTCACTCCGTTTTTGAGCCCGTTTTTATAGACTGTTTCTTCTGATTTTTCTCCGTTGTTATGGTAAGTTGTTATTATTTCTGATTTATTAAGCAACTTGTTTTCAAGTATTTCTACACCAAACTTATATCTAACAATATTCTCCAAATCACCACTAGTATTATAAAATCTAAAAACACCGTGTCTTAGATTGTTGCGATATGGTCCCTCTTCACTTATTCTGTTATTTTCATGAAAATATTTCCAAATTCCAGATTTTTCTGAGTGACTATTAAACCTATTAAATTTTTCAATACTTGAAATTAATCCTTTTTTATAAATTTTAAATGTAATAATTCTTCCGTCTTGGGCATATTCTGTTGTTTTTCCGTTTTTTAAGTTGGATTCATATTGAACTGAATATTTTATTTTACCCGATTCATAAAATATTGTTTGGGTTAATTCTTTATTATTTAAAAGCCAAATAGTAACACTATTAAAATTTCCGTTTTTAAAGTAAATTATTTCCTTGCCATTTTTTAAGTCAGCTTCATATTCAATTTCCCTATCAAGTGTAGAATCTTCATTATAAAATTTCCATTTACCTGAAAGTTTATTTTCAACCCACAATCCTGAACTTTTAATATTTCCAGATTCATAATATGATTTCCATAAACCATTCGGAATTCCATTAAACAAGCATCCCTCACTTGATAATTTACCCGACGGATAAAAATACTTTGTTATACTACAATTAATTTCTGAAATATTTTCTTGAGAATTTATTTCAAAACTGAAAAGAGATAAGTATACACACACTAATAATATATATATATTCTTTAAAGAATTAATAGTAATAGTAAGCATGTTCATATCGGGGATAACTGTTTTACTTTTTATAGAGTTTTTTAATAATTGTATAGATTGCACCCACCTATCAACATGTTTTAAACAGGTTTGATGTTTAAAAATCAGATAATTAAATGGTGTTTTCAACGAGCTTTTATTAAAGTTAAATATTATAAGTTTATTGTATTTCTAAATTTTATGGAGTTTATAAAAATATAAATCTTGTGTAAAAATGATGGTAAAGTATAATCTAAAAAATTAGGAAAACAAACCTTATGACTTGCTTAGGTATTTTACCCTTAAAATACAAACCATATTTATCATTTAATACCAACATTTTTTTTAATGCAATGAACAACGCTTGTTAATTAACTTGCGAACTCTAAAAATACCTACTCTCATGAATTTTAGCATTGGATGTGATCACGCAGGACCAGTATATAAAAACACAATAATAGAACACCTCAAAGAACGTGGTTTTTCAGTAAAGAATTGTGGTACGGATAGTACAGAGAGTGTTGATTACCCAGATTTTGCACATGCTGTTGCAAATGATGTGTCTTTAAAAGATTCAGAACTTGGAATTTTAATATGCGGATCAGCCAACGGTGTTGCTATGACAGCTAATAAACACAGTGAAGTTAGAGCTGCTATAGCCTGGACCCCTGAAATTGCGCACCTAGCAAAAACCCACAACGACGCAAACATAATTTGTATTCCCGCAAGATTTGTAAGCGAACAAGACGCAATAGATATAGTAGATGCTTTTCTCAATTCTCAATTCGAAGGGGGACGCCACGCAACAAGAGTTGGTAAAATTGCTTGCGGAATTTTAACCCTATTACTCTGTGTATCATCCACGCTTTCCCCTCTTTCCCAATCCAACCCAACAGATACCCCACCCTCTATTAGTCAATCTGGATATGGTCAGATGATGGACTCAACGAAACTAAGAGCCCATTTAAGCATAATTGCATCTGATGAGTTTGAGGGGAGAGAAACAGGAACTAGGGGTGCTGAATTAACTGCGCTTTATTTAGAAAACTACTATTCTAAACTTGGTTTTGAACCCTACGACGGAAAATCATACACCCAAGATGTGCCAATGCTTAATTCTCAAATTCAAGGAGGGATTATAAATATTACTGAGCAGGAATTAAATATAATTGATGGTTTTTTAGTCTATCCAGGAATAAATGAAACATCAATGAAAGATGTTCCGATGGTCTTTGCTGGCTATGGAACTTCAAACAACAACGAGTATGATGACTACGCTAATATTGATGTGAAGGGTAAGTGCGTTGTGGTTTTACAAGGGGACATTAGAAACACGGACTCAGAAGGTACAAAAAGCTCTACTTCAAAAAGAGAGAGGGCAGAATCTCTCGGGGCGGCGGCATTTATTGTTGTAATGCCTAATTCAGATTACAACACTTTTAAAGGAAGAATGAAGTTCTATATGACACGTAAATCAACGGTTTTAAATAGAACCAAGGAAGGTGAGGGCGCTAGTATACCTACTTTTTTTGTAAAAGAGGACGCTGCCGATGTTTGGTTTGAGACATCTAAAAAGATCAAAAAAATAGAAAAAATTAAAAAGAAAGGCGAGAAAAAAGGAGTGGTGACAACGGGTGATTTATCCTGCACTCTCAACTATAATATAGACATAAACAGAACGGAGTTTAATGGAAAAAACGTCCTTGCGTATTTACCGGGCGCAGATAAAGATTTAAGGGAGGAGGTTGTTGTAATAACATCTCATTACGACCATATCGGAATTATTGACGGGGAGGTTAACAATGGCGCAGATGATGACGGGTCTGGTACCGTAACCGTAATGGAGCTAGCCAGGGTTTTCATGAAGGCATATAAAAACGGTGATGGACCGAGAAGGAGTGTTTTATTTATGAATGTAGTGGGTGAAGAAAAAGGGTTGCTTGGGTCAGAGTGGTATTCGGACCACCCCGTTTTTCCACTGGAAAACACGGTTGCAAATCTAAATATTGATATGATAGGTAGGGTTGACGAGGCACACTCAGATGATGAAAACTACATTTATTTAATTGGTTCAGATAAGCTTAGCTCGGAGCTCCACGAGATTTCAGAATCAGCGAACTCATCTTTTACTAATATTGCGCTTGATTATACTTTCAACGCCCCAGATGATCCCAATAGATTTTACTATCGTTCAGATCACTACAACTTTGCAAAGCACAATATCCCTGTAATTTTTTACTTCAGCGGTGTTCACGAAGACTACCACGCTCCAGGAGATGATGTTGAGAAGATAATGTTTACGAAGATGACAAACGTCGGGCGTTTAGCGTTCCACACAGCCTGGGAACTACTTAACAGGGATGATAAAATCGTTGTAGACAAAGTGAACGATTTTAAGGACTAATCATTCAAAAAGTCCTCAATAGTTTCTCTAAAGAACCCCACCTCCTCTTCATACACCTCCCCTGTTGCTGGCCCACTAAACCCTGAGTGGACAATTGGATCGCCTTCGAGTGGGATAAAAGCTGTTGTGGGAAAAGACCTAACCCCCCCAAAAAAGGCAAGGCATGAATCAGCCTCACTTTTACTAGCAGCCCCACCATGTAAGATCTCCCAAGAAATCCCCACACTTTCTTTAAACCCCGCAATTCTTCTCAAAGCTTCTGCACCTTTAAATCTTTCGAAAGACATTGACACAACGAGCATTTCAGGATAATCTAAAGACAACTCCTGTAACAACCTCGCCTCATCCAAACAATTTGGACACCACGTACCCATAACATCCACCACAAGAAGTTTATATCCAGACTTTTTCAACCGCTCCCTAGACCAAACCTCAACCTCTCCACCCGAGTTTATCCCCTCAAACCTTATTTTCTCACCCCTACCCCACTCCTGCCTAGAGCTCCATTTAACTTTTTCATTTTCTACCCTTACCCCACTCCACGAAGTGCTGTAATGAATCCCACTCTTAAAAACCCCGTCGGTTATTGAATCCCCCCTAATCACCCCCTCGAAATAGAAAAGATGAGCCCCATCGAAATTTTGAATTTTAAATTCACTAGTAATTGTATCTATTTCCCCAGCTAGATATCTATAATCTCCAGTTGGGGTCATAAAAGTTGCCCAAGCGGAATCACCCTTTTGCCTGAGCTTAAACTTTCCTAACGACGTATCCCAAACAGAGTTAATTTCCCCACCCCTAACCGGAACAAGCTTTTTCAAAGGATTCACCTCAAGCTTAACCCGATAATCTTTAGTTCTTAACGAATCTATCCAACATCCTATCCATGCTCCCCCACTCCACTTACCCACCCATGACCCCCCAAAAACAGGTACAGAATAACAACCTTCACCCTGTGATTTCACAAAGATGCTCTCATCTCCATTTTTAACCACAAGACCCCCATCAACCTTCTCAGTAAGTACTGTAACGCATGTTGAATCATCAAGAGTAAATACGGAGGAATAAAAACGGTGCTCAACTGAATTTTTTTGACCAGCTGAGCACCCAAACAACATTACAGTAGCGACAAACAAAGTCGCTAAAGTTGATATACATACGCCTCTACCCAGTATCAAAGGTCAAATTTTATTCCCTGAGCTAATGGCAGGTCTTCACCGTAGTTAATGGTGTTTGTTTGGCGTCTCATGTACGCCTTCCATGCATCAGAACCACTCTCGCGACCACCACCAGTTTCTTTCTCTCCCCCGAAAGCCCCCCCGATTTCAGCTCCAGATGTTCCGATATTCACGTTGGCTATTCCACAATCAGAGCCGGCTGCAGATAAAAACAACTCGGCTTCACGCAGGTTATTCGTCATGATAGCCGATGATAAACCCTGAACCACTCCGTTTTGCATCGCTATAGCCTCTTCAACGGTTTCGTATTTCATAATGTAAAGAATAGGAGCGAAAGTCTCATCCTGAACGATTTGCATTTCATTATTTACCTCAGCAATAGCAGGTCTAACGTAACAACCACTTTCATAACCCTCTCCCTCAAGAACCCCACCGGGAACAAGCACGGTTCCACCCTGCTCCTCCACAGCTTTAAGCGCTGTTAAGTATCCATCGACAGCAAGCGCATCGATAAGCGGACCTACATGATTGTTTTCATCGAGTGGATCTCCTATACGAATCTGTTTGTAAGCTTGCGTAAGCTGGTCTTTAACTTTTTCGTAAATGCTAGAGTGAACGATAACCCTTCTTGTGCTTGTGCAACGCTGTCCACAAGTGCCAACAGCTCCAAAGACAGCGGCTGGTACAACAACTTTAAGATCAGCATCAGGCGTGATGATAAGAGCGTTGTTTCCACCTAACTCTAACAACGAGCGACCCAAACGAGCGGCAACCGCCTGAGCAACAATTTTACCCATACGCGTTGATCCTGTAGCGCTAATAAGAGGAACACGCTTATCATTACTTAACATTTCACCAACCCTATAATCTCCATTAACAACACAAGAGATCCCTTCAGGGACACCATTTGCTTCAGCTACTTCAACCCAAATGTTTTGGCAAGCAATAGCACAAAGAGGAGCTTTCTCAGAGGGCTTCCAAACACAAACATCACCTGACACCCACGCAAGAGCGGTATTCCAACACCAAACCGCAACGGGGAAGTTAAAGGCAGAAATAATCCCAACAGTTCCCAGTGGGTGATATTGCTCATACATCCGGTGATTTCGGCGCTCTGAATGCATTGTGAGACCGTAGAGCATTCGACTTTGGCCCAATGCAAAATCGCAAATATCAATCATCTCCTGAACCTCACCGAGGCCCTCCTGATAACTCTTCCCCATTTCATAAGAAACAAGAGCCCCTAATGATTTCTTCTTTTCACGAAGAGCGTCACCGAATTGACGAACCACTTCACCACGCTCTGGCGCACTCCACTTCCTCCACTCAATAAAAGCCTTGCTTGCTGCACCCATAACAACCTCATAATCACCTGAGGTTGCGGTAGTTACGCTCGCAATTGTTTTTCCATCTGTCGGAGAAACAGAATCAATATGTGGGCCCGAACCCAATGTACGGCCTCCAATCATAACACCGGCATTTGTCTCTCTAATGCCTAAATCGGTAAGAACTTTTTGAATATCCATCTAATAAGATAATTTTTTGCTGTTAATTGCGGTGCAAAGATACAATTAGAATTACCGTGGATTTAGAAAGACACAAAGAACAGGTGCGTTTAAAGAGAAATGAAAACATTACGTTTTTCAAAAGACTCAGAAAGACAAACCCCCAAAAACTAGATGCGCTTATTCACCCCCTTCACGAAGATGTGTTTGCGTGTACCGATTGTTTAAAGTGTGCAAATTGCTGTAAAACAACCAGTCCACTTTTTTCAGACAGGGATATAAAAAGAATATCCAAGTATTTAAGACTAAGCCCACAGGAGTTAGAGGACACCTATCTAAAAAGAGATTCAGACGAGTATTTCGTGCTAAAGAAATCACCATGCGTTTTTTTAGGTGATGACAACTACTGCAGTATTTATAGTGTGCGACCTAAGGCCTGTCAAGAATTACCCCACACCAAC
>Ga0206679_10002607_pt1 | contig 14227 bp, 9 predicted proteins | sample M110012015metaG_FD_155464 | JGI IMG/M metagenome (GOLD analysis project Ga0206679, IMG submission 155464) | Ammonia-oxidizing marine archaeal communities from Monterey Bay, California, United States - M1 100m 12015 | ecosystem: Environmental > Aquatic > Marine > Intertidal zone | place: USA... | reverse complement strand
CTTGTGGCTTCCCAGTAATTGGCATATTCATTTAATTTATCCATGTTGAGCTTTTCGCTTCTTGGATGGCCCTGAAACATGGTCGCCACAGAATTAAAATTGGGTTGAGAAGTGAGGCCTGACATAGAGCTGATCGCGACATCAATGATATCAACGTCAGCCTCCATAGCCTGAAGATACGTTGCTACCTGAAGTCCAGAGGTATCATGGGTGTGCAAATGTATTGGAAGGTCTACAGATTTTTTTAATCCTTTAATTAATTTATTCGCTGAATAGGGCTTTAATAAGCCTGCCATATCTTTTATTGCAATGATGTGGGCACCCGAATCTTCAAGCTTCTTTGCAAGATCCAGATAATAATTCAAGGTGTACTTCTTTTCGTTTTTATCGAGTATTTCTCCAGTATAACAAATACAGGCTTCTGCTATTCCTTCTGTACGTTCGTTGACTGCTTTAATACTGGTTTTCATCGATTCAAACCAATTTAAAGAATCAAATATCCGGAACACGTCCATACCTCTTTTTCCAGATTCTTCAATAAATTCTTCTACAAGGTTATCTGGATATGAGGTGTAACCTACTGCATTTGAGCTTCGAATCAGCATTTGCGTCAATATATTCGGCATAGCAGCTCTTAGCATTTCCAATCTTAACCACGGGTCTTCCTTTAAAAACCGCATGCAGACATCGAAAGTCGCTCCTCCCCAAATTTCCATGGAGAACAGCTGAGGAAAATTTTTCGCATACCCTTCAGCAATTTTCATCATATCTACCGTTCTTAGTCTTGTCGCGAGTAATGATTGATGTGCATCTCTAAATGTGGTGTCTGTATATTTTATTTTTTTATTTTTTTTCACCCAGTCAATAAATCCGTCTCTTCCCAGTTCATTTAAATGATCCTTTGTTCCTTTTGGATATTTACCATATCTGTCAAAATCAGGAATGACCTGCTCTGGAAATTGTTTTGTCGGGTCAACTTTTTTTACGTCAGGGTTTCCATTGACAATAATTTCTCCTATAAACTTAATAGACTTTGTTCCTCGGTCTCTGCCTTTTCTGAATTCAAATAAATCCGGATTTTCCTCAATAAAATTGACTGTGACGTCCCCCTCCTGAAATTGAGGATGATTAATTACGTTCTCTAAAAATTTAATATTTGTTTTAACCCCTCTTACTCTAAATTCTTTTAAGGCTCTAATCATTCGTCTACAGGTACCCTTCAAAGTTCTTCCGTGTGAAGAGACTTTAATCAGCATGGAATCGAAAAAAGGAGAAATTTTATATCCTGTATAAATACTTCCTGCATCTATTCGAATCCCGTATCCATTGGCCATTCTTCTTGCAATGATTGTCCCGTAATCGGGTGTAAAGTTGTTTTTAGGGTCTTCTGTAGTAATGCGACATTGAATCGCAAATCCTGAGCATTGCACGTCTTCCTGGCTCAATAAATGGATCTGAGGGTCTGACAGGGCAAATCCTCTGGCAATTTGAATCTGTGATCGTACAATATCGATTCCTGTGATCTCTTCAGTAATTGTATGCTCTACCTGAATTCTTGGATTTACCTCGATGAAATAAATATTTTCCTCTTTATCGACCAAAAACTCTACTGTACCAGCATTATTATAATTTACCGAACGCGTGATGTCCAAGGCATATTTGTACAGCTTTTCTTTGGTTTCAGTTGAAATACTTTGGCAAGGTGCGACCTCAATGACCTTTTGAAATCTCCTTTGAACCGAGCAGTCTCTCTCATACAGGTGGACTATATTTCCATGCTCATCAGCCAGAATCTGAACCTCTATGTGCTTGGGTGAGTCTATATATTTTTCAATAAAGATGGTGCTATCATTGAATGCTTTTTCGGCCTCACCCTTGGCATCCTGATAATTTCGAATGAGGTCATTTTTTCCTCTTACAATTCGCATTCCTCTTCCTCCGCCTCCGGCAGCGGCTTTAAGCATAATCGGGTAGCCAATTTTTTTTGCTTTCTTAAAGATGTCCGCTTCTTCCTCATCATGAATTTCTTCTCCACGAATTATGGGAACATTGGCATTTACCGCGATTTTTTTCGCCTCTATTTTGTCTCCGAGCTTAACCATTACTGCTGGTTTCGGTCCAATGAAAATAATCTTTTCCTTTTTACATCGTTTTGCCAGCTCCACATTTTCAGAAAGAAAGCCATAACCTGGGTGAATGGCATCTGCACCTATTCTTTTAGCTAATAATATAAGTTCCTCTATACTTAAATAAGGTTTTAATGGCTCATCATTTTTACCAATTTGATAAGATTCATCTGCTTTATAACGATGCAGCGAATACCTGTCTTCATAAGTAAATACAGCTACGGTTCTTATCTGTAATTCTGTAGCTGCCCTAAATATTCTAATGGCAATTTCACCCCTGTTAGCCACTAAAAGTTTATTGATTTTCTTTATTTCCATGAAAGCCTAGCTATTAATTGTATGCATGCATAATTATATTTTGCAAAAGTACCTAATCGATTGAATTAATTCCTTTCTTTTTTGTAAAATAATTATAAAAAAATAATCCACATGAATTTTTGACCAATTAGTATTAGTAAGTGTGTTTTTTCGGAGTATTTATTTAGTTAATGTTATACTGTTTGTGATTCTTGAGAGACAAGAATTCTGAATTTATTTTATTGAAATGAACCTATTGAACACTGGGTTGTACACTTTGGCACACGCATTGGTATAGTACCGATGAAAACACTTTAAAAATATGATTATGTTCAGAACTTCACTAACACTCGCAATGACCTGTTTAATATGCAGCTTTTGTTTTTCACAAACCCCTTCTTTGGTTGATTATGATGCCTACGAAAAAATTGTTTCGGAAGTCAAGGAGCATCGATCCGAGCGCCTAATTAGTGCGGATAAGTTCGTTGAAATGAGCAAAATGGACAACGTGGTCATCTTAGATACCCGATCAAAAGAAATGTATGATGCCAAACACATTAAGGGAGCGATTCACTTGAATTTTTCCGATTTCACTCAGGATAATCTGGAAGCCTTATTCCCATCCAGAGATGTAAATATTCTCATCTATTGCAACAATAATTTTGAAGACGACCAGAAGTATTTCGCTACAAAGGGATATGTTGAGCCTGATTTGGGCATTTCATCTGATGCAGGAAACCCTATGTCCGGGATCACGATGGCGCTCAATATACCTACCTATATTAATCTTTATGGCTATGGATACAAAAACGTGTATGAGCTCTCTGAGCTGATCTCTGTTTTTGATTCTCGTATCAAGCTTGAAGGAACAGCAGTCGGACCCCCTAAATAGAGATCATTGCAAAATGAAATATCTGTTCTTAACACTATTTGTACTATCCATATGTTCCCATTCATTGGGACAATTACCACAATGTGTAAAGGAAAAATGCGATTCGATTCTCATGGGAGAGCTTGGAGAGAAGATGTATGAAAGCTGCATTGAATTCGAAGGATACGAAGTGACAACTCGACTGGCCGAGCTCGTGGATGATCCTTGTGCAGCACAATCAAGTCACAGGTATACAGTGAATTATAAATTCTCTTTTCCATCTCAGGATAAGGCATCCTTTACCTTGGGCTTTGTATGTCATGGATACCAAGGAAAAATGACTGTTCAGTCCAAGTATTTTTATCGTTATAATCAAAGTGATTTACCTGAAGGATTCAAGAAAAAAGGATTAAACATTATTGACTACCAAAAAATTGCAAAGAAAGCCTCCAAAGAAATGGCAAAGAATGCACCCAATAAAGAATTTAGGCGTTGGGAAGGTGGTGTTTTAGTATTGGCTCAGGATAAGATCTACTGGGCTTTTTCGCGTAGAGAACCATACCATGACCCATCTGGTTTTGGGGATGAAGCCATGATAGTCTCTAGGGTATGGGTTAACCCTTATACCGGGAAAATAATTGGCAGCGAAATCAGAAGGGAATAGTTTCTAGCTTATTTATTTTCCATTTGAGATGCCTATCGATGAGATGATGAATAAATTTTAACTTCACAAGATATTTCTTAGTTAAAATCATGAAAGATTTATTCCTTTTGGATCCCGATATTACCTATTTAAATTTTGGTTCCTTTGGAGCCTGTCCTAAAGCTGTTTTTTCAGAATACCAGCGTATTCAGCTTGAATTAGAGCAACGTCCTGTGCAGTTTATGGTCAACACTGGAATGAAGGAACTGAATGTTGCCCGAGAGAGTTTGGCCGGTTACCTTACTTGTGCTGCAAATGACCTGGTTTATATGACCAATCCATCCTATGGCATTAATACCATTGCAAAATCGATTCAATTAATGGAGGGAGATGAGATTTTAAGTACAAACCTCGAGTATGGTGCTATGGACAGAACCTGGAATTATTACTGCAATAAAGCAGGTGCAAAATATGTGCAACAGGAGATTAAATTCCCTATCCAATCTAAAGCTCATTTTTTAGAACAATTCTGGAAGGGATACACGTCGAACACCAAAATTATTTTTATAAGTCATATCACAAGCTCCACAGGATTGATTCTTCCTACCGAAGAAATTATTAAAGAAGCTAAAAACAGGGGATTGTTGACCATCATTGATGGAGCTCATGTTCCTGGGCAGCTTCCCTTAAATTTAACAAAGCTTGGCGCAGACATTTATGTTGGCGCCTGTCATAAATGGATGATGGGACCTAAAGGCTCTTCTTTTCTTTATGTAAATAAAAAGGAACAGCATTGGGTCGATCCTTTGCTGATTAGCTGGGGATTTAAAAGTGATACACCCTCTGATTCCACATTTATTGATTACCATCAAACAGCGGGGACACGTGATTTTTCCGCTTTCCTTTCCATTCCATATTGTATTGATTTTATGAAGGAACACAGCTGGGAAGATTTGAGGGCGCACTGTCAAAAAAAGACCATAGAATGGGCTGTAAAATTCCAGGAGAAATTGGGATTTGAGCCTATATCGCCAATAGACAGCTCATTTATTGGGCAAATGTTCAGTATTCCAATACGTACAGCAGACCCTGTATTACTCAAAAAGAAATTATATAATGAATATCAAATTGAAATACCGGTATTTCTGAATCAGAACGATGTATTTATCCGTTTTTCGTATCAGGCTTTCAATTCTGATGATGATTTAAACCGTCTTTTGGAAGTGCTGGTTCTTCTTGAAAAGGATGGAGTCCTACATATTGCATGATCTAATCTATTATCTGGTACGAAAACCTAATATTTTTATACCTCTCCGGAAACTGCTTCACTTACATTGATGATGTGATCACCCACTTTTTCACATGATGAAAATAAGTCATTATACACAACCCCCTGCTGAAATTTGAATTCTCCTTTTTCGGCCTTTTCTAAATAAGATTTTCTTAATTGATTTCTCATTTGATTGATTTCTTGTTCCGCTTTTTCCGCATCATCCAGCATAATATGTCCGTATTCTGCATTCAGGTTTGTATTCATTACTACAAAAGCTTTATCGACCTTATCCAGCATATCATTAATGCGCTCTCTTTGCTCAGGAAGGAAATACACACGGTTGTCATCTTTTCGTTCAAGAGTTTTAGACATTTGGTAATAAATATCACCTATTCTTTCAAGGTCATTGGTGATACTGATCATGCTTCTGATTTGTGTGGAAACCTCGATGCTAATTTCCTGAGCAGATATCTGTTCGAGGTAATTTACAACCTCTACCTCAACGCGGTCTGTTATTTCTTCGTATTTTTTGATCTTATTGTACATCTTATTCCGTGTCTTCTTATCCTGGTCATTTATTAAGGACCTGATAAAACCATTCATTCTTGTAGTCACTTCCCCGAATTTAGCGACCTCTTTTTTGGCTTCCAGAATAGCAACTTCCGGTAATCCAATTCCCCCGGCAGTAATATAATCGAGCTTAAATTCTTCATCAGCATCTCCTTTAGGTTTAACTGATTTTTGGACAAAATTAATCATGTATGGAACGAAGCCTATCAATATTAAAACATTAGCGCAATTGAATAAGGTGTGGAACAAGGCGATACCTTCATTGGCCATTCCCCCATCAGCTGGATTGAAATCAACGCCGTGGCTATTGGATACTATCCACCCAATACCATCTAAGAAAAATGGAATAATGCACAGCATCCAGCCAACTCCGATAATATTGAAAAGTGAATTAAACCTTGCAGCCCTCTTTGCGTGTACATTTCCTATTGTAGCGGCTATTTCTGCTGTAATTGTAGTTCCGATATTTTCACCTAATACCATGGCACAGGCTACCTCAAATGGAATAATTCCTTTCGCTACCATAGTCATCGTGATTGCCATTGCAGCACTAGACGATTGAATCACAATCGTTACCAGGGTACCTAAGGCAACAAACATGAGGTTGCTAAAGAATGGAATGTCTTTATAAGTGACAAAAAATTGAACAAAAGCAGAATCTTTGTCTAAATCTGGAACAGCATCTTTCAAAAATTGTAAGCCAATAAAGAGCAAAGAAAATCCAATAATAGCATTCGCAACATCTTTGGACTTTCTGAAAGTCATAAAAAGCAATGGCGCTCCAATTGCAATCAGCACCAAGGCATAGTCCGAAACACTCACCTTGAACCCAAGGAGCAACACCAACCATGCTGTAATGGTAGTTCCAATATTGGCACCCATCATCACTCCAGCGGCTTGTCGAAGATTGATAAGACCGGCATTTACAATACTTACAGTCATTACTGTAGTTACGGATGATGACTGAACAATGGCTGTGGAGCTAAATCCGGTGAGAATACCTTTAAATCTATTAGAGGTAATCGAACCCAGCATTTTCCTTAATTTTTCACCCGATGTTCTTTGCATACCATCGCTCATCACTTTCATTCCAAAAATGAATAAACCAAGGGATCCAATAAGGATTAGAAACTTCATAATTCCCCATCCTCTTTCCGTTTTTACTTTTATCTTTTTGGACCAGATAATTTTATCGTCGTTTTTATTGGCGTTTTTGACGTATTCGTTATCGATAATCCCCAGGTAAAATTCGTATTTCTCGTTTCCAATTAAATCGTCAATTTCAAATTCTGTTGTCGTAATATCTAAAGGCGTAGAATATTTCCATTTGCTATCTGAATATCCTTTTTTATCTCGTTTTGCACCTATGCTTGAGTTGTATTTAATAACGAGCTTTTTATCTGCTAATTGGTCCAAAGCACGATAATCAATGCTCCAGGTAATTTTGAATCCTTCAGGCTCTGAATGCCCCTTTAGATTTGTAAATATTTCTTTATTAATCTCAACAGGTTCAGGGACGTTTGTATCTATAGAATCCTGAGCAATAGCAATACTTTGAGCAAATAAAAATAAGGGAATCAAAAAAGCGATAAAATGTTTCATATGTTCAGGTATTTGAGCAAATGTAGATATAAGATTTGTAGATAATTATATGAAAAGAAAAAGTTAACGTTAGCTTAACATAGAATGAGATGAACAGAAATACATGCCGTTAAAAACGGACTTTTAACCAAAATAAAGCAATATCCAATCTTAATTAAATGTTAAGAAAAGATTAAGGAAACATTAATCGTAGCTAATAACACATTTCTTTTTCGAATTATTTGTAGTGTTAAATAGAATTTACAAACCAATTCAGTTATGAGAAATTTATTAACTCTTCTATTTATTTGCACTTTTTTCATCTCTAATGCGCAAGACATTACAAACAATCCATTTGGAAAGGGGATTATAAATGTAATGTCTCAAGATTCCTCGTGGTCTACCAAAGTGGCTTTTCGTTTCCAGACTCGCTATGACGGGAGCTATGATTTTGGAGACAGTACCTTCTCAGATAGAGCCTATGTGAGACGTGCCCGAATCAAGGGGGGAGGATATGCCTTTAGTCCAAAAGTGCAGTATAAATTTGAATATGATGTGGCCAATGGATTTGTTTTGGACGCAGTACTGAAATGGAACTTTGCTGGAAACTGGACTATTTGGTTTGGACAAACGAAATTACCTGGTAATATTGAACGGGTATTTTCCTCTCAAAAATTGCAGCTGGTAGACAGATCCTTATTGAATTCGAGCTTTACACTTGATCGTGATGCCGGATTTCAATTGAGGCATCACTTGAAGCTTGGAAATTCATTTTTAATAAGAGAGAAATTCGCTGTTTCTCAGGGAGAAGGTCTGAACAGGAATTCTCAATCGTCAGGAAATGGATATACGGCTAGATTAGAGCTATTGCCTTTTGGAAACTTCACCAAAAAGGGAGACTACTTTGCCACTGACCTGAAAAGGGAGGAAAGTCCCAAACTCATGTTAAGTGTGACGTATGACTTTAACGACAATGCACTTCGTACCAGAGGTCAAATGGGGCAGGATATTTTGGGTACTACAAGGGACCTTCAAAACATACAGGCAGATGTGCATTTCAAGTACAGAGGATTGTCCTTTTTTGGAGAGTATGCCAACAGAAAAACTATGGATGGAACACCGGTAAATGAGCTGAATGAGGTGTATTATACAGGTTCTGCGCTCAATCTTCAGGCGGGATATTTATTTAGGAACAACTGGGAGCTTGCGGGGAGATATACACAAGTGAACCCAGAACGAATTACTGGATATAATGATGTAAAACAATATACTATAGGTTTCTCAAAATATGTTGTGGGTCATAATTTGAAGATACAGGGTGATATTGGAATCACCCAGGAAGAAAATCAGAAAGATCTATTGATGATTCGACTTCAGACAGAATTTAATTTCTAAGGATCACAAAATTCTCATTTTTCGTCATTATTATTGATTTAATTGGTGTTCTTGTCACTTGAAATCAGGTATTTACGCTTCATTTTAACGGTTTTGGTCCGATACTTGATACATATTAACTGTAAACTCATTAGTCTTCTACTTATGAAAAAGCAGTTTTTACATAAAATCTTTAAGTTTTCGTTCACCTGTGCGGCTTCTATTGCTTTTTATTTTGGTTTACCGACAGAACAAAAGCATAATATGAAGATGTTTATAAAAACGGAATTCATTGAGTTTTTTGGTATTAATGTAAAACCTGAACACAAAAGCACCAATGATCGCTTTTTGCCCGATTTAAGTGAGACTGATGAAGAAACCACCTATTATTTTAATCAAATATTGAGATTTTCTGAAAACAGGCCGCATCAAGAGGGCCCAATCAATAAATGGACTAAGGACGTAAATATCTATTTGTATGGCGAGTATACTCATATGCATAAAACGGAGGTAATACAGGTAATAAAAGAGCTCAATCGCTTAATATATCCAAGAAAGATAAACCTGGTTAAGAGTCCGGAATGGGCCAATTCATTTGTGTATTTTGGTTCTAAGGAGGATTACAATAAAAATTCCATGTCAAAAGTGAAGCTAACAGGAAGTTATCTGGGACATTTTTATCTTTTAACTTACCGTCAGGAAATACAAAAGGCGTATATTTTTGTGAATACCTTTGACGCCGGGCTAAAAAGACAAAAACACGTGATTCGTGAGGAGATTACCCAATCTTTAGGGTTTATTAATGATTCCTATGAATATCCTGAAAGTATATTTTATCAGGGTTTCTCTGAAAATGACTTCTTTTCTGAAATGGATAAAAACATTATTCGTCTATTGTACCAATAGAATAAAGATCATATTACCCAGGAACCCCCAACTGAAATGACATTTTGTAATTCAAGATATGCCTGATGGTCTTCTTCTGTGATACCTCCTGTAGGACAAAATTTAACATCAGGAAAAACCTGACCATAGGTTTTTAAGGTGCTTATGCCTCCAAATACATTAGCAGGGAAAAACTTAAAGGTATCCCAGGCGAATTGTTTACCAACAATAATCTCACTGGGTGTCGCAATTCCGGGTATAAAAGGAATTTGACTTTGTTCAAAATGGGGTGCCAGCTGACTATTAATACCTGGACTTACCATAAAATCCACTTGAAGCTCACAGGCTTTTGCTATTTGATCTTTTGTAACCACAGTCCCTACACCTATATGAAAACCGGCTATATTCAGCTGTTTCGCTGTGCGAATACACTCATATGCCAGTTCATTTCTTAAGGTGATTTCAATGCAGTGTATGTCTTTTTTAATGAGGTTTGTAATGGTTTGTTCTACTTCATCAAGGTTTGTAAAGCTGACTACTGGAATGACTTTATGATTTGCGAGTAGTTGTCGTATGTTATTTTGACTCATTATTTTCTTCTATTAGTATCGTAAAATCATTATTTAAGGGATCAATAGACTCAAATAAATCATCCAATCGCTCTTTGTACCCCTTTGTAGTACAAAAATGCAACAAATTTTGAAATCGCTCCTGTAGATTTCCATTTGGGAATAGTTTTTCCTTGATTTTCTCTATTTGCATAAGATTTTGATCATGGGTTTTTCTTTTTTCTTTAGAAATTCTGCTTCCTATTTGCCCGACGAATTGGTTCAATTTTTTGATTTCTGATTCCATCCACTTATCAAGGCCCTTTTGACCATGTAGGGCATCTTTTACGCTATTTTCTATGGATTCCAAAGCCTCATTAACGGATGCTTCATTAAATGGCTGTACATCGTTTCTTACGAGGTATTCCTGTTTGAGCACCTTGACGTCCTTAAAAACGTCATTTACCTCCATTTGAAGCTTATTTATACGATTCTGGGCCGTTTTATCTATCCACAACAGATTTGAACGCAGCTGAATAAGAGGAAAGCAGGTAGAGCTGGCTTGAAAAACCTTTTTTAGCTGCATCCAGTAATTTAATTCAGCCATTCCTCCTACATAGCATAAATTAGGTAGTATGGTTTCTTGATATACTGGTCTCAGGACTACATTTGGAGAAAAATTCACAGTTTCTTTGTCGAGCAATTCCATCAATTCAGTCTGATTCATGGTCTTCTGACCAATGGAATAGTCCTTGTCCTGTTTTAGTATCCGGACTCTAGTGTTTTTTTCCAGGTAAAATAAATTAATCTCTCTGGAGTGTGCCTGTATTTTTCTTTTGCTTTTCTCCAGCTCTTTATTGGTATTCTGAACACATTCATTTGAAAAACCATTCAATAGTTCATTCCGCAGAACTGGTTTAAAAACTTCTTTGAGCTCTTTTCTATCTGCATCAATTATAATGAGGCCTTTATCTGCAAAAATGCCATGAAGCCAATTTTTAAAAGCTCCGGAATAACTATTTCCCTGAAATGACTTGTACTGCTCCTTTAGCTCTTCTTTAATCTCATCCGAAAAAAGAGCTGTGAGTTCTGTAAAAACCTCGTCCAGATTTTGCGTATTAAAGCGACCAACAGCGCCTGACTGACCGTGATTCCACTCCACTTTTTTAGTAAACAAATTTAAATGGTCCATCTCTTTACTGTCATGGTCTTCAGATGCCATCCAGAAAACGGGAATGAAATGGTAATCTGGGAATTTCTTGTTTAGAATTTGAGTGAGCTTAATGACATGAATGATCTTTAAAAAGAAATATATCGGGCCTCCCAATAAGCACAGCTGATGACCGGTTGTTATTGTATATGTATTCGATTGGCGCAGCTGATTTATTTGCCCAAGGGACAGGCTGTTGTTTTCACAATTTTTATACTCACTATATAGCACATCACACAGGGTGTCACGCTGAGCTGTACTGAAGTCTGCATTTTTTAGCTCAATTTGTTTTTCAATATTTTCGATTGAAAAGGGGAGGCCTATAAAATCTTTGAGCTCTTCCTGACGATAAATCAGGTCAAGATCATTTTTTGAAAATAAATTCAGTGCTTTTCTCGATATGTAACTCGTGTGGCTCATTTGGTCAATTGAATTTAATCGATTTAGAAGGTGATATCCTGCTTATTACTATACTCGGAATAAGCAAACTTAACATACATGTTAAAAAAGTTATACCATTGATGAGTACAATATGAAAGAAACTCAAGTCAATTGGAACTGTAGAAAGATAATAGATGTGTGCATCTAATTCTATCAGGTCGAATTTGCTTTGTAAAAAACAGGCCAGTAAACCAATGGCATTTCCGATAAGCATCCCTTTGATAATTAGTGCACCTGTATGGTATAGAAAAATCTTTCGAATGCTCCAGTTGGTGGCTCCAAGTGATTTTAAAATCCCTATAAAATTTGTTCTAATCACAATCATGACTAAAAGCACTGAGCCTATATTAATAATTCCAATAATAAGCATTAATACTATTATAATCAATACATTAGTATCAAGAAAAGAAAGCCAAGAGAATATTTCATTTTCTGAATCTAGTATGTTATTCACTTTTAAAATTTCATGATGTTCATTTGGTTTAAGCTCGATGAGTTCGGCCAGCTTTTCGTGTTGAGCATCCAGCTCATTCCAATCATCTATTTGAACTTCAAATCCCGAAACGAGCTCACTGTTTCTGTTATTCTCCATACCAAAATCACTCAGCTGCTGTACGGCACCTAAAGAAGTGAAAACGACTTCTTCATCTATTTTTTCAATCCCTGTTTCGAATATGCCCATAATGCGAAATCGTTTCATTAAGGATCGCTTTTTTACAAAAAAGATAGCGATGGAATCACCAACTTTAAAATGCAGGTCATTGCATATTTTTTTGGAAATAATCACTTCATTTTTTGCACCTGAGAATTCTGGAATAGATCCTTCGAGCATTTGGGTTTTGAGAAATTGAACCGGATATTTCTCATTTATTCCTTTAAGTACAACACCGGTTACCTCCTGTTTTTGTACTTGAGCTCCGCTATTGGCACCTCTCTTAATTTGCTCATTGAATTTCTCAGACCGTATTAAGGCCGGTTTATAGATTACCGGTGAAACTGATTTCACGCCTTCTAGCTGTGATACCTCCTTTATGAAATCCTGGTCAATATAAATGGGGTCAGCCTCGTAGATATTATTGTTTCCGTCCTTCATGATAAAAAAGGGGGCACTAAATCCTACAACTTTTTTCCGTATTTCATTTTGAAAACCTGTAACCACCGCAATAGTTATTAAGTTAACAACAATAGTAAGTGCAATACTAATCATGGAAATACGCATGATAGGTTTGGAAACTTTTATACCTTTCTTGTTGTTTTTAAGAATTTTGTTCGCTATGAAATATTCAAAAGACACTATGTTGCTTTTTAATCTTCAAAAATACGCAAAGCTTCTTTGCTTGGAAGTTATTTTTGTGTTTTTGCTTGTTTCCTGTCATTCGAACAATGATATCGAGAGCCAATCAGATGAGGTAATACGAAAAGAATTGACCTCGGATTCTATACTTACCGGTGCTCAGCAAATTTATTTATTTGAGGAGCTTATTCACAATAAAAATGTGGCTTTGGTGGGCAATCAATCTTCCATTATTACTAATGAGGTTCATCTTGTTGATACCTTATTGAGCTTAAATTATAAGCTGCTAAAAGTATTTTCTCCTGAGCATGGATTCCGGGGAACGGCAAGTGCAGGAGAGCATATATCCGATTCAAGGGATGAACAGACAGGTTTACCGCTTGTTTCTTTGTATGGAGATCATAAAAAACCTACAAAACAAGACCTTAGCGGAGTAGACGTTCTGCTTTTTGATATTCAGGATGTGGGAGTCAGGTTTTACACCTACATCTCTACTTTACATTATGTAATGGAAGCGTGTGCTGAGAATAACATTCCTCTCATCGTATTGGATCGACCTAACCCAAATGGAGATTATATTGATGGTCCGGTTCTGGAGATGGAAAACAAATCCTTTGTAGGAATGCATCCCATTCCAATTGTCCACGGAATGACCATAGGAGAGTATGCTCAGATGATTAATGGAGAATACTGGTTAAAAGATTCTGTGCAATGTAAGTTGACAGTGATTCCTTGTAAAAACTATACGCATAAAGACAGATACTCACTTCCGGTACCTCCATCACCAAACCTGAAATCAGATCTTTCTATTCGTTTGTATCCGAGCCTGTGCTTATTCGAATCAACAACTGTAAGTGTGGGTAGAGGAACAGAAACTCCCTTCGAAGTGTATGGACATCCGGATTTTCCAAAGTCCGATTTTTCTTTCATACCCCAATCGAGATCAGGTGCAAGTAAACCCAAACATGAAAACAAAAGGTGTTATGCTTTTAAACCTGAATTGGATTCGGATCAGAATTCGATAAGCTTAGGGTTTTTTCTACAGGCTAAAAACCTTTTGCAGGGCAAAACTCTTATTAATAAAAAATCCTCTTTTATTAGGCTGGCAGGCACA
>Ga0206679_10002598_pt1 | contig 14247 bp, 15 predicted proteins | sample M110012015metaG_FD_155464 | JGI IMG/M metagenome (GOLD analysis project Ga0206679, IMG submission 155464) | Ammonia-oxidizing marine archaeal communities from Monterey Bay, California, United States - M1 100m 12015 | ecosystem: Environmental > Aquatic > Marine > Intertidal zone | place: USA... | reverse complement strand
TGTATCTATCGTAATTTTCAGAATTAATTCTATTAATGAAATTACGCAAAGTAGCTTTTTCAGGAATATTTTCACTTACAATCATTCCTAAAAGAATTCTTGCTTTACTTAAAAAATCTCTTCTGAAAATACCAAACATTGCTGATTGGTTTAAATCCTTAATCCATTCTGCAATTTCAGGAATATTTACTTGAGCAGCAATTGAGTTAAAAATAGCAATTACTTCTTTCAATTCTACTTTAATAGGTGCTTGATATTCTGTCCAAGCTTCCTTCTTTTGTTTTTTTACAGTATCAACTGATTCTTTGTCAATTGTAGCTAATTCTTCTAAAGTAGCTATTCCACTTTCAACAATCCACTCCTTAAATTTCTTATTACAATCAAAATCAACTTCCCATTGTAATCTTTCTTTACTCTTATATCTTGCATGAGAACCTGAAGTAGAATGCCCTGTAGGCTGTGTCATTTCAATAACATGAATAATAGAAGGAATATGTTTTTCTCTCGCTAATTTTTCTGCTTTTTCATAAGCTGCAATTAATGCAGGATAATCCCAAGCTTTTACTTTTACGATATCATAACCAGCTCCTTTTTCATCCATCTGAAAACCTTTCAACACTTCTGAAACATCTGACTTTGTCATTTGAACATCATTGGCAACTGAAATTCCGTAACCATCATCCCAAACAGAGATAACAGCAGGAACTTGTAATACACCAATAGCATTTACTGCTTCCCAAAAATGACCTTCAGCACAAGAAGAATTACCAATTGTAGCCCACGCAATTTCAGAACCACCATTGGTAAATCCTGGTTTTGATTTTGCTAATTCTGGGTTATCTCTATATACCTGTGACGCTTGAGCTAAACCAACTAATCTTGGAAATTGCGAAGCCAAACAAGCCATATCAGAAGTAGAATTATTTTGTTCCATTAAGTTTCTCCAACTACCATCATCATTTAAAAATCGAGTTCCAAAATGGTTCATCATTTGACGGGAACCTGAAGATGGCTCTCTTTCTAATTCCGGATCACCATATAAAGCGGAGAACATATGTTTTGGAGAATACTGACCTAAAGCTGTCATTAATGCTTGATCTCTATAGTATCCCGCACGGAAATCACCATGTCTAAATACCTTTGATAATGCAATTTGAGCTAACTCCTTACCATCTCCAAAAATACCAAAACTACCTTTTCCTGAAAGTACATCTCTTCTTCCTTGCGCTCCAGATTCTCTAACTTCAGCAGCTAATCTGTAATCCGAAAGGATCGTGTCCTTAAAAGTTTTTTTAGATATTTTTTTTGGAGATTCTTTTGTCTTAGTAGTCATATTGTAATAATTTCAAAATTTGGACTGCAAAAATAGTTAATAATAACGATATAGTAACATGAATTTGGATTTTAGAAAAGATACCTAAAAAATAAAAGAGAAAAATGTTTTGGATATTAAAAATATAATTACTTTTGCGACTCCTTAATAATGAGGAATAATCACAGAGATGTGTTTAACCAAAATTAATAAAAATGGCAACAAGAATTAGATTACAAAGACACGGTAGAAAAGGGAAACCAGTTTATAACATTGTTATAGCGGACCAAAGATCACCTAGAGATGGTAAATTTATTGAGAAATTAGGAATTTACAATCCAAACACAAACCCTGCAACAATCAACTTAGATTTTGAAAGTACTTTAGACTGGATGATGAAAGGTGCACAACCTTCTGACACAGTTAGAGCTATACTTTCTTACAAAGGGATAATGATGAAAAAACACCTTTTAGAAGGAGTTAGAAAAGGAGCATTTTCAGAAGAAGAAGCAGAGAAAAGATTTACATCTTGGATGGAAGGTAAAAATCAAAAAGTTGCTGATAAATCAGCAAATGTATTAAAAGCAAATGAAGAAGCTAAAAAAGCTGCTTTATCTGCCGAAACTGCTAAAAAGGAAGCAAGAGCTGCTGAAATAGCAAGTAAAAATGTAGTAGTAACTGAAGAAGAAAATTCAGAAGAAGTACCTGAAGAAGCTACTTTAGTTGAATCAACTACTGAAGAAGTTGTAGCAGAAACTCCAGTAGTTGAAGAAACGGTTACGGAAGAAGTTGTAGAGGAAACTACTGTAACTGAAGAAACTACTGAAGAGGTTGTAGAAGAAGCTCCAGCAGCTGAAGAAACAACTACAGAAGAAAAAACAGAAGAAGCTTAATAACAAATGAAAAAGCAAGATTGCTTTTTATTTGGTACAATATTTAAACTTCATGGTTATAAGGGGGATGTCAATATCTATAATGATAATGACATCCCTTTAATTTTTACAGATATTGAGTTTTTCTATGTAGAAGAAAACAATGAACTAATCCCATATTTTGTAGATAGCGTTCGCCCAAAAAAGAAAAAGATTTTATTAGTTAAATTTGAAGATGTAGATTCGGAAGAGCAGGCACTTAAAATCTTTAAACGAAAGGTATATCTTCCTAATAAATTTCTACCTAAAATAGAAGATATAAATCCTGATAAATTAATTGTAGGATTTGATGTTATAGATAAAAATTTAGGGAAAGTTGGTGTAGTAGATTTTGTAAACGATAAAACTGCACAAAAACTAATAATAGTAAAAAATGGAGAGAAAGAATTTTTCATTCCCTTTCATGATAATTTTGTACTAAATATTGACATGGAAAATAAAATCCTAAATGTTGATGCTCCAGAAGAGTTAATGAATATTAACTAATATCCTCCTCCATAAAATTAATTCCATTTTCAGCAAGCTCCTTTAAAACAGGAATATAAATATCTTTAGAAGTAGGAATTTGAACTCCGATAGATGTAATCTCTCCATTCAAAATCAACTTAGTAGCAATTGCAACAGGCAATCCTACGGTTTTCGCCATGGAAGTATCTCTTTGGTTATCTCCAAAAACTAGTAAAGAAGAATTCAACTTTTTATCCTCTCCATTTAAAATGTATTCAAACTGATGTTGCATTACAATCATATCTTTATCTTCTGCAGATAGAGTCCATTTTTCTTCTAATATTTTTTGTAAAATCTGAGCAGGGGTTGCATTTTCTAAGTCTACTTCTTTATCTGTAAAAATATCCAACCATTTTATTTTCTGGAATTCTACAGAACCCTCAGAAATTCCAAATTCGGTGCAAAACTTTTCTTCTAAAGTTAGAGTATCTGAAAGTGGCAAAAACATATTTAAATATTCTCTATAAGTTAATTTTTCAGAATTCTCTATAATATAAGTATCATCTGTAAGTCCTAATTGCAACAAATAATTCCACGATTTTGAATATCCACTTCTTCTTAAGGTCCCTCTCAATAAAGTAGAAATATTTTCAATTCCATACGACTTTCTGTACGAAAGGGAATCTCTATTTGCATACGCTTCAAATTCTCCCGCATCTAGTACATTCATTTTTTCTGTTCTTTCAAACAGATTAGTATAAGGAATATATTTGATTTTTCCTCCCTCTATATATTGAGCCGTTCCTTGTCCTGCCAAAACTACATTTCTAGGGTTCCAAGTGAATTTATAATTCCAAGGATTATTATCATAATCCGGATGAACCAATCCTCCACAAAAAGATTTAAAAGAAGTTAACTCCCCTCCTTTTTCTTTTATTTCATCTATAACCTGCATGGCCGACATATGGTCAATGCCCGGGTCCAGTCCAATTTCGTTTAACAACAGAATTCCTGCTTGTTTTGCCTTATCATCTAAAGCAGATACTTCATCAGAAACATAAGATGCAGTAACTAAGTTTTTCTTTAGTATTACGCAATCTTTTGCCACCACAATATGCATAGATGCTGGCAACATAGATATCACAATATCAGAATTTGTAATTTCCTGTTCTCTTTGCTTATCATCTGTCACATTAAAGAAAATTGCTTTTGCATTTTTAGAATCTCCTACAGCTTGTTTCGCAAGTTCCTCAGAATAATCTGCAATAGTAACAAACCAATTACTATCTACTGCATTATCTAGCAAATAACTAATTAAAGTTGTCGCAGACCTCCCCGCTCCTATCACTAATATTTTCTTCATTTTTATATCGTAAAATTAAGTTTTGCTAAAGTATTATTTATTTATTTTGCTTTCATATAAAAAATACATTTTATGACAAAATTTATTAAAGTTGCAATATTGTTTTGTTCCACATCAGTTATATTAGGTGCTTTCGGAGCTCATTTACTAAAAGATTTACTAACTGAAACTCAACTCTCCTCCTTTGAAAGAGGCATAAGATATCAGATGTTTCATGGGTTAGCTATTTTAATTTTATCTTTAAACACAGATTATTTTACCAATAAATTAAATAGAGTTCTGAAACTCATGTCTTTGGGAGTTATCCTATTTTCTTTGTCAATATATCTCTTAAATCTACAAGATTTACTTGGTTTATCACTATCCTTTTTAGGACCTGTTACTCCTTTAGGAGGACTATTTTTAATTGGGTCGTGGAGTATTCTTCTTTTCAATGTTAAAAAGAATAGCTCAACTGATATTTAGATATAGATAAATATATATCTTTGCAATCTTAAAAACCAAAAAGAAAAGACATTATGACCGAAACAGGCAAGAGAGCACAAGATGCTACCATCTCTGATTTAGGAATAAAAAACGCTACAGCACACTGGAATTTATCTCCAGAAGAACTAACTAAAATTGCTGTAGAAAAAGGACAAGCTACCATTACATCATCTGGAGCTATTAACATTAACACAGGAGAATTTACAGGAAGATCACCAAAAGACAGATTTATTGTTCGTGATGCAATCACTGAAAATTCTGTTTGGTGGGGAGATGTTAATCTATCTTTTGATGAAAATAAATTTGACGCATTACACCAAAAAGTATTAAATTATTTAAGTGGAAAAGAATTGTATGTAAGAAATTCATATGCTTGTGCCGACCCAAAATACAAAATGAATATTACAGTTGTAAATGAATACGCTTGGAGTAATCTGTTTGCATACAATATGTTCTTAAGACCTACAGATTCTGAACTTGAAAATTTTGATTCAGAGTGGACTATATTAAACGCTCCAGGATTTATGGCAGATGCAGAAGTAGACGGAACTCGTCAACATAACTTTGCTATATTAAACTTTACCAAAAAGATCATTCTTATTGGAGGAACAGGTTATACGGGAGAAATTAAGAAGGGTATTTTCTCTGCTTTAAACTATATTTTACCACACCAAAAAAATGTACTATCCATGCACTGTTCTGCAAATGTTGGAAAAGATGGAGATACCGCAATCTTTTTTGGACTTTCTGGAACTGGAAAAACTACTTTGTCAGCTGACCCAAACAGAAACTTAATTGGAGATGACGAACATGGTTGGGATGGAGATACTGTATTTAACTTTGAAGGAGGTTGTTATGCGAAATGTATTGACCTATCTGCAGAAAAAGAACCAGATATTTTTGCTGCTGTTAAAGAAGGTGCCTTATTAGAAAACATTTCTTTTAAAGAAGGAACAAACGAACCTAATTATGAAGATGGAACAATTACACAAAATACAAGAGTAAGTTACCCTATTGAACATATTAATAACATTGCTGTTCCATCACTTGCGCATAACCCTAAAAATATCTTCTTTTTAACAGCAGATGCTTTCGGAGTTTTACCTCCAGTATCTAAACTTACTAGAGGACAAGCTATGTTCCACTTTATTTCAGGATATACTGCAAAAGTTGCCGGAACTGAAGCTGGTGTAACAGAACCACAAACTACATTCTCTGCTTGTTTTGGAGCTCCTTTTATGCCATTACACCCAACAAAATATGCAGAAATGTTAGGAGGTAAAATAGATGAAAGCAATGTAAATGTATGGTTGATAAATACAGGATGGTCAGGTGGAGAATACGGAGTTGGAGATAGAATTTCTTTAAAATACACAAGAGCTATGATTTCTTCTATCTTAAACGGAGAATTAGAAGGTGTAGAATATAAAAAACATGAAGTATTTGGATTAAATATGCCAACTTCTTGCCCTAATGTGCCTGATGAAATTTTAAGTCCTAAAAACACTTGGAGTGATAAAAATGCTTACGACAACAAAGCAAACGAACTAGCAGATGCTTTTAATGAAAACTTTGCTCAGTTTGCAGATAATGCAAATACTGAAATTTTAGAAGCAGCACCAAAAGCAACTATAAGAAACTAGATATTATACTAAGATTTTAGATGTCAGATAAAACCGAGTGAAAACTCGGTTTTTTTTATACTTTTGTTTAATGCAATTATTCTTTACAGAAAATACTGAAAACGAATTTACTCTACCCTCTGAAGAAAGCAAGCACATTACAAAAGTTTTACGAAAAAAAGAGGGAGATAAAATCAACTTTACTGATGGAAAAGGAAATTTGATAATTGCAGAAATAACTACTTCTGATGTAAGGAAAACAAGAGTTAGAGTTGTTGAAAAAATAAGTGAAGAAAAGCAACATAATTATTACTTACACATTGCAATTGCTCCTACAAAAAATATGGACCGTTTTGAGTGGTTTTTAGAAAAAGCAACTGAAATAGGAATTGATGAAATTACTCCTATTATTTGTGATAGGTCTGAAAGAAAAATTGTAAAAAAAGAAAGATGTAATAGGATTTTACTCTCTGCAATGAAACAATCTTTAAAGTTCCATTTGCCAAAATTAAATGAAGGGATTTCTTTTAAGGATTTTATAAAACAAGATTTTGAGGGAAGTAAGTATATTGCCTATTGTGAGGAAGGTGAGAAAACAGAACTTAGAAAAAAGGGAAAGAAAGAAAGAACTCTTATACTAATAGGACCAGAAGGTGACTTCTCTCCTCCTGAAATTGAGATTGCTTTGGAAAATGAATTTAAATCTGTAGGTTTGGGCAATAGTAGATTAAGAACTGAAACTGCAGGAATAGTAGCTGTACACACGATTAATATTAAATAAATGAAAAAAATATTTATACTATTATTTTTTATCCCAACATTCTTATTTTCTCAAGAATTTGTTGATTTCTTACCTACAAATAATGAAGAACTAGTACATCATACTTATTATTCTTTATCTTATAATGAAACTGCAGAACAAGCAAATTGGGTGTTTTATGAGATAAATAGCAATACTACTTTAGATCAAACTAGCAGAACAAATAATTTCCGTTCAGATAATTTAATTTCTACAAAATCTGCACAACTTTCGGATTATAAAGGTAGTGGTTTTGATAGAGGACATTTGGTTCCTGCTGCAGATATGAGTTTTAATTACACTGCTATGAGTGAGAGTTTTTACATGAGCAATATGAGTCCACAAGACCCATCTTTCAATAGAGGTATTTGGAAAAAGTTGGAGAGTTTAGTTAGGAATTGGGGAGCAAATAGTAGTATTTATGTGGTAACGGGTCCTATCTTAAATTCTTGTAATTCTTATATCGGAACAAATAATGTTTGCGTTCCAAATTATTTTTATAAAGTAATTTACAATCCAGAAAATAAGAAAATAATTTCCTTTATTTTACCCAATAAAAGAGGTTTTCATAATTTGGAATATTATGTTTGTACAACTGATTTTTTAGAACAACTTACAAATATTGACTTCTTCCCTATTTTAGAGGATAATCTGGAAAATAAATTAGAATCTGAAATACATACAGAAATTTGGACATGGACTTCATCAAATAACAATAACAAAACAAAAAATACTACTTTAGCAACTCAATGTAAAGGAACTACCCAAAAAGGATTAAGATGCAAAAACAAAACTAAAAACCAAAAACAATATTGTCATCATCATGATTAAAAAACTATTTACACTTTTACTATTCTCTCCTCTATTTACCTTGTCTCAAAACACTTATGACTATACAGGGAGAGTGACATCTGATCAAAGTTTTAACAAGGATGGAGAATTAACTGTAACAAGAAAATATTTTTATAGCCCTAAAAATTTAACTCACGAACTTTGGTACAATTCGGAGAATAAACTACTTGTACGATACAATTACAATAAATCAGGTAATGTAAAGGAAATAATAAAATATTCCCCTTGGGAGAACGAGATAATAATAACAGATAAAGAAATATATTATTATGACAATAAAGGAGTATTAATTTTTAGCCTATACACCGATACTAAAACAATAATTGAAAAAACATATAATAGCAGAGGTGACGATATTCATAAAATGAACCATAAAGAAAAAGTAACAATTGAAAGTATTTTAAAAAATAAAAAACAGGGTGAATATTACAATCAGAATAAAGGGTATAAGTCGGTTAAATATTCAAATAATGTAATAAAAGAAGAAGGTTTTTATGAAAACAAAATGAAAGAAGGACTTTGGGTGTATTATTATAATAATGGAGAGACTCATGAAGAAGGCATATACTATATGGGAGAGAAAAATGAAACTTGGTTTGAATACGACAAAACAGGCAACCTAACTAGAGAAAGTGTATGGTATGATGGAAATCTTCAAAGTGAAGTTTGCTGGGATAGAAATAATAAAAGAACAAGGTGTAAATGAGAAAAATAATCCTTATTTTACTTTTATCTCCCCTATTTTTATTTTCACAAAATACTTATCAAATAGCAGTTTTAAAATATAATGGAGGTGGAGACTGGTATGCAAACCCAACCGCTTTACCTAATTTAGTTGACTTTTGTAATGAGAATATCAACACTAATATCAAAAAAGAAATAGCTACTGTAGAAATAGGAAGTTTAGATATATTCAATTATCCCTTTTTACACATGACAGGGCATGGAAATGTCATTTTTTCTTTTGATGAAGCGGAAAACTTAAGAACTTATTTACTATCTGGAGGATTCCTTCATATTGACGACAACTATGGAATGGATCCATATATTCGTTCAGAAATAAGAAAAGTATTTCCTAATTCTGAATTAATAGAAATACCACCATCCCACTCTATTTTTCATCAGAAATATAATTTCAAAAATGGACTTCCTAAAATTCATGAACACGATCAAAATCCCTCTCAAGCATTTGGGGTTTTCATAGAAGGAGAATTAGTGCTTTTATATACCTATGAATCGGACTTAGGGGATGGGTGGGAAGACCCTGAAGTGCATAATGATAGTGAAAAAACTAGATTAGAAGCTTTAAAAATGGGGGCAAACATTTTAGAATTTGTTTTTAACAGAAAAGACTAATTACATTTCGTCAAAATCAACTACAATATTTTCTGTTACAGGATGCGCTTGACAAGTTAATATAAATCCATCTGCAACTTCTTCTTCTGATAAAGAGTAGTTAGCGTCCATAATTGCCTTACCCTCCATTACCTTAGCTCTACAAGTGCAACAAACCGCACCTTTACAAGAAAAAGGGACATCCGCTCCTTCTTCCATAGCAGAATCCAATATAGTCTCTCCTTTTGATGATAATTGATACTCAAACTCATCACCATCCATAATTACAGTAATATTACTCATTATCTCAGGAACTTCTGAAGTTGTTATTTCTTTCTTTTCTTTTTTACTTGCAGTAAATCTTTCAAAATGAATATTTAATTTATCTACTCCTTTTTCTAAAAGAAATTCTTCTGCCATGTCAATCATTTCTCCAGGCCCGCAAATAAAGTAAGCGTCTGCTTCCAAAAATGATTTTTCCTGGGAAAGTTCGGAAAGTAAATCGCTATCTACTCTAGAATTAAAACATCCTTCCACTTCTTCTCTGGAATAAGCAAAATGAGTATTTGCATTCATCTTATTTATCTCATCCAAAAACATGGATGAATTCTCAGTTTTGTTTCCATAAACCAAAGTAAAGTTTGATGGATTATCTATTTTTTTCATCATACTAAGTATTGGAGTAATTCCGCTACCAGCACAAATTCCAACAACTTTTTCTTGATTTTCTAATACAAACTTTCCTTTTGGAGGCATTATATCAATTACATCTCCAACCTTAATATTTTCCGTTAAAAATGTTGACATTAAACCTCCCTCTACTTTCTTTACTCCAACAGCAACTTCACCCGAACTAGGATTACTACAAAGAGAATACGCCCTTCTTATATCCTCATTATTAATTTTAGTGCAAATAGTAATATACTGACCTGCAATAAATTCAAATTCTGATATCAGATTTTCAGGAATTAAAAAAACAATTTCTACTGCATCAGATGTAAGCTGATTAATTTTACTAATTTTTAAAGGATGTATTTGTCTCATTTTGAAAAATAATTTTTGCAAAAATATCATTTTATAAATAATGGACTTCATTTTATGATGAATATCCGTAATTCGGTGAAGAGTTTTTGGTAAATTTGCAGTATTAATTCCAAATAACATGAACGAAAAAAAGTTTCAAGAAAAAATAGATTTAGAAAAGAAGATTGAACCTAAAGATTGGATGCCTGCAGATTACCGAAAGCATTTAATTCGTCAAATTTCTCAACATGCACATTCTGAAATTATAGGAATGCAACCGGAAGGAAACTGGATTAGTAGAGCTCCATCTTTAAGAGCTAAAATGATTTTACTTGCCAAAGTACAAGATGAAGCTGGGCATGGATTATATCTTTATTCCGCTTGCGAAACTTTAGGAATAAGCAGAGAAGAATTAGTACAACAATTACAGGAAGGAAAAGCAAAATATTCTTCAATCTTCAACTACCCAACCTTAAGCTGGGCAGATATGGGAGCTGTAGGGTGGCTAGTAGATGGTGCCGCTATTGTAAATCAAGTTTCTTTACAAAGAACATCTTACGGGCCTTATTCCAGAGGAATGGTAAAAATATGTAAAGAAGAAAGCTTTCACCAACGACAAGGATACGAAATAATGGCAGACATGGCCAATGGAACTCCCCAGCAAAAAGAAATGGCACAAGATGCTCTAAATAGATTTTGGTGGCCATCAATTATGATGTTTGGCCCACAAGATTCTGACTCTCCAAGAACGGGAAATGCTATGAAATGGAAAATTAAACGACAGTTTAATGATGAGTTAAGACAAAAATTTATTGATCAAACTGTTGGGCAAGCAGAGGTAATTGGACTTACAATTCCTGATCCAGATTTAAAATGGAATGAGGAAAAAGGTCATTATGATTTTGGAGAAATGGATTGGGATGAATTCTGGTCTGTTGTAAACGGAAATGGCCCATGTAACATTCAAAGATTAGAACACCACAAAAAAGCCCATTCGGAGGGGAAATGGGTAAGAGAAGCTGCAAAAGCCTACTCTAAAAAACAAAAATCAACAGAAACAAATTAAAATATTATTATGGCAGAAAACACAGATGTATGGGAAGTTTTTATACAAAGTAAAAACGGATTAGCACACAAACACGTAGGGAATGTACACGCTACAGATAAAGAGATGGCACTTCAAAATGCAAGAGATTTATACACCAGAAGAAATGAAGGAAGTTGCATTTGGATTGTGAAGTCAGAATATATTGTCTCTTCAGAATCAGAAGACGGAGAAGCATTTTTTGATCCATCCAACGATAAAATGTACCGACATCCAACCTTTTACACAATGCCAGAAGGCTCAAAAAACATATAAATGAGTTTATTAAATTATACTTTACGAATTGCAGACAGTTCCCTTATTTCTGCTCAAAGACTTTCGGGTTGGTGTTCGAAAGGACCAACTTTGGAAGAGGATATTGCTCTTTCAAATATCTCTTTAGATTTGTTTGGGCAAGCAAACGGATTTTTAGAATATGCTTCTGAAATTGATGGAAGTAAATCTGCAGATGATTTTGCATTTAAAAGAAACGAAAGAGAGTTTTATAATCTTAAAATTACAGAACAAGAGAATGGACACTTTGGAGACACCATAGCAAGGTTATTTTTCTGTTCTGCTTTTAATTTTTTATTTTATACAGAACTTTCAAAAAGTAAAGATGAAACATTGTCAGCTCTTGCCGCTAAATCTTTAAAAGAAGTAAAATACCACTTAAAACACTCTAAAAGTTGGATGATAAGATTAGGAGATGGAACTGAAGAGAGTAAGTTAAAAATTCAGGAATCTTTGAATTCTATTTGGCAATTTACTGGAGAATTTTTTGAAATGGATGAGATAGATATACAAATGAATGGATCTGGAATTGGAGTAAACAATACATCTTTAAAATCAAGTTGGGATAAAATTATAAACGAAACCTTAGAACAGGCAAAACTTACAAGACCAGAAGACACCTACATGCAAACAGGAAGTAAAAAAGGATTACATACAGAATGTTTAGGACATTTGCTTTCCGAAATGCAATACTTACCAAGAGCCTATCCAGATGCAAAATGGTAATACAAATAAAATTTGGGAATTATTAAACACTGTTCCCGACCCTGAAATACCCGCTATTTCTGTAGTTGAACTAGGAGTTATTCGAGATGTGAAATTCACCAATAACTCTTTTGTAATTTCCATTACTCCCACTTATTCTGGATGTCCGGCTGTTAAAGCTTTTCAAGATGATATTAAAGTTTGTTTGAAAGAAAATGGAATTGAAAATTTTGAATTAAAAATAGTGTATTCTCCTGCTTGGACTACCGATTGGATGACAAAAGAAACCAAAGAAAAACTCATAAAATATGGAATTTCCCCTCCATCCGAAAAAGCAATTTGTCCACAGTGCAATTCAAAATCTACTACCTTAGTAAGCGAATTTGGAGCAACTGCCTGTAAATCATTTCATAAATGTAACGACTGCTTGGAACCCTTTGAACATTTCAAGTGCATCTAAATTGTAATTAAGCCCTTATTTTTTCTTATTTTAGCAAATAAATTTTCTATTAAAAGATGATAAAATACGAATTAATTGATGGTGTTGGAAAGATTACTTTAAACAGGCCAGAGAAATACCACTCTTTTGTAAGAGAGATGGCTTTACAACTTCAAAATACACTTGATAAATGTAATAAGGATAAACAAGTAAGAGCTATCTTTATTACATCAACCGGGAAAGCTTTTTGTGCAGGGCAGGATTTAGGAGAAGCAACTGATCCGAATGGGCCAGATTTAACACAAATTGTACAAGAACACTACAATCCTATAATCAGAAAAATACGAAATATTGAAAAACCTATAGTTGCTGCCGTAAATGGTGTTGCTGCTGGAGCTGGAGCTAGTATCGCTCTTTGTTGTGATATTGTAGTAGCTACCGAAAGTGCATCATTCATACAAGCGTTCAGTAAAATTGGCTTAATCCCTGATAGTGCAGGAACTTTCTTTTTACCTAGATTAATAGGAATGCAAAAAGCAACTGCTCTTATGATGACTGCAGAGCCAATTTCAGCAAAAGATGCAGTAGATATGGGAATGATTTACAAAGTATTTTCAGATGAAAACTTTGAAGAAGAAAGTTGGAAATTAGCAAGTAAATTAGCCGCAATGCCAACTAAAGGTTTAGGGCTTACAAAAAGATTATTAAATGCTTCTTATTCCAATAATTTAGAACAGCAGTTGGATATGGAGGACAAATGTCAGACAATTGCCGGAAATACTGAGGACTTCAAAGAGGGAGTTCAATCATTTTTAGAAAAAAGAAAACCAAACTTTAAAGGAGAATAAATGAAAGTAAGTATAATTGGAGCGGGAACAATGGGAGCAGGAATTGCTCAGATAGCAGCAACTAACGGACATGAAGTTTGTTTGTTTGATTCCTTTGAGGGAGCGATAGAAAATGCTGAAAGTAAACTCAAGGAAATATTAAATAGATTAGTTGAAAAAGAGAGGATAACTCAAGACGAAAATGAAACAATCTTAGGGAGAATTAACTTCACTAAAGATATAAATAAAGTTAAGGAGAGCAGATTGGTTATTGAAGCCATTATTGAAAATCTAGAAATTAAACAAAAGCTATTTTCAGAAATAGAAAACTTGGTAGATGAAAATTGTATTATAGCTTCCAACACCTCTTCCCTATCTATCGCTTCAATTGCTTCAGCATGTAAAAAATCTGAAAGAGTGGTAGGAATACATTTCTTTAATCCTGCACCATTAATGCCTTTAGTTGAAATAATCCCTTCTGTACAAACTTCAGAACAAACTTTAAATACTGCAAAATCTATTATTGATGGATGGGGAAAAGTTACCGTTATAACAAAAGACACACCAGGCTTTATTGTAAACCGTGTAGCACGCCCATTTTATGGGGAAGCATTAAGAATTTATGAGGAAGGTATTGCCGATTTCTGCACTATAGATTGGGCAATACGGGAGATTGGAGGATTCCGTATGGGACCATTTCAATTGATGGATTACATAGGAAATGACA
>Ga0206679_10002596_pt1 | contig 14253 bp, 13 predicted proteins | sample M110012015metaG_FD_155464 | JGI IMG/M metagenome (GOLD analysis project Ga0206679, IMG submission 155464) | Ammonia-oxidizing marine archaeal communities from Monterey Bay, California, United States - M1 100m 12015 | ecosystem: Environmental > Aquatic > Marine > Intertidal zone | place: USA... | reverse complement strand
GTATACTGTATATAAAGAGTTTAAATTTGTTGTTGAGTTTGTCAATGAACAGTTACGGAATTTCTTTTCAAATTAATATCATAACTGTAGGTTAATTTTTAAAATTTCAGTTTCTAGCTTTGGATAATATTCAAGACAACTTAAGTTCCCAAACCTTTAAGACTTGTACCGCCACAAACATATAGAATTTGACCTGTCACAAAGCTTGATTTTTCTTCTAGAAAAAATTCCACTGCATGTGCAATGTCTTCAGCACTTCCAATCCGACCAACTGGAATATTATCAGATATTTCTTGTTGAAGTTCACTATCTTTTGGAACCAAATCCCAGAAATTTTGAGTAAGTACTGGGCCTGGAGCAATAACATTTACAGTTATATTTTTCTCGGCCAGTTCTAACGCCCAAGTCCTGGCTAAACCATGAATGCCGGCTTTAGTTGCAGCGTATGCAGAACGCGTTGCCATGCCCATCGACGCTCTAGAGCTAATAAATACAATCCTACCATTCTTATCTTTTATCATATTTGGGAGTATTGCTTGTGTTAAAGTGATCGGTGCGGCTAAATGTAATTGGCTGAGAGATAAAACATCGTTCGTTTCAACCTTTTGGAGCAAATTGGGTAAGATCATCCCAGCATTATGTACTATACTGTTTATCTTATGTTCAGAGCTAATCAGGTCAGCTGCTTCTTTGGTTAGCTTCTCGTTCGTAAGGTCAGCTTTATAGCCATATAAATTTTTATGTTTCCAATTTGGTATCTCTAAACCAAGTGTTATTACCGTTTCATTCTTAGCCAAAAGACCTTTTGCTATCGCAGCACCTATACCCGAACTGCCTCCAGTGATCAATGTTGTTTTTGTTTTCATAACTTTATCCATCAACTAATGCTAATACTCTAAGCGGACTCCCAGAACCTTGTTCTATTTTTAAGGGATTTGCTATAAAAATACTACCAAATGTGGGCAATTTGTCCAAATTTTTCAAACATTGAAGACCGTATCTGCCATTCCCATGAAGAATTGAATGGGCAGGTAGTGGAGGGTCAAAATCAAAAGCTTGCCCTGCATCTGTTCCAATTGTTTCAACTGCTAGCCCCAAGCAATCACGTTCAAAAACTAAAAACTCTACAGCTGATTTATCTGGTCCAGGTGAGTGTGCACCATCTTTCTGCATATTAAGATATTTTTCAGTTCCAACTAATTTATACCAATCAGTCCTTAAAGCTATCCAGTTCTTGGCTGGTATTTTTCCATGGAATTTTTCCCATTCCAACAAGTATTTTTTTGTTATTAAAAAATCTGGATTTGTCGAAGATTCTTTACTTATATCGATCACAACTGCAGGTGCCACAAAGTTTTTTACCGGTATAGATTCCACTGTATTATTTGGGATATCTCTACCAGTAACCCAATGAGCGGGGGCGTCAAAGTGTGTTCCTGTATGTTCATTCATTGAAATGCTATTCCAATACCAAGCTGGGCCATTCTCATCATATTGTGATACGGTTTCCATTTTAAACTGTTCACACTGACCAAATTCGGCCGGCAGGATAATTACAGGAAACTCTGGACTTAAGGTATTAGAAAGATCAATAATTTTTATAGAATCTTCTGATATTGCTTGAGCCAGCTCTGCTAGAATATGCGTTTTTTCTTTCATTGGTTCATTTCCTTAATTGCTAGCAATGGATCTATTTTCCATCTCGAAAGAATGTCTTTCGCAACATTACCAACCGCAGTTATTTCCTGACCATTTATAAGAGATTCAATGGTCGCTCTTGCTATTTGCGTATGTGTGATTTTTGGTGGCAAAATATTTTGATGCCATTCATCATCAATTGGCCCTAGTAATATAGTATATACTTTTAGACCAGTTTTTTGCATCTCTGAGCGTAAGCTATTAATTAATGAGAGTCGGGCAGCATAACTAGCTGCCATACCAGCATAACTTGGATGTCCAGTTAGTGAGAAAATTGATAGTAGATCAACAATTGCAACTGAAGGTCTTTCTTTGTCTCCCGATCGTGTACTTAATACTGGGCAGAATGCCTTAGCCAACCGTGAGAGCCCATGAGCATTTATATCCATAGAATTTTGCAACTCTTTTATTTTGCCACCAAATGCAACGGAACCAGATCGAATATAATAAGCAGTATTAATTACAATATCTACTTTTCCACCATATTGTTGAGCAGCTTTGGTTGTACTTTTTGTGCTTAATAAATTTAAAGGTATCATTTTTATTTTAGGATTGTTTATAAAATTTTGTTGATCGTCAAAAAGCAAGTTCATATCGCTATTTCCAATATAAACAGTTTCTGCTCCAGCCTTTATCAACGCCTTTGCTAATTCTTGACCAATTTTATTTCGCCCATCTGATATCAACACCCGTCGGTTTTTAGGAGAAACAGTAAATTGCCTATACTGATAATCATTTTCCATATTTGCGCTAGCCTTTCTTGGTAAAGCGAATAGTGCAGGATTCCCACTACGGTCTAACATTATGTTTATAATTACTTTATCACCAATTTTTATATTATTATGTAAATGGGCAAAAGCTGTTGGCCCAGAATCTAATAAAACTGTTCCAATTCGCCAAGGAAGGTGCCCTTGAAAATAAAGATTATTTGTTGAATGAATAGTTGTTTCAGCCAGTAGAACAGCTGATCTTTTTTGAGTTTTCCATGTTAATTCACCCCAACATTTTGGGCACCGATCTCTTGGGGGATACGTAGGTGACTTACAATCATTGCACACCTGTAAAACAAATTTTCCTTGAGATGCATGACATGACATAGCAAGAGCAGCACGACTTCGAATGGCTGGTATGACGTGATTAATTCTAGATTTAATTAATGGGTTCTTTTTTTTTGGCGCGCTTAAAGGTTTGGTCATCGAATTTCATCTGCTTCAATTATTACAGCACCGGTGCAAACGCCACGGTCATAATTTACCATACCAAAACCTGATATTAATCCTTTGGAAGACTTGGGTATTTGATCACCTAAAGGTTGTTTTATTGATTGACGTAATGCTTCTGTTACATTTTGATAACCACCAGCCGCTCCTGCTTGCCCAGCAGACAGCTGACCACCATTAGTATTTAGTGGTAGGTTTCCTGAAATAGTAAAATCTGTTTTGTTAATAAACTGTTTTACATCACCTTTTGCGCAAAACCCCAAATCTTTTAGTTGCATTGTAACAATTAAGGGATAGTCATCATAAACTTGTGCAAAATTCATATCATCTGGACTGCAATTAGATGACTGCCAAAGGTCATCGATATCTTCTGCCCAACCACCTCTATATTGAATAGGATCTTCTGAGAAAGCATTATGTCTTTCAATAGTTCCCCGGATTTTAACTGTAGATAAATTAAGTTTTTCAGCGATAGCTGGTGTGGTAACTATAAAAGCCTCGGCTCCAGCACACGGCATTACACAGTCGAAAAGATGTATTGGATCGGCGATTGGTTTTGCATCCATGTATTGTTTCATACTTAATGGTTTTTTCATAAGAGCAAATGGATTAGACAGAGCATTTTTTCTTTGTGAAATAGCTATTTTACCAAATTCTTCTCGGGTTAGATTGAACTTTCTCATGTAATTGTCAGTCATTATAGCAAATGTGGCGTTTGGGCCTCCTTGACCATATGGATAGGTAGCATCTTGAGAAAACCTCGAAAAGTTTTCTAGAGTTTTTTGAAAGCTATCAATCTGATTTGTATCCGCGGCTACACATGCAACAATACTTGCATCTCCAGCTTGAACGGCGCGAGCTGCTCTTCGTATTGCCATTACACCGCTTGCACCGCCTGTAGGAATATGATCCATCCATTTTGGAGTTAATCCAAGATGCTGTACTATCCCAACTACTGTATCAGGACTTGATGAAAAACTTGAAAATATTAGCCCATCAAAGTCTTTCGGTTTAAGGCCTGTCTTTGAACTTAATTCCTTTAAAGCAGTTCCTGCCCACCAATGAGCGGTTTCGGATGAAAACCTTTGGTATGGAATTGTGATTGGTGAACATAATGATACCCCATCATATGATTTTTGCCCTCGTTTCATAACTGTCTTCTTTTGAAACTTCTCATATCATAAAATTCACTATTTTCTTGTGTGCTTTTAACGAGCTTTTTTAAATCCCCACGTCGGACTTTCTGAGTGGCTGTCAAAGGTAACTCGTTTACGAATTTTATTAACCCTGGAACCTTATAATACGCCATTTCATCAAGAGCCCATTTTATAATTTTTAATGCAGTATCATAAGTATCCAGATCTTTATCAAGAATAATAAATATTGCTACTTCTTCACCGCGAATATCATCCTCTGCTGCTGCTGCTGCACTAATTTTTATACTAGGGTGTCGATTCAAAATTGATTCAATTTCGATGGCCGCTATGTTTTCTCCTGAACGCCGGATAATATTTTTTTTCCGATCGACAAAATATAAGAATCCAAATTTATCAGTTTGTACAATATCTCCTGTATTAAACCAACCATTTGACCAGGCTTCGTTGGTTGCTAACTTATCTTTTAAGTATCCTGAGAAAAACCCATACCCTTTATTTAAACCTTTTCGTCGGACTAAAAGCTCGCCTGGGATGCCAATTTTTGTATTTTGTCCATTATCGTCAACAATTTTTACTTCAATATCTTTTTCAGGTTTACCAAAGCATGACGCGCCAATTTTGCGTGGCTCAGCATGGGCACTTATAGTACCGCCACTGCCTGTTTCGGTCATCGCCCAAGCCTCAATCAATGGAAAACCAAATCGAGTTTCAAATTTAGCATGTAATTTTTGGTCCACACCAGCACCAAAGCCAAATCTTACATGATGTTGCTTGTCATTAGTCTTTGGTAAATCGTTCATAAGTATTGATGGCATCACTCCTAAATAATGAATGCACGTTGCTTTACTCTCTTTAACTGATTGCCACCAAGTTTTGGGATGAAATCGGTCTAATAGGATTAAACATCCACCGACTGTTAACATCGCTGTAAAAGAAACTGCCATTGCGTTCATATGAAATAAAGGCAGCGGAGTAACCATTCTCTCATGATTTTCAGATAGACTAATTAAGCCCCCTACTTGAGAATACCAATCACCCGAGTGTAAAAAGTATTCATTGCTTAATATACAGCCCTTTGGTTGACCAGTTGTTCCGGAAGTGTAAAGCAAAGCACATTCAGCGGAAGCGTTAGAATCGTATATTTTATTCGCTACTTCTGAAATATGGGGTATTTCATCCGGCGTTGATATGACATCAACAATTAAATTCTTATTGTTGATTGCTTGCTTTAATTCTGAAATTCTTTCAGGATTGGAAATTACTAATTTCATTTCAGAATGCTCAATTACATATTCTAGCTCCGCTATTCTTAAATCATGGTTAATTGGCACAACTGATATACCAAGGCTATTTAATGCTAACCATATTTCTATAAAGACAGGTCTATTTTGAAGTAATAGGCCGACACGCTGACCATAGCTATATCCTGCTTCTACAAATTTTAATTTCCATATATCAACTGCTTTCTGCATAGCTCTATATGAAATGTCCCCATCATCAATATTATAAATTAGAGCAGTTTCCTTTAATACATGTAAAAATGGTGCAGTTTCTCTTTTATTAGCTATAGCGAGAAATCTTTTATAAACAGTTTCACTCTTCATCATTGACTCACATGAAAAGTTGAATGTTACTGAATGGTGAATCAAAGTTAATTAAATCAATTCTTTTTAAATCAATTTTGATATTATTATTTACTAATATTAAATCATGACTAGCCCAACCCGAAAATCTTTCGAGAATGTCACCTCTGGTTTCAGTGTAAACAAAAGCTGTGCGTGTTTTACATGTTTCGTTTTCTTCATTAATTTCTAAAATTTTAGGTGCTTGTAAGACATGATGGCATCGACTTTTTGGTTTTTGACTAAAGGTGCGCTCGCCTGATAATCTTTCTACTCGGATAGTTAATAATAGCATATCTTCATACATTAGAGATTGTTGCATTAGTGGATCCGTTTGATTCCATTCCATAGGCATCCAATATCTCGCATCTTGATTGTACAATTCCAACCATTTTTCCCATTGCATTGTGTCTAACAAAAACGCCTCTTCGTAAATAAAACCGATAATTTCTTCCTGTTTCATTCCGCAGCCTCTAATTTGCTGCTCATATTTAGTGTCATGTACTTTGACCAAGCATTGAATTGATTCCGCATCTGTTTTTCTGACGTGCCATTAATTATTTCTGTTACATCGTGCTGCTCATCTTCATTGTAAAGTCTCTGAAGATTCACCCATTTATTTCCATCAGATTTCAAGCCTTCTTGTGCCCTTTCGTACATTTCCAAATCGTCATGACCAACAATAGATGTTGGAGCGTTTATAAACCTATTATACATCAGACTCCGTTCAAAGAACTTTTCAGGTGCACCAACCAATCTAAAACACCAACTTTCAACCAATGTTCTATCAACACTTATTGGAATAAAATTACGTAAGATTTGAACAGCACCTTTAACCATAATATTCGGAAAATAAACGGTGTTATGCCTAACATCATTGATGATTTCTTTAGCTTTTTGTTCGCCGTGTTTTTCAGTCATTTGAGTCATATAACCATCGACATCTGTATAATCTTGATGGATGGATCCAGTAACACCTGTGTGTCCATGACCATTTGGCCATATTCTAATTCCAGTACTTTCATAGAATTCATATGGGCTCATAAATGGTGCATAAAACTGAACAGCAATTGGGGTCTCTTTCGAAATGCTATTATTCTTTTCTCTTTCCCATACTTTAACTGCAGTACCAGCGCTACTTTCATGAGCTATCATCGGATGGCAAGTATCGGTCTGGTTTTCAACTAACATTTTCCAATTACAGGTATGCATATACCTGATAGGAGAGCTGATAATTTCTAGAGCACCCTCTGGTGATCTATCCACCATATTATCGATTGTTGATAAAGAGTCCCCAAAATAATCCTCAAATGAGGGACCCTTTTTACTCAGCCGAGCAAAGATAAAATCTTTATAAATTTTAAAATTTTCAACCCTAGAGAGTCCTTTAGAGGCTGGAGCGTCAGCAAATCCAGTTTCATCATATCCCTTTTTTAATGGAATTGCTAAAAGAGAACCATCTGTTTTAAACGACCAAGCATGATAAGGGCATCTAAAGAATTTTCCTGTATTACCACATGGTTCGGACGCAATCTTTACACCTTTATGTGGACATCGGTTGTATAAAACATGGATCGTATTATCTCGATGCCTGGAAACTAAAATAGGTTGATTGCCAATTTTACTTGTAATAAAATCTCCAGGTTTCTTAATCTGACTAGCGTGCCCAATAAAAACCCAAACATTTGGAAATAGGTGCTCCATTTCAAGTCTAAACACTTCTTCATTTACGTAAACATCGCGATGGACTGATTTGTCCAACACTAACCCTTGAACCGCTTTTTTATTGTTTGCATATTTGTCCATAAGACTTATCCTTTACACTTAAATGTCTATAACGAGGCGTTTTGATTTGGCACGTGAAACACAGATCTGCATTATAGTATTAGAAGCTTTTTCTTCGTCAGTTAGTATTATATCACGATGATCAGGTTCACCAGAAATTACATCACATTGACAAATACCACAGTCACCACGTCGACAGTCATATAATGGATCTAATCCGGCTTCTTCGAGTGCATCAATGATCGATTGATCTGCGTTGACTTGGATCACCTGTCCAGTATTATGAATCTCTATTTCAAAAGCTTCATTACTGCTATTGTTATTGTCTGTTTTAAATAGTTCAAAATGAATTTTAGAGGTATCCCAATTTAATTCTAATGCTTTATTTTTTACAGCTTCTATTAAACCACTTGGACCACAGATATAGACATGAGAACCAATTGGAGCTTTTTTTAAAATATATTCTATGTTCAGAGCGGACTCATCATCGTCATAATGTAATTGTATGTGATCCCCACAGATTTCTGAGACTTCTGTAATAAAAGCAAGAGAATTTTTGTGTCTTCCAGCATAATGCAAATTAAAGTTCGCATTTTTTTTTGCTAGATCTGCAGCCATTGATAATATTGGGGTTATCCCAATACCTCCAGCAATTAGTATGTGATGTGATGCTTCTTTTACAAGCTTGAAATTATTTTTAGGGGGTATCGCTGTAACTCTATCTCCTATTTTTAATGAGTGCATATAATTTGAACCACCAGTGCTGTCTTCTTCGAGTAAAACACCAATTGCAACTTGAGCTTTAGTTAATTCATTAAGCCGAAGTAACGAATATGCGCGATTATCATTAGTTGGTAATATAATTCGAATATGAGAACCTGCAGTCCAAGACCAATCTTCACCGTTCAATAAATTAAACACAAACTTTTTAATATTTGGTGTTTCTTCTAGTATAGTGTGTAGTTCAATTGTTTGGTTTATCATAACTTAATCTTTTTGGACTTCTTTAGTCAGAACGTATTCGTATAAAATATCTTTTTAATATCTTTTAGTTAAATTTCTAAATACTAATTACCGGGTTTTTTAATATACCAATGCCATCAATACCGCATTCAATTACATCTCCTGGCCACATCCATTCTTGTGGGTTTCTACCAGCACCTACTCCAGATGGTGTTCCTGTTGCTATAATATCACCGGGCTCTAAGGTCATTCCTGAAGATAAATCAGAGATCAGAGTTGGAATATTAAAAAGCAAATGCTTTGTATTAGAGCGTTGTTTCTCGACACCATTTTTTTTCAACCAGAGGTTTAAATTATGTGGATCAGTTATTTCATCTGCTGTCACTATGCAGGGACCAAATGGAGCAAAAGTGTCTTGTCCTTTAGAAAAAATCCATTGCCCTGCGCGACGATTGTCACGCGCTGAAACGTCATTCATGATAGAATAACCAAAAACATGATCCATCGCATTTTTAGTGTCAATTCGAGTGGCTTTTTTCCCAATAATTACGGCTAATTCAACCTCCCAGTCTAATTGTTGTGTCATTTTACTATTATGCTGAATACTATCACCAGTTCCAATCACAGCTGTTGGTGGTTTTGAAAATACTACTGGTTTTGTTGGTAAATCTTTTGAAGTATCAAGGCTTTTGGCTGATTCTGCTACGTGTTCCACATAATTTAACCCAATCCCAAAAATATTTTTTCTCGGTGTTGGGATTGGAGCAAGCAATAATACGTTTTCTTCTGGAATGGCGGTTCCAGGAGGCATGCAGGTAACCCTTTCGTTTACGGCATCTGAAAGTGCAGAGATGGCATCTGGACCTTGGTCAATCAATTTTAACATGGAGTCTGGAAACTCGAACCCACTTATTAAACCTAATTTATGTGCATCTACGATCTTTTTATTGTGAATAATACCAAGTCTTGCTTCAGATGTTTTATTTTTGCGATAGGTTACCAATTTCATTTTTTGTCCTTGTTATTTTAATTTTCTACAATTTGGTGGCCATTATTTTCTGGAAATGGTTGTTCTTTGTAAAAGCCAAGTTTTTGCATCACAGGAAGATCGTTAAATGAAAAAAGGCAAGAATCTTCATTTTTGTTATTGTTACAATGCTCGTGCCAAGTCCAACTAGGGACACAAAAGATATCTTTTTCTGTCCAGTCAAAACGGCGACCATCGATTATTGAATATCCATTACCTTTTGCAACCTGATAAATTATATTTCCAGTATGCCGGTGAGATTTTGTGTGCTCGTTAGGGCGAAGCATTTGCATTTGCGCACCCATTGTTAACATTGGATCATTTCCAGTCTGTGGATTAATATATCTCATAATTATTCCATCATATGGAGATCCATCAGATACCTTGGAATAGTTTACTAAAGCCTCATAAGTAGTATCCCAAGAGAACTTAAGTAGTGGAGAGTAAGGTTTATCCCACTTGTCTAGCGCTGGCATTAAGCCAGGTGCCCCATAAGTAAGAGGACTATCGTTTGTGGGTAGGTTTGAAGATTGATAGTTTTCTGGATGGACCTCATAAAAGTTGGCCTCGAGTGCATTGGTAAGTGGAATATCAAGCCCGTCCTGCCATATGCATGTGCTACCATCTTCAGAAATACCATGCTCATGCCAAGTTCCATTTGGAGTTATTACAAAGTCACGACAACCAAGTTCCACCTTATGACCATCGACAATTGTGTAAGCTCCTGAACCTTCCATAATAAATCTTAAAGCTGACGCAGCATGGCGATGAGCGCCAGCTTTTTCACCAGCCTTCATTACCTGGAGACCAGAAAAAAGCCACCCGCAAGCAGCACTAACATCTTGCCGTTTTGGATTTCTTAGGTAAATTACTCGACGCCCTGCATCCTCTGGGCGCACAAGATCGATTGCCCGAAGCACCTGCTTTCTCAGATCTGAATGACGCCAAATAATTGGATCAGATTTTGGTGTTGGTTCCCACGGCTCTATATCGTTTGCAACTGTCCATAAAGCTCCAGTATCAATTTCTGCTAGTTCTTTGTAATATTCAGTTAATTCGGCGTTATCTTTAACTCGCGCACGGCCCATTACGTCATCTTTTGCATCGATTTCGGTCATTGTTAAGCTCCTAACCTTACTTTGCTTATAACTATTTATCTATTTGGTTGCTTTAGCGTAATTAAATTTTGTTATTTTTACTACATAAAAATGGTTAAAATGTACTAGCTCAGAATTAGTTCAGTATTAAAAATATCCTGAAAGTAGTTCAGCTTTAAAGGGAGATTAAAAAAGTATTAAACGGCCTAGCACTTCGTTTTTTGTATCAATCTTAATCATCTTAAGCTCCTTAGCGTGGTAAGCTTTTAATTGATTCTTCATCTTATAACTATATCATAATTAGCTAATGTTTTGATGTACTTTACTAAAATAATTATAATTTACCATTTAAAAATTCTTTTTAAGAAGTTAAAGATTATAGAGTTTGTTTGAAAAATTATATAAATTTTGGATTTAAAGGTAAGTATAATTGGATGAATGAAATTGAGAGCAAAAAATCAGAACGCCCTACCCCAATAACAAGAAATGATTTATCAACTGCTTGTTGGGGCCACACCGTGACTTTAAGGCATGGTCAATGTGATCCTGCGGGAATAGCCTATACACCCCATTTTTTTGACTTATTCAATGTTGCTGTGGAGGACTGGTATTCTACGTGTCTTGGTATAAGCTATTATGAAATTATTGGATCAAGGCGCATTGGTTTGGGTTATGCCAAAGCGAGTGCGAATTTTTTTGAACCATGTTTAATGGGAGATCAGTTGGAGATTTTTGTTATTATTGACAAAATTGGTAATTCCTCTTTGTCATTGGATCTTCATATCTTCAAGGAAGAAGTAGAAAAGTTGCGGGGGAAATTCGTAACAGTAGCTACAGACCTAGATACTCATAAGGCGATCAAGATCCCACAAGACATATTAGACGCGTTGATTTTATACAAAAGTAATTGTGATTAGATATTTGAGGTAACTAGTTTGCAAATTGCAATTTTAATGGCAAATACCGATGAAAGTGATTTTGCGTCCCAGCATCCTAGCGATGATGAAAACTTCATTGATATATTAAGCTGTGTTAGGTCTAACTGGGGGTACGAAGTATTTAATGTTACACATCAAATTTTTCCAAATTTATTAGATAAATTTGATGGTATTATAATTACTGGCAGCCCAGCATCAGCTAATGATAAAAATTTGTGGATTGAAGAACTTTTAATTATTATTAGAAACTCTATTGATAAGAAAATTCCAATATTTGGTTCTTGTTTTGGCCACCAAGTGATTGCAAAAGCTTTGGGCTCAAACATTATAAAAAACCCAAATGGTTGGTCTTTTGGTCTTGTTAAAACACAAGTCGTAGCAGATGCACCGTGGATTGCAGATCTAGAAAAAGAAACTTTAGTCTATGCGGCACATATTGAGCAAGTGAAGGAACTTCCAAATGGTGCAAAACTTTTATTTAAAACTGATGGGTGTGATATTGCTGGTTTTTCTATAGAAAATAGTATTTTCACAACACAGTATCATCCAGAAATGAGGGGTAAATTTATGGAGGCCTTAACCGAAGAATTGTCTTTTGAATTGGGCAAAGAGCTAACAGAAAGTGCCCTTTCTTCGTTGAATAAGAATGCTCATACAATTAAATTTGCTGAGTCAATTGCGCAGTTTTTTGAAAACTCGTCAACTTAATTTATCTTTTATAACTGGATCCATGCTGTTTTAAGATTAATGTATTTATCTAAAGCATGCATTGATTTATCAGCGCCATTTCCTGATTGTTTGACTCCTGATAGTGGGACAGTCATATCAGCGCCACCGTAAGTGTTGACGTTGACTACTCCGGCTTTAACTTTAGAAACCATTTTGTGTGCCTTGGATAGATTTGATGTCCAAATCCCAGCGGAAAGCCCAAATTCAGTTCCATTAGCTAACTCAATTGCCTCATCTTCAGTTTTAAATTTTGATACAGCTAAGACTGGTCCAAATACTTCTTCATTAAATAGTGTATTATTTGAGGAGACATTGGTCACCACCGTTGGCTCCATATAGTATCCACCAGTATTTTGTAGTATTTGGTTACCACCGGTAATAATATCAGCTCCTTCTTCTTTAGCAATATTAACATATTTTAAATTACTTTTTAATTGGGTTTCAGAGTTTATTGCTCCAACATCAGAGCTGAGATCTAACGGGTTGCCCACCTGCAACTGGTTAGCATGCTTGATGACATCTTTTATAAAATCATCATGTATGTTTTCTTCAATAATTAATCTTGAAGCTGCCACACATACTTGTCCAGAATTTCTAAAAATTGCCATTGCTGAAACTTTTGCAGCTAAATTTAAATCAGGTGCATCAGAAAATATAATATTTGGGGATTTACCACCTAATTCCAAATAACATCGTTTCATATTTGATTGTGCTGAATATTCTAGAAGTTGACGACCTGTTGGTCCGGAACCAGTGAATGCAAGCACATCCACATCCATTGATAATCCCATGGCTTTCCCAACTAATGAACCTTGACCTGTAACAACATTCAAAACTCCTTCAGGCACACCAGCCTCCGCAGCAAGTTCGGCAAGCTTTAATAATGACAAAGATGCCGTCTCGGCAGGCTTTAAAACTATGGAGTTTCCGGCAGCTAATGCAGGTGCGATTTTCCATGCACCAATCATTAGAGGAAAATTCCAAGGAACAATTGTACCAACAACGCCTACGGGCTCTTTATGAATTAACCCAAGAACACTATTTGCCGTGGGTGCTATCTCACCATAAACCTTATCAATAGATTCTGCATAATATCTGAAAGTACCTGCCGCTGAACCAGCTTCTGCATTGATAGCCATATTTATTTCTGTGCCATTGTCACGCACACCTAAGACGGTAAGTTCAATAGCGTCGCGCTCAATTAAATCAGAAAGATTATGTAATATTTTTTTTCGCTGCGCGGGTGGCATATTAGACCAAGAGCCTTTTTCAAAAGCATCGCGGGCTGACTTTATGGCTTTATTCATGTCTCCAACAGTCGCCCGTGCAATTGACGTAAACGGTTTGCCATCTATTGGAGATATAATATCGAAATCTGCGCCAGATCCATTAACCCAATTTCCATCAATAAATAGCTTTTGTGCGGGAATTTCTTTATTGCGATACTTATTGATTAGGCCTTGATCTAACATATTTTTTCCTACTTCTTTCTTAAATTTTTCCACATTGTTCGAACTTGTAAAAGTAACACTATAATTATCAATGCAAATAGAATGAAAGCTATGGGTCTATTAATAAAATCAATTGGACTTTTTACATTCATCATGGATGTCCGGAGTTTGCCTTCCATTATTTCACCTAAAACCATACCCAAAATGATTGGCACAATTGGTAAGTCTAATCGCTTTAAAATAAATCCAAAAATACCAAAGCTAGCAGCTACGGCGCAGTCAGTAAAGCTATTACGTAGACTATACACACCAACAAAACTTAAAATAAGAATACTCATCCCTAAAAATCGACTTGGTATTTCAATAACTTTTAATAAAGAATTTGTTGAGAATAATAAAAATATCAAAACTAGGATGTTCAATATTAAAAGTGAAATGTATAGAGCAATAACAAAATCTAGATGATTTTGGAAAAGATTTGGCCCTGGTATCACATTATGCACGTAAAAGACAGAAAGCATCATTGCCGTCAAAGCTTCCCCGGGTATCCCTAAAGCTAGTAATGG
>Ga0206679_10002590_pt1 | contig 14263 bp, 11 predicted proteins | sample M110012015metaG_FD_155464 | JGI IMG/M metagenome (GOLD analysis project Ga0206679, IMG submission 155464) | Ammonia-oxidizing marine archaeal communities from Monterey Bay, California, United States - M1 100m 12015 | ecosystem: Environmental > Aquatic > Marine > Intertidal zone | place: USA... | reverse complement strand
TACTTGTGCAGACGTAAAGTGCAAAAACATTGTGATCGACAACTTTGTTTGTGAATTGGGCGCTGAGTTCAAGCTTACTCAAAAAGAATGCGGAGTTGATCTCAACTACCAATTTGATCAATTAGGGGACTTCACGGAAGCAACTGACTTCACTTGGACATTCTCTGATGGTACTCAGCTTGAAGGGGCTAACGTTTATCAGAGCTTCACCGAATTTGGGTCGTACGAAGTTTGTCTCACGGTATTAGGTAACTGTCCATCGTCCGATTGTACATCAGAACAATGCATGACATTCGATGTTGTATGTCCTGAGCATGTAGAATGGAACACAACTGATCTCAATGATATGGAAGATGTCAAGGATGAAAGCGACACCGCTTTGAACCTTAATGGCGCTGAGGATCTAGAGATCAAGGTTTATCCGAACCCAACGACAGGCTTTCTCCGAATAGAATCTCAAGTTGGCATTAAGTCAATTTCTGCTTGGACAACAACAGGACAGATGGTTCTTAAGGAGGCTGGCCACGGAATGAAACAACACATTACGGATATTTCGAGTCTTATAGGTGGAATGTACTTATACCACATAGAGTTGTCCGATGGCCAGATAGTTGCTGGTCATATCACGAAATTGTAAAAACTTTAATCTGCCCAGAAGTGGGGGATTAGGTTCGAACCGGGCTCGCCAAAATGGCGGGTTCGGTTTTTTTTGCCCTCGGAAGCCATATCAGGCTAAGTGGTGTGTCTTTAACCGTTATCTAGCGAGTAGAACAGCCGGAATTAATCTAAATAGACTTTTTCAGATATTACACCAGTTTCTGATTCCAGAGTCACGATGTAAATTCCAGCTGGAAGATCCGATGGAATTGCGTCTTGGATAAGATCAGCTTGCTCAACTTTAGCATAACCGGTTTGGTGAACAATCTTGCCTCCCATGTCAAATACTCGCAGTGATGCATTCCCAGACATATCGCTTTTTCTCAACGAGATTTGAATAATCTCATCGCTTCCACCAACACGGTAAAGATCAACTTGATTTCCGTTTGAAACTAGGTCAATTTCCTTTTCGTCTACGATTTTCGGTTCCTCTTTAGTCAATTCGTTGGCTTCACCCGGAGGCGCCAACGGATTAATAACTACTTGACAGAATTCACCGTAATCGCCTTCTTGAACCTCGTCGCAAGCATCAAGGTTGCCAGCTGCATCAACACCAAGAAGTGGCTTTACACCAACTCTGTACGCTGTCCCAGTTTCTAAACCTTGTGGCACAAGGCCAAGCAAGAAAAGAGTTGGATCATCACTAAACGTGACAATAGCTGGTCCAATCGGAACCATGTCTGGATCGTCTAGTACAATAGGGCCCCATTGCCAAGCGTATGTGTCAACAGAAGAAATGAAATCGCAAAGAATCGTAGCTCCGATGAATTGATTAGTTCCACAGTATTCGTTACGGACTTTTGTGTACGGCACGTTTTGCGTGAAAATATTGACTGGCGGGCTGTATGGGCCGATTTGTCCACAGTATTCAGCGGCTATTTCCACGTTGTAAATCTTGTTGAATCTCAAGCATGGAGGATCTGGTAAGTCAAGTACCATCCATCCTGAAAGGCCATAACTGTAATCAACCACAGTAAGTCCGTTATCGGTGGTCAATCGCCAGTATAGAATCCCAGATGATCCAACAAAGGCTGCTTGAATCGCAGCACTCAAGTCGGTCGTCCCATTCACATAAACCGGATTCAAAGTCGTCGTAGGCTCCGGTTCCATAGCAATGGGCTGAACTGTTGAATAGCCGCACCATTGTCCCTCAATTTGCACTTGAACGAGCACATCATAAGTCTCGCTAAAGCACAAAGGGCCCGGTACGGTGTTCAAATTGATGAGCTCCGTGCTTCCAGCAATATCATGAGTGAACATAGAGGCATCTGATTGTGCCGTGAATTGGTATCGTGATCCGGTAACAATCGTGTTGATATTGAAAGGGAATATTGAATTCCAAGTTCTTCTTGTCGTTTCTGCGACTTTGTAACCAACTAATCCTGCATCTGTCGCTGGATTAGGAGTATAGCCCGGTCGTACTTCAACATTGGGAAGCCATTCTACTTTGATGCTAAATGCTCCAGCCCCAACTGCTCCGTTACTACCAACACTGACGTAGTATGTATCTCCTGGTATGAGCCCAGTCACCCACATTGTTTCGCCAGTCCCAGCTCCGTTAGAATTTTGACAATCAACCCAAGTTTCTGCTGCATCTCTTGCCTCCAACGTCATGTCGAAGTCACCCGTAGTCGCGTCGATTTTGACACCTTGAGTAGTTGCTACGAATTGGTAATACCCATCAGAATTCCCAGTAAAACACGTTGCCGGAAGGTCAGAGGCCGAAGTTGCGGCCAAGGATCCAGCGGTAAACGCTCCTTGAGAATAAAAATCTACTGCAATGACAGGTGCACCTGCGGGTTCGTCGGTTTGACAAAATGCGGGAATCGATAAAATAATTGAGACGAGAAGGGTGGCGGAAAGCGTATAAAGTTGCTTCATGGTTGAGAAATTGACGCACTAATTTAACTAAACTCACTCGGTCAGAACCGACCTCTTTGATCATTTGAATGTCAGTTCTTTCCGAATTTCACAATCCAGAAGGGGTAATAGGCTCGGCCTCAAAGGTATGAAAACGTGTGACTTAACTCAATTCAATATCCTCTGGAGACTATTTTCATCGAAAGGAGCATACACGGACTCCCTTGATAATAAGGGTCTTTCTTGGGAAATCAGGCGCGTATAACTTTCTATCGGATCTTCTTCGAAATCCAGCGGGAATGCCACGTTTTCATCAATCATGTCCGCTGCATAATCTGCGTATTCAGTATAGTTCTGAAGACTGAAGTTCATAACGTCTAACCCCAGCGCATCAAAGAATGTGGTGCTGTAAATGCTAATTTGAATTCGGCACTCTGAAAGAAGGGAATGCAGATCTCCCTCGTTGCCAATGAGTTCGAATTGGGGATGAATAATGCTCTGATAAAGCGCAACCTGTTTTTCCAATGGATGCATTTTCAGCTTAACCTTCCAATGTGGATACAAGGCCTCTATTTTCTTCAACAATGAAATCACATAATCTACATAGGGCTGGGCCATGTTTTTTTGAGCACCAATAAAAACCACATCAGTCTTATCAGCCATGGGCTTGATTACCGAATAGGAATAATCACCCACGACAATACAATCCTCAGGTCTTCGCTCATTTCCACGCAAAACCACATCTCGCCAGTAAGTGCCAAAGAGGAGTAGCTTATCTGGAAAGAATGCCCGGTTTTTAGCCTGATTGACATAATTGGGGTAGACGTAGTACAGGTCATTTTCAGCTATGAGCCCATGCTGTAGCTCTATCATTTCAATCCCGTGAACATGAGCTGCGGCGATGAGACCCTCCCGGTGATAGTGAGTACAGAAAAAGCACTTCTTCACCCCTTTTCCAGCGAAAAGCATATTGTAAAAAGCGTATTCTTCAATAAAAACCTGCATTGCTGAGCCGAAATAATCTTGCTCTTTGGAAGTGAATCCACCAGCGTTGAATTGCCCAACAACTTGTTTGACTTCTCGAATCATCTGGGCCAAATTTTTGTCCAGAACAGCGGCGCCCATCGTGGAGCGTAGTTTCGAAATTCGATAGTCCGAATCCAGATCGGTATCGCCGGCTAGCTGAATAACTGTGCGATTGGAAGCTTCGGTTTGTGCTAGAATCTTTTCAAAATAGACTGAGTGCTTTTCTCCTACGTCATCCGTAGCATATCGACCTCCATCCAAGAAGAGTGTCGAATTGAATTCCAGATTTTCAGCGTTTCCCTTGTCCAATATCCTTTTTACTCGAAATACCATTTTCAAAAGCCACAAAGGCTTGCCCCATCTTGTATTGAGGAGTTTCGAAGTGTCGTCGTTGTTGGAGTAAATAAACGCGTGCTGAGCGATTTTGAGAAAATTCCAATTATCTCCTTCAAAAATGCTCACATCCGAGAGCTTCTCGAGAAGAAAATCGTGCTGAGCGCTGAAGGATTTAATATTCATCTCAAAGACGCTCTAGGATTCCAGCTTCAGTGCATTCTGCTATGGCTTTGGCAAAGTTTAGCGCACATGTTCCTCGTCGATCGGCGATCTCAATTAAATCCATTTTGCCATCCGCGAAGCTGAGGAGATGAAGCAAGTTGTGTAGTTCAGTTCGTGCGTCATCTGGATTTAACGAATCAGGATAAAGGCCACGCTTTCCAAGTTGTGGTTCGCAGTGCTGTATTTTATTGAAATAAAGACCGTTGAGCTCGAGAATTCGACAGATATCGTAATAAGTTTCTACTGTTTCTTCGAGCGCTTCGAAGCTGATAAAGTCTTTGTTGTCAAGGGAGGTATGATACTCGGGATAGTGCTGATACATCGTACGCATCAGGGAGCCAACAGGCATATTAAATCCAGGAGAACAGTATTGCCTCTCGTCGCTTCCGCCCACGGCAAAATTGATCACGCTATGCGGGAGTCCTGCCGAACGAAGAAGGTGTTCCGCTGCTCGGTCGGCCAAGTTGGTGGGGTCTTTTGATCTCTTGTAAGTGAATGGTCCCGCGTCACCGCAACAAGTAGCCACAAATCCTGCTTTTATCTTGGCTGACATATGGTTGCCGTACTGACTTAGGTACGCAATCACTCCAGCAGTTTCGGGAGCGAATACGAAGCGGTAAGTGTATTTTCTTTTGGAGAGAGACGCCAATTTCTTATAGAGAAAAGCTGCTGCTAAGGGTCCGCTCAACTCATTATTAGCCATGCTTGGATGGCAGACATAGGTGGAAATAAGAATCTCTTCATCTGTTTCGCCATTCAAAATGCAATGTCCAACACTGAGAGATCCAGGTTCGAGTGTACTGTCAATTTTTACCTTGTAATTACCTTCTTTCGGAAGGCTGTCAAATTGATTTTGAGAAAGGCAAAATCCCCATTTCTCTGAGTAGTATGATGTGACGTATGGAATGGCGTCGGGTTGGTCGGGCAGCGTACGCACATGCTCTTTGAGCTCATCAAAACTAACTGTCTTGTCGACTGGAATCGAATAGTTGAGAACATGAAGATTGTTGACGTTGAAATCTGCAATGCGCTCACCACCGGGAGTTTCGATATAAGCTTCCTTGATATTCCATTCTCGCGGAACCTCCCAGTCAAAGGCTTTTGTGCCCGTAGGGTATTCGATGATCTCCAACGGAATGACTTCGCTAAGGATATTCAGTGATTCGCGCAGGCCATTTCCGGTAATACTGCGGCAGATAGGCCAAAGGCGGTCAAAGTATTTCTCGAGCTCGTTTTTCACTTTGGCAAAGATGCTTTATAGTAAAGAGACGGAATCAAAAAGTTGTTGAATTTCTTTACCCCTGCTTGATTTAGGTGGTATGGATCACTGAAGTCGTTCAAATCGAATCGCCTGTCTTTAGTGAAGTCTATGAAGTCAATTGACGATTCCTTGGAGTGTTTGAGAAGGAATTTGGCCATTTCAACAGTTCGTTTATCGTTGGGCAACGGGTGACTTACAAACACAACGCGTCCAGCTTTAATTTTCAGAAAATTAAAAAGCGCTACAAAATCTTTGATGTTTTTGTCAAGTGGTTTAAACTCAGTTGTGTCAGCAACAGGTCGAGTTTGAAGTGTGTCCGGATTCGTACAATACCCCTTACCTACATAGCCTTTGAGAGCCCAGTCGCTGGTGTCGTTTTCGCAGATTTTTCGTTTCACGAATGAGTTGATACTCCTGAAATCTTTCGTCTGCAAGACAAGATTGAAAGCGGCATAGGGGTCCGTTTCCTCCACAATCAGACGCTGGACAGTTTCAATGCCCTCGATTTCAAAAATGACTGGATAGACGTCTAAAATCACCGTTTCATCGCCAGTGAAATGAATGTGGTGTTTGGCAATGTGCAGTGAGGTTTCAAATGTTTGTGCCGAGCTTCCTGCATTGAAAAGATCGATGCCGTTTGCCGCAAACACCCGCGGATCATACCCTCGATACGCGTGCGACGATCCCAGAACGATGATTTCAAAGTTCTCTGTTCGATCCAATTCAGCGAGCATTGAAGCTTCTTGTCCACCTTTTCGCGGGACGTAACTCACCATGGAATAAATGAGCTTTTTCCCTTTGTAGTTAGCGGTGCAAGCGATCAGCATGACTGTCCCGTAAAAGCTAATACTCAGCAGGATAAGGATCGATATATGCTTAATTAGCCTAGCCATTAGAATTGGAAATATAAAAATGCGACTTCTCCCCAATTTCCGAAAATCAGGGTTGCGGCAAGTAGAGTTGCAAAGAGCCCATATTTTATCCAGACTGGGGCGATCTTTTGCCCGATGACAATTTTAGAAATTGGTGTGTCAAGGATGAAGAAAGCGATGATGATGGCCGCTCGTATCAGCCACCATGATTTGAATGTGCCTCTTGGAAATCCTTCGGCCAAGAAGCCACCAAAATCCAGCTGCCCAATTCCGCAAAGAACCGCCCATGCATCGCGCATGTCTTCAGCTCTAAAGAATATCCAGCCGAGCAATACAAGGTGGAAAACGAGCACGATTCCAGCCCACTTCGCGATTCCTTTGGATTTCATATATCGCCCAAACCAAGGTTTGCGATTGATCAAGTTTTCGATCATCAGATAGCCGCCGTGCAATACCCCCCAGACAACGAAAGTCCAGGCCGCCCCGTGCCACAATCCACTCACGGCAAAGACGATCAAAAGGTTGATTTGCCACATGACTACGCCATTTTTACTCCCACCAAGAGGGATGTATACGTAATCTCGAAACCAAGTGGATAGGCTGATGTGCCATCGGCTCCAAAACTCTCTAATGGAACGCGAGAGGTATGGCGTTCGGAAATTCTCCATGAGGTCAAATCCGAGAATTTTTGCCGTGCCAATAGCGATATCAGAATATCCTGAAAAGTCGCAATAGATCTGGAATGCGAACAAATAGCTTGCGACTAATAGCGAGGTGGAACCAAACGACTCTGGTGACGCATATACATGATCAACTAGGATCGCCACGTTGTCAGCGATGACAACTTTTTTGAAGAGACCCCAGATGATTCGTTTCCCACCAGAGGTGAAATTGAGCACGCTAAACTCCACTTTACGCCTAAACTGGGGGAGAAGATTCTTTGCCCTTTCGATCGGTCCAGCCACGAGTTGGGGAAAGAAACTTACGAATAAGGCAAATCGCCCAAAGTGTTTTTCAGGCTTGATTTCGCCTTTGTAAATATCGATCGAGTAGGAGAGTGTCTGGAAAGTGTAAAATGAAATTCCCACAGGAAGAAGAAACTTCATGTATTGAAGCTCTGCTCCGGACAGGTAGTTGACGTTGTCAATGAAGAAATTGAAGTATTTGAAGAAACCAAGTAGACCTAGATTCGCCGCAATTGACAGCCAAAGCCATGGTTTGCGGGCTCTTTTGGTCGGCGCCTTGCCCATTTGCCAACCGGACCAGTAATCCACACAAGTTGAAAATAGAATCAAGGTGATGTACACAGGATTCCAGCTCATGTAGAAATAGTAGCTAGCGGCCAATAGTAAGAGCCACCGCCAACGATGGCCTAGGAGGTAGTACAAGACGACTACGACGGGGAAGAAAATCAGAAAATGACCGCTGTTAAACAGCATCTAGCTTCAGAGTTCGAGAGCGTTCCAGAGAAGAATTTCATCCTCAGCAATATCCTTCGCAGCCTTCTTCCCGATCACTTGTTTAATGTCTTTAGGGCTAATGCCTTTCGCTGGTCGTTTCCATGTGAGATCGTCATTTTCGACCTCTTTTCCAGCTGGGATTGCTCTTGCAGCAACCAAGCTACGGCGTGCATTTCGGCGTGCTGGTTCTTCGCTTTCAAGTGCTGTCAATTCGTATCCGCCAAGAAGCGTTTTTGTCTCTTTCCATTTCGCCCAGAAAATTTTCAAATCTTCTTTGTCCATGGCGTGGTAGTGGTCATTTCCGGGTAGAGTTTTATCGTGCGAGAAGTGTTTCTCTATCACAGTCGCTCCTAGCAGGCAGCTAGCGATCAAATTACGCATGTCGCCAGGTAAGGTGTGGTCCGAATATCCAGGAACCACCTTCGGAAATTTGTCGATCAACCCCTTAATCATACCAAGGTTGGCGTGCTCGTCGGGAGTTGGGTAGTTGAGCACGCAGTGCATCAGACATAGCGTGTTGCCATGCTTTTCTATTGCTTCAACTGCTTGTTGCACCTCCCAAACGTATGATGCGCCGGTGGAAAGGATAATTGGTTTTCCAAATCCGCACTGCATTTCGATGAACGGGATATTGGTCAAATCAGACGAGCTAATTTTAAAAACGTCCTGCATATCATTGAGGAAATGAGCGGATTCAGCATCGAATGCCGTGCTCATAAATTCAATCCCAACTTGATCGCAGTACGCCTTCAAATCGCCGTATTCACTTTTCCAAAAGCTATCGTATTTCTTGAAAAGTTCGTGCTGACTGCGAGTAGGTTCCTTCGAGATATCCCAGTAATATGGGCTGTCTTTCGAGGCTATAGTGTCTGCCTTATACGTCTGAAATTTGATCGCTTGAGCTCCACCTTCTTTGGCTTCGTCGATGAGACGTTTTGCCAAATCCATCGAGCCTTCGTGGTTCACACCAGCTTCAGCTATGATGTATGGATCACGGAGTGCACCGGATTTATGAGTTTCGAGATATTCGGTTAGACGCATACTTTGGATTTTCGGCTAAAATACCCGTTCAATCCGAACTTGTCACGCGGTTAAGACTTCCATCCAGAATTCATCGATCTGGCGATTGAAATTCTCAGGCGTATGCACCGTTTTACATAGTTCGACGCTCTGGTTTTCAAACTTCTTTTGAATAGAGGTGTCGGACAAATAGGCCTGAAGGGCCTGTGTAATGCCTTGATAATCATCGGTTTGTGAGAGAAATCCGTTTTCGCCATGCTTGACAAAGAGATGAGTTCGACCAACATTTCTAGCGATGATCGCATTTCCAGCCGCCATAGCCTCATTCATGGCTAAACTTGGAAAGTTTTCGATCTCTTGCGTGCTTACGTACACTTTTGATTTTCGAAGAATTGGGCTAATGTCACTCAGTCCTGATGTCACTTCGATCATTTTTCCCAGCCCATTCTCCGAAATGAAATTTAACGCTTTCCCTTCCTCGGGGCCTGTGCCGATCATCCGCACCTTCCAGCCTTTTAAAAGCTCTGGGCTTTCGGTGAAAATCAGATTGAGGGCTTTTAGAAACATCATCGGATGTTTGTAATTCACTAAGGCAGAGGCGAATACGATGGTGTTTTCTTTTTCTTCAGGATAGTATCGCGATGCGTCACAAAAACGAGATTCGATTGTGTAGACAAAAGGCTTTTTAGAGAATAGATTGCTACTTGAGACGAAAGGCTTCACATCATCGTACCAGCTCAGCAGCCCATCAAATTGCACTTTGCGAAATAGTCGGCCATATTTTGCTCGATTTTTTTCGAATCGCTCATCGTAATCGTTGGTAAAAGCAGTCGGAATGCCGTTGTACGTGACCGTAAACCCCAATTTAATTCGACCAACAAGCTTTTCCATTTGGGGGATTTGCTCCTCCGGGCTGTCAATCGCCAAGGTTTGGAGCATGTTAATTTTATGTTTTCGCAGGGCACGAGATAGTTGCCACATCTCGATTTTTGCTTTGAATCTATGGTTCTGGACTGGCAGAAATTCTATATGATCGAGAGGGATCCCTCTAGCGGAAAATTCTTGTCTTACGCCAAGCTCATCATTGGTTTTAATGAAATAGAAAAGCTTGAATGACGAGTTGGGAGACTCTTGATATTTGGCAAAGAACCACGGGAAAAATATATGGGGACCGCGACGATTTCGTCCGGCTAACATGATTTGATAAATAGCAACCCTTTGTTTTCTGGCCATGAGATGCAAAAGAAGAAATAACATTTCAGAATGCAATCAAACTGTTTTCTTTGCTGTTGTGACCAAAGTACTTTTTATAGGAAGCAAGGCCATAGGTCTGCGAAGCTTGGAGATCATACACAGACTCAGTCCCGAGTCAATATCTGGTGTAATGACGCTTGATGATTCGAATGACGACCGAAGTGTTTTGAGTCAATTCGAAACGTTTTGTGAGAAAAATGAGCTCAATTTTAGCATTGTCAATAACCGAACCGAAGCAGATCAAATCGTTCGAAATGTGGACCCCGATATCTGCTTAGTTGTTGGTTGGTATTGGCTGATCAAGCGAGAAATTCTCGATGTCGCCTCGAAGGGTTTTTTGGGAATTCACCACTCTTTGCTACCCAAGTACAGAGGTAGTTCGCCGTTGGTTTGGTCGATTATCAACGGGGATACTCAAGTCGGGACAACGTTATTCTCCTTCACCGAAGGCATGGACGATGGCCCGATTTGGGCACAAGCTGAAGTGGATGTGGAGGAGGCAGATGATATCGCGACCCTTCTCAAAAAGCTCGAGCATGAGGTGGGCGCCATACTGGAAAATAAGTGGCTAGGAATTCTGGACGGGTCTTCAAATTCACGTCTTCCTGATTTGAGCCAGTCGACTTTTTGTGATCGAAGACATCCAAAACACGGTCAGATCGATTGGTCTAATTCAGCTAAAGAGGTTTTCAATTTCATTAGGGCGCAGACAACTCCATATCCGGGAGCGTTCTCGGGGTTTGATGGTGAGAAAATATTGATTTGGAGCTCACGTATGTTGGAAGAGACCGTCGATCTCCCCGCGGGAATGATACATACATCTGAGTCTCAATTGGTGGTTATGTGCGGTAACGGCACTCAATTGGAAATTTTGGAGTGGGGTAGAAGTGTTTCGGAACGAAGAGATGGTAGCGATTTCGAAGCTGCCGTTGGGGAAGTCTTTGTTGAGTTTTTAGAAAACGAGGCCTGATCGTTCACCCTTTTTCACTTCTTGGTACCAATCACTATCTGAAACGAGTCTATTGTATTCGTTATAAACCTTGGTCTCACTGGTGTTTTCTGGTGTAAAATCCTCTCTAAAAAACTTGGGCTTGATTGGTGCTGGATCTGCTCGCCCCGAAATCAGGTTCAGAATATTTGAGCAAAAGGCATTAGGTGAATGGTGCTTTTCAGCAAAAGGAAGAGCGCGATCGGCGAGCTGCTGACGACCTTCAAGATTTGGGATCCATTCACGTAGCTTTTCTTCTAGAGATGCCGTATTTACGTCGATGATCGGTGAGTCATCTATTTGATAGTCAGGATAATGCATTTGCATACTCGTCATGACCACTTTGCCGCAAGCGAGCAATTCTCTTTCCTGAAACCCACCAGAGGGAATGTACATCTGCCCAACGAGAATGTCACAATTCGCATATTCCTTTTTGATTTCATCGAAGGGAAGGCCAGACAGAATTTTGTAATCGAATTCGAGGTTTTCGGCCTTGAGCTTTTCGAGAACTTGAATCACGATCTTCGAGCCTTTTACTGAACTATTCGAAGCGGCGTGAACAATCAATGGCCGTTTTCTTTGCTTGGGTTGATGTTCGAAAATCTCCAGATCAACAAATTGCCTGTACGGGAAATAGGGCCTCAAGCCCAATTGACTTTGATTGGGCATGCTGAGTATAAAATCGGCATATTTCTCTGCCATTCTCATCGTTCCTAGTCGCTGCCTTAAACTGACTTCAGAGGTGTTATACTCCTCGTAAGGCGCAGGAAGAATGCCATGTTTGGTAAAGTCTTGCCGCATAGCGTAGAGCCAACGCACATCCGTGCCTGTGAAGACAAAAATGATTTTTTTGCCCGCCTCCTTGATCATTTTTAGATCGCTGAGATCTTTTCTGAAAGACATTGAAACGAAGATGAAAACATCACATTCCTTGATGGCTTTTCTTAGAATTCTCTCTCTTGGCGGACCGTATTTCTCATACATTTTTCGACGAAGTCCGGGCAACAGAAGCCACTTGAAATAGCGATGCTCCATGGAGCCGAAATCGAAATCGAGATCACTTTGTTGAAACTGCCTTACTTGACCAGAAGCCGTTAGAGTCTTATGTCCAAGTTCGCGAAATCCCTTGGCCATGCTGCCAATTTGCGAGCTAATGTCTGATGTGCCGATAAAGAATTTCATGCGGCTATTGAGTTGAATATCAGCTTAATACAGCCTCTTTCATCCATTCTGCCGTCTTCAAGATGCCTTCTTCGAGATCAACTTTAGCCTTAAAGCCAAGTACTTCTGATGACTTGTCTACAGAAGGAATTCTCAAGGCGATATCGGCTGAAAGTGCGTCGACAAAATTGATTTTCGATGTTGAATTCAAAACTCTACAAACCGTTTGTGCAAGACCTAGAATGGTGATCACCGCGCGAGCGTTTCCAATATTGAAACTTTGACCAATCGCCGCTGGATTCTCGATGCATTGAGCTAGACATTCAACAAAATCATCGACGAAACACCAAGCTCGAATTTGATTTCCATCACCGTGAATTGTGATGTCTTCATTAGCCAGTGCCTTCTTGATGAAAATCTGAATCGCGCCTTCACCTGTTTGGCCAGGACCATAAACGTTGAAAGGTCGAACAGTGACAACATTCATGTCATATTGAGACTGGTATGCGTGAGCTAAGTGCTCACCAGCTAGTTTGCTAATTGCATAAGTCCACCGGGCCTCACCAGCGCTACCAGCGACTGTCTGATCAGTTTCCGACGAACGGAATGCCATTGAACCGAATACCTCGGAAGTAGAGAAATCGATAAAGCGATCTGTAATTCCGTTTACACGTGCGGCTTCAAGAGCATTGGACGTGCCAATCATATTCACCTGCATAGTTTTTACAGGCTTCTTAATTACAGTGTCAATTCCCGCTATTCCCGCAGCGTGAACCACGATGTCAGAACCTTTCATAGCGCCTTCAAGCGATTGATAATCAAGTACATCACCTTTGATAATAGTCATGTTTTCATGAGAAGCAAAGCCACTCCCAGTGAGTGTGTCGCGATGGAAGTTGTCGTAAACGGTAATTCGGTTGTCTGCTATGTATCTCTGAATCAGGGTGTTTGCTATGAATCCAGCGCCTCCTGTGATGAAGATATGCTTGTCTTTGATCATGGTTGTAGTTGGTTAACGGCTGCAATCACATAACTGATTTCATCGTCAGTCATCTGTGAATGAAGCGGTAAAGCTAACCCTTGTTTATAGGCTGCAAGGGCATTCGGAAAATTTTGTTGGCAGTCGAGATTGTATTTCTCTCTGTAATATTTCATATCAGGGATGCATTGAGCACCATAATTGGTGCCAATTCCTTGTGATTTCAAGTGCTTAATCGTCTCGTCTCTGTTGAGGCTTGCGTCAAGGATAACGTGGAAGGTCTGCCACGTGTGGGTGTAACCTGCTGGAACCACTGGGACCTTGATCAAGGAATTTGCAATTTCATTAGTGTATCGATTCGCAATTTCTTGATGTCGAGCTAGCTTTTTATCGAGTCTTTTGAGCTGAGGAATAACTAGTGCTGCCTGAAAATCGGTAAGCCGATAATTCAGTCCAGCATCTACAAACTCCATTATCCCATCAGCAAATGAGATTCCATGGTTTCGAATTTGTTCAATTCGCTGAATGAGTCCTTCATTTTCACTCATCACCAAACCACCTTCGCCACTAGTAATGATCTTCCTGGGGTGAAGAGAAAAGCAGTTTGCCGCCCCCCACGTTCCAGCAAATTGCCCATCAATTGTGGCGCCAAGAGCGCAAGCGGCATCTTCGATTACTGGAATGTTGTTCTTCTCAGCAATTCGCATGATCTCAGGCATATTGGCGCAAAGTCCAAACTCGTGAACCGGCATAATGGCCTTGGTCTCGGAAGTGATAGCTAGGTCAAGCTGCGCGGTGTCGAGACAAAAGGTGTCTGGATCAACATCTACAAAAACTGCCTTTGCGCCTGCGGCTTCTGCTGAATTGGCTGAGGCTACGAATGAAAAAGCTGGGACAATTACTTCGTCTCCTTTTTGAATTCCCAAGGCTAAAAGTGCGACATGAAGAGCTGCTGTACCGCTTGAAACAGCGCGTGTTGAACAGCCCCATTCAGCACTTAATCGCTCAAATTCTTGAACTTTCTTTCCTTGAATGAGCATACCAGAACGCAGGACGCTCAAGACATCTTCAAAATCCTCTTCCCGAATGTCGGGCTTGGCTAAACCAATGTTGAATTCGCTCATTAGATCTTCTCCCATTTAGATTCGAATCTGACAAATCCCAGCT
>Ga0206679_10002585_pt1 | contig 14272 bp, 10 predicted proteins | sample M110012015metaG_FD_155464 | JGI IMG/M metagenome (GOLD analysis project Ga0206679, IMG submission 155464) | Ammonia-oxidizing marine archaeal communities from Monterey Bay, California, United States - M1 100m 12015 | ecosystem: Environmental > Aquatic > Marine > Intertidal zone | place: USA... | reverse complement strand
GATTGGCATTCACAACCATGGAGGCATCAGTATTGGCGACACCTTTACTCAAGGAGAAAAACTCAAATTCCAAGGAATACCAAATTTCGCTCCGGAGTTGTTTCGACGCGCTCAATTAAAGGATCCTCTAAAAGCCAAAGCCTTGCAGAAAGGTCTCGACCAACTTTCAGAAGAAGGTGCAACACAAGTATTTAGGCCAATCATTAACAGCTCACAGATTTTAGGTGCAGTTGGCGTGCTGCAGTTTGATGTAGTTGCTCACAGACTCAAACACGAATACGGTGTTGATTGTCAATTTGAGGCCATTAGCATTGCCACAGCTCGCTGGGTGATTGGTAGCGACAAAGATATTGAACAACTCAAAATTAAGGCTGGACAGAATGTCGCCATAGATAGTGCGGGCATGTTGTCTTACTTAGCACCAAGTATGGTTAATCTGCAATTAACGATGGAGCGCCATCCAAATTTGACATTTAGCGCAACTAGAGAGCACTAAAAAAACCCGGCAAAAGCCGGGTTTTTTTATATTGAAAACAAAATATGGCGCTAATCAGTAGCCAAAGGCTTAACAACTTGAGCGATACATTTTTTTGACAAATAACCAGTGTCCACACCACTTTCGTTTCTAACCACCGCATAGTCTGAATCAGAGCGCAGCAATTCACACAGAACGTTGTCTATTGTGTCACTCTCTTTAACAAACACGCTGGTACTTGCGTCACTCGGCTTATCGGTTATCATAACTGACTCAGCGTGCAATACATGCGAACGGTTTACTTTTTTAACAAAATCTGTCACATACTGATCTGCTGGGTTCATAAGGATATCCTGAGGAGACCCATGCTGAACCAATTGTCCACCATTCAAAATAGCAATCTGATCACCAATCTTAAGCGCCTCATCCAGGTCGTGGGTAATAAACACAATTGTCTTATGCAATTCTTCCTGTAACTGCAAAAGGAGATCTTGCATGTCACTTCTGATCAAAGGGTCAAGCGCACTAAACGCTTCGTCCATCATCAATATTTCGGTATCACACGTAAGGGCGCGAGCCAAGCCAACACGTTGCTGCATACCGCCAGAAAGCTGTGTGGGATAACGATCTTCATAGCCAGTCAAGCCCACACGGTCAATCCACTTTTGCGCACGTGTGATGGCCTCTTCACCTTCAATGCCTTGTAAATGCACGCCGTAGCAGACATTATCCAAAACCGTCTTATGTGGCAGCAAGGCAAAGCTTTGGAATACCATTGCTGTTTTTTGCTGCCTAAACTTTCGTAGCTGCTCAGGCTCCATCTGGATCACATCCTCGCCACCAATCATAATTGAGCCTGACGTAGGCTCAATTAAGCGATTAATATGACGAATTAGTGTTGATTTACCAGAGCCCGAAAGACCCATGATCACTTCGATGTTTTTGTTTTTTAGATCAAGGTTAATATTACTTAAACCAAGAACATGTTTATGCTCCTTAAGCAAATCATCCTTACCCATTCCATTTTCAACATGTTTAAGTACCGATTTTGAATTTGGTCCAAAAATCTTTGTTAAATTAGAAATTTTAATTTTTACATCTTGTGTCATAGTACGTCTCCACTACGGTGTTTTTGAATACGAGCGCCAAAGGCCTGAGAAACCCTGTCAAAGACAATTGCCAAGACAACAATTGCAAGACCATTAAGCATACCCATCGATAGATATTGATTTTGTACTGCTTGTAAAACTGGCAATCCAAGACCTGCAACACCAATCATTGATGCAATTACTACCATTGCCAATGCCATCATAATTGTCTGGTTTACACCAGCAAAAATATTCGGCAATGCTAACGGTATTTGCACCGTAAACAAGCGCTGCTTATATGTCGCGCCAAATGCATCTGCAGCCTCCATTGCCTCTTTATCAACCAAACGCAAACCAAGATTGGTTAGTCGAACAATCGGTGGCATTGCATAAATCATTACCGCAATCAATCCCGGAACTTCGCCAATGCCAAGCAGCATCACTACTGGAATCAGATATACAAATGATGGAATTGTTTGCATAATATCTAGCACTGGTGTGATCATCGACTGCACTCGCTCAGAGCGTGACATCCAGACACCGAGCGGTATTCCAATGGCCAAACAGAGTAGTGTAGCCACCGCGATCATGGTAATCGTGGAAATCATCGGATCCCACATATCAAATACACCCACTAAGAAGATGGCCAGCATTGATCCAATTGTTACTTTATAACTGTGAGAGCCTAAATAAGCCAAACCACCAATAACTAACAAGAATATTGGCCAAGGCGTTGCCAGAAGTAGTCCTTCAAAACCGTTCAAGAAAGAATCAAGCCAAGCAAAAGACCACTCGATAGTGTCGCCATATCCACGGGTGAAATCTTTAAATGCACTATCCACACAACCTCTAGAATTCATCATAATGTCGTTTGGAATTGAAACCGCATTGCTCAAAAACAACCAAGTATCCGATGTATCCATTGATGCCTGAACACGGGCTGGAAACTCAGCAACATGTTGTCCAAGGGCAACAGGGTCAATAGACATGGTGCTTTCAAACTGATCTTTCGTATTCTGTGCAAGAGTAGAAACACGATCCGCAAGAGAGTAGTCAACACCATCAGGGTTGATATTAGCCCTCAAATCGGACTTAAAACGAACCTCAAAGCGTGAAATGGTGGTATCTAGACTTTTCATTGCTCTTAGAGAAAGCTCGCCTATGTTACTAGAGGCAAGTTGAGCTGACATCTCACCAAGTTTTGCCAACAATGCTGGCGAGTCGGAAGCCACTGTATTAAGCTCCTCTACGGCACTAATATTAGTCCTCAAAGCGGTCTCCTTAACAGCCATGCTTAATGCCTCAGGATTTCCAGTCAAAGATTCAAAATTTGAAATTTGTTTTGCACTATCAATCAAGTCGGTAACTTTGGTGATAGATTGAATCGACAATTCATTAATATTCTGAATAAGCGGCGCAACCTCGTCAACCGTGTTAAACATTTTAGAGTTGCTGGCAATGGTATCAGCCAGAGCCTTTACATCGGTCACATGAGTGTTGACTTCAGTTAATGTTGATAAACCATCTACTTTCGCAGATAATGCATCAATTTGCGCATGGAAGCCATCCATTTTATCGAGAACATAATCCTCAAACCAAGGGGAAAGAGCTTGAGCTTTGTCTTCAAATGTCTCAGATAAGTTGGCTACATCAGCCATTAAGGTGTCGCCACCCGGTAATGATTTAATCAAACCCGCTTGTTCAGAGAGACTTTCAAGTGTCGCTTTAATTTGCTGAGAAGAGCTAACCAGAGTTTGGTAAGAGCCCTCATCAACACCAAGGCTATTAATTTGTGCCTGGATGGTTGCGATATCTTGTGAATATTGAGCCAGTGTGCTTGAAGCAGATTGACTAAAGTCGGAACTAAAACTGTTTATTTTTTCACTCAAGGCACTACTTAAATCAGCAATTCTTGCTTGTAACTGCTCTGAGTTGTTAATTTCTGTTAATGGGTTGGAGTCATCTTTTACAAAAGATACTAGTGTTTCTGATTTCTCCTCGGCAAAATTGACCATTGAGGCAACCCGCTCACTAATTGCGGACACTTCAGAATAATTTGTTGCATTACTTATTTGCGCCTCAAGCCTGTCAGCCTCAGCCAATTGCCTCTGCATAAAATCCAGGGCTTTATTGTCAATTCTTTGGCTTCCGATATCGATCGCCCCAGGCACACATTCGTGAATGTCTAGTTTAGGTATTTGTCTAATTGCTGCCATTTATTGTTCTCCATCTAAAAAAAATGCCCGCAACCTTGAGGATGCGGGCAAATGTACATCTTTTTAAAGCTACCTAATTATAGAGCGGCTTTAACAGCAGCAGCAACATCTGCGCTTACCCAAGATTCCCATGCATCAGAATTTGCAAGGAAGTGAGAAGCTGCGTCAGCACCAGTACCATTATTGTCATCCATCCATACTAGCTCAGCATTAAGAACAGGACCCTCAATAATACGATTAGCAAAGTAATCCATTACTTCTTGACCTTGTCTGTAAGCGTTTTCACTAAGTGCTGTTACAACACGTGAATGAATCCAAGCTGAAGGCTGAGGATCAGCACAAGCAGCAGTACCTACAGCTACGCAACCAACCCAGTTGTCGTCGCCAGCGTATGGAATACCCCAATCAACTGCAACCATGCTGTACTTACCAATGATTGAAGTTGGGCTCCAGTAGTAACCGAACCAGTTCTGACCAGACTCAGCCGCTTTAGCGATTGAACCGTCAAGACCAGCAGCAGAACCTGGATCAACTAATTCCCAGCCTTTAGAGGCCATATCAAAACCTTTGAACAAGCCTTGGTTAGATAGTTGACAACCCCAACCAGCAGGGCAACCTACAAACTTACCGTCAAATAAATCTGGACGCTCAAGAATAGCCTGAACACTTGTTAACTCAGGGTTGGCATCTAATGTGTGAGGCAAGATGAACCAGCCCTCACCAAGACCAGTAATTGGCCCTTCAACAGCAATCTTCATTCTGCCTGCGTCAACCGCAGAATCAAGCAAATCAGCAACAGCGTTTGCCCAAAGCTCTGGGGCAACATCAGGTGTTCCTTTTTCATTCATAGAAGTAAATGTAGGCATTGTTGCACCTGCAACTAGCTCAACATCACAACCCATGGCTGTCAAAATTTTCGCGTCAACATTAGCAATCATTGAAGCTGATGCCCAGTTCATGTCTGCAATAACCAGTTTTCCACAGCCTGCATTTGCAGCCGTGCTTAGAAGCAATGCGCCTGCAACAGCTCCTGCAACTTTAGTTGTTAATCGTACGTTCATACGTTTTCTCTCCTTAGATTTTTTAAAAAAAGTTCGACATAGACACACTATGAGTACCTACAGCGAAATTAGATTATAGCAATTCCGTTTTATTTGTTTAGGGTTTTTTATAACAATATCCATAAAGGGTGAAATAAATTCAATTTATTTATTAAATTCTCTTAATAAATAATTTTCACCCCTGGTGAAAATTTTGCATTAATAAATTTCCGATTTTGTCTTTATCCTTACTATGAAAGGATTTGTCAATGTGTAATCAATATATACAATTAGTCGATTTTGAGTCCGAGAGAAGCAAATACATTTAACTTTCCGATAGATAATATCGTTTTTTTTCCTATATATGCACTTATAAAATATTATATTATTCTTAATTTTATGAAATTACAAGAAAAAAATATAATTAAATCGATTAAACAAATAAGTTTAATTAATATAACTAATCTATCGAAAACCAAATGAAGTCTGTCGCACTACTTATGACTCATTCTCAACACTTTCTTCAGGCTCATCATCCGACTCAACAATTTTAGCGACGGATACCAGTTGTTCATTTTCAGCAATATTAATCAAAGTCACGCCTTGGGTGTTGCGTCCAATAATGGAAACGTCAGCTGCGCGCGCCCTAACCAGGGTGCCCTTGTTTGAAATAAGCATCATCTCATCTTCATCGGTGACCTGAATTGCGCCAACTACTTTACCGTTTCGATCTGAAGTTTTGATTGATATTACACCAGAACCGCCACGTGCTTGAGAGCGATATTCTTCCAGCTCTGTTCGCTTACCATAACCTTTTTCAGTGGCAGTCAAAATAGGATCGGAAGATTCAGCAACAATCAACGAGACCACAGAGTCTCCTTCAGCCAACTTGATCCCACGGACACCAATGGCTGTACGACCTACGGCGCGCACATCAATCTCTTTGAATCGAATAGACTTACCTTCGGATGAGAACAATAAGATATCGTGCTCCCCGGCGGTAATTTCAACACCAACCAATTTATCATTGTCACGAAGTTCGATTGCAATAATGCCGCCCTTTCTTGGTCTCGAGAAGTTACTGAGGGATGTTTTCTTACAAGTGCCCGAACTAGTTACCATAAAGACAAATTGATCCTCGGTAAATTCTTTAACTGGCAAAATGGCGTTAATAACCTCTTCATCCTCAAGAGGCAGTAAATTAACAATTGGTTTACCTTTGGCGGTTCGTGATGCCATTGGTAATTCGTAGACTTTTAGCCAGTGCACTTTGCCTGTTGAGGAAAAACAAAGCACAGTATCGTGCGAATTTGCTACAAATAACTGATCGACAAAATCCTCATCCTTCATCTTTGTAGCCGCCTTACCTTTGCCGCCACGACGTTGTGCCTGATAGTCACTTAGTGATTGCGCTTTAACATAACCGCCATGGGATAGTGTTACCACACGCTCTTCTTGAGCAATTAAGTCTTCGAGTGTTAGGTCAATTTTATGCTCAATGATCTCTGTCATTCTTGCGGAACCAAAATTCTCACGAATCTCACTAAGCTCATCGCGAATGACTTGCATCAATAAATCAGGATTTTGCAAAATATCCAATAGCGCTTTAATTTGCTCAAGCAGCTCATTAAACTCATTGAAAATTTTGTCCTTTTCAAGGCCGGTTAATCGATGTAATTTTAAATCAAGGATGGCTTGCGCTTGCTTTGCAGATAATTGGTAATCACCGTTTTTCTGCAAACCTAGCTCACTAGCTAAATCTTGAGGCTTGAATTGCGACATATCCCTATCACCAATCAACTCTTTTATGACAGAGCCGTTCCAAGTTTTTGCTGCTAAAGCCTCTCTAGCCTCTGTTGGACTTGGCGCAGCTTTAATTAACTCAATAATTTCATCAATATTATGCAAGGCGACCGACAGACCTTCCAAAAGGTGAGCGCGATCTTTGGCCTTATTAAGCTCGTAGATAGAGCGACGAGTAACCACCTCTCGACGGTGTGCTACAAAAGCATTCAAAATTGATTTCAGATTCATCAACTTTGGCATACCACCATCAATCGCAACCATGTTGATGCCAAATACCGTTTGCAGTTCGGTTAGCTTGTATAGGTTATTAAGCATTACTTCTGGCACCTCACCACGGCGCAACTCAATCACCATGCGCATTCCGTCTTTATCGGATTCGTCCCTCAGGCCAGTAATACCATCAATTTTTTTATCTTTAACCAGCTCGGCAATTTTACCAATTAGGCGAGCTTTATTCACCTGATAAGGTAGCTCAGTAACAACAATACTTTGCTTGTCTTCACCCTCAACATGGGAGCGAGAGCGCATGTAAATTTTTCCCTTTCCTGTTTCGTACGCCTCTCGGATGCCAGCGGCACCGTTAATAATGCCTGCCGTCGGAAAATCAGGGCCTGGCATCACTTCTAACAATTCATCAACGGTAATGTTGTCGTTATCAATCAAACGTAAACAAGCCTCAATAACCTCTGTTAAGTTATGGGGAGGAATATTAGTTGCCATACCCACCGCAATACCGGATGAGCCATTGGCTAATAAATTAGGAACCCGGGTTGGTAATACTGACGGCTCGCTTTCTGAGCCATCGTAGTTATCGATAAAGTCAACAGTGTCTTTATCAAGATCTCTCAGTAATTCATGTGAAAGTTTAGCCATACGAATTTCTGTGTATCGCATCGCGGCCGCAGAATCACCATCTACCGAGCCAAAGTTACCTTGACCATCAACAAGAATATTTCGCATCGAAAAAGGTTGCGCCATACGAACAATTGTGTCGTAAACAGCTGTATCACCATGAGGGTGATATTTACCAATAACATCACCAACGATACGGGCAGATTTTTTGTAGGATTTATTGTAGTCATTGCCCAGCACATCCATGGCAAAAAGAACGCGTCTGTGAACAGGTTTTAAGCCATCCCTAACATCGGGCAAGGCGCGACCAACAATAACACTCATGGCGTATTCCAAATAGGAATCGCGCATTTCGTCTTCGATGGTTACAAGGGGGAATTTTGGCTCGAGATACTCTGGAGAATCGACGTTGTCGGACATACAATAAAACCATAAAGAAAGCTAGATTTTATTGTACCCTAGATAGGCAAAAAACATAGTAAAAAATCGATTGTTTTGCTGCAGATAAAGGCAGAAAAAAACGCTTTATTTATTTCGTTCTTTTACCGATTTTGCCAGAGAGCGAAGAAGCGCCTCAGTATCATCCCAGCCCAGGCAGCTATCAGTAATACTTACACCATATTCCAGTGAAGAAAGTGGGCCAACTTTTTGATTACCTTCATTTAAATGAGATTCAATCATCACACCAAAAATGTTCTCAGAGCCAGATTCAATCTGCTTGGAAATATCTGCACCGACTTTTATTTGGTTTTTGAACTGCTTCTCAGAATTCGCATGCGAAAAATCCACCATTACTTTTTCTATCAAGCCTTTATTTTTCAAAGACTCGCAAGTCTTCTCAACATGATCTTGAGAGTAGTTAGGACCATCATGCCCACCTCTTAAAATAATATGGGCAGTTTCATTGCCTGAAGTTGTAAAGTGGCTAATACCACCCTTCTTGTTAACTGAAAGCAGGTGATGGGGGCTGTTTGCCGAAGTAATCGCATCAATTGCAACAGTTAATGATCCACCGGTACCGTTTTTAAAGCCAACTGGACATGACAGCGCAGAGGCCAATTCACGATGCGATTGACTTTCAGTTGTACGCGCACCAATTGCACCCCACGCAATAAGATCGGACAAATACTGTGGTGTCAAAATATCAAGATACTCAACACCTGCAGGCATACCCATTTCAGCCAAATCCGAAAGAAGGTGTCTCGCACGAGAAAGTCCCTGATCAATATCAAAACTCTCATCTAAATAAGGGTCATTAATCAAACCCTTCCAGCCAATGGTGGTTCGAGGCTTCTCGAAATATACACGCATCACGATAAACAGATCTTCATCCAGCTCCTCTCTCAGAGCCGAAAGTTTCTCGGCATATTCGCGAGCGGCTTTTGTATCGTGGATCGAGCACGGACCAACCAAAACCATTAAACGCTTATCGCTGCCAAAAAGAATATCTTTAATCACCTGTCTCGCATGAAAAACACCTTGTGACGCCTCTTCAGACAATGGGTATTGGTTGATTAATGCGTCAGGCGCAATCATTTGCGCGCTAGAAGTAATACGGACGTTATCAGTTAAATATTTCATAGGGGCCTCTTACAGGGAATTATTTTTGATTTTTAATGAGTGCGTAGGCAGAATGGTTGTGAATTGATTCAAAATTTTCAGACTCCAGGCAATAGAAGTTGATTTTTTCGTTGTTGTTAAGCTCAACAGCGATATCTCTAACCAAGTCCTCAACAAATGCAGGATTATCATATGCTCTTTCAGTAACAATTTTTTCATCTTCACGCTTTAGGATTGCGTAAAGCTCACAAGAGGCCTTTTGCTCCGCTAACTCTATCAAGTCTTCTAGCGCTAACTCTGCACCCCTTTCAGCTCTCGCTTCAATCGTAATGTGTGATCTTTGATTATGGGCGCCGTATTTGGAGATACTTTTCGAGCAAGGACAAAGACTTGTTACTGGCACCACAACTTTCATTGAAACATTCGCCTGGCCATCTATCAAAGCGCCACTTAGAGTGACTTGGTAATCCATATAACTCTTCACACCGGAAGATGGAGCTGATTTTTTCCTAAAAAATGGAAACTCAACACTAATATGAGCGCTGTTCGAATCCAGTCTATCCGAAACTCTGTTAACCAGATCCACAAAGCTTTGCGCTGTAAAAGAACACTCTTTCTCGTTTAGAATTTCAATAAAACGCGACATGTGCGTACCTTTGACATTAGCTGGCAAGCTGACCGTCATAGTGAAGTTACCAACGGAAGGGCAAGATTCACCTTCACGATTGACAAAAGTTATCGGGTGTGAAATGTCCTTGATTCCAACTTCGTTGATAACGATGTTGCGTACATCGGCACTATTTTGAGTATCAGGTAAATTATGGCTTTTCATATTGTTATTGTTGTGAATAAGTGACTGCAGATCTAGGTGTTTCCCAAACAGTAACCTCTTTAACCTTGATGTGTTTACTGTTAATCAAAATACCAACCTCGTCAAATATATATTTTGCGATATTCTCAGCGGTAGGGTTAAGGACGTCAAACGGTGGGATTTCGTTCAAATACTGATGATCAAGTCTTTTGGCTACAGACTTGGTCTGATTCTTAATTTCTCTAAAATCTATTGCTATCCCTATGTCATTCAATACCTCTGAACACACAGACACCTCAACACCCCAGTTATGGCCGTGCAATCGAGAGCAATCACCTGGATAGTTGCGCAGAGAATGGGCAGATGCGAAATCTGTTACAATTTTTAGGACGAACATTTTCGGAAAAATTGTTAAAAATGAAAGATTATACCTGCTTGGTATAATTAATTACACCCAGAATCAACAAGGATGCTAGTTTACAGCCTCAAGTCCAACAACATTTTGATAGCCTTTTGGCAATGTATTGCCTCTACGCGCCCTGTGACCGACATAATTAGTTAAGTCTGAAAACTTAATACTGAGATGTTGTTTGCCAGAATATACTTTCAGCTTCTGCTCTTCACCCAATACACACAATCCCACCAAAAACTCTTCTCTAGCTTTCAAATCTTTGGCTGGTATTTGAATCAGCTTGTTACCTTTACCTTTGGAGAGTTGTGGCAATTCCGTTACCGGGAATACCAGCAACCTGCCACGATTAGTGGCCACTGCAACAAATTGAGATTTCAAATCTTGAATAAAAACAATACTCATAGCGCCAGAATCACCTGGCAGAGTGATAGCATTTTTGCCGGATTTGGTTTTAGAGCTTAGATCGCCAAGAGTGGAGACAAAGCCATAGCCTGCATCTGATGCAAGCAAAATGAGCTGTGACTCATCGCCCATAACAACATCGGTGAACTCAGCACCCATTGGGGGCGCAAGTCTGCCTGTTAGTGGCTCACCCTGCCCTCTTGCACTCGGTAAACTGTTTGCAAATAGTGAGTAGGCTCGACCGGTTGAGTCCATAAAAAAGGCTAGTTTATTACTTCTTCCCTTGGCGCTCTTTAAGTAAGAGTCACCCGACTTATAATTAAGAGTTGAAGGATCGATATCATGACCTTTGGCCGCCCTTACCCAGCCTTTTTCACTCAGCACAACCGTGATGTTTTCTGCTGGGGTTAAGTCCTCGTCGCTAAAAGATTGTGCCGAAGCAACATCTTGAACAATTTGACAGCGGCGCTGATCACCGAATTCGTCAATAATCGCCTTTAACTCTTTTTTAATAAAAGTTTTTAAGCGAGTATCACTGGACAATAGCAACTCTAATTTTTTTCGCTCTTCAACAAGTACATCTTCTTCAGCCTTTATTTTGACCTCTTCTAGTTTTGCCAGGTGGCGCAACTTTAACTCGAGAATGGCTTCAGATTGAATTTCGCTAAGCTTGAAACGCTCCATTAATACTGGCTTCGGCTTGTCTTCTGCGCGAATGATGGCGATAACCTCATCAATGTTTAGATAGGCAGTCAACAAGCCTTCTAAGATATGCAATCGATCTAGAATTTTATTTAATCGGCATTCTAATCGGCTAACCACCACCTGCGTTCTGAATTGCAGCCATTCCTTTAGCATTGGGATTAGTGGCTTCACTTGTGGCTTACCATCCAATCCAATCACATTCATATTAACGCGATAGTTCTTCTCAAGGTCTGTGGTGGCAAACAAGTGCAGCATTAATTGCTCTGAGTCGACCCTATTGGAACGCGGAACGATTACAATTCGTGTTGGGTTTTCGTGGTCCGATTCGTCTCGAATATCGTCCACCAAAGGTAGTTTTTTATCGCGCATTTGACTGGCGATTTGAGCAATTACCTTGGCGCCTGAAGTCTGGTAAGGAAGGGCTTCAATAATAATTTCACCATCCTCTTTAACATAACTGGCGCGCATTTTCACCGAACCATGGCCAGTTTCATAAATATTACGCAACTCTTTAGGTGAGCTTACAATATAAGCATTTGTTGGATAATCTGGTGCCGGAATAAGCAACATTAAAGCATCAAGATCTGTCGCAGGCTTTTCAAGCAATTGAATGGCTGCAGACACCACTTCGCTCAAATTATGAGGTGGCACATCAGTAGCCATACCAACAGCAATGCCCGAAGTGCCATTGAGCAATAAATTGGGCACTTGTGCTGGAAGCTGTTCTGGCTCCTGTAGTGAGCCATCAAAATTATCTGCCCAGCTAACTGTCCCTTGATTAATCTCACCCAGCAAAAGGTCCGCGTAAGGAGAAAGTTTGGACTCAGTATAACGCATTGCAGCAAATGACTTTGGATCATCTGGAGCGCCCCAGTTTCCTTGCCCATCAATAAACGGATAGCGGTAAGAAAATGGCTGTGCCATCAATACCATCGCCTCATAACAAGCACTATCACCATGTGGATGGAATTTACCTAACACATCACCAACGGTTCTCGCTGATTTTTTAAATTTAGCAGTAGACTTTAAACCTAGTTCGCTCATTGCATAAATAATGCGACGCTGAACCGGCTTTAGGCCATCACCAACAAAAGGTAGGGCGCGATCAAGAATGACGTACATAGAATAGTCAAGATAGGCGCGCTCACTAAACTCTCCTACACTTTGCTTCTCAAGGCCGATCTGGCTCATTTGTTCCTTTGTTTGCTAATTGATTTGCGCAAGACTATTACGCGTTTGCGCTATTTTAATTCAACTCGATACCACTTAAGGCGATTTATTACCCTGGGGGCCAAGTCATTTGTCGCCCACCCAAACAGTGAAGGTGAATATGGAAAACACTTTGTGCGCCATCACCATTGCAATTCATCACCAATCGATATCCATTCTCAGAAAATCCACGATCTCTTGCAATGCTGGCTGCAGTCAAACTTAACGCCCCCATCAGTTCTGGATTGTTTGCATCATTAGGCGTTGAAATATGCTCTTTCGGAATCACCAAGAAATGTTCGGGCGCCTGAGCGTTAATGTCTTTAAACGCCAAAACCTTGTCATCTTCATAGAGTTTTTCTGCAGGAATATCACCAGAAATAATTTTACAAAATAAACAATCTGTCACTCCACTCTCCTTTCAAAATATATGAAATATAATTAGCTAGATTACCAGTATTTAGGGTAACTTGTATCGCTACTGATGTTGTTATAGAAAAGCGCCACTCCCACCAGCAGTGTTGCACCGATCAGTGTTGGCATCCACAAAAAATCCCACGCGGGAGCTGATAAGAATACAATAAAGGGGTTTGATCCTGCAGGCGGATGTGGTACGCGCAATAATTGCATCAAGGATAGGGCGACCGCTAAGGAAAGCGCCATACTCCACCAATCTGGCCCAAGAAAATGAAAAAAGACTAGGCCGGTCAATGTTGATACAAAGTGGCCTCCGATAACATTTCTAGGCTGCGCAAAAGGCGTATCAGGCAATATAAACAAGACAAAAATAGAGGCGCCAAAAGAGCCTAAAATTAGAGGGCTATCTGTTTTGTGGGCTAAAAAACCGACAATGGCGGCTGACAAAAAAGCACCCAACCATACAAAACCAATTTTCTTAATGCCAGGTGATGCTGGAATTGACACCCCCTGACCTTTTAATTTGGCAATAAAAGACACAGCAAGCTCCTGAATAATGAATTGCCAACTATTATATTCCTAAAACTCTTCATTAGCTCCTTGGATAAAGTGTTTCTGTTTGTCCGTCAGCATCCAGTATTTGCCTTGAAGTATGCCTGGCACAATCGGAGAAAAGATAACAAATGGTGTCAGCAGTTTAAAAGATCAATACTAATAATCCTTTAATAGTCTTAATGCATCATAAATGGCCGCATGAACATTGCGCTGAGCCCAAGCATCGCCAATGCGATAAAGATAATACTTGCCCGCATCATTAAGATTAAGCATTGTAGGTCGGTTATTCTTTAAGCCCTCAAAATCCACTTCGCCAAGATTGGAACTACCCTGTATAAGGTTATGATAAAGCTCATCGTTCACCATCGTACCATTCTCAACAATCACTTGATCCACCCTTCGTTTAATTTTTGTGGCACTGTACTCATTCCATAGAACCACTTCCAGGCCATCAGAAGCTCTCTCAATCGCTTTTAATTCCCAATCAGGGGTAAGACGTACATCGTATTGGTACAAGCCTCTTAAATAATGAGGAAAATTCACATCACCAACTTCTCGACCAATAACTCTGTGAGGACTTACCACTTCAAGAGACTCCGTACCGTTATTAAACAAATACTCACCACTGCTCATCGCCTGGTGACCGCCATTATCATCATAAAGCAAGACGTTTTTTGCTGGAGGCACAAAACCCGACAACACATCCCAAAGACCGGTTATCAAT
>Ga0206679_10002583_pt1 | contig 14274 bp, 4 predicted proteins | sample M110012015metaG_FD_155464 | JGI IMG/M metagenome (GOLD analysis project Ga0206679, IMG submission 155464) | Ammonia-oxidizing marine archaeal communities from Monterey Bay, California, United States - M1 100m 12015 | ecosystem: Environmental > Aquatic > Marine > Intertidal zone | place: USA... | reverse complement strand
AGGTTTTATTTTGGGAAGGAGATTTACATTTTGGAAAGCAGTTTCTTGCTGGAATATTTATTGCTATTGTTATGACGGGATTAGACCAAGATATGATGCAAAAAAATCTGAGTTGCCGTAGTAAGGAAGATGCACAAAAGAATCTGTATTGGTTTTCGGGGGCCTTGGTGATAGTGAACCTTGTGTTTTTATCTTTAGGAGCTTTGTTATACATATATGCCGAGCAAAAAGGAATAACAGCAACAAAAGACGAATTGTTCCCTGAAGTCGCACTTAATGGTGGATTGGGAATAGGAGTAGGACTCATCTTTATATTGGGATTGATAGCTGCTGCCTACTCCAGTGCAGATTCGGCACTTACTTCTTTAACTACTTCTTTTTGTGTAGATATTCTGGATTTTGATAAAGATGGAGATCAACAGAAACAGATTAAAACCAGAAAAGGAATTCATTTAATGTTCTCTTTGGTGTTGGTAGTGGTAATAATGATTATAAAATCCTTAAATGATGATTCTGTTATCGATTCTCTGTTTAAATTAGCAGGATTTACTTACGGACCATTACTTGGTTTGTATGCTTTTGGGATGCTTACAAAATGGAAAGTAAAAGATCTATATGTTCCTATAGTTTGTGTTATATCTCCTTTTTTAACCTACTATATTGCGGATAACTCAGTAGAGTGGTTTAATTACAAATTTGGTTTTGAGCTACTAATATTAAATGGTGTTATCACTTTTGTGGGATTGTTGTTACTGAGGAGAAGTTGATTTTTTCCAAAGAAGATATATTCCTAATAATCCAGTAAGTATCAAACAAAAAGAGATTATTTCTGCTTGTGTTATTCCTCCCAATATATTATACTCCGTATTTACTCTTATCTTTTCAATAAAAAATCTTTCTATTCCGTTTAGTGTAAGGTATATAAAAAACAACATACCAGCAATGTTTATTCTTTTACGAATATTCCATAAAAAGAAGAATATAAGCCCGGCCATAATAATTTCATAAAATGGTGTAGGGTACACATTTTCTGCTAATTGGTAGCAGAAATTACCATCACATCCCGGTATTGGTATTCCAGAATTTATTACATTATTTGGGTAGTTGTAACTCCAAATCCAATCGGGTAAAAACCACCAGTCTGGTTGTTGTGTTGCTATTATTCCCCAATCTCCATCACCGCTAAGGTGACAACCAATACGGCCAATCCCATAAGAAAGGATAAGGGAAGGAGCAAATATATCTATAAGGTGAAGTATTTTTATTCCGTTCTTTTTGGCATAATAACTAACCGAAATGGCCCCAAAAATTAAACCACCATAAAAGGTTAGTCCACTAAAAGAGAATAATTGTCCCCACGGATCTAATAAAAATTCGTTCCAATTTTCCAGACTAGCAAAAATCTTAGCACCAATAATACCACTAATAGCTGCTATCATTATCATGTTACCAACTAGCTGATGAGGATGTAATGTTTGTTCTACCCATTTTGGTTCTGCAAGTTTTGTTTTTTCTTTCTCCTTGTATTTTGTATAAACCGAAATTGCGGCTACTATAATCCCTCCAATAAAGTTTCCTTTTGTAGAGAGTATAAATTCCTGAGGGTTTTGCACTAAAGAATCGTAATCTAAAAATGCTTCTACCAATTTAAACCCGATAAAGAAACCTCCAATCACGGCACTTAAAAGCTCGTAAGTTGTAATTCCTTCTCCTATTTTTACTTTCTTTTTTATGGTAGATAAAAGTCCTTCTTTCTCTTTTCGTTTAAATTCTTGGCTTATAAAATAACTTCCAATAATAAAAGCAAGGGCAACAAAAAAACCAAAGGTTTGTATGGGTAACGGAATATTTATTCCTAGTAAATCGTAAATAAGATGACTAATAGTTGGATACATTTATTTTGTTTTTTCAGATAATATTTGTCCGTTTTCGTCAAACGAAAGTAATTTTATTTTTATTTTTTTCTGCATCAATTCTTCTGAGAACGGAATTTTTACTTTGATATAGTTATCTGTAAAGCCAACCAAGAATCCATTTTTGTTTTCTTGTTCCATAAGTGCAGTTTGTGTAGTTCCCAAATATTTTTGGTAGTGTGCTCTTTGTAGTTTATCTGATAAAATACGGAGCATTTTACTTCTTTCTGCTCTTTTTTGTTTGGGTACGACTCCATCCATATTTATAGCTAAAGTGTTTTCTCTTTCCGAATAGCTAAATACATGCAAATAGGAGATAGGAAGTTCCTTTATAAAGTTGAGGGTAGAGGTGAATAGTTCGTCTGTTTCTCCAGGGAAACCAACAATTACATCTGCACCAATACATACATCAGCTATTTCCGATACAATTTTCTCTACTTTATTTTTATACAAATCTGTTCGGTACCTTCTTTTCATTTTACCCAATATCTCATCACTTCCCGATTGTAAAGGAATATGGAAATGTGGCATAAATTTTTTGGAAGTTTTTACCGTTTCAATAATCTCATCTGTAATAAGGTTTGGCTCAATAGAAGATATTCTGTATCGTTCTATTCCCTCTACATTTTCTAGTTCTTTAGTTAAGTCTGAAAATCTCTTCTTTCCATCTCTAAATTCTCCAATATTCACTCCTGTAATTACAATTTCCTTTATGTTGTTTTGGGCTATTTCTTTTGCATTATTCAGAATGTTTTCTGTGGTGTCACACCTACTTTTTCCTCTTGCTAATGGAATGGTACAATAAGTGCAAGGGTAATCACATCCATCTTGTATTTTCAGGAAAGATCTGGTTCTTTCTTCTAAAGAAAAAGAGGAAGTATAATTTAAGTCTGTTATCTCACAACCGTGTATTACACCTTCTTTTTTGTTTTCTAAATCTTTTAAAAGGTTTGGTAAGTTAAATTTATCGTTTGCACCTAATACCATGTCTACTCCTTCCATTTCGGATATTGATTTTGGTTTTAATTGGGCAAAACATCCTGTAATTACTACAAAACTATTTGGAGATATTTTCTTTGCTTTTCTGATTAACCTTCTACATTCTTTGTTTGCATTTTCGGTAACTGAACAAGTGTTTATTACATATAAATCGGCACCATCATTAAATTCATTTTTGGTAAAACCAATTTCATTTAATTGACGAGAAATGGTAGAACTCTCTGAAAAGTTGAGTTTACAACCTAAAGTATAAAAAGCAGAAGTTTTTCCTTTAAACATAATGCAAAAGTATTAAAAGTAAAAGTTCTGATAATTTGAAACCTATTTTATTTTTTTCTCGTTGATTTGAGTAAGTTAGAAACTAAAACCATACAATTATGACAACAATTTTACCTGCCTCAGTATTTAAAAAAACGTTATCTCTTATTGAAAAATATTTTTACTATTTCCTTTTTCTTATTTTCATGTTATACAGTAATAGTGTCTTCTCACAACTAGTTTCTAACTTTACGACTACATCCTCCAATACTGGATGCGGTTCCCTTGTAGTTGAGTTTGAAGACTTGTCTGCCGGAAACCCGAATACATGGTTATGGGATTTTGGAAATGGTAATATATCTACTTTACAAAACCCTGTTTCTGTTTATTCTAATCCTGGTTTTTATACCGTAAAACTTACAGTAACTAATTCTACATCAAACGATATGAGTATGATGGTTGATTATATAAAAATATATGTAAAACCAATATCAGAGTTTACAGAAAATACAACCGCTTTTTGTGTTCCTGAAGAAGTAAACTTTACGGATGAGTCGATAAGTTTGAATAATATAGTAAGTTGGAATTGGGACTTTGGTGATGGGGGTAGTAGTACTCAGCAAAATCCTGTTTACGAATATTTAAATAATGGAATATTTACTGTTTCCCTATCTGTATTAGATGATAAAGGGTGTGAAAGTATTATTGTTCTTAATAATTTAATAGATGCAAAAGATGTTCCTCAAGCAAATTTCTCTTCTAATATTTCTGTGTCGTGTGATGCAACTGAAATAATTACTTTTAATAATTCTTCTCTATTTTCAGATAATTATACGTGGAGTTTTGGGGATGGACAGATATCGTCTTTACATAGTCCTCTACATAATTATATTTCTGGAATCTATAATGTTACATTAGTTTCAGATAACGGAATTTGTGCAGATACCCTAGTTCAAAATAATTTAATTGAAGTTGGAGCCGTAATTACTCCTGATTTTGTTTCTGACAATAACTCTGTCTGTAAACAAAGCGATATTCAGTTTACAGATATGTCTACTTATAGTCCAGATTCATGGTTGTGGAATTTTGGAGATGGTCAAACTTCTACATTGCAAAACCCTACTCATAGTTTTTTAAATTCAGGAAATTATTCTGTTAGTTTAACAATATCAAAGAATGGAGAGTGTATTGAAACGATTGAGAAAATTGATTTTATTAAAATATTTGAAGATCCTGATGTTTTAATTTCTGCAAATGAAAAGTATAGTTGTATACTTCCATTTAATGTAAGTTTTCAGGATAATACTTTAAACTCTGTTACATGGGATTGGAATTTTGGAAACGGAGACAGTTCTAATCTAAAAGACCCAATAGTTTCTTTTAACACTTATGATGATTTTGATGTAGAACTTAATGTGACAGATATAAATGGATGCGTCTCTACTTTAACGGAGACTGATTTTATTATTACGGATTTATTAAAACCAGAATTTACTGTTTCAGATTCTATTATTTGCGAGTCGGACATTATCTCTTTTACTGATATTACTTCTTCAGTATTTCCTATAGTATCTTATTTGTGGGATTTCGGAGATGGACAAAATTCTATTTTACAAAACCCTACACATCAGTTTGTAGGAGTTAATATTTTCGATATAACTTATACTATTGAAAACAGTATGGGATGTGTGGAGGAACTTACAATGCCTAATTTTGTAAAAACAGTTGGATCTGCTAATGCAGACTTTAGTTCAGATATATTAATTAGCTGTGCTGGTGAAGATATTAACTTTACTGATTTAAGTTCTTCTCTTGCTCTTATATCAAATTGGAAGTGGAGTTTTGGTGATGGAAATACTTCTGTACTTCAAAATCCTACACATCAATATAATCAAACTGGATTATTTTCTGTAACTTTACTTGCAGGGGAAGGAAACTGTACGGATACTATAAGAAAGAATAATTACATTGAAATTGTAGATCCCGCTTCATTTTTCATTACAAAATATAGCTGTACAGAACCATTTATGGTAGAGTTTAATAATCTGTCTATTGGTGCAGATGAAGTAGAATGGGATTTTGGAGATGGTACTATTTCAACAGATTTTAATGCAACACATGTATTTACTAATACTGGCCAATTTAATGTGACCTTAAGAGTTACAAATAACGCTACTTTATGTACACACGAATATGTAGAGCAAATTAAAATAACTGTCCCTCAAGCAAATTTTACGTATTTAGTAAATTTAAACAACTCTTTAGAGGATTCTGTTGTTTGCGCTACAAAGAAAAGATCTTATATTGAAAACTTAACTCCAGATTGCCAATTATACAGAGTGGATTGGGGAGATGGGTATATGGGTATACAAAGAGAAGATCATTTATATACAGAAACTGGAGTTTATGATGTAACTCTCATGATAACAGATATACATGGTTGTAAGGATACTATGGTTATTGAGGATATGTTTAGAGTGTCTGATGTTGTATCTGAATTTACGGTATCAAATGTAATAGGATGTGATTCCTTAATCGTAGATTTTGAAGATTTATCCTCTGTTACATCTGATGTTATTTGGGATTTTGGAGATGGTTTTTCCTCTAGTATAAATAACCCTCAGCATGTCTTTTTAAATGAAGGATATTATGATGTAACTCTATTTTCTAAATCTGTAGATGGATGTCTTGATACTCTTAGAAAGAAAGAATATATTAAATTTATTTACCCAGAGATAGATTTTTCTATTAGCGATACTGAGATTTGTAAAAATGAAGAAGTTGTATTTTCTGATTCTTCAAAAGGAATTGCATTAGATTATAATTGGGATTTTGGTGATGGATCTATTTCATCTTCAAGAAATCCAAGTTATAATTATTCCACTGTAGGTGTTTTTCCTATTAGTCTTTCCATTACAGATACATTTGGTTGCACTACTGTAAAAAACACGGATATGATATCAGTACAGGAAGTTATAGCTGATTTTACTTCTAATATTATTACCTCTAATTGCCCTCCACTAATCACTACTTTTACAAATCAGTCTTCAGGTAATATAGTAGATTATAATTGGGATTTTGGAGATGGACTAAATTCTTTTCAGTCAAGTCCTTCACATTTGTATTCTTTCTCAGGTTCATTTGATGTTCAGTTAATAATAGAAGATGATTTTGAATGTAAGGACACCTTAAAATTTGCAAATCTTATATCTATTTTTGGACCTACGGGAGATTTCACATTTAATAAAAACATAATGTGTAATTACGATTCTGTAGAGTTTGCAGCGAATGTACTCAATACAGATACTTACTTATGGGATTTTGGAGATGGGACCTATTCTATTGATAGTAATCCTACACATATTTATTCTTCTGGAAATTACTTCCATCCTCTTCTTATTATAGAGAATAGTTCTTCTTGTCAGTTAATAGTTCCTTCTCAAGATTCTATTGAAGTTGTAGAAATAATTATTGATGCAGGTCTAGATGTATCTATGTGTTTAGGAGACAGCATTGCTTTATCAGCTAGTGGATCAGTAGTAAATTATATTTGGAATTCCTCTCCATTTATATCAAGTATTTCTAGTTATAATACAGTGGTTTTCCCTAATGTATCAACAATGTTTTATGTTAGTAATTCAGATGGCATGTGTAGTGCTTCTGATTCTGTTTTTGTAATAGTTGATTCTAATATCCCTCAACCTACTTTTTCTACTATAAATAATTGCTTTCAGGATAGCATGTTGCTATCAGCAATCTCTGGTATTGTAGCTTCCTCATTTGATTGGGAGTGGAGTATTTTAGGTGAAAATTTATACACTCAGGAGGTATACTTTCAGTTTGATACTATTGGTGTTTTTGAAGTAGAAGTATTAGTTACAAATTTAGATAATAATTGTGATGCTACTATTAAGCAATTTGTTGAGGTTTTTCCTCTTCCACTTGTTGATTTTACTTCAGATGAAGTTTGTTCTGGTGATAAAACTAACTTTACGAACCTTTCAGGCTCGGATGTTGTTTCTGCTCTTTGGAGTTTTGGAGATGGATACCAATCTTCTTTTAATTTAAACCCTAACATAGTTTTTTCTACTTCAGGATTATTTCAGTCTACACTAGTAGTTTCTTCTGATGTTGGTTGTTTAAATTCCATTACAAAAGAAGTAATAGTTCATGAAATACCAGAACTAGAAATTAGTGTTTCAGAGGTTTGCGAAGGATTTGAGAATACATTTACTTCTTCTATTCTATTAAATGATGGTTTCATAACAAATTGGAATTGGGATTTTGGAGATGAAACAATACTTTCAGATTTAGAAAATACGGTTCATATTTATGAAGATTGGGGAGAGTTTGATATTAATTTACAAGTAAAATCAAATTTTGGATGTACTAACTCCATAAATGGAACATCTATTGTACACCCAAATCCAGAGGTATCCTTTTTAGTGAAACATATATGTGAGGGCGATATTACGAAATTTACTTCTGATATTACTTTAGAACAAGGTGTTATATTAAATTATGACTGGAATTTTGGAGACGGAAATACTTCTGTTTTTGCAAATCCATCCAATCAATTTAATATTCCAAGTTCTTACCCAATAACACTTTCGGTAAGCTCTGTAAAGGGTTGTTCTATCTCTTCACAGAAATCTATTCAGATACATTCTTTGCCAGAAGTAGATTTCTTGGTTGATAGAGAAGTTTGTGAATCTGAAGAGATTAATTTTGTAGATAATACTATTTCAGATGGATTTATAAGGTCATATGATTGGGATTTTGGAGACAGAAAAAGTTCTACACAAAGTAATCCAATTCATACTTACAAAAACTCAGGAATATATAAGGTTTCTCTATCTGTAGAATCTGATTATGGATGTAAAAATAATATAGTGAAAGATAGCTTTATTACGGTTTCTGAAAACCCAACAGCTCTGTTTGACATGTCAGATAATAGGGTGGGGTTATTAAATTCAGAAATTACTTTTATAAATAATTCTGATGATAACTTATTTTTTGAATGGGATTTTGATAATGGAATACTTAATTCTGACGACTCTCAAATTAATATTTCTTTTGATCAGGAGGGTGATTATAATGTATTGTTATATGTAGAGAATGATTTTGGATGTTCTGATGAAATTATTCATCAAGTTGTGGTAGAAAAAGAATTATCTGTTTTTGTTCCAACTGCATTTACCCCTAATAATGATGGTTTGAATGACATTTTTGAAGCAATTACTAATGGAGCTGTTACTTTCGAAATGAGTATATTTAATCGTTGGGGGGAATTAATTTTCTCTTCATATAATCCTGAACTTGGTTGGAATGGTACCTCTTCTTTTTCAGGTGAAATAATGGAACATGGAACTTACTTATATACAATATTGGTAACGGATAATAACGATAAACCATGGGTGTATAATGGAGAGCTAAACTTAATGAAATAAACAATATTTATTAATAAATTAGCCGACTTAAAACTAATATAATGAAGTGGAGAGTCGGCTTTTTTCTTGTGATAAGTTTTGTGTTTGCTTGTACTAACAAGTATGATAACTCGAATCTAAATATTTTTAGATATAATGAATCTAATGGCATTTCTACTTTAGACCCTGCTTTTGCTAAGGATAAAGCAACTATTTGGGCTACTTCTCAAATTTTTAATTCTCTAGTTAAAATGGATGAAGACTTAAAAGTGAAGCCTTCTGTTGCTTCTTGTTGGGATGTTTCAGAGAATGGACTTAATTATACTTTTTATTTAAGAAAAGATGTGTTTTTTCATGACCATGAATTTTTTGAGAATGGAAAGGGAAGAAGGGTAGTTGCTTCTGATTTTGTTTTTTCTTTTAATCGTTTATTAAGTAAAGATTTAGCATCTCCTGGTTCTTGGGTTTTTAATAACGTCTCTTCTTATACGTCAATAAATGACACTACTTTATCTATTACTTTAAATACGCCTTTTCCTCCTTTTTTATCTTTACTTAGTATGCAATATTGCTCAGTTGTTCCTTTAGAGGTTGCAAATTCTAATAATTTTCGTTCTCACCCAATAGGTACAGGCCCTTTTCAATTTCAGTTTTGGGAAGAAGGAGTCAAGTTAGTGTTACGTAAAAATAAAACTTATTTTGAAAAGGAAAATAGAGTATTGCTTCCTTATTTAGATGCAGTTTCTATTACCTTTATTAAAGACAAGCAATCTGAATTTTTAAGTTTTTTGCAAGGAGATATTGATTTTATTTCAGGAATTGATCCTTCTTATAAAGATGAAATATTAGAAAGAGATGGAAGTTTAAGAGAGAAGTATTCAGATAAAATTAATTTACAGTCTCTTCCGTTTTTAAATACGGAATATCTTGGTTTTTTAATGGATGGAAACACGGAACTTTCTCAAAATGTTCATCTTAGAAAGGCTATAAACTTTGCTATAAATAAGTCTAAAATGTTAAAGTATTTAAGAAATAATATTGGTGTACCAGCTACTAATGGTTTTGTTCCTTTAGGTATGTCTTCTTTTTCAGATAGTGTTATAGGGTATACGTATAATTTAGAAAAAGCTAATAATCAGTTAGAAAAAGCTGGATTTCCAAATGGAGAGGGTTTAGATCCTATTGTATTAAATACAACTTCATCTTATTTAGACTTATGCGAATTTATTCAATCAGAATTAAAGAAGATAGGGATTGATTTGCAAATTGAAGTAAATCCTCCATCAACACACCGAGAGATGGTTGCTACTTCAAAATTAATTTTTTTTAGAGCTAGTTGGATTGCAGATTATCCTGATGCTGAAAATTATTTATCTTTATTTTACAGTAAGAATTTTTGTCCAAACGGACCAAATTATACTCATTTTTATAATGAAGAGTATGATGATTTATATGAAAAATCAATTGTGGAAACTGATGTAGAAAAGAGAAGTATTATGTATCAAAAATTAGATAAAATAATAATAGAAAATGCTGTAATTGTTCCTCTTTATTATGATCAAGTTCTCCGTTTTACACATAAAAACATTTCTGGATTTAACTTTAATGCGCAAAACGGATTAGATCTAACAAAGCTAATTAAGTAATAAACTCTCTTCTCATCTTTTTTCTCTATCTTTGGCTTACTTATTTTTTGTTATGAAACGGAACGTTTTTTTAATTTTAGGTATTTCTTTAATCACTTTAAATCTGTTTGCTCAAATTGGAGTTTCTAATATTGCTCCTAATAATACAGCAAATCATCTAATTAATAATGTCTTAGTTGGAGGCGGGGTCAGTATTAGTAACATTCAATTTTCTGGTAACAATCAACAGATCGGGTATTTTTCTAATGGTGTTTCTATAGGAATGCAAAGTGGAATTGTAATGTCTTCTGGTCATGTAATGGATGCAGATTTAGGAGGAAATCCAGCTTCTGGTAATACTCCTACAAGTGGAGTTCAATGTAATAATACTCCAAATACAATTTGTAATGATTTATATAATGTAGCAAATTTGGTACCAATGATGGTGGGACAATCTTTTTCGGTTAATTCTATTCATGATGTTTGTGTTTTAGAATTTGACTTTATTCCACAGTCAGATACTATTCGTTTTAATTATAGTTTTGGTTCGGAAGAATATTTAACTTATGTTAATTCTTCTTACAATGATGTGTTTGGTTTTTTTATAAGTGGTCCTGGTATTACTGGTACTTTTTCTAGTCCTGCAGCTTTCCCTAATGGATCTCAGAATATTGCTACTGTTCCAGGCACAACTCCCGCTATGCCGATTACAGTTAGTTCCGTTCATCCATTTATCCCTGCAACATGGATCAACCCTTCTTATCCTGCAGTAAATGGTCAATACTATAATAACGGAGTATCTATTTCTTATAATGGAATTACGGATGTATTTACGGCAATAGCAGTGGTTCAACCTTGCGAAACATATCATATTCGTTTAGCGATCGCAGATGGTTCTGACGATTATTTAGATTCTGGTGTATTTCTAGAAGCTAATAGTTTTTCATCTACAACTGTAAGTATTGATACAAACATGGTTAGTATTGTGTCTGACACTTTATTTGTAGAATGTTTAGATTCTTTATTAACATTAGAAGCAGGAATTACAAATTCTAATTACTCAATATTGTGGAATACAGGGGATACTACAATGTCTGTTCTTGTAGGTCCAGGACAATATTTTTATACTGCAACTAATGGAAGTTGTGTATTAGGATCTGATTCGGTAACTATTTTTAATCAAACAAGTATTCAAAAAGATACTATTGTTAATCAAATTACTTGTTTTGGATTGACTGACGGAACAATTGACTTAACGGTTTTAGGTGGTACTCCTCCTTATAACTACTTTTGGCACGACTCTGTAAGTGGTTTTAATTCAAACTCTGAAGACTTAAGTAACCTTTCTGAAGGAGTGTATCATTGCCTAATAACGGATTCAAACTTATGTCCTACACCAATGATATCGGTAAGTATTGTAGAGCCATCTTCTTTAGTAGATAGTTCTACATACACAAATGTAAGTTGTTATGGTTTAAATGATGGAGGTATTGATGTATTTGTTTCTGGAGGTATTTCTCCTTATTCTGTAAGTTGGACCTCTGTTGGAGGATATGTTGGTAGTGGAACAAATATATCTAATTTAAGTTCGGATGTTTATACCGCAACTATTACAGATGTAAATAATTGTGGACCTTTATTAGAGTTTATCTCTATTACTGAGCCTTCTGAAATTACCTTATTTGGAACATCTAGTGATATAAGTTGCTTTGGATTAAATGATGGAAGCATTGATTTAGTTACGACAGGATTAGATTTAAGTTTTTCTTGGGTAGGTCCTAATGCTTTTTCTTCCACCTCAGAAGATGTTTTTTCTTTAGAACCAGGAGTATATACCGTTAGTCTTACAGATTCTAACGGATGTATAGGTCCTTCTGCTTCTTACATAATAAATGAACCTTCCGATATTTTAGTTTCCTATATCATTACAGATGTAAGTTGTAATGGAATAAATGATGGAAGTATTGATATGACTATTTCTGGTGGAGTAGGTAATTATACTACAATTTGGAATAGTCCAAATGGATATTTTAATATTTCGGAAGATGCGTTTAGTTTGTATTCTGGTCCTTATAATTATGATATAACAGATGCAAATGGGTGTATGCTAAATGTAAATAACTCACCTTTAGTTGTTAGTCAGCCTGCAGGGATACAAACTATATCGGTATCAACAGATGAAACATGTTATGGAGATGCGGATGGTGCTATTGATGTAACTATAAATGCTTCTGGAATATTTATGTATTCTTGGGTAGGTCCTAATTTATTTTCTTCTACAAGTTTAGATATATTTTCTTTGCAATCGGGAACTTATAATTTAACAATTACTGATAGTAATAATTGCCAAACATTACTTACTGAATCTGTAAATATTGGAAATGTAATTACATTAGATACTTTTATAACTAATATAAGTTGTTATAATTTTTCGGATGGTAATATAGTTTTACTAACTCCAGGGTCTGTAAATCCTACTTATAATTGGATTGGTCCAAATGGGTTTACTTCTACTAATTCCCAAATCTTTAATCTAGAGGAGGGATTGTATACTGTTGTTGTAAATGATACTTCTAATTGCCCAGAACAATTAAATATTTCTATTACAGAACCACTTTATTTATTTACAAGTGCAATTATATCAGATGAAAGCTGTGAAGGGTATTCTGATGGGGTAATAGAGACTTCAGTTTCTGGGGGAACTCCAGGTTATACTTATGTTTGGAGTAATGGAACTAACGATTCTATAAATAGTAATTTATTAAATGGAGATTATATTCTGAATGTGTTAGATGCAAATAATTGCATTGCTACAGATACTTTTTCTATATCATTATACTTATTTGATACCCTTAGTAGTGTTACAAATGTAAGTTGTTATGGAGGGGTAGATGGTTCTGTATATTTAGATGTTATTGGAGGTAATTCCCCTTTTTCATATAGTTGGAATACAGGAGATACTACTCAGAATTTGAATAATATTCCTTCTTCAGTATATTCGGTTAATATTACAGATGCAACAGATTGCACTATAAACAGAGATGTTATTATTACCTCTCCTCAACAATTAGCGGCAGTTACAAATATTACTTCTGTACTTTGTTATGGAGATAGCACGGCAAGCGTTAGTTTACAAATAAATGGGGGTGTTTATCCTTATATATTAGATTGGGGAACAACAGATACTACATCTATGCAAGCTGGTTTCCATAGTTATGTTATTACAGATGGTAATAACTGTATATATACGGATTCGGTAGAGGTTTTACAAAATGATTCTATGCAGATAATTAGCTCTGTTACAGACGTACAATGTTTTGGAGATTTTACTGGAGAAATAGAAGTCCAAATAGCTCAAGGAACAGGAACTCCACCTTATTCTTATTCTTGGACGGGTCCAAATAATTTCTCTTCTAATTCTGAAGATTTATTAAATCTGGAATCAGGAAATTACATACTTACTTTTACAGATATAAATTTATGTGTTCAACAACTTCAGCTTTTTGTAAATCAGCCACAGCAAGTTTCACAAACTACAACTCTTATCACTTCTAATTATTCAGGATATAATGTGAGGTGTAAAGGTGAGAGTTCTGCATGGGTTCAGATTTCAGTTTCAGGAGGATATACTCCTTATAATTTTTTATGGAATAATGGAAGTCAAACAGATAGCATTTATAATTTATATGCAGGACCATATTCTGTTTTAATAACGGATTCTTTGGGTTGTACAGAAAATATAAATATTAATTTAAACGAACCATCAACTTTTGTGTCAGCAGATGTGGTGTCTACTTCAGATTTTAACGGATATAATATCAGTTGTTTTTCTTATAATGATGGGTCTGTTTCTGTAAATGCAGAGTATGGTATTTCTCCATATACTTATTTGTGGAATACGGAAGAGATTACAAAATCAATCATCAATTTGTATTCTGGATATTATGAGGTGTTTGTTTATGATAAAAACATGTGTTTGGCTATCGATTCTGTTACTTTAATAGAACCTACAGAGTTGCTTTTTAACTTATTTTATTATCAAGACACTTG
>Ga0206679_10002580_pt1 | contig 14291 bp, 10 predicted proteins | sample M110012015metaG_FD_155464 | JGI IMG/M metagenome (GOLD analysis project Ga0206679, IMG submission 155464) | Ammonia-oxidizing marine archaeal communities from Monterey Bay, California, United States - M1 100m 12015 | ecosystem: Environmental > Aquatic > Marine > Intertidal zone | place: USA... | reverse complement strand
AATGCTTTGGATGTAGCTGAGGATAGAGGAAGGTTCTCGGAATTACTGAAAGAACACAATATTCCTTATCCAGAATTTGCAGTAGCAGAAACAGCTGAACAGGCTATTGAAATCTCTAAAACTTTAAATTTCCCAATTTTGGTTCGTCCTTCTTATGTCTTGGGTGGACAAGGAATGAAAATTGTGATTAATGAAGAAGAACTAGAACATCATATTGTTAATCTTTTAAAAGATATGCCAGGCAATCAAGTGCTTTTAGATCATTATTTGGATAAAGCCATTGAGGCAGAAGCAGATGCAATTTGTGATGGGAAAGATGTGTATATTATTGGAATGATGGAGCATATTGAACCTTGTGGAATTCATTCTGGAGATTCTTATGCTGTATTGCCAACTTTTGATTTAAGCAATAATGTGCGCCAACAAATGATTGATATTACGAATAAAATTGCTGTAGCTTTGGAAACAGTAGGATTGATCAATATTCAGTTTGCCATTAAGGATGAAGTAGTTTATGTAATTGAAGCTAATCCTAGAGCATCAAGAACAGTACCCTTTATTGCTAAGGCTTATGATGAACCTTATGTGAAATATGCTGCAAAAGTAATGTTGGGAGCAAATAAAGTAACTGATTTTGACTTTAATCCTACTAAGGGTGGTTATGCAATAAAGGTTCCTGTATTCTCGTTTGATAAATTCCCTAATGTAAATAAAGAATTAGGTCCAGAAATGAAATCAACAGGAGAGGCAATTTATTTTATTGATGATTTAAAAGATGATTACTTTACAAAAGTATATTCTGAGCGTAACTTATATTTAAGTAGATAATATGTTAGTAGGCTTAGTTAAATTTCTATTTTGGTTTTTCTTTATCTCTTATCTCTTAAAGATTTTAGCTAGAATATTTGCGCCAATTTTAATGAAACGCTTTGCGAGTAAAATGCAAGATCGTTTTCAGCAGCAATTCAATCAGCAACATCAAAACCCACAAAGCCCGCCACAACAGGAAGGGAAAGTGACTCTTGAAAAAACAAAATCTTCAACAAAAACAAAATCTTCAACAAAAACAAAATCGGACAGTGTAGGTGATTATGTTGATTTTGAAGAAGTTGAAGAGTAAAATACAATTATGAAACGATTTAAAAAACTAAGCCCACATCTAATAGTAATTCTATTATTTGTGGGTATTTCTTTTGCTTATTTTTCGCCTGTACTACAGGGTAAACGCCTTGATATGCCAGATATTAAGCATTGGAAAGGAATGAGTAAAGAAGTAACTGATTTCCGTGCAGCAACAGGAGAAGAGCCACTTTGGACAAATGCTATGTTTTCAGGAATGCCAGCTTATCAGATTTCTACAAAGTCCAATGCTAATTTAATTCAATATGTTGTTAAGGTTATTTCTCTAGGAATTCCAAGGCCAGCTAGTATGTTGTTTTTGTACCTATTAGGGTTTTATTTGTTGTTGCTAAGTTTAAAAGTGGATTATCGACTCTCGGCTGTAGGGGCAATTTCTTTTGCATTTTCTTCCTACTTTTTTATTATTATAATGGCTGGTCACATGACTAAAGCACATGCAATTGCATATGTACCAATGGTAGTAGCAGCTGTACTTTATACTTATAGAGGACGGATGCTTTTAGGAGGAGTACTAACCGCATTTACTGTAGCGTTGGAGTTATATGCTAATCATTTACAGATTACCTATTACCTAGTATTAGTACTTATTTTAATAGGTATCGTTCAATTTATAAAAGATTTAAAAGCAAATAACCTACCTGATTTTGCAAAGCGTTCTGGCGTATTGCTTTTAGCTGCTTTATTAGCTTCAGGTACTGCTGTTACTCGTTTGAGTACAACTATGCAGTATGGTAAGGATAGTACGAGAGGGCAATCAGAATTAACTAATAACTTGGATAATAAAACTTCTGGTTTGGATAAGGATTATGCTACTTCATGGAGTTATGGGGTTGCAGAAACGTTTACCCTTTTAATTCCTAATTTTTATGGAGGAGCTTCTCAAGGTGCGTTAACAACTGATTCAGAAACCTATAATGCAATAAAAAGAGCGCCTAACGCAAAACAACTCATTAAACAATTACCATTGTATTGGGGAACGCAACCCTTTACTTCAGGGCCAACCTATGCGGGTGCAATTGTAATGTTTTTATTTCTTTTTGGTTTGTTATTTGTAAAATCAGAAATGAGAGTTTGGATTTTATTGGCTACTATTTTATCTATTATGCTAGCTTGGGGTAAAAACTTTATGCCGCTTACTGATTTGTTTTTGGACTATTTTCCAGGGTATAATAAGTTTCGTGCGGTATCCATGATATTGGTGATTGCAGAATTTACTATACCTCTTTTAGGATTTGTAGCTTTGAATAAATTTTTAACTACTGAAGCATCAGAAAATGAGAAGAAGAAACCTTTACAATTGGCTTTTTATATTGTTGGTGGTTTAACTTTAGTTTTAGCTTTATTACCCAATTTATTTTTTGATTTTGTAGGTGGGCAAGATGCTAGCTTGGCTAAAAATGGTTGGCCTATTGATGCTTTGCAAGCTGATAGAGCAGGACTTTTAAGTGCTGATGCTTGGCGTTCTTTCATTTTTATTGCACTTACTTTTGGGGCAATGTGGATGTTCCTAAAGAATAAACTCAGCAGTAAATATGTTATTTTAATTGTTGGGGTATTGGTGTTGGCTGATATGTGGACTATTAATAAGCGATACTTGAATGATGATAATTTTGCAAGAAAATCTAAGGTTGAAAAACCGTATCAAGCTACTGCAGCAAATCAACAAATATTAAGGGATACTGACCCAAATTTCAGGGTTTTTAATCAGAGTGTAAGTACTTTTAATGATGCTAGTACTTCTTATTTTCATAAGTCAATTGGAGGGTATCATGGTGCAAAATTAAAGCGTTATCAGGAATTGATTGAAAATCATATTTCAAAAGGAAACATGGCGGTATTGAATATGCTAAATACCAAGTATTTTATCACTCCAAAAGGACAGGCACAACAAAACCCTGCTGCAATGGGTAATGCTTGGTTTGTAAATGAGATTAATTTAGTTACTAATGCTGATGCTGAAATTGCAGCTCTAAACGGATTTAATCCTGTAAATACAGCAATTGTTGATGTTAGGTTTAGTGAACAGATTATTGGTGATCTAGATAATCAAGGAGCTAATATTACTTTAGAAGAATACAAACCCAACTATCTGAAATATAATTCTAATTCATCAAAAAATGGAATAGCAATTTTTTCTGAAATCTATTATGATAAAGGGTGGAATGCCTATGTTGATGGAGAGTTAAAGCCACACTTTAGAGCGAATTATGTGCTAAGAGGAATGCAAATTCCTGCTGGAAACCATAAAGTAGAATTTAAATTTGAACCTGCTGTTTATCATGTTTCAGAGCGTATTTCTTTGGCATCATCTGTTGTATTGTTGTTGCTATTGGCTTTTGTTTCAGTTAAGGAATTAAAGGACTAATGAAAAAAGTATTAATCATCACTTACTATTGGCCGCCAGCAGGTGGTTCAGGCGTACAGAGGTGGTTAAAGTTTACAAAGTATTTGCCAAAATACAATTGGCAGCCTATCATTTATACTCCTGAAAACCCTTATTTTGAAGTACAGGATGAAGCTTTATTGAGTGATATTCCTGTTGAAGCAGAAATTTGGAAGACTCCAATTTGGGAGCCTTATGCACTTAAAGATAAGTTATTTGGTAAAGGAGGTAAATCTCAAAGTGCAGGAGTTATTTCTAATAAGAAATCATTAAAAAATAAGGTATTTAATTGGGTGAGAGGAAATGTTTTTATTCCTGACCCAAAAGTGTACTGGGTAAAACCATCAGTAAATGTATTGCTTGAAAAAATAAAGAATGAAGGTATTGAACACATTATCACTACAGGACCACCTCATTCTATGCACTTAATTGGTATGGGATTGAAAAAAGCTATGCCCAATTTAAAATGGATTGCTGATTTTCGTGATCCTTGGAGTGAATTGGATTTATTGGATGAATTTCATCTTAGTAAATCTTCTAGAAAAAAGCACAAGGTTTTAGAAAGGGAAGTATTACAAACGGCTGATGTAACTTTAACCGTAAGTGAAACTTGGGTGGAAGATTTAAAACGACTAGGAGGAAATAGAGTAGAGTTAATCACTAATGGTTATGATGCAGATGATTTTGAGCTAAAACCTAAAACAAACGATAAGTTTATCATAGGGCATTACGGTTTGTTGAACCACCTAAGGAATCCTAAAAACTTATGGAGAGCCTTGGCAGATTTATGTAATGAAAATGCTGACTTTAATGCTAAATTGGAAATTCATTTGTCGGGAAATATTGATGGAGAAGTATTGGCTGAAATTGAAGAATACCCTCAATTAAAAGATAAGTTAAAGCAATTAGGGTACCTCTCGCATAAACAGGTTTTGCAACAGTACAATGAGGCTGATGTATTATTGTTGTTGTTGTTTAATTCTAAAAGTGGAGTAGGGAATTATCCTGGGAAAATATTTGAATATTTTGCAGCACAAAAACCAATCTTAGCTTTTGGGCCAAAAGGTAGTGATACTCAAAAATTGATAGAAAAAACAAATACGGGTATGTGTTTTTCTTATGATGAAATAAATTTGAAAAACGATATTTTAACTTTATTTAAAAATGATGGGAAGTTTGATTTTAAGAATATGGAAGATTTTTCAAGAGAAAAATTAACCCATGATTTAGCAAACCTTTTAAATACCTTAAGTTAATGGGAGTTATTAGAAATCAGAGTGTTAAAAATTCCATTAGTTTCTATATAGGTATGTCAATAGGGGCAGTTAATACTATTTTAATTTATCCTAATGTATTTAATGATCAACCTGAGCATTGGGGTCTTTTGAGTATTTTGGTTGCCTATGCTACTTTAATTGGTACTTTTTCTTCTTTAGGAATTCCCAAAACATTTATTCGTTTCTTTCCTGCAATTAAGGAAAAAGGACAGCTGTACTTCTTGAGTTTGATTACTCCTTTATTTGGATTCATAATTTCATGTTTTGGATATTGGTTATTTAAGGAAGAGTTATTTTTGTTGTTAAACGCAAGCCCACTTTTACAGGGAAATTTCTTTTATATTTTCTTATTAGTATTTTTTATCAGTTTTTATGATGTCTTAACTTCCGTTTCTCGTTCTTATCTAGATGCCTCAACACCTATCTTTTTAAATGAAATCTTTCTAAAATTATATTGTTTAATTATTTTAGTTGTTCATGGGTTTAAAATTATTGATTTTACTACATTTTTGCAGTTGTATGTAGCAGGTTTCATGCTCAAGTTTTTGATATTATTTGCCCTGCAATTGTATAAAGGAAACCTTTACTTTAAGCTTTCATTAGGCGCTTTGAAAATTAAGGAAATTATAGTATATGGTTTTTATGTGTTAATTGGAGGGGCATCTGTTATGTTTGTAAGCCGATTAGATATGCTAATGATTGGTGCCTTATTAGATTTGGAGCAAGTGGCGTACTACACCTTAGCTTTTTATATTGGTTCAGTGATAAAAGTACCAGGAAAATCAATTGTATCTATTTCAGTACCTTTATTAGCTAAAGCTTGGGAAGAACAGGATTTTAAACAGATTCAGACTATTTATTCTAAATCGGCTATTAATCAGTTGATTATTGGAGGTGTTTTCTTTTTATGTGTTTGGATTAATATTGATGCGATTTTTAGCATATTACCTGAAAAATTTTCTCATGGTAAATGGGTAGTGATGTATATAGGTTTAGCACAATTATTTAATGTTGCAACTGGGGTGAATGGTGCAATTATTATCAATTCAAAGTATTATAAATATGATTTGGTTACTAATGTATTATTGGTTGTTTTTACTATTATCACTAATTACATGTTAATTCCAAAATATGGGATAAACGGGGCTGCAATGGCAACAGCACTTTCTGTGTTTTTATTTAATCTTATTCGTTTAATTCTTATCAAAGTAAAGATGGGGCTGCAGCCTTTTTCATTAAAGACACTTTATACAATTTTGATTTTACTGGCTGTATATGGTATTAGTATCTATTTGCCATTAAGTGGTAATTTATATTTAGATATTGTTTGGAAAACTTTTGTAGTGCTAGCTATTTTTATTCCTCTATTATTGACTTTGGAATTATCAGAAGACATTAATGAAATGGTTGCTGATTTAAGAAAGCGATTGGGAGTTTAATGTTTTTTTACCTTTTATAGCTTAAAAGGTATTGAATGATTATTTTTGTGCTTATACAAAAAAATCTAGAGTGAAAAAAGTAAGTGTAATTTTAACAACATATAATTCCGGAGATCAACTGCAGGAAGTAATAGATTCAATAAATAATCAAGAAGGAAAAGGAGAATTATTTGAACTTGAATTATTAGTAGTTGATGACTGTTCTAATGATAATACAAAAGCTATTCTTTTAAAGAATGGTATTAGCTTTCAGATAACTAGTAAAAATACTGGAGGACCAAATCGCGGAAGGAATCTTGCTCTTAAGCAATGCACAGGGGAATTTATCTGTATTGCAGACCATGATGATATTTGGTTTCCAAATAAGGTTAAAAAATTACTAGCAGTATCATATATAGCCCCAATAGTTACATCTGGTTATATTTTGTCTGATATTTCCTCATCAAAAGAAGTAGCTAGAATAAGTAAATCATTAGATGAAAAAGGGTATTTGCAATATGAAAAAAATGAAACTTTTTTAAGCAAGTTAACAAAAAGTAAAGTTGGGCAACAAACTTATTTAGGTAGTATTTTATTTCACTCCTCTTTAAAACATATCCTTTTTGAAGAAGAATGTGGTATGATTGATTTTGATTGGGTTTTAAAATTATTCTACAATCAAAAATCAGTTGAAGTGTGTACTGCCTTGTATCTAAGAAAGGTTGAAGGGAATAACCTATCTTTGAATGAACAATACAGAATAAATGATTACCATTATTCTCTAAAAACTATCTCAGCTTATAAAAGTGAATATCCTGATTCAGTAAAATATTCTGAAAAAAGAATAAATGGAAGTATGGGAAGGTATTACTACTTAATTGGTGATATGAAATTAGCTAGAAAATACTTATTAAAATCAACTATTGAATTAAAGACTATATTATATCTAATTACTACATTCGTAGGGTCAAAAATTGTAAAAAGATATTTTAAAATTTTCGGATAAAAATTTATGAAATTATTTGTTGTTATAGGATTGCAGAGAACAGGAACTACTTTATTAGCAAGTATGTTAGGTAGGCATCCTGAAATAAATATGTTATTCGAATCGGTTACCAAAGATTCTTTGAAATTGATAGGTAAAGAGTGGAACGGTAATAAATTATTGGCTTATCGACAAATAAGACAAACTAAAAGGGCTAGTAAGTGGGGGCATTTTATCAATAGAGTTGCAAATTTAGATTTTAGAAAGGAAAATAGACACCATTTAGTTCGACCTTGCCCAACTTCTATTATGTCAATTGAGGATTACAAGCAAGAGGGAGCTGTTTTTATTACCATTGAAAGAGATAAGGATTCATCTGTAAGTAGTATGATGAAAAGAGCAGGGCAGAATAAAAAACAAGCGATAAAGGAATGGGAAGAAGGGATGAAAATAATTAATCATTTAAAAAGTGAAAATGCTTATTCATTAACCTTTGTGGATTTAGTAAATGATAGCGAAAAAATACTCAAAGAGATTTGCCAATTCTTAGAGGTAGAGTATCTTGAAAAAATGTTAGAAGGACCTAAATATAATTTTGTTTACCCTCAAGATTCAGTAGTTAAAAGAGAATCATAATTACTGTAATATTCTCTAACTTTCTGAATATCCTCTTTCTTAATAATAAGGTTCCTTGTTGTATCTTTCTTGTGCTTTATGTTTGTGTTTAAACAACTTGGTGTAAATGTATTGTCTACTTCTAAAAAAGTAAAAACATGCTTTATAAAAGCAGAGGGATTTTCCTTTAAATCTTCATACTGTAATACGAGTAGTTGCTTTTTATTAAAGTACTTATAAAACCTCTCTAATTGCTCTTTGTATAGTCCTCTTTCTCTCATAGGTCCGTACTTTGGAAGTCCTCTTTGAAATGCATCCCATAATCCAGAGTTGTTTTCTATTGTACCTCTGCTCATTTCCATTTTGTATTGTGAAATACACCTCTCAGTTGGGTCTCTTAAAATAGCAATTAGCTTTACTTTTGAGTTATATTCAAATATTCTCTTTGCTACATTTTCTTCAGAGATATAGGCAGGAGTAATTTCCCCAATAATTTTTTCTTTATTTGATTTAAAAGTTCTCTCGTAATGAAATCTATTGATGTAGAATTTTTCTTTATTGAAAAAATGAGCTTCTTTTTTAGGATGAATATAAATGTCAGGATGTTCATTGATAGCTTCAGCCAACCAACTTGTTCCTGCCTTTTGAGTTCCTATTCCTATAAAATTAACTTTTGGCATTCTATTTAATTCTTCCATTATTTTGAAATTTAATCTGTAAGTATTTATAAAATGGATAAATTTTTACTTTTTTCATAAACAAAATACATTTTTCCTTAATTGTAGGGTTGAAAGGGAAGTTCGTTAAAGCTGGCCACATATTTTCAATTAAATACTTAAAGAATATTGGTGATTTACCATCTCTTTTATTAGGGTCTACAGCTAACATTATCCTTAGTATTTCTCTACTATTAAAAATTGAAAACAATCGAACATAATGATGAGCATAATAGGTGTTCTGCCCTGCAAAATTAGTAATATCTTGTTCCCAGTGAATAAAATCTAATGCCTCATAATTGAGGTCTAGAATTAACTGCTGATTTTTATTCAGCCAGTTTTGGTAGTATTTTTCTAAATAATTGTTGTCAGGTAAATGCACAGCTCTAACCACATCTTTCCCGTTTTTCACTTTTACGCTTTCCAAATAATTTTTAGCAACTTCACTTACAAACCCTACTAGTAGGATGTTTTCTTTTTTGTTTTTAGGAAAAATATTTCGATACTGCTCAAAAGGTCTTAATTTTGGATAATCATAAACAGTTAAGATATTCTCTTTTATCTTTTTTGGTAATTCTTTAATGCGTATAAATGAATAGTTTAATCCTAAATCTGATGTTATTTTTTTAGGTAATGTATAGTCTATATAATCTTCTTTTTGATTAGGTAGTTTGAAAGTGTAGTACTTTACTTTATCAGAAATATTTTTTGTTGCAGCCATTAATAACCTACTATCATATCCTGCAGTTAATGATGCATAGATAGTATGCCTTTTCTCTATTTGTAAACTAAGGTGATTAAAAATTTTTATTAATTTATCTCCAGCAATTTCTTGAGAAATATTTTCTCTTTTCTTTCTAGGAAATATCCTTTCAGATCTGGTTTTTTCAACATTTAAACAATGATTTGAAACAAGTTGATATAAGTTTTTAAATCTTGTTTCATTCCCAATTTTTGTGGGATTATTTTTAAAATAATCAGATTGATAAAATTTTAACTTTTCGGAATTTTTATCTTCTTCAAAATTAAAAAAGGTATTTATTATTTTTGGGTCAGAACCAACTGCTTTAGTATCACCTCTATCCCCATAAAATACTTTGAAACTAGCACATGCATCATTGTAAACTTTAATGTTTTTATTACCTACAAATAGCACAAAATGTCCACACCATAAATCTATTTCATCTAATAACTCTCCTTCACTAAGGGTAAGTAAATTTTCAATTAGTTCTTGTTCCGATAAGCTATTAAAGCAATGAAAAACATAGCCTAAAAGAGTAATTTGTGTGTCATTTTTTTGGACAGTGTAATATTCAATATCATTCCCAAAATATAAAGTAAACTCACCAATACAAATTTCAGTAGTATCCTTTTGTGAAGGGATTTCCTTATTCGTTAGTAGGTATTGGTTTCTAAACATTAACTTTTCTGCTTCTCCCAGTCCCAAGCAGACTTCATAGCTTTTTCTAGGGTTTCTTTAGCTTCCCATCCTAATTTAGCTTTCACTAAACTACCATTAGCGTATATTTGCTCAATATCACCACTTCTTCTAGGTCCAATGGAATAATTGATATTTAGATTATTGGTTTTTTCAAATGCTTTAACGGCATCCAATACACTTACTCCAATTCCTGTACCAACATTAAAAGCATGTTTTCCAGGATTATTAATTAGAAAATCCATTGCTAGTACATGTGATTTTGCTAAATCAACTACATGTATATAGTCACGGATACAAGTTCCGTCAGGGGTGTTGTAATCATCTCCAAATACTGTGATTTTTTCTCTTTTTCCAATAGCAACTTCAGTTATGATAGGAACTAAATTACTTGGTTTATCAGCTGAACAATCTCCAATTAATGCAGAAGAGTGCGAGCCAATAGGGTTGAAATACCTAAGGGCAACACTGTTGCAAGTATCCTCCATTATCATGCCTTCACAAATTTGCTTTGTTTCACCATAAGGAGATTCGGCTTTTTTAAATGGAGCATTCTCATCAACTGGTAATACATCAGGCATACCATAAACGGTACAAGAGGAAGAGAAGATGATATTCTTAACCTCATTTTCTTGCATGCATTGTAAGAGTACCTCAAGTGACCCCATATTATTGTCGTAATACTTTTGTGGGTTTTGTACGGATTCTTCTACTGATTTGTAGGCTGCAAAGTGAATTACACCTTCTAGTTGTCCTTCTTCAGTAAGTACTTTATCCATAGCAGACTTATCGGTACAATCAACATTATGCCATTTTACTTTTTTACCAATAATTTTTTCAATTCCATCAAGATTCTGAGTGGAAGTATTACATAAATTATCTACTATAATAGGGGTGTAGCCAGCTGCAATTAGTTCAACTATTGTATGTGAACCAATATACCCAGCACCTCCTGTTACAAGTATTTTTTTCATTTATAGCGCTCTATTAATTCCAATTAACCATCTAAACTGGAAGAAATCTTCATCACTTGCTGGTGGACGGTTTAAGAATAGTGGCATGTCAAAACGAATAACTAAAGGCCTTACAGCTTCAAGAGGTCCAAAATTTCTAAGCGTATAAGTAAATCCAACTCCTGCATCAGTTCTTAGTTCAGTAAATGCTTCTTTGTAATTTTCTGTAGTTAAAATCTCACTACTAATAATTCCAGCATCAGCAAAAAGGTAAGAAGCTATATTGTGCTTGCGAATAGAATAAGGAAGGTAGGCTGTGAAATCAATTTCAGTATTGAAAGCTGCACCACTTGTTCCATTGTAGTTATAAGATGCAACAGTTCCGTCTTCATTAAATTCAGGAGCAAGGTAACCAGAATATCCTCTTAAATTCAATCCTCCTGATGAATGGAAATAGTTTGTTGTATAGTCATAGCCCATAAATTCAGCTGATACAATTCCTTCTTCTCTTGTGAACTTAGATCCCATCATTTCTTCATTGTTAGCGCCTGCTAAGCCTAATTTACTTTCTTCTGCCCAGTTGCTCCCTGTCCCTAATTGGAAGTAAGTTCTTGTGTTTATTTTAAGCTTCTCAACTTTATTATTATTTTTAGCACTTAGGATAATTTTATTGTAATCGTAAGCACTTCCTAAAGCTGAAGACTGTAACATTAAGTTAAGCGTTCCCTTACCATAATTATACTTGTACTTGTGTTCTAGGTTTACATCAATTCTATTATTCATTGTTCTTAAATCCCAACCACTATTGATTAAGTAATTATCGTTAGTTCTGTACATTGATAAAAAGTCAACAGTAAGTTTATTGTCTCCTTTGTTATCTGATTTTACTAAACTTAATTTGTTTGTATATAATCCTGCAAGAAATTGTGATCTAGCATTTACTCTAGTGTTTAAAGCAATTTCATCCAAGTTGGTATTGTAGTTTATTCGGTAAGAGTAGTGGTCATAATTATTTTCGTTAGTAATACTATCTTTTTGTAGCATACCTGTATTAAACCAAACACTTGCATCAAATAAATGATGATGCCTCATAAATCCTCCATTCAAGTTTAATCCAATTTTTACTCCATCATAATTATTCCACCATACATCAGGACGGTATTTAACTTCATAATTTTTCCAATCTGGGTATTGGTACAGTTTATGGTCGAAACTAAAAGTAGTATTGCATTTAGAATTATTGTCTGGCATATAAGCATCTGCCAAACGGTTTGTTGGGTCAATAATTACCTCTTCTATTCCTGAAGGAATATCTAGATGTGCAGTATAGGTTGGGTGAATTAAATCCCAACCGTGCCATTTTTCTAATACTATTGCATCCGTTTTTTTTACAAACCAGTTATTAGGGATATGATAGTCGTATGACTTTCCATCTTTAGCAATTACTCTAAAATCAATTGGCATTTGCATTCTTGATTTTCTTTTAAAGGTTACTGTATGCCCTTTTGTTTCTACAGCATAATCAATTCTTTTAGTTGATTCTAACCATTGGTCAAAAAACCAGTTTAAATCTACCTTTGTGAATTGAATAATAGCAGCTCTGAAATCTTCATTATAAGGATGTGCAATTTTCCAAGTCTCAAAATAGTGTTGCATTGAAGCTAAGAATAATTCATCTCCTAAAACATATTGAAGATTGTATAGCATAGATGCTGTTTTGTAATATACATGGCGATAACCACCTCCATGACGCAATGCTCCATTAAAACAATCAGAGTGAGTTGAAATTACAGGGTCATTATATTTTGTTGCATCTGCAATATATGCATAATACACTCTACTGTCAATTGCCTTAGTTGGCTTTTCGAATTTCACTTTATATTTATCTGTAGGTTTATCTTCTACAAGATAATCCCCATCAATTTTGATAAGTGCCCAAGCTGTTAAGAATTGAGTAAATCCTTCATCCAACAATGCACGGTAAGTTTCATTATTACCTACTTGACCAAAGAACCAGTTATGCCCAATTTCGTGTGCTAATAACCCTCTGTATCCTGGGTCCATACCGCCATCTAAGGTAAGCATTGGATATTCCATTCCATCACGAGCATCAGCAACAATCATTTTGTGGTAAGTATACATTCCAAAGTCTTCTGAAAATACTCGAATACATTCTGCTGCATATTCTGCTGCATTTTGCCATTTGCTTGCATGAGGCTCTTGTACTAAAGAATAACAAACTTTATCTTTCCACCATGCTTCCCCAATTCTGTAATTAGGGTCGGCAGTAAAGGCAAAATCATGTACATTTTCAGCATGGAATCTCCAAGTTTTTCTTTCGTCCTTGTTGTATTCAGTAATTACAGAAGGAGAAGAGTTCCAAGGTTTATCTTTAAATTGTGTTACATCTAGTTTCTCTCTTAACTCTTTTGGTAACATTTCATCTCTGTTTAAAAGGAAACCTGTAGCATCAACTACCATATCAGCTGAGAAGGTTAAGGATACATCAAAAGCTCCAAAATCACCATAAAATTCTTTTCCTAAATGTTGGTCAGTTGTCCATCCGAACTTTGCATCATACACACAAACTCTAGGATACCAGTGTACACCATCATAATGTTTGTATCCCCAAGAATTAAAGGTTTTCATTCTTCTTCTTTCTCCACCGTTATCAAAGTGAGTACGGAAGTTCATGTCAAACGTTATTGATTCGTTAGGTGCTAAAGTTTTAGGTAAAAAAACTTTCAAAATGGTGTTGTCTAATTCCATTTTTACATCCTTTCCGTTCACAGTCATTTTATCAATAACAGTTCCTAGTTTTTGAGCTTCATACTCTCCATAAGTAGGGTGCTTATGATTTTGGTGTTTCAATTCATCCAAGTAAGATTCTGGTTGAAAAGCATTTTGATACAAGTGAAAGTAAACAAAATCCAATCCATCAGGAGAGTTGTTCGTATAAGTCAACTTTTCAGTTCCTTCAATAATATCAGTTTGCTCGTCAATGTTTACATCAATTTTGTAATAAACATCCTGTTGCCAATACGCCTTATTTGGCATTTTGTTTTTCCAGTAATTTGGGTTGTCAGCATTCTGATAAGTGTTTGGAGTTGCTAAAGCATTGTATTTTTCCTGTGCAAATGATAATGTGCTAACAAAAAGAATAGCTACTAGTAAAAGATTTTTCATGATTGAATTTTTAAAGTGTGCGAATTTACAATTCCTATTCGGAAAATTGCTTATTTTCTTTAGCATTTGAAATGCTGGCATTTAGTTCAAATCCTGTAAGTAGGATAATGGAATTAAAATACATCCAAATAAGGATAATCATTAGTGTACCAATAGACCCGTAAACCTTATTGTATTGCG
>Ga0206679_10002577_pt1 | contig 14314 bp, 11 predicted proteins | sample M110012015metaG_FD_155464 | JGI IMG/M metagenome (GOLD analysis project Ga0206679, IMG submission 155464) | Ammonia-oxidizing marine archaeal communities from Monterey Bay, California, United States - M1 100m 12015 | ecosystem: Environmental > Aquatic > Marine > Intertidal zone | place: USA... | reverse complement strand
TGCATAGTTAACCCGGTTGCGTTCAATAACGAAGAGTAGGGCAAGGGTTGATCATCAATCAGAGCTAATAAACCTGACTCAGCACTTGCTCCTGCTCTTGGACTTGGACTTGGACTTGGAGACGCTTCGACCTCGCCAATCAAGGTTATCTCCGCTAAAACATCGGCTATAGTTTCAGTCAATACAGCCCCTGAACGAATCAATTCATGACAGCCGCCATACTGGCCATACTGAACGGGCCCAGGAATAGCGAACACCTCTCTATTTTGGTCCAGCGCAGTCTGCGCCGATATCAGCGACCCGCTCTTCAACCTTGCTTCGACAATCAATGTTCCCTGGGCTAAACCGGTGATAATCCTGTTCCGCTTTGGAAAATTCCCTGGCAAAGGTGGTGTACCCGGAGGGTATTCGGAGAGTACTAAACCCGTTTCCCATATTTCCCCGGTTAGGGCGCTGTTGCTGGCTGGATAGTTAATATCACAACCGCAACCGAGAACTGCAATGGTACTACCACCCACATCAAGGGCTCCCCGATGACAGGCCGCATCAATCCCCATAGCCAGGCCACTGACAATAGCCCAACCCAAAGCAGCAAACTGGCGGGCAAAACTGCGAGCTTGCCGCAACCCGGATAACGAAGGCTTACGACTACCCACCATGGCGATGGCTGGTTGCTGTAACAAGGCCAGATTACCTTTCGCAAAAAGTATCCGAGGTGGGTCAGCAATCTGCCTTAACAATGCAGGATAAGGGTCTCGTCCCAGGATCAGTAAATGCTGGTCCGGCTGGCTTAACCATTGTCTATACAAAGCATCCATGGCGCTTTTCACCTGCTGACAAATAAACTGATCTAATTCGGTTTAATTAAAAGATCTGGGCACAAGGCGAGCTTTTAACAAAAAATTTAAATAGCCGGCTTAAATACAAACTTCTTATAAAAAGCCTAGTTGAATTTAAAGTACCTAGTTGAATTTAAAATACCTAGTTGCTTTTAAAGTATCTGCTTGAATTTAAAGTACGTAGCTGACATTAAAATACCTGGTTGCTTTTAAAGTATCTGGTTGAATTTAAAGTACGTAGCTGACATTAAAATACCTGGTTGCTTTTAAAGTATCTGCTTGAATTTAAAGTACGTAGCTGAAACACGCCTCAGAACCAAACAGGCACACGCGGTCCATAATGCTTATAAAAATTTGCAGTTATAGGTCTGGAACGAAAGCGTACCGATATTGCTTGTCCAGTTAGTTCTGTTAGAAGACCCATGCAGACAGGCCAAATTAAACCAGTCCCAACTATGCAATTATAAAACTGCTGTAACCAGTCGTTCTTAACCAGAAAAAATGTGAGCCATAGACTATTTACTGAACCGTCAGGGTTCCGAGACCTGATCTCCAACCTGTACAGGTTCAGTGGTTTCCAGCACGATGCCATACGCCATTTTTTTAAAGCTGCGATAGATCATAATCAAGCCGACCCGCTCTGCAGGTAATGTGACCCGCTCGCCTTTGACTCTATCTCTCACCACCTGGCCTTTCTTGTGTAAGGCCAAAACAGTGCCGGCAGACAAACCATCGATTTCGCCGCGATCGAGGACTGTAACACCGTTTTTACCCACCATAGTCAAGCCTTTACCAATCGCGATAATTGTGCCACTGACTGATTGATCAGGTGGTTTAGGGTAGAAGGTCGGCTGCACTTTCCTTTCTTCAGTGGGTAGAAGACGATCTGACACCCTGACATCTTCTTCCACAGACAGTAACTCAAACGTAGCCAGGTCTGTTTCTCTTCTAATCATCCGAGCCATGCCAACGGCACGAGCCTCATAACCGAGAATTTCCTTGCTTTCAATATCTCTATAAATTCGCCCTTCTCTGAAAACGCCAAAAACCGAGGTCAATTCGGGCCAGTTACCACGGCCATAGAACTTGTCTCCAGGGCCAAATATCAGGCGATCTGACACCCCTGCAAGTATGTAAGGTGCGTTCGCAAGGGTATCCTTCTCAACAATCCTGCCTTGAGCAAACCAGCTGGAAACATCCTCAAGCGATATGGCTGGTATGCCGCTGACTAATGGTTCTGCTCTGACTCTGGGTGAAAGCTTTTCACTGCCAGCCTCACTTCTGTCGACTTTGAGCACAACAGTCCTGGAATCATCGCCTCTGGTTAAATCCAATCTAGGTTGACCGTCTACGAAAATGAGACTAAGTCGATCACCAGGATAAATCAGATGCGGGTTTTCAATCTCCGGGTTAAGTTCCCATATCTGTGGCCAATGCCAGGCTTCATTAAGAAATAGCGAAGCAATATCCCAGAGCGTGTCACCTTTTTTTACGGTATATCGATCAGGATGCTCAGGTCTTAATAGCTCATCCGCTTGGAGCTGACCTATGGCCAAAAATACCACCAACACAGACCATCTTAAAATGCTAATCATGAGGAGAATCCCTCCCTTAATCGCGCTACAATTGCCCATCAACCAACATCACCAACTGAAATAGCGGGTCAAACGGGCGTTTTAAAATCATCTTATCAGTACCGCCTTATTAAAACATCAGGACTTTATTACTTGATATGTCAATCCTAGAAATATTGGAATTCCCAGATGCACGGCTCAGAAAAAAAGCTTCGCCGGTCACTAACGTTACCGCTAAAGAATACAATCTAGCCAAGCATATGCTTGCCAGCATGTACCAAGCACCTGGCATCGGTCTAGCCGCTACCCAGGTCAACGTTCACCAGCGATTGATTGTTTGCGATGTTTCAGAAGACCAGGATTCACCCTTGATCTTAGTAAACCCGGTTTTAAAGGAGTCATTTGGATCAGCCGAAAGCCAGGAGGGCTGCCTATCCGTGCCTGGATTCTATGAAACCGTGACTAGGGCCAGCGAGATTCTTGTTGATGCCATTGATGAACACGGTAACCCAATCTCTAAGGAGGTCGATGGGCTGCTGGCTATCTGTATACAACACGAGATGGATCATCTCGATGGAAAACTGTTTGTCGACTACCTATCATCGACTAAGCGACAGTTGATACGAAAAAAACTTTTAAAAATACAGAAACTCAAGGATTAACAAGTGAACATCCTGTTTGCTGGAACTCCGGATTTCGCCGCCCTACATCTGCAGGCTCTCGTCAATAGTAGACACACCGTAACCGGTGTCATCAGCCAACCCGATAAACCAGGTAAACGTGGTAAGCAGACCATACCCAGCCCAGTGAAACTGTTAGCTCTGCAGTATCAATTACCCTTGCTCCAACCAGAGAAACTAACGGCTGAATTACTAGACCAGCACACGGCCGATATATTGATCGTCGTTGCCTATGGCCAAATCCTCAGCCAACGTATTCTGGATCTGCCTCAGTATGGTGCCATCAATGTGCATGCATCTTTACTGCCCCGATGGCGAGGTGCAGCGCCGGTCCAAAGAGCCATTATGGCAGGTGACCATAAAACCGGTATTTCAATCATGGCTATGGATGCGGGCCTGGATACAGGTCCGGTCTACCAGCAGAGCATGCTCGAAATTGACAGCGATGAAACAACGGGTACCTTGCTGCATAAACTCGCGGAACTTGGTCCTTCGGCACTACTTGATACCCTGGACCAACTGGAGAATCAGACAGCGGAAGTAACACCACAGCCAGTCTCTGGGCTAACCTATGCCAGCAAAATCAATAAAGATGAAGCCCACCTCAACTGGAACGACTCTGCTGTGAATCTGAACCGGATAATACGTGCATTCAATCCAGAGCCGATTGCCTATAGCATGCTTGATGACCACAGAATTCGTATCTGGGAAACGCAATTGGATACGATCGATTACCCATTCAAGGCTGACAATAAACCAAGCCCTGGCACTATCATAGCGACAACAAAACAAGGCCTAACCGTCGCCTGTGGAACGGGCAACTTAACAATAACCGGCCTACAAATACCCGGCGGCAAGGGGACCCTGGTGAGAGGGCCGCAAATCCGAAATGCCCGGGCAACGCTTTTTCAGGTCGGCAAACAATTCCAGACACTAACCCATGCGTAATCTTAAGACAGAGGTTGATACCCTGCGCGAGGTGGTTAGCAAAAAAAATAGCTTTTCCGCTAAGGGCCTTGATGCGCTGGGCAAGCAAATAGTCTTCAGCGTGCTGCGCCAATTCTTTGAACTACAGGCAATTACCCAGGAACTTCTGGTAAAACAGCTGAACCGAAAACACAATGACCTCGAGCTGCTCATCATGTGCGGTTTATATGCTATCGATCATCTTAATCAACCAGCTCACACCTCCGTCAATGGAGCTGTAGAAACCAGCAAAGCATTGAAAAAGGCCTGGGCCAGCGGCTTGATCAATGCAACGCTTAGACGATACCTAAGGGACAGAGACAGCATTCGCAGTAAGGCATTAACCACTACCGCTGCAATCAGTAACCATCCAGATTGGTTTACCCGACGGCTCCGGCGGGACTGGCCCGTAGAATACGACCAAATTATCACTGCAAATAACACTCCGGCACCGATGCACCTTCGAATTAATCAACAAAGAGTTTCCCGTGACGACTATATTAAGAAGCTCAACGAGGCGGGTCTGCAAGCGGTTAAAAGCCAGCACAGTCAGTATTGTCTAACCCTGACCGAACCAGTGCCCGTTGAGAAGCTCCCTGGATTTAGCCGCGGCCTGGTAAGCGTTCAAGACGAAGCAGCCCAGCTGGCTGCGATTCTTCTCGACCCGGCAGCCGGAGACCACATTTTAGATGCTTGTTCAGCGCCAGGGGGAAAATCCTGTCATCTGCTCGAGGTCGAACCAGAGATTACGCTGCACTCAGTAGACTCAGACCTAGACAGGCTTGCCCTGGTCCAGGAAAATTTCACCCGACTAGGCATACGCGGAGACATCATCCACCAGGATTTGCTGCAGATCAAAGATAACCAGATTTCCCAGTTCGATAAGGTTCTTCTGGATGCACCCTGTTCTGCAACGGGTGTAATCCGCAGACACCCCGATATTAAATTACTGCGTCAATCCAGTGATATTGATAAGCTAGGCTCAACTCAGCGACAACTACTGGAGAATTGCTGGAGTATGTTAAAACCACAAGGAGACCTTGTTTATGCTACCTGCTCAGTTCTTCCTCAGGAAAATGAAGACCTGGTCGCCGAATTTGTTCAGCGGCATGCCAATGCCCAACCCATCGGTATAAACTTAACCATTGGTAAGTCTCAGGGCATAGGGCATCAATTACTTCCAACAATCGGTGCTCACGATGGCTTCTATTTCGCTCATTTAAGAAAAACCAGTGCAGGTAAAGCACTATGAAAATTATCATACTAGGTGCCGGACAGGTTGGCTCCGGGTTAGCGAAAAACCTGGTCAAAGAAGCCAGCGACATTACGGTAGTTGATACCGATGCAACTCGATTACGAGACTTGCAGGATCGCTACGATATAAGAACCGTCACGGGTATGGCATCACACCCTGATGTGCTTTACCGAGCCGGCGCCGAAGATGCAGATATGTTAATCGCTGTCACCGACAGTGACGAAATCAACATGGTGGCTTGCCAGGTTGCTTATACCGTTTTTCACACACCAACGAAGATAGCGAGAATTCGCACGCGAGCCTATTTAACCAGTGGTGGCATATTCCGGGATGATGCAAGCCCGGTAGATCATATTGTTAACCCGGAAGAGATCGTTACCCACGATATCAAGCGCCTCATCGATAATCCTGGCGCACTGCAAGTAATGGATTTTGCCGGTGGCCAGGTCAAACTGGTTGGACTCAAGGCACACAGCAATAGCCCGATGGTCAATCAACAGCTGAACACCCTCCACAAACACATGCCCTTGGTTGAAACTCGTGTAGCGGCTATCTTTCGTAAAGATCATCCCATCATTCCACAGGGTGATACTGTCATCGAAGCGGACGATGAGGTGTTTTTCATCGCAGCGGCTCAACACATTCAGACCGTGACCCAGGAATTACGTCAGAACGAAAAGCCCAACAAGCGCGTTATTATTGCCGGGGGAGGGCACATAGGAGAAAATTTAGCAGTCCAGATTGAACAGAAATACGGCGTTCGTATCATCGAGCAAAGTCGCCAACGCTGTGACGCACTTGCTGAGTCACTGTCTAAAACAATTGTTCTTAATGGCAATGCCTCCGACCGCGAACTGCTGTTAGAAGAAAATATTGAAGATACCGACGTGTTTTGCGCTGTTACTAATGACGATGAAGCTAACATCATGTCTTCCATGTTGGCGAAGAACCTGGGAGCAAGAAAAGTCATCACGCTCATTAATAATCCCGCTTATACCGATCTCATTCATGGCCAGGACATAGATATAGCGGTTTCGCCACAAATAGCTACGCTCGGCGCTATTTTGACTCATATCAGGCTCGGTGATGTCGTTCAGGTCCACTCACTCAGACGAGGCGCTGCCGAAGCTATTGAAGCCATCGCGCATGGGGACCAGAATTCCTCAAAAGTCATCGGTAAGGCCCTTGGAGATATCCAATTGCCTTCCGGGACTAATATTGGCGCCTTGGTCCGAGGTGACGAGGTGCTGATCGCTCATGATGATATCATCGTAGAACCCGATGACCACTTTATTCTGTTTCTGGTAGATAAGAGCAGAATTAAAGAAGTTGAGGTGCTGTTTCAGGCCCCTTTGAGTTTTTTCTAGACCATGCAGATCGGGGTCACTTTTCGAATCCTGGGCGCCTTGCTGTTGTTTTTCAGCGCCACCATGTTGCCACCTATGTTGGTCTCCGTGTACTACCAGGATGGTGCTTATGGAGTCTTCATAAAATCCATGTCGACTATTTTTCTATCCGGTGCAATCCTTTGGTTTGTATTTCGCAATTACCAGAAAGAACTCAAGACCAGAGATGGATTTTTAATCACAGTATTGTGTTACCTGGCTCTAGGCTGTTTCAGTGCATTGCCTTTTACTGACTCATCACTACTCAATTTGGAGCTAGCAGACGCTTTCTTTGAGTCGTTTTCCGGCTTAACCACTACCGGTGGTACCGTTATCGTCGGCCTTGATCAATTACCGGAATCAATCCTCTACTACCGACAACAACTCCAATGGCTCGGTGGCATGGGGATCATCGTACTGGCCGTCGCTATCTTGCCCATACTCGGAATAGGTGGCATGCAGCTATATCGAGCTGAAACACCAGGACCAATTAAAGACAGTAAACTGACGCCGAGAATTAAACAAACTGCTATTGCCCTCTGGTCGATCTATGTCAGCCTAACGGTACTTTGTGCGCTTGCTTACTGGATTGCTGGAATGTCCCTATTCGACGCGATTTGCCATAGTTTTTCGACGATTGCTATCGGCGGTTTTTCAACCCATGACGCCAGTATCGGTTACTTTAATTCTCCAGCAATCGAAACCGTAGCCGTTGTATTTATGCTTATTTCTGGTTTGAACTTTGCGCTGCATTTTTTTACGGTAAGAGACCGCTCGATTCGTCATTACTTCCAGGATGAAGAAGTTCGCTTTTACCTGGCTATTATTTTGGGCTCTATCGCCATAACCGCTATCATTCTAACGACGACCCTAAATGACGGCGCAACTGCTCTCAGGCAGGCTATTTTTCAAGTCGTATCCATATTCACCACCACGGGCTTCGCTACAACACAATTCAGTGAATGGCCAAGCATATTGCCCTACCTGCTAATTCTTGGTGCGTTTGCAGGAGCCTGCGCAGGATCAACCGGTGGCGGCCTAAAAATTATTCGCGTGTTATTAATTTATAAGCAGGGCCTCCGAGAAATTTATCGGCTTATACACCCGAATGCTATTTTTCCAATCAAGGTAAGCGGGCGTAAAATGACGGACAATGTTATTGATGCGGTCTGGGGCTTTTTCTCAATTTACATCCTGTTATTCATTGTCCTGCTCTTGAGTCTGATAGCGACCGACCTGGATTTTGTAACTGCTTTTTCGGCGGTCGGTTCGGCCATGAATAACCTCGGTCCCGGTCTGGGCAAGGTGGCAGAAAATTATTCCGAAATCAGCAGCACAGCGAAATTCCTACTCTGCCTGGGCATGGTATTAGGAAGGTTGGAAATCTTTACTATACTGGTCTTATTTACCACCATGTTCTGGCGCAAATGAAGCGCGATGAATGATCAGCAAAAATGGGACCGAATTTACTCGCAAAAAAGAGACCCTGGACCAACAAACCCCCTAATACAAACCTATTCCTTTCTCTTTCCAGCACAGGCAACAACACTTGATCTTGCCTGTGGCCTGGGAGGCAACAGCCTATATCTTGCTCAGGTAGGGTGCCAGGTGACTGCCTGGGACATCTCGTCTGTGGCGCTTGAAAGACTATCTGCTGCGGCTAACAGACTTCACCTTAAGATCAACACGAACTGTCTTGATATCAGTGCTGAAGCCCTCGAAGGCAAGCACTTTGACCTGATTATCGTCAATCACTATCTTGATCGTAGTCTAGCGAAGGCGTTAGTAACCGCACTTAATCCTGGTGGTATTTTGTTTTATCAAACCTTCGTCCAGAAGACGACAGAAGCGCAAAGACAAACAGGTCCAAAGAACACAGCCTATCTGCTAAAGCAAAATGAACTGCTAGAGCTTTTCGCAGATCTATCCCCACGCGTATTTCTGGACCTGCAATCCACAGGTGATACTGGTCAGGGCCTGCGAAACGAATCTCTGCTCATTGCTGAAAAAGTCTAGTGGTATTGTTCTTTGCCAAACGTGTATATTTTTTTTTCACCTTTCGGGCGCTTCCTGAAGCGTTTGTATTCCCATTGGTATTGATCAGGTGAAACCCGTACGCAATTCTCAATTGTTTTATTGAGTCCACGCACCGCGGTTAGTTCATCTGCACTGGCAAAGTCTGGATCAGGCTCACCAAAACATATTTTGAACCGACCATCTGGCAATCGATAAATTGCAACAGTCAATACTGTGACTGGAGAACGTTTACTTAAGCGATAAGCCAACCGATCGGTTAAAGCCTGGGAACCAAAGAAAGAAGCAAACAAACCCACTTCTGGTATCTGGTCTGGCAAAATCGTCGCTACACCACCTTTACTAAGCACCCGGAATAACCGACTCAAGCCACGCTTATCTGTCGCTACCAGCTCGTTTCCATATTGTCCTCGCAAGGCAACAATAGCATCACTTAAACCCTTTAATTTGGGTGGTTTATATAAAGCCGTCGTGCCGCCTTTTTGAGAAATATAAACATTCAATAATTCCCAGTTTCCGACATGAGGTAATAACAACAGGGTACCCTTATTGCTGGCAAGTGCAGCTAAAAAAAGATCTTCTCCTTCCACCCCAGCTATCCATGTAAGTAAGTGCTTACTTTCGCCAAGCCAGGCGGCAGGCGTTTCCATTAAGGTCTTACCCGTCGATATCAGGCTGCTAACCACAAGTTTTTTCTGGTCTTTCTCGGAAAGCTGACTAAAGCATAATTTGATGTTAGCCCTGGTCACACGAAATGCCTTGGACCTGGTAAAGTAGTGGTAATAACCGAGCAGTAAACCTTCTGCCTGACTAATCTTCCGAGGTTGTAGTGCCAACAATTTTATTAACGCCAGAATAAATCTAGAAATCATGAACCGCTCTGCACTCCTCATGCCTAAAACAGGATAAGAGGTGATCATTGACCATCCCCGTGGCCTGCATGAAAGCATAGCAAATGGTTGGGCCAACAAAAGTAAAACCCGCTTTCTTTAGCTGCTTACTCATGCGAATAGAATTCTCATCAACAGCTGGGACCTGATCTAAAGAGACAAACTGATGCTCAATCACCTGACCCTCTACGAAAGACCAGATATAGTCGGAGAAACAGTTGCCCGCCTCCTGCAATGCCAAAAAACTCTGGGCATTTTTAATAGCCCCGCGAATCTTAAGCTCATGTCTTATGATACCTTTATCCGATAACAATGCCTGAACCTTGGTTTCATCATATCGTGCTATTTTTTCAGGGTTAAAAGCATCCATAACACAACGATAATGAGCTCGTTTCTTCAGGACGGTTATCCAACTTAATCCAGCCTGAAAACCTTCCAGTAACAAACATTCAAATAATAAAGTATCATCGTAACTAGGCACGGCCCACTCTTCATCGTGATAATTTTCGTAAATCGGATCGCCTACGGCCCAATCACATCTTAACTTCATATCGTTAACCTTGGTCGATATTGGGTATACTTACCGACTTTTGGATACAGAGCAATTCCCGGATGGCAAAAACTGACACGTTCCAGGACCTAATACTTTCACTCCAGCAATTTTGGTCGGAAAAAGATTGTGTTCTCATGCAACCATACGACATGGAAGTGGGCGCTGGTACCTTCCATCCCGCTACATTTCTGCGCGCTATCGGGCCCGAATCCTGGTCTGCGGCTTATGTTCAGCCCTGCAGACGACCAACCGATGGCCGCTACGGCAATAATCCAAATCGATATCAGTATTACTATCAGTTTCAAGTGGTCATGAAACCTAACCCAGAGAATTTTCAGGAGCTTTATCTGGAATCATTGAACTACCTCGGTATAGATACCCGGGTACATGATATTCGCTTCGTAGAGGATAACTGGGAATCGCCATCTTTAGGCGCATGGGGTCTAGGCTGGGAAGTCTGGATGGACGGTATGGAAATATCCCAATTTACTTATTTTCAACAGGTAGCGGGTCTGGAATGTTATCCGGTCATGGGGGAGATAACCTATGGAACGGAACGCCTGGCACTTTACCTTCAAGGTGTAGAGGACTTTAAGCAATTAGTGTGGGCTAAACAGGCCAATAGTATTGTGACCTATGCAGATATTTTCCATCAGTACGAAGTGGAGATGTCGACTTTTAACTTCGATGAGGTGGATATTCCTGGCCTTTTTTCACAATTTGATTTTTATGCTGATGAAACAACCAGGTTGCTGGAGGCAGGCTTACCGCTAGCGGCTTACGAGTACGTCATGAAAGCATCGCATACCTTTAATCTACTGGATGCCAGGCAAGCTATATCAGTCACGGAAAGACAGCGATTCATCCTGAGGGTTCGCAAGCTGTCCAGCGCTGTCGGCCAAAGCTATTTTAATACTCGAAAAGCCTTGGGCTTCCCGCTTGCGGAAGCATCACTCCGACAAGCAGCTATAGAGGAGAACAAGGGTGACTAGTAATTCGCTTTTAATCGAAATAGGCACCCAAGAACTACCTCCTAAAAGCCTGAAAACCCTAATGAAAGGCCTGAGCAGCGAAGTTGCCGCGCAGCTCGATGCGCTGCAATTGCCTCACCAGGAAATCGAGGCATTTGCAACACCTCGCAGACTCGCCGTGAGAGTTAACGGCTTGGTTAGTCAACAAGCCGACCAGAAAATTGAAAGAAAAGGACCTTCACTGACAGCCGCATACGACAGTGAAGGAAAACCGAGCAAAGCGCTACTCGGTTTTGCAAAATCCTGTGGTATAGAACAACTCAGCGACCTGGAAACACTGGAAACCGATAAAGGCGCCTGGGTTATGTATCGCTCAAGTATCAGTGGTAAACATCTTGAAGAGTTAATTCAAACCGTTCTGCACCGGTCGATCACAAAACTTCCAATCGCCAAGAAAATGCGTTGGGGTAGTTCAAAAGACGAATTCGTCAGGCCCGTAGAATGGCTTGTGGTGTTATATGGAAGCACTGTTCTCGCGAGTAGTGTCTATGGAAAGGATTCTGGACGGTTCACTCGTGGCCATCGCTATATGGGCGAACAACATTGTACGATCAACCACGCCAAGGACTATGAGGCCTCGCTGGCTGCGGAAAAGGTACAGGTGAACTTTCAGCAACGCCGCGACCAGATCCTTAACCAACTCGAACTCGAAGCAAACAGGCTGGGGGGCGTATTTACCAGGGACGAAGAACTGCTTGATGAAGTCACTGGACTAGTGGAATGGCCGGTCGTGCTTTCAGGCACCTTTGCAGCATCTTTTCTTGAAGTGCCAGAAGAAGCACTCATCTCGGCAATGCGAGAACATCAAAGATACTTTCACATCAGGAACAAAAACGGTGCCTTGCTTCCACACTTCCTTACCGTTACCAATATAGAGAGCCTTGATCCACCGACTATTATCAAGGGAAATGAACGAGTAATAACACCGCGTTTAACTGATGCAGCCTTTTTTTACGAGAAAGACATCGCATCACCGTTGGATGAGCGTCTGCAAAAACTGGCAAACGTTGTCTTTCAAAACGAACTGGGTTCCTTTCTAGACAAAGCAAATCGTATTTCAGCCCTGGCAGCTTACATCGCCACGGCAATCGGGCTCGATCCTGAGCCAGCCAGGCGGGCGGGACTACTGGCAAAGACTGACTTAATCAGTCAGATGGTGGGTGAATTTCCTGACCTGCAAGGCATTATGGGTGCCTATTACGCCGAACAAGCCGGCGAAGACAAGACCGTTGTCAATGCAGTTCGTGAGCAATATCAGCCTAGTTTTGCGGGCGATGAGCTACCCAGCAGTGACATCGCCTGCTGTCTTGCGTTAGCGGACAAGATGGATACCCTGGTAGGGTTGTTTGGCATTGGAAAGCCCCCCACAGGAAGTAAAGATCCGTTTGCACTGAGAAGGCAGGCTCTCGGTATTGTCAGAATATGCATCGAGAAAAACCAACCTTTTGACCTGGTAAAAATAGCCGCATACAGTGCATCGTTATTCTCGACCACCTTTAGTACCGACGAGCTACTCGAATATATCAGAGATCGGTTTGAAAACTGGCTAGTTGACCAGGGCAAGCCACTCGATGTCATCCGGGCGATACGTCATCGTAGTCAAGAAATCCATGATTTACCGGCGGCGGTAGCAGATATCGAAGCGCTGATTGAGTTTCGGTCCAAACCCGAGGCAGTTCAATTAATCCTTGCTCAGAAGCGGATACAAAAAATTCTCAGTAAATCAGCCCTTGGTCACCAGGACACAGTGAACAAAACGCTATTCAGCCATCCAAGTGAACATGCTTTATACGAGCAGATACTGGCGTTACAGAAAATCGAAGCCAGCAACGACGGATTCAGCCAACGTCTGACTGAATTTGCTGCCAGTTCACGTCCTCTCGAAGTATATTTTGAGCACGTTATGGTAATGGATGAAGATCAAGACCTTCGACAAAACCGCCTTGCGACGCTGGCCTTACTCAGGAATATGGTCATGAAAATGGCTGATCTATCAGTTTTACAGAATTAAAGGCACCAACGCCCTCTTGATCTGTCAAATATCTAGATTACCAACAGCCAAGGCATTCTCTTCGATAAATTCTCTTCTTGGTTCTACATTGTCACCCATTAGAGTATTAAAGACCTGATCTGCTTTTATCGCATCTTCAATCGAAACACGCAGCATAGTCCTGTGTTTAGGATCCATAGTCGTTTCCCACAACTGATCAGCATTCATCTCGCCCAGGCCTTTAAATCGCTGTCTTGACTGGCCCCTGGCGGCTTCTTTGTGCAGCCACTGCAATGCCTGACTTAAACCATCCACCTCTTGCGATCGATCGCCTTTAAAAACGCTGCTGCCCTCAGGCAGAGCTTTTCTCATGGTTTCACCAAATTCTGCAATTGCGCGATATTCAGCCGAAAGGAAAAAATCCCGATTAAATTCATAGTCTTTCCTAAAACCATGATTGACCCAACCAACCACTGGGAAGAATATACCTCTCTCAGCATCTTCCCGAAGATCGATACTGTAATGGTTATGGGCATTATTCGATAAAGAAACCCGGACTTGCAACTCATCAATGAAGCTCTTAACCCGTTCTTCATCCGTTAAGTCCTGTGCTTGGAAGCGGGCCTGATATTGCATCGCTTCCAGGACAGCAAATGGATAAATCCGTTCAAGGCGATGCATTCGTGCCTGATTCTGGTAATAAGCCTGGGCTAATTCGACAAACTCTTCCGCTGGCATCGCATCAGCATCTCCCCTGCGCTGTAACCTGGCATCATCCATGGCCAATTCTAAAGCAAACACCTCCAATTCTTCCTCATCCTTGATATATCTTTCCTGCTTACCTCTTTTAACCTTATATAGCGGGGCCTGGGCAATATAAACGTGGCCTCGTTCAATTAACTCTGACATATGTCTAAAGAAGAAAGTTAGTAGTAGTGTTTTAATATGTGCACCATCCACATCAGCATCTGTCATTATGATAATTTTATGGTAGCGGAGCTTGTCTGCATCAAATTCGCCTAAACCTATACCACATCCAAATGCAGTGATCATGGTGCCGATTTCAGCGGAAGACAACATTTTATCAAAACGAGCTTTTTCTACATTGAGAATTTTA
>Ga0206679_10002575_pt1 | contig 14315 bp, 10 predicted proteins | sample M110012015metaG_FD_155464 | JGI IMG/M metagenome (GOLD analysis project Ga0206679, IMG submission 155464) | Ammonia-oxidizing marine archaeal communities from Monterey Bay, California, United States - M1 100m 12015 | ecosystem: Environmental > Aquatic > Marine > Intertidal zone | place: USA... | reverse complement strand
GATGCTGTGGAAAGAGGTATCGGAACTTCGAAAGTTGTCTTGGAGCCACGTTAGAGCACACAGAGGGCATCGTTGGAATGAGCGGGCTGACCATTTGGCACTACGCTGTGCCAATCAACAATCACCCGCTCCCCTTAGTTTTTGGAAACCAGGCCAAAGATGACTAATCCAATCTTTGAATTAACCAATCTCTCAGTTCTTGCCCTAAATCAGGTCGGCGTAAGGCATGGTCAATCTGTGATTTCAACCAAGGCAATGGCGAGCCAGAATCATACCATTGATAGTCATCAAGTGTCACACCAAGCAGACCCAAATTATCCATCCAGTGTTGTTGAATTGCAATAGATTGTAATTCGCCATGGTTTTCCAAGTCATATTGATTGAGCAATTCAGAAAAATCTGCTGTAAAAATATATCTTCCACATAAAACTAAATTCGAGGGGGCTTCTGCAACAGTTGGTTTCTCAACTATTGAAATGATGCGCTGGCCATCCATTTCAACAACTCCATAATTGCATACTTCATCATCTTTAACACTGACAAGGCCCACACATGGCAAATTATTCTCAGTATAACAATGTACCAATTCTGCACTAGCATTTGATGCTGAATAATTACTTGGAGTAGTATGATTATCCATCAATAAATTATCACCTAATAGAACTAAAAATGGACCGTTGATTGATGATGCCGCCATTGAAATGGCATTGGCTAAACCAAGTGCTTGATGTTGCACATGTACAAACACTTCAACATCACTAAAGGGCGATAAAATCGTCGGCTCCAAGTCACTTCTTTTCTCAAGTAGCCATGAATTATCTGCGAGAAGCGACGATAAATCCTTACGAGGTGAAGTAACAATATGCAATCTCTTTGCCCCAGCAGCAACCGCTTCTCTGGCAAGATGCGTTAGAACTGGAATATCGACCAGCGGTAAAGCTTCCTTGGCTATACTTGCACTTGCAGGTAACATACGAGTGCCGAGGCCGCCGGCAACTAATACCGCATCCAAAACCTCCGCCATAACCTCACTATGATGCCACAGGCTTTCAAGCCTAAGCCCTTCAGCGAGGTTATGCAGCCAAAACAAGAGGCGAAATATTTCGGCGTTGTCGGTTTGTTATTGGTTATGCAAACCTTCCTTGATTTCACACCCGCAGGGCCCTGGGATTCACGCTCATTTAGTAGAGGCGTAATTGGATTATTTGGTTTGATATTACTATATTTGTCATGGTTTAGATTTACCTTTGATAGAAAGGGGATTGCCCCCGTAGTGACTCTTTGGGAGTCGCCGACATCCACTTCAATAAATGTAATTGTGTTCGGTTTGATTTGTTTAGTATTCACCAAATTTGTCATCAATTCAAGTATTGGCGATTCTTTTCCACAACCAGCGGGATTGCTTATTTCATTGGTCGGATTACTGGCCATTGCCAATGGTTCCTATGTATGGCTGATTAGCGCAGGCCCTCTTTCAGTGGATGAAGAAGAGTAATTAGTCAATAAAGCCAAGTTCTTGGTCAAGAATATCCAATGCATCTCCTAATTCAGGCAATACATCAGACTCCTGTAGAGAACTTTGATGGGGGCTTGGTGGCAGTGGGTCGCTGGGCATCTCGCCATTACCTTCTAGCCAAGCAATCCATTGCAAGTAACGATTTTCTCTTCTAATCTTCAACGGTGCCCACAAATCTTGTAAATCCACATTATTGGCTTTGAAATGCGTTATTCGGATTGAGAAATTAATAGGATCAACCTCTTCCATTCGCAGCAATAACTCGCGCAACCTAGTTCTAACAACCTCATCACCATCATGCCAAAGAGTGGTCAATATACCTCTATTATCATCGGGGAACTCACTGATATAATCGCGTAGATTTACAACTAGATTACGGCGTACTATCGGTAAGTTATGCTTTGTTAATATGGCAACCTTATCAGCCCACATCGCGGAATCAATGAATCTCAAATCAGATACAGTTGTTGCTGCAACTGCTAATACGATTTCATCATCATCTTGTAACATATCTTCAAGGAATGGGATTGCCTCGTGGCCAATTCTTCGGAATAGTCTGGTTAACACATCAGCCATAGCCCTTCTAACCAATACTTCCTCTCTCTTGTGTAAACGTTGGGCTAATTGTAGCCCCGCTTCTTTGTCAACTTCTAATAAACGGGCAAGGCAAAGTGAAGTTTTTACAGCCACTTCTTCGTTCGAATCACTGGCTCTGCGCAGTAGTATACTAGATAGCTCCAACGGCTCAACCAATTCAGCCCTCTGTAGCAGTAGGCGCGTCCATTCAATAGCCAATAGCCGACGGTCATCATTTCCACTCTCCAACCTCGTTAGTAGCCATTTTGCTGCCTCAACGCCCTGTTGATGTGCAACTACTGACGTTGACCGCGGAACAATTGCATTAGGGTTCCAATCCAAGTTCTGTGGCCCTGCTTCTGGCTGAGTATGCCATGTACCGGGACGTTCTGCTAGAGCAATAGATTCAATCAAGTGGTAACCTTGGTGAACAGGTTGGCCTCTTGGAATGGTAGAAAGGCCATCAATCAAAGCGATAGCAAGCCACCAACGGTCAACATTAGGCGCCACTGGGTCAAATGCTTGACTGAGCCAATTTAGCGCAATAGAAAATAGCAATCGTTCTGAAACTTTGTCGATTCTACGCTCAAGCCACTTGTTATGAATTTCAAATGGGTCATCGGATAGGTTCATCCTGTGCGGAACTATTTGGTCAACAACAGAATTCAAATTAGATTCAAACATACCTCTGTCAACCGACATCATTCCCAAACCCAATTCCACAAGCTCATTTGGAGAAATCGGCATTATTACGGGGAAATCTGGATCCGAAATAGGAGGATTTGGTAATGGCCAAGAGGTTGTTCCCCTCTCTAGGGCTTCTACCAAACCTGTCGCGACAGCCTCATAGGCTAAATCGGAAAGTTTGTTCCGCGCTTTGGACATCTATATTCCTCAAATATCTAATTCGATATTGAGGTTTTGAATCAATTCCTTGTAGCGATTACGGATGGTAACTTCTGTAACACCTGCAACTTCAGCAACTTCACGCTGAGTACGTCGCTTACCACATAGAACTGATGCGATGTAAATAATTGAAGCAGCGATTCCAGTAGGTCCCCGACCACTGGTCAATTCTTTTTCTTGTGCCGCCTTAATCAATTCGTAAGCCTTCGCCTCAACTTCAGCATCTAAGCCAAGCCCAGAACAGAATCTTGAGATATAATCTTCAGGCCCTGTAGGCATGATTTTCATCTTTAATTCACGGACCATGAAACGGTATGTTCGTCCAATTTCCTTACGCCCAGTACGGGATGCTTGTCCAATTTCATCAAGTGTACGAGGTACACCACATTGTCGGCATGCTGCGTAAAGAGATGCTGCTGCAACTCCTTCAATAGAACGTCCACGAATCAATCTCTTGTCAACTGCTTTCTTGTAATTGACCGCTGCAGCTTCTCTTACTGACTTAGGTAGTTCTAAACGGCTTGCCATACGATCAAGCTCAGCCAAAGCCATTGCTAAATTACGCTCAGTTGCGTTGGAAACTCTGCTTCTCTTTTGCCACTTTCTCATACGGTAGAATTGTGAACGATATCTTGAATTGATAGTTTTACCAGAATAATCCTTATTCTGCCAATCGATATCTGTTGACAAACCTTTGTCGTGCAGCATTACGGTCATCGGAGCTCCAGTTCTGGCTCGTTGATCTCCTTGCTCTGGAGAGAAAACTCTCCATTCTGCGCCTTGGTCAATTACATTGTCTTCTAATACCAATCCACAATCGTCACAGACGACTTCCCCACGAGTTTCATCGCGAGTTAATTCTCTACTTCCACAGTCGCTGCATTTTACGGTGTCTTCTACTTGTTGCTCATCCATTTTAATCCCGCCTCCCCTCGCCGAACACAAAGTCCAACTTACGGGGGAATAGTAGTTCACTCCCCCAAAGTGAGATATTTAAACCTTATGCCGGTATAGTCTAATACTCGTTATGGTGAAATGACGTGCAGTTGCCCGAATGAATCAATATCATACAGTGATAAAATATTTCTTTGATGTGTTTTCACCGAGTTCAAACATTTTTTCAGCCGCAAATATACTAAAAAAACACAAAGATAATAAAAATAACCGTTTTTGGTCAAAATTACAATATAATATAAGTGGCGAGAACGATGTTTAGGCAAGTGCCGAACCCGTTATACCTACCCGACTCTTGAGATAGTTTGAGGGAGTATTATGCGAGGGGACTGGCCGACAAACAACATCTCTCTTACGAAGGGAAAAAGAGTACTATTTTTGACCAAGGATTTAGATCTAATCCGCAAACAATTATACGAAGGTCTAGATTTGAAAATGGAAGACTTAACCGTTGAAGATTTACTTGACGATATCAACACAGATGTAATGACTCCAGCATGGGTTTGTTTTGACCATTCTCCGATTGAAATCGCCAAGAATGCTTACGCGGGATTAATGCATAATGGTTTGAGGGTATTCAATGAGAATGCACTCAGCAATGGGAATTTTGAGGTCATTGTTTCAGGCCAACGCAAAGGCACTGGTTCAAGCAGAGAAACCGCTCCACAATGTGAGCGTTGGTCCGGAATAAAAATTGTAATAGCAGCATCATTTGCACCTATCCATGAACAAAACAATATCAATCTCGGTCAATTAATGGGTGACCATTCAATGCTAACACGTTTACAAAATGGCGAAAGCATCGCTCTTTCAGAGTTTACAGATAGATATGACCCTGTGACAAAAATCATTCTTGAAAAAGGTGGATTATTTGCTTTCGCTAAATCATTAAGGGCTGGAGAAATTAATCTCCCAGCGATAAACACAGCATCTCGGCCAATGACGATGGCGGAAAAAATCATCGCTCGTAATTTGGTTGGACAAGCAGAGGGCCAATGCGTCAAAGCACACGACCCCGTAATCGCCCAAGTACAAGGAGGGTACTCTCACGAATTCACTACTGCACAAGTTCATAATTTCCTAATTGAGGAATATGGTGGAGATTATAGTTTACCAAATCCAAGTAAATTTGCAGTGTTCGAAGACCACTTACTCTATGCACATCACAATCCAAAATTCGTCCCGCATATGGCTAAGGTTGAGGAATTAAGGGACTTACAAGTAAAATTCCAACAACATACAGGTGTTCGAGATTATTCTGCAAAAGATGGTGTATCTCCAGGTATTTGCCATCAAGTAGCAAGAGAAGAATTCATAGAAATCGCCGATTTTATCCAAGCAACAGATTCACACACTTGCATGGGGGGCGCTTCAAACGCACTCACTTGGGGCGTTGGTTCAACAGAATATGCTAACTTGGTTAGTGCAGGATTTACTTTCGTTAAAGTTCCTGAATCTATCCGCTTTGAATTGGTAGGCTCCCTTAACGAAGGATGTACGGCAAAGGATGTAATTCTCTACATCTTATCCGACCATGCTCGTAAGGAATTAACTCTTAATCGCAGTATGGAATTTGGTGGAGAGGGACTTGTATCAATCTCGGCCGATGAGAGGGCGACCCTTTGTAACATGGCAACTGAATGTTCAGCAAGAACTGGAATCTGTGAAGCAGATGACATATTGTACGATTGGATGTTAAAGTCTCAACCACATCTCGATATTAATGAAATGAAAAGTCGGGCAGTTGCAGCTGATGAAGGTGCAGAGTATGCTGGTGGAACTCACGTGATTAATCTCTCAGAAATTGTACCAATGGTTGCACATCCTGGCAATCCAGATGAGGGAATTCCAAGCGATCCAACCAATGGCGCTAATATCGCCGATATTGGGCAAGTCAAAATCAACATCGCATATGGAGGCTCATGCACTGCTGGAAAAGAAGATGATGTTGCCTATTATGCTAAGGTTTGTCAAGCGGCCGAAGAAGCCGGATTAACCGTTAAAGAAGGTGTTGAATTCTATATTCAATATGGCTCTGGAATTGTAAAAGAAATGGCTGTACAAAAGGGATGGCACGACTTATTTGGGCGTGTTGGAATCAATCTAATCGACCCTGGTTGTGGAGCATGTATCGGTGCAGGGCCGGGAGTTTCTATCAACTCAGAACAAGTAACAGTATCAGCAATTAATCGCAACTTCCAAGGCCGTTCCGGTCCAGGAAAATTATACTTAGCCAGTCCACTAACTGTGGCAGCATCAGCATTTACAGGCGTTATTACTGCTTGGAATGATGAATTATTCAATTGAATAATATATTGACAATACAACTATGTCACATAAGTGATATTCCTTTGGAAACATTAGGAGATTCTTTTTCGTACTCTTAGAAAAATTAAGGAATTTCACTCTTTGCGTTCATTTTCTATTTGGGCAAATTTCTCTGGACTTTGTGCTTTGAGAAATTCAAGATAATCTTCAATACTTTCAAACTCAAGTGGCATGATTAGAATCTCTTCACACTCTTGACATTGGTAGCGCTCCCCAGTCATGAAACCCATCCATGGATAAACTCGATAACCAAAGCAATTTGTGCAGATTCTAAATGAAGACATTCTTTCACCTTACCTTCCGATGTAGTAGATAATATATGAGTTCATTGCAGTATAGTGGAACTTTCGGATTACCCTTCCAACAGGCATCTCAGATCTAGGTAGCCTTTGGAAAGAGCCCACTGAGATCCCAAGAATTCGCCCATTACAACCGGATGGGTCTAAGCAGATATCCATTGATTAGTTTGTTAACCGATTGCTCCAAATCCTCAACCATTCCTCATCACCGCAATGGGGGAAAAAGTATGAAAATACCGATTTTATCACATTCGTCGTGGGAACAAATAAAACCATGAGGAAAGATTCGTGGTTATGGCTGAAGCAATTTCAACCGTCGGCTTTCTTCTTGATGTCTTGGTCTTGATGTTCGTATTGTACCTTCACCGAAGGAAGGATAACCGAACATGGGTACAAAAGATGGGTGCTAGCATGATGTGTTGGTTCTTGATTTGCCATGCGTTCATGCATTTAATGCAATTTTTGCCCGAATGGAACCTGCCGCTTATCGACGTATTGCTCTACGAAAGTTGGGGCGGTGCAGATTGGGTCATGACCGAGAAAGATGTGATGGGTACCATCTTTGAGGAAGGTTTGTGGAAGATAGCCATTCTCGGCTTCTTTGCAACCGCCCTCATCATGCCGATGCCCGTGGTAAAAAACGCCAATCATTTCAAAATCGGCGTTGGTGTTCTGCTGGTGTTGTTCCTCTGGGAAACATACTACACCTGGGGCGCCCCAACCGCTTCACCCAACTATGTGATGTTCTGGCCGCTATGGTCTACCGTCCCCAGCCTCATGGTGCTCTACATGACGTACCTCGCGTGGAATTTCTTGTCCTCGCCCGAAGGGGCCGAAACCCGACTTGAGGGCTTCACCGACCGAGCAGGATTATTCTCCGTGATGGGCGTGATCCTTTGGTGTGGAAAGAATTGGTTTGACTTCATGGGCATTTTTACCGAAGGTGGGATGTTCTATTGGGATGGCGGCTATAAGAACGGTGATTTGCACGTTGTTGCTGACCTTGTGACCCGGTTCGAATTGGGCATGATGGTCTTCCCCTTGTTGGTGCTTTCTGTAGGCTCCATCATCTACCTCAAGAACAGGGGTTCGGCCCTATTGGGGGGTATTATTCTCACCTTCCTCGTCCTCGGTGCCATCAACTACCGTATCTACGGCGGGGGCACACCCGACTACGGTTTGGTAGCCATCTTCGTGGACGAAGCATCCTTCGGGGCGTCCTTCTCGCTGCTGACCCACGGTACGATGCAATCCCTTGCAAGACCCCTGATCGTTTTGTTCTTAGTTATCCGTTTCGGCATGGTTCGTGTTGACCACGCTCCACAGATGAGCCGCGCCATGACAATCATGGCCTTGGCGGGCGCTATGTCAGTGATAACAGAAATCCTTCAACCGATGCTTGGCGTGCCACAGTTGCTTTCTGGTTTCTTCCTCGGTGCCTTGCTGGCGTTTGAAATTGAACGAAAAATTATGGCCGCCATGCAGCCAAAGGAAGGGGAAGAAAACCCTGATTGGACCCTCAAAGACGGCGACGGCGACGAATTACATCGTTTCGTAAATATCGCCATTGGAACTTACCTCGTGCTCACGTTGGCGTTGGGATACTTGATTGGCTATGGGGTGATGTTTGTATGAGTGATGAAGAACACAAGGAAGACAAGGACGAAGAAGTGGAGGAAGTCGCTATGAATGAAGGGGTCGAGGAAGAAGAGGTTGTCATGGACAAAAAACCGGAAGAGGCGGATGAGGAGAACTCCTCGACTACAGAGAAAACATTAGTTGTTGAGGATGCAACGAGGCCACTGCCAGTTTCGATTTACTTGAATCCACCCGAACGTCGATGGGTCTTGCCGAGTTTCCTAGGGATGCTTGTGGTGTACTTCACATACTACTGGCTCACCTATCTTGGTACTCTCTGAGGCGGCCCACTGAAACCCTTTGCATAGTGAATAATGAAGCAATGGGTATCCGTCCCATACATAGTCAATGAAGGATTAGTTGTTCGCTCACCTTAAGAATTATAATTTGACAATCAATGCGACCAATATGGCTGGAGCGAGGATTGTTTTTGCGTAAAATAATAGCATTAGTCCTCATTCTAATTATCATTGTACCCGGATGTTTTAGTTCGGAAAATAACGATACAGATGTTGAACCCCCTATTCCCGAGATTGAAGAAACCGCAGATCTCGAAGCCATTGTTCATTTTGACCAAGAGTTTGGACAAATCGCTCCAATTCATGGAGTAAATAATGGTCCACTAATCCAAAAATCATGGGAGATTGAAGGCTGTCAGAACATTTGGTATGGTGCCGATTATACTTCCAAATTCAATGAATTGCAGATACCATCTTCACGAACTCATGGAGAAGGACCCGGTGATATGAATCGAATATGGATTCATGCTGATGAGAATGGAGTGCCGGTCTATGAAGGATATGACCCCTTGAATATGAGCAATTATAATTTTTCAGAAACCGATGAACGTGTGCTTGCTACGATGGCGACTACCAGTACTTCCGTATACTGGAGATTGGGGTATCCAAAAGCATACCCAAGTTATCCAGATTGCCCAGATTGGAGGTCGCCACCTGATAATTTCACAGTCTTTGCACAAGCCGCGGTACAAGTGTTAAAGCATTATAGAGAAGGCTGGAATGATGGTTATTACTATGATAGTTTTGATACAGTTGAAGTTTGGAATGAACCTTATCTTTTAGATTGGTGGAGTGGTACTGCGTTAGAATATTATCAATTGTATCACGAGGTTAATTCTGCAGTTACTGCAGAATTTGGAGAATCAATAGATGTTATTGCAGGCTTAAATTTCGGTGCAAATAATCATGAATTCACTCATACATTTTTAGAAAATGCACAAAATAATAACGAACATTTGGATGCCGTATATATTCACTTATACCGTTCCAATCCATCACAGACACTCTATGCATTTTTTGGCGATGAGAACTATTCTGTTGAAACAACATTAACCAATTATGGATTTCCTATTGACACTCCAGTATATGTTACCGAATGGAATAGAAACATTCCAGTATATTCCTCTAGTGCCTCAAGTCAAGCATATTCAACTAGTGTTTTGACCATATTCAATGAGTTGTGGCAAGGTAATGAAGGTAATACAACCTTGCCCGGTCATACAACTTTGAAGATGGCACATTGGTTTGCAGCTAGAAGTGGCCTGTGGGAGTCAAATCTTACTCCAAAGGGACCCGGATTCACTTGGCAAGTTTATGGCGATATGTATGTTAATACCCCGATTAAATTAGTTGACGAGGGTGGGCATTATTCAAATTCGGCAGATGCAGATGAGTTTCAAATCTTGGCAGGCAAATCAGATGATGACAGAAATTTGAGCGTTCTTCTCTCTAGATATGTTGCTGTTAATGGCGAGCCACCGAGAAATTTCAGTGGCATTCTTGAATCAATAAATCTTACAATTGAGGGCATGAATCCAGCATGTGAATATCAGTGGGAACATTGGGGGATGACCGAATCAGAAAATCATCCCTGGCATATGTTTGATTCTGGAATCTTTAGCGGCATTGAATTCACCATGAGTAACTTTGAGATGGATCAGCGTTCATTTCATTACTTTAGGTTCACAGCAAATGACGATTGTTGATTACTTGAGAACTTAGGATATGATAGTTGTATTTTGAAAAACCTTGACAAGTGAATAGCGTCTGGGCTTGCTAAGTAGGGAACTTGATTCATTGCGTGGTGTAATTATGTCTAAGGAATATAGTGGTTGGGACCCAGGAAGACCGGGGCATGAACTACTTGATATTCTAAAGGAAGAATTTCGCACCAAAGGGCAACCAAGTGCAGAAAGAGTGCGTGAAATCGCTAGTATTACCGGAACAACTGCAGCAAAGGTACGCGGTGTTATCGGATATTATTCCGAATTAAAACCCGATAATTCGACAGTCCGCGTGTGTATGGGCGAATCTTGCCGAGCGCGTGGCTCTGAATTAGTTGCAGAATTCCTTGCCAAAGAAGGCGACACAGTCGGAACATTACACTGTGCTGGGTTATGTACAAGCGGCCCTGCAGTATTACGAGATGAGGAAATTATTCCAACGGATAGTACAGGCACCGGATTACAATTATTCGTCAGTATGGATAGTATTAGTCAAAAATTAGGTTCAGAGGAAATAGTACAATCGCTACTCCGAGAATTGGGCGATACAGCATCTATTACTCGAACTGGTAGTAGAGGATTATTCCATCTTGAACCAATGATTGAAGTCGAAATTGACGGAACCAGACATGCATTTGGACCAATTCAATCCTCAGACGTATCCTCATTGATGGATGCGATTAGCAAAGGCTCAGCTGATGGTCATCCTACAGCACTTGGGCCAATTGATTCACTATCGGAAATGAAATCACAAACAAGGTTTGCTTTGGCAAGAATGGGAATTGGTAATCCATTGGACCTTGAACAACAGAAGCAATTAGGTGCATATTCTGGTTTGAATAAAGCAAAGGAAAGTGGTGCAGATTTCGTATTACAAGAACTTGAAACTGGCGGATTACGAGGAAGAGGAGGAGCAGGTTTTCCTACACATTTCAAATGGAAATCTGCAATGCAACAAGGCGATCCTATCAAGCATGTTGTTGCTAATGCAGATGAAGGTGATGCTGGAACTTTCATAGACAGGATGTTGATGGAAGGAGACCCACATTCACTGATTGAAGGAATGCTGATTTGCGCTCAAACAATTGGTGCAACACAAGGCTGGGTCTATTTGCGAAGTGAATATCCTCAAGCAAAACGTATCTTACAATCAGCAATTGATAGTGCTAGAGAAGATGGACTTCTTGGCAAGGATTTTGATATCACAATCGCTCTTGGTGCAGGCTCATATGTTTGTGGCGAAGAAACTGCATTACTCGAAAGTCTTGAAGGGCGAAGAGGAGAGGTAAGGGCGCGACCACCATATCCTACCGAACAGGGATTATTTGGCCATCCAACGATTGTTAACAATGTCCTGACTTTTTCAATGGCTGCTGCAATCATGCGAGAAGGTGGCAGTGTTGTCGGAAGTATTGGGACAGAGCGCAGTAAAGGAACAGTAGTTGCTCAGATTTCTGGCGACGTCGGAATACCAACTTGTGTTGAAGTACCATTTGGTGGCAGTGTTTCAGACCTATTCAATAATCATTCATCACTTGAAAATGTTGTAGCAGTTCAGGTAGGAGGTCCGTTAGGAGGAGTCTTTGCTGCAGAAGAATTAGAAAATATTGAACTTTCATTTGAAGGATTAACTTCAGCCGAAGGCCTTCTTGGCCATGGTGGTTTTGTCTGCTATGGTTCCAGTTTCAATCCGCGCACAGAAGTCCTTGGCTGGATGCGCTTTTTCCGCGATGAGAGTTGTGGCAAATGTACTCCGTGCCGAATCGGTACCCAAAGAGCACTTGAGTTGTTGCAAAGAATTGGAACAGATTCGGAAAAAGAGGGTGATCGCATTCTCTTAGCAGATTTAGACGAAGTAATGACCGAGACATCATTGTGCGCCCTTGGTGGTCTTGCAATGACTCCGGTGCGCTCAACAATGAAACGTTGGCCAGCGTCTTTTGGAGGTGAAATCAATGAGTGAACCATTCTTGGTAACTATTGATGGTCAAGAGTTCACTGGCCAACCTGGCCAGACTATCATGGAGATTGCCAGAGATAATGGAATTAACATTCCAAGCCTTTGTGATTCTCCTCAACTTGATTCATTCGGCTCATGCAGAATGTGTGTTGTCGAAATTGATGGTCGGCGAGGAACCCCTTCCTCCTGTACAACTCCTGCCGATAATGGGATGGTAGTTTCAACAACTTCCGACAAACTTTGGAGATTGAGAAAAGGTATTACTGAACTCTATGTGAGTGAACATCCTCTCGATTGCTTAACCTGTACTGCAAATGGTGATTGTGAATTACAAGATGTCGCAGCAGATGTTGGATTGAGAGAATTGCGCTATGATAACGAGCCTGCCTGTCAAAGTATCCCAATCGATGAATCAAATCCATTCTTTACATTTGATGCAAGCAAGTGTATTGTTTGTTCACGTTGTGTTAGGGCATGCGATGATACTCAGGCGACTCATGCACTATCCATTGATGGGCGTGGCTTTTCTAGCCGAATCATTGCAGGCGTTGATGAATTATTCATGGATTCGGATTGCGTATCTTGTGGTGCTTGCGTAAATGAGTGTCCGGTTGGTGCACTTGAAGACCGTGTTGAACGCTCTGCAGGAACTCCGGACAAATGGGTGCGAACAACTTGTGCATTCTGTGGCGTAGGTTGTCAATTTGATGCAGGAATAAAGGGTGGCAAATTAGTGACGATGGTTCCTGCTGCAGACTCACCGGTTAACCAAGGCCACGCATGTGTAAAGGGGCGATTCGCATCTGCCTATATTCACCATGCAGACCGACTCAAATTCCCAATGATAAGAGAATCAATTGATGATGAATTCCGTCAAGCAACTTGGGATGAAGCGTATTCATTTATCACACAACGCTGGAAGCAAATCAAGGCAGAATCAGGGCCGCATGCAATCGGTTCAATCACCTCATCACGTTCAACCAATGAGTTAAATTATCTTGGCTCAAAACTAATGCGTGCAGTTATTGGCACCAATAACATTGACAATTGTGCCCGCGTATGCCATTCTGCTACAGTCAAGGGTATGATGACAGTATTCGGTGCAGGAGCCGGAACTAACAGTTTGAAAGATATTGACCATACTGATTTACTATTGGTCTCAGGATGCAATCCAATACATGGACACCCTGTAACAGGTTCACGAATCCGTCGCGCTCGTATGCGTGGAATGAAGATGATAGTGGTAGACCCTAAGGCAACTGAATTGGCACAAATGGCTGATATCCACGTTCAATTGCGCCCTGGAACAAATGTTGCCCTCTACCAAGGTCTTGCTCATATCATATTGCGAGAGAACATGCAAGCAGATTCACAATGGTTAGAGACACGTACTGAAAACCTTGAGCCATTCAAGGCAATGGTACAAGATATGACTCCAGAAGTATGTTCTGAAATCACTACAGTTCCTATTGAAATATTAGAAGCAGCAGCGATTCACTATGCTTCAGTTCCTTCAGCAATGGCAGTTCACGGTCTTGGAATGACCGAGCATAGTCATGGTTCAGAAGGAGTGATGGCACTTTCAAGTCTTGCACTTCTAACTGGAAATGTTGGTCGTTTAGGGACTGGAATAAATCCACTACGCGGGCAAAACAATGTTCAAGGGTCTTGTGATATGGGTGCATTACCAAATGTTTACACAAATTATCAATCGGTTGCTGACCCAGAAAACCGTGCAGCATTTTCCAAGGTTTGGGGAGTTGAAGCACCGGCAGAACCAGGGCTAACATATCCTGAAATGCTTAGACAAGTAGAATCAGGAAATGTTCGTTCACTATACTTGATAGGTTCAGATATTGCTCACACAGATCCAGATAATCTTGCAGTGATAAAGGCTCTTAGTGGCCTTGATTTACTAATTGTTCAAGATATTTTCATGTGTGAGACAGCAAAGTTAGCTCATGTGATTCTTCCAGCAGCATCTTTCCTTGAATCAGATGGAACATATACCAATGGCGAGCGAAGAATTCAGCGTGTTAGAAAGGCGATTGACCCCCCAGGTCAAGCCAAGCAAGATTGGATTATTGTTTCCGAATTAGCAGAAGCGCTTGGGCA